>Ga0208328_1000010_pt1 | contig 173880 bp, 158 predicted proteins | sample DeeseametaMP2633_FD_184170 | JGI IMG/M metagenome (GOLD analysis project Ga0208328, IMG submission 184170) | Marine microbial communities from the Deep Atlantic Ocean - MP2633 (SPAdes) | ecosystem: Environmental > Aquatic > Marine > Unclassified | place: Northeast of Antigua and Barbuda, North...
CCGCACGGCAGGCGCCGACCCTTCCCCCGTTCGCCGGTGTGCACCCGGGCTTCCAATGAAAGGGCTCGGTCAGGGTAAGGGACGGTGGAGGGCGGTGGATAAGATTTCTGGGAATTGTTGGGATTCCGGGGATTTGCCGCGATCAATATCCCACCAGCCGTTCGCGTCGTGGCTCACTTGGAAGGAGGTGGATCAGTTTTTCTAAAAAGGGTTGATTCTCGAGGTGAGTAAGGAGCTTCGGAGATCCTTAAGAATTATCTATTCCACTTTTTCCTGAGCAGATTCAGTTGTCTGCAAAAGAAAACGTGGGAGGCGAAATGGGGTACACAGGTTTGGATGGTGTTGCGGGTGCGAACCAATGCTCAGCAGCATCTCTGTAAAGCTGCCATCCCGTTGAAAAAAGCTTGAGGCGCGCCGACAAGAATGAGCCCGAATGTCAGCGCCGCAAGTATTCGTTGATACCAGATATTATCGCGGTGACGGCGGTCGCTTTCATCGGCTGCTGCTATCGTTTCAAGCGCTTGAGCGTCAATGAAGAAACGGTCATGCTGCCGAATAATATCGCCTGACTGGACCAAAGAGTTTAAGAGCAAACGGTAGTAGGCGTGACTCTCATCATGTTTTGGGTGCAGTACCCAGCGTGTCCCATATAGCCTCGCCGCGAGCCCTGCTGCCGTGACCGAAAACCGGTTGTCCTTAACATATTCTTGAAAGAAGTATCGCAGGATGGTTATCCGGTCTCTGCGAGCTAAACGTTTGCGATTGTACGCGAATTGGTAGAAGGTTTCGCGCCATCTGATGTATCTGGCGTAGCCTGTGAAGTGGTACAGAACGAACCGAAAGGCGGAGACTCCGTCGATAAAAAGAGATCTGTAGAAGTGCTCCCAAGCAAAATACATTTCGGGTAATGCCCAGTTCGGCACGACCGCCTCATGTCCGACATGGTCTTGCCCAAACCAAATTCCTTCGACGCCTTCCGGGAGTAGACTTTTGGCTCGAAATTCGCGTGAACTAGGACTCAATTTGAGCCGGACTAGATAGAAGTCGTTGCTGTAGGACTCTTCACCGCCCCGAATAATCTCTGTTGGAGGCTGCTTTGTTCCCGCAATTGAAACAGCCCAACGATACAGAAATATCTTCAAACGGTCTGACACGCTCCATTCTACAAACAGCGCCGATACGTGACATGCTTTGTTTTCCGCTATCCACAACCAGCATCAATTCCTCCACGGATGTTTAGGATACGCACTTGATACGAGGTACGGCCGTAGTGAACTAAGTTACACGTCGACAAACTTGTCAGATACTCTTCAAAACAGCCCCAGACCCTTCAAACTCACATGCCCGTTCTTGCCGATGATGACGTGGTCGTGGACGGCGATGTTGAGGGTCTTGCCGGTCTCGGCGATCTGCTTGGTCATCTCGATATCGGCGCGCGACGGGGTGGGGTCGCCGGAGGGGTGGTTGTGGACGAGGATGATGGCGGTCGCGGATAGTTCGAGCGCCCGGCGCATCACCTCGCGCGGATAGACCGGCGTGTGGTCGACCGTACCGGTCTGCTGCACCTCGTCGGCGATCAGCGTGTTCTTCTTGTCGAGGAACAGGATGCGGAACTGCTCACGCGTCTCGTAGGCCATGGCGGCCTTGCAATAGTCGAGCACGGCGTTCCACGAGGACAGCACCTCGCGCGATGCTATCTCGCCCTTGAGCATGCGCTGCGCGGCGGCGGCGACCGTCTTCAGGTCGGACGCGACGGCCTCCTTGACGCCGGGGACCTCCATCAGCCGCTTAGGGTCCGCGCCGAGCACCGCCCCGAAGGAACCGAACCGGGCGATCAGCGCCTTGGCGAGCGGCTTGGTGTCGCGGCGGGGGATCGAGCGGAAGAGCAGCAGTTCAAGCAGTTCGTAATCGGCCAGCGCCTCTGGGCCCGCATCCATGAAGCGGGCGCGCAGCCGGTCGCGGTGGCCGGTATGGGGCGAGGGGGCTTTTTCCGGTTTGACGGGCTTGCCGGCGAGCATGTCGGCCGGACGCGCGAACTCGCCCAGAAAGATCTGCCGTTCGTCGTTGTCGTCGGACATCCCCAGCCCCGCCGCGGCTTGATGCCGCTGGCTGCAACCTAACCGGGAAGGCCGGGGCGGTCGAGGCCTTTGGGCGACAGGGTGAAGATCTCGCAGCCATCGTCGGTGACGCCGACGGTGTGCTCGTATTGCGCGGAGAGGCTGCGGTCGCGGGTGACGGCCGTCCAGCCGTCGGAGAGAACTTTCACATGCGGGCGGCCGAGATTGATCATCGGCTCGATGGTGAAGATCATGCCCTTGCGCATCTCGATGCCCTCGTCCACGCGGCCGTAATGGAGGACGTTCGGCGCGTCGTGGAACAGGCGGCCGACGCCATGGCCACAGAAATCGCGCACGACCGAGCAGCGTTCGCCCTCGGCATGTTTCTGGATGGCCTCGCCGATAGCGCCCATGCGCGCGCCGGGTTTCACGGCGTCGATGCCGAGCATCAGGCATTCGTGGGTGACTTCAAGCAGGCGCTCGGCGGCGCGCTTGATCTCTCCGACCGGATACATGCGCGAGGAATCGCCGTGCCAGCCGTCGATCACATAGGTGACGTCGATATTCACGACCTCGCCTTCGCGCAGCCGCTTGTCGTTCGGAATGCCGTGGCAGACGACGTGGTTGATCGAGGTGCAGGAGGACTTGGTGTAGCCGCGATAGTTGAGCGTTGCGGGGATCGCGCCGTGGTCCATGCCGAATTCGAAGACGAGCTTGTCGATCTCGTTGGTGGTGACGCCGGGCTTGACGACATCGACCAGTTCGTCGAGCACGGTCGCGGTCAGCTTGCAGGCCTTGCGCATGCCTTCGAAGCCGTCCTCTCCGTAGAGGCGGATCTGGCCTGTGTTCTTTATCGGCGCACTGTCGGCTTCGAGATAGGTGACCATGGGCTTCTCCGGATCGCAGCCGTCTCTCAGTCGACGAGCGGGATGGGTTTTGCGGGCGCGATTTCTTCCGGCGAGATTTGGCACCGAATGGCGATTGCTTCAACCCCGCAAGCTGCCGCGCGGTCAAAAGCGGCACCATAGGCGGGGTCAAGCTCCCGACAGAGGCGCATGCTCTCACAGTCGCCGCGCTGGACGAGATAGACCATGACGGCGCGGTGGCCTTCGCGCACCATGTCAGCCATCTCGTCTAGGTGGCGGGCACCGCGGGCGGTCACGGTGTCGGGGAATTCGGCGAGGCCGGGCTGGCGCATGAAGTGGACATTCTTGACCTCGACATAGGCCTTTCCGCGGGCCGGGTCGTCCAGCAGGATGTCGATACGAGATTTCTGCCCGTATTTCTGCTCGCGGCGCAGCACTGCATAGTCGGCGAGATCGAAGATCATGCCGGCGCGGATCGCCTCCTCGGCGAGCCGGTTGGGCAGGCCGGTATTGACACCGACCCAGATGCCGTCCGCCTCGACCATTTCCAGCGTGTGGGCGTATTTGCGCTTCGGATTGTCCGACCGCGACAGGAAGACACGCGAGCCCGGATCGGTCAGGCCCATCATCGAGCCGGTATTGGGGACGGCGCAGGTGATCTCCGCGCCGTTGTCCAAAGTAATGTCGGCAAGGAAACGCTTGTACCGCCGGACGAGGCGTCCGGGGATCAGCGGGGCGGGAAATTTCACGAGCGTTCGCGGACGTATTCGCCGGGCGCGTCGCAGAGTGGCTTTAGCTTGCTGCCGCCGAGTTTGGTGCGGGCCGGAACGCGAGTGTCGTCGTCCTTCTCGATCCATGCCTGCCAGTGCGGCCACCAGGAACCTTCGTTGATCTTCGCCTTTTCCATCCATTTGGAGAAGTTGCCGGCGACCTTCGGCCCGGACCAGAACTGGTATTTGTTCTTGGCCGGCGGATTGATGACGCCGGCGATATGGCCCGAGCCGCCCATCACATAGGTGACATTCGATCCGAAGCTCTTCGAGCCCTCGAAGACGGACAGCGCCGGGGCAATGTGGTCCTCCTTGGTGGCGAGATTGTAGATCGGGATCTTGACGTCGGCGAGCGAGACGGGCGCGCCGTGCAGCACCATTTTTCCGTTGGAGAGCCGGTTCTCGTAGTAACAGTTGCGCAGGTAGAAGATGTGGTTCGCGCCCGGCATGCGGGTGGAATCCGCATTCCAGTAGAGCAGGTCGAAGGGCATAGGTTCCTTGCCCTTCATGTAGTTGTTGACGACATAGGGCCAGATCAGGTCGCCCGAGCGCAGCATGTTGAAGGCTGTCGCCATTTTCGAGCCTTCGAGATAGCCGGTCTTGCGGATCTGCGTTTCCAGCGTCTTCAACTGGTCCTCGTCGACGAAGACCTTGAGATCGCCTGCATTGACGAAATCGACCTGGGTGGTGAACAGCGTTGCGGTGGCGATCCGCTCCTTGCCCTCGCGCGCGAACAGGGCGAGCGCCGCCGACAGCAACGTGCCGCCGACGCAATAGCCGATCGCGTTGACTTTCTTCTCGCCGGTCGCCTTCTTGATCGTGTCGAGGGCGAAGCAGATGCCGTCATCGATATAGTCGTTCCAGTCGAGCGACGCGTGGCGTTTGTCCGGATTGATCCAGGACATGACGAAAACCGTGTGACCCTGCTCGACCGCCCATTTGACGAAGGACTTCTCGGGATTGAGGTCGAGAATGTAGAACTTGTTGATCCAGGGCGGGCAGATCAGCAGCGGGCGTTTCAGGACCTCTTCTGTCGCCGGCTCGTACTGGATGATCTCGACAAGATCGTTGCGGGCGATGACCTTACCCGGCGTGACAGCGATATTCTCGCCGAGCTTAAACTTGGACCCGTCGACCTGGCGCACCCGGATGTCGCCATGCCCTGCCTCGATATCCTCCGCCAGCATGCGCATGCCGGTGACGAGATTGGCGCCGTTGGAGGCGATCGTCTCCTTGAAGATCTCCGGGTTGGAAACCATGAAATTCGACGGCGAGATCGCGTTGGCCAACTGCTTCACATAGAAGGTCGCCTTGTGACGGGTATGGTCGTCGAGGTCTTCCGTGTGCTCGACGAGGTCCGAGGCCCATTTCGAGGTGACGAGATAGGCCTGCTTGAGGAAGGAGAAGAAATGATTGTCCTTCCAGTCGGAATCGGAGAAGCGGCGGTCGCCTCGCTCCGGCTCGACGGCTTCCGCGAGGCTGGCGTCGCCCATCCTGCGGATCGAATTCGACCAGACCTCCATATAGGCGGAAAACAGCCGCGTCTGCGCCTCGACGGCGCGCTGCGGATCGGCCAGCCAGTATTCCGAGACCTTGGAGAAGGTTTTGACCACGTCGGCCATCGGCTCGGCGACGGTGTCGGTGTGCTCGCCGGTTTCGCGCGGCGCAATCCATGCGGAAGCCGCGTGGCCGGCTTCCTCGATCATGCGCGCGAGATTGCGGGCGAACGTCTCCGGATCCTTGATGACATAGGCGTCGATGGATGTCCGGTCGCCCGTCTTGTCGGGCGCGCCGTCGTTCTTCTCAGCCATTGCGTTTCCGTCCCTGTGGCATTTCGTATTTTGTCATCGCTGGCATTCTTTGTGTTGCCTTATTAATGGATGTTGATGACATAGGCGACGCGGCGTGTCATCGATCCATTGGTTTCCTCCCGGCGGGCTGTATAGTGTGCCCGGTTTTGCAGGGCTCGCCAAAGTCTTAGCCCCGTTTCCCAAGGGTAACATGAAAAACATTGGAATCACGTTACTGATCTTCAACTGTCTGGGCGTCGCCGGATGCGCAGGCGGCAACGCCATTGACGAGGCGGTTCCGCGGGCCGCCTTCGGCGATGTTGGTGCGCCGGTTCCGGCCGCGAGGCCCGATGCGCCGGCGGTTGCGGCGACCGCGCTGGAGCCCGAGGCGACGCGCGATCCGCTGTTCAGCGGTTCGGGACGGGCGGCTGTGAGCGGCGCTTACCCGAACATCAACAACGAACCGCGCGGCGCGGCGCCGCAGATGACGGATGCCGGCCGTGACGCGTTGCTCACCGAGATGCAGGCGCTTGCGGCGGCACGTTCGCGGGGGCTCGTCTCAGCGGCGGAATACCGTCGCCGGCTGGCCGAATTGCGCGCCATCGGAGCAACCCATTCCGACGCGACGATCAAGATCATCGAGAACTGATCGCAATCGTCGAGATATCTCGATTTTACCGCAGGAACGCGCTATAGCGCGCGAATATGCCGAGGTGATGTCCCATGGAAGAATTTCATAAAGTCCGTCGTCTGCCCCCTTACGTTTTCGAACAGGTCAACCGCCTGAAGGCCGACGCGCGAGCGGCCGGCCGCGATATCATCGATCTGGGCATGGGCAATCCCGACCTTCCCACACCGCCGGCCATCGTCGACAAGCTGGTCGAGACGGTGCGCGATCCGCGCACGCATCGCTATTCATCGTCCAAGGGCATTCCGGGGCTGCGCAAGGCGCAGGCCGCCTATTACGCCCGACGTTTCGGCGTGAAGCTCGATCCGGACCGGCAGGTGATCGCGACCCTCGGCTCCAAGGAAGGCTTCGCCAACATGGCGCAGGCGATCACCGCGCCCGGCGACGTGATCCTGTGTCCGGACCCGACCTATCCGATCCATGCCTTTGGCTTTATCATGTCTGGCGGCGTGATCCGCTCCATGCCGGTGGCGCCCGATGACGGCTTCCTGCCAGCTTTGGAACGCGCGGTGAAGCATTCGATTCCGAAGCCGTTGGCGCTGATTCTCAATTATCCGTCCAACCCGACCGCGTTCGTCGCGTCGCTGGATTTCTACAAGGACGTCATCGCGTTCGCGCGCAAGCACGACATCATTGTCCTGTCGGACCTTGCCTATGCCGAGATCTATTTCGGCAACGAAGCGCCGCCTTCGGTGCTGCAGGTGCCGGGCGCGATGGATGTCTGCGTCGAATTCACCTCGATGTCGAAAACCTTCTCCATGCCCGGATGGCGCATGGGCTTCGCGGTCGGCAACGAGCGGCTGATCGCCGCACTAGGCCGGGTGAAATCCTATCTCGACTATGGTGCGTTCACGCCGATCCAGGTGGCCGCGACCGCCGCGCTCAATGGCGACGGTTCCGATATCGCCGAGGTGCGCGACATCTATCTGAAGCGGCGTGACGTACTCGTCTCCAGCTTCGGCCAGGCGGGTTTCGAGGTGCCGGCTCCGGAAGCGACGATGTTTGCCTGGGCGCCGATCCCGGAAGCGTTCCGCGATCTCGGCTCGCTGGAATTCTCCAAACTGCTGATCGAAAAGGCCGACGTCGCCGTCGCGCCGGGGATCGGTTTCGGTGAGCATGGGGACGATTACGTGCGCATTGCGCTGGTCGAAAACGAGCATCGTATTCGCCAGGCGGCGCGCAACATCAAACGCTTCCTTGCAACGATCGGCGGAAATCGGCACAACGTCGTCGCACTCAACGCCCGCCGCTAGCCGCGCGGGCGTTCATCTGACAACACCTCGTTTCGAAAGGTCGTTTCATGAACGAGCCGCTGCGCATCGGCATAGCGGGATTAGGGACTGTCGGCGCTTCGGTCGCCCGTCTTCTGCATTCCAAATCGAACTCGCTGACCCACAAGTGCGGCCGGCCGATCACCGTGACCGGCGTGACCGCGCGCGACCGCGCCAAGGATCGCGGCTTCGACATGACGGGGATCGAGTGGTTTGATACGCCGACCGAGCTCGCCGCATCCGACAATATCGACGTGTTCGTCGAACTGGTCGGTGGCGAGAACGGCGCAGCCTTCGACAGCATCCATGCCGCGCTTGAAAACGGACGGCACGTCGTCACCGCCAACAAGGCGCTGCTGGCCAAGCACGGCCTCGAACTCGCGGTGATTGCCGAGAAAAAAGGGCTGATCCTGAATTACGAGGCGGCTGTCGCAGGCGGCATTCCGATCATCAAGACGATGCGTGAATCGCTCGCCGCCAATGAGCCGAGCCGGGTCTACGGCATTCTCAACGGAACGGCGAACTACATCCTGACTCGCATGGAGCGTGACGAGATCTCCTTCGAGGAGTGTCTCGCCGATGCGCAGCGCCTGGGTTACGCCGAGGCCGATCCGACCTTCGATGTCGAGGGGCAGGACACCGCGCACAAGCTGGCGATCCTGACGAGCCTCGCCTTTGGAACGAAGGTCGCCGCCGACGAGATCTATATCGAGGGTATCAGTAATATTACGCTTGCCGATATCCATGCAGCGCGCGAACTCGGCTATCGCATCAAGCTGCTCGGCGTCGCGCTGCGCACCGCGACCGGTATCGAGCAGCGCGTGCACCCGACGATGGTGCCGCTGGGGTCGATGATCGGGCAGGTCGATAGCGTCACCAATGCGGTGGCGATCGAGGCCGACACCGTCGGTTCCCTGCTGCTGTCAGGTCCCGGAGCAGGGGGCAACGCAACCGCCTCGGCCGTGATCGGCGACATCGCCGACATCGCCAAGTCGCAGCCAGGCCGTCAGGAAGCGCCCGTCTTCGGCCGTCCGGCCCATGAACTCGAGCCCTATCAGCGCGCCGAGATCTCGTCCCATGCGGGCGGCTACTTCATTCGCCTGACCGTGCATGACCGCACAGGCGTATTTGCCTCGCTTGCCGGCCATATGGCCAATAACGGCATCTCGCTCGCCTCGATCGTGCAGCACGGCTCGTCGAAGGATGGCAGCACCGATACCAAGACAGTCGTGTTGGTGACGCATGAGACCACCGAATCGGACATCAGCAACGCGCTGGAAGCCGTGCTCGGCGATGGTCACCTCGTCTCCAAACCCCAGGTTATTCGAATCGAACCGGCCGGCTGACGCCAGTCTGTCACCAAAATCGATTAGATCGTCGTTGCCCACCGAAACCGGCTGCGCAGGCTGTTGCAGCGCGGGCTGAAGTGCGTCTAAACGAATGCCAAGCATCGACGAGTTGAGGGTAAATACATGAATACGAAGGCCGATTCCGGCGAGAAGAAACCCGGTCTGACGCGTGAATTGTCGCTTGAACTGGCGCGCGTGACCGAGCGCGCCGCGGTGGCGGCAGCCCGCCTGCGCGGACGCGGAGACGAAAAGGCGGCCGACCAGGCCGCCGTTGACGCCATGCGCTCCGAACTGAACCGCCTCGCGATCCGCGGCACGGTGGTGATCGGCGAGGGCGAGCGCGACGAGGCGCCGATGCTCTATATCGGCGAGAAGGTCGGCAACGGCACCGGACCGGAAGTGGATATCGCGCTCGACCCGCTCGAAGGCACGACGCTGTGCGCGAAGAACCTGCCCAACTCGCTGGCGGTTATTTCCATCGCCGAGAAGGGCGCTCTGCTGTTCGCGCCGGACGTCTACATGGAAAAGATCGCGGTCGGACCCGGCTATCCGGAAGGGCTGATCGATATTGATGCGTCGCCGGAAGACAACATCCATGAGGTCGCCAAGGCCAAGGGCGTCCCGGTGACCGAGATCGCCGCCTGCATTCTCGACCGTCCGCGCCATGCCTCGCTGATCGAGGCGGTGCGCAAGACCGGCGCGGCGATCCGTCTGATCGGTGACGGCGACGTCGCCGGCGTGATCGACACGACCGCGCCGGAAGAGACGGGCATCGACATCTATATCGGCAGCGGCGGCGCGCCCGAGGGCGTTCTGGCGGCGTCGGCGCTACGCTGCGTCGGCGGACAGATGCAGGGCCGCCTGATCCTTGATACCGAGGAAAAAGCCGCTCGCGCGGCAAAAATGGGCGTGTCCGATCCGAAGAAGATCTACTCCCACATGGAAATGGCCCATGGCGAAGTGATCTTCGCGGCGACGGGCGTAACCGACGGCAACATGCTGGGCGGCGTGCGTTTCATGAAGAACTACTTCCAAACGGAAACCATCGTCATGCGCTCCTCGTCGAAGACGGTACGCGAGATCAAGGCGCGTCATCAGGACATGGAGAAGTTCTGATCGACTGCCTTGCGGCTTGACGCAGTGCAAGCGCAGCGCGACAAACCGGCATGAAACAGGCCTTCCTTGGAATCGAGCGCTCGGTCAAAGGGCGGCGGTGGATCGACCGCATGTCGCAGGCGCAGACGCAGGTCGCGCTTGATATCGCGCAGCGCTATGGGATCGCCGACATCCTCGCCCGCGTCCTTGCCGGGCGAGGTGTGACCGCCGATCAGGCGCTTGGCTTCCTCGACCCTACCTTGAAGGCGCTGATGCCTGATCCGCGTTCCGTCACCGACCTGGAAGCGGCCGCGCAGCGAATTGCAGCCGCTGTCCGCAACCGGGAGAAGATCGCGATCTTCGGCGACTATGACGTCGACGGCGCGTCATCGTCTGCGCTTCTCGCGCGCTATCTCAGGTTTTTCGGGATCGATGTACAGATCTATATCCCGGACCGTATCTTCGAGGGGTACGGACCAAATCCGGCTGCGATGCGCGAGCTGGCTTCGACGGCGTCGCTGATCGTCACGGTCGATTGCGGCACCAACAGCTCCGAGGCCTTTGGGGCCATTCATGGCTCGGGAACGGATATCGTCGTCATCGATCACCACCAGGTCGGCGGGCCACTTCCGGAAGTTGCCGCTGTGGTCAATCCGAATCGCGACGACGACCTGTCCGGCCTGGGGCATCTCTGCGCCGTCGGGATGGTGTTCATGACGCTTGTGGACGTATCGCGGCAGTTGCGGGGGCATGGTGTGTCACCGCTGCCCGATCTTCTTTCCATGCTCGACATCGTGGCGCTCGGCACGGTCTGCGATGTCGTTCCGCTGACCGGGTTGAACCGGGCTTTCGTGACCAAGGGCCTCATCGCGGCACGCCATCTCGGTAATCCGGGGCTCAGCGCGCTTGCCCGTGTTGCTTCCATTGGGGAACCGCTCAACCCGTTCCATTTCGGCTTTTTGATCGGGCCGAGGATCAACGCCGGAGGGCGGATCGGCAATGCGGCGCTGGGCGCCACGCTGCTGTGCGAGGAGGACGCCAACCGCGCCGCCGAGATCGCCGCCGAACTGGACCGTCTCAACCGCGAGCGCCAGGTCATGGAGACCGAGATGGTCGCCGATGCCTGTGCCGAGGCCGACCGCGATCTCGCCTCCAGTTCGCCGCCCTCGGTAATCGTGACGTCGAGCACCCGCTGGCACCCCGGTATCGTCGGGCTGATCGCCGCAAGGCTGAAGGAGTATACCCGCCGTCCGGCCTTTGCGATCGCGCTGGAAGGCGCCGGCAAGGGAACCGGTTCCGGCCGGTCTATCCCCGGTTTCGACATGGGCAAGCTTGTGCGCGCCGCCGTCGACGAGGGCATCCTGATCAAGGGTGGCGGGCACGCCATGGCCGCCGGCATCACGGTGGAGCGCGACAGGCTGGGCGATCTGCGCGCCTTCTTCGAGGAAAAAGCCGGCTCGGCGGTGACGTCGATTCTGGAAAACGAAACGCTCTCGGTGGATGGTGCGCTGTCGGCGCGTGGCGCGAATCTCGCGATGATCGGCGAACTGGAAAAGGCGGGGCCTTACGGTTCGGGCAATCCGGAACCGCTCTTCGTGCTGCCCAATCATCGCGTTACGTCGAGCGCTGTCGTCGGAAACGGCCATCTGAAGCTGCGGCTGCAGGCAGAGGATCGCTCGCAACTGGAAGCGATTGCCTTTCGCGCGGCGGAAACGGATCTCGGACAGTTACTGGCGGGCAGGGCGGGAAGGCCCGTGCATGTGGCGGGCACGCTGTCGATCAACCACTGGAACGGTCGGCAGACGCCGCAAATACGGATTGTCGACGCCGCGGATCCCGTCTGATCAGAGATATTTCTGAAGGTTCTGGCCGGCCCGAATATAGGTCATCGGGTTGATCGCCTTGGTGTTCTGGCGAACCTCGTAATGCAGATGCGGGCCGGTGGACCTGCCGGTATTGCCGGATTTTCCGACAATGGTGCCGACGGCGACTTTCTGTCCGGTCTTCACAAGGATGCGGCTCATATGGGCATAGCGCGTGGTCAGGCCGTTGGCGTGACGGATTTCGACCATGTTGCCATAGCCGCCGTTGCGGCCGGCCTTGATGACGGTGCCGGCGCCAGTCGCACGCACCGGCGTGCCGCTCGGCACGGCAAAATCGATACCCGAATGAAAGGCAGAGCGATTCAGGATCGGATCGCGGCGGTTTCCGAAGGTGCTGGAGATTCGGCGGCCGGGCGCCGGATTGGCGATCGGAAAGGAGCGGATTGCGCCGCGCACCTTGTCGAGCGCTTCGAGTTCCTTGTTCAGTCCGTCCAGTTCCTGCTCAAAGGCCTCGCCGATTTCGTCAGGATTGGCGGGAATGAAAGGACCGCCTGTTCCGGTTTCCTCAGTCGCGGGCGCTTTTAGCGGGAGACCGGCGTCGCGCGCATCGGCGATCATTTGTTCGCGCATGGCGCGGGCCGAATCGGCGAGGCCGCTGACGCGGTTGAGCTGGTCTTCCTCCAGCGAATTGAGCGAGGCGCCGAGACGCGACAGGGTAACGATCGGCATGGAACTCATCTCGCTCTTCAGCTTGATGGCGTCGGCGGAGGCTTTCTGCATCAGACCGCTGGCGGGTTTCTGCGGACGAAACTGCATGCGGCGCGTATCCTTGCCGCCTTTTCCTGAAACGGGGACCGGGACGTCGTCCTCGGTGAGCTGGCCTGCCGACAGGCCGACGCCCTGGAGTTCCGCCTTTTCCAGCAGCGGCGCGAGCTGGCCGTTGCGGCTTGCCAGAACCGACTGGCGATTGAGGAGTTCCGTGACCTTCGTCTCCATGATCTGCTGGTCGAGCAGGCGATAGGAGGTGATGCGATCGACCTGCGAACGCAGCGAGGCGATGCGATCCTCATAGGCGTGCTGCATGCGCGCCTGACGCGCGATGGCCGCGTTGAAGATGTCGTCGCGCAGCATGAGATAGGATGTCGCGAGCAGATATCCGATCGCGATTGCCGCAAGAACCGACGCGCCAAGCGCCGCCATCCAGGGCCGGATCGTGAAATGGGAAATCCGATCCCCCTGGGCAATGATGATAGTATGGGGCTCTTTTCGTTTTCCGAAGACCGCTGCGTTACTCAAGGCAAACCACCGCTAACGATAAAATTTCGTACGCGAGGATTAGACTTTATTAGGGTTAACAAAGCCCTTCGGCCCGGAACGAAAGGTTTTGGCGCGGCGTCCGATCAAGATTCATCATGATCGGGAATCGGTCTAGCGCGACATCGAGGCGGAGGAGAGGGACCGGTAAAAAAGCGGCGTCAGGCCGGCGGCGGCGCGGGCTGCGTCGTTGAAGGGCGGCCTGACATGGCCGTGAAAATGCTCCTGCACAAGGCTGCGGAACCGGTCGGCCGCATTTACGCCCGCACGGGCGCAGAAGAATCGGAACCATTTTGCGCCAACAGCCACATGGGTCTTCTCATCGTGATAGATCACGTCGAGGATCGCGGCGGTGTCCTCGTCGCCGAATTCGCGCAGTTTGGCCGCCAGGCCCGGCGTGACGTCAAGACCGCGCGCTTCCAGAACCAGCGGTACGATGGCGAGGCGCGAAATCAGGTCGCCACTGGTGTCGGTCGCCGCCTGCCACAGCCCGTCATGGGCGGGCAGATCGCCGTAATCGGCGCCGAGCGCTTTTAGCCGGTTGCGCAGCAAGGTGAAATGACGCGCCTCGTCGGAGGCCACCTGCATCCAGTTATCGAAGAAACTGGGCGGAATGGACATCGCCGCGAAACGGGCTGCGATGTCGAGCGCCAGATCGATGGCGTTCAGTTCGATATGGGCGAGCGCGTGGATCAACGCGATCCGCCCGTTGACGGTGTTCAGGGAGCGCTTTTTCAAAAGGCGCGGTGCGACAAGCTCCGGGCGTTCCGGCCGACCCGGACGGTCGGGGAGGACCGGGTCGCCCGGCTCCCGCAGCGACACGGTTCGTCCGCGCCAAAGACGCGCCGCCTCGCTCGTCGCCCGGACCTTGGCGTCGAGGTCCGAAGCGGCGAGGGCTTCGATTGCGGCGGCGCGGAGCGACGGCATTACAAGACAGCCCGTTCAGGCGAGTGACTTGGCGGCCTCGAGGACCTCGTCGGCGTGGCCTTTCACCTTGACCTTGCGCCAGACCCTGGCCACCGATCCGGACTTGTCGATCAGGAACGTGGAGCGTTCGACGCCCATATATTTGCGCCCATACATGCTTTTTTCGACCCAGACGCCATAGGCTTCCAGCGTCTTCAGTTCCTCGTCTGCGACCAGCGTGACGGCCAGATCGTGCTTGGCCTTGAACTTGTCGTGCTTCTTGGCGTTGTCGGGCGACATGCCGATCACCGTGGCACCGAGCGCCTCGAATTCGGGAAGCAGGCGGGTGAAGTCGATCGCTTCCGTGGTGCAGCCGCTGGTGTCGTCCTTCGGATAGAAGTAGAGCACCACAATCTTGCCTTTCAATTCTGACAGGGTCACGGTTCCGCCGCTATCTGCGGGCAGTGAGAAATCCGGCGCGGCATTCCCCTCGGTAATCTGTGTCATGTCATTTTCCTTCGAATTTGTGGGCATTTGGCGGGACAGCCTGCGATATATTGTGCAAAGTGGCTCTGTCCATGCCGCCGCCCGCGGAAAATTGCCGGCGGACGGTGATGAGGAGGCTCGACGACAAGTTTGGCAATGCGTCATGTCGAAAAAGTGAGGTTCGGTTCGGAAGCGGAGCGGCTTCTGCACGACATGCCATCGAATTCCGACCGGAAGGAGCCGCCTCTGCGCGGCGGCCGGTCTGGACGATGGCGTCGTCGCATGGTCGTTGCTGCCATTCTTATCGCATTGCTGCCGCTGCTCGTCATCGGTCTGGTGAAGACGGGCGTGATCGCGCCGTTGATCGAGAACCGCGCGATCGCCGCGCTCAATGCGGCGCTGCCCGATGACCTCACCGCCGATATCGGCAGCAGCGAGGTCGTCGCCGAACGTTTCGGCGGCATCGCCGTCAATCTCGACAAGTTTTCGGTCCGCGAGACCCTGTCCGGCCGCGACATATTGGAGGTCGGCCGCACCACCATCGGCGTGAAGACTATGAGCGTCCTGCGGGGCAGCCCGCAGGTCGACAAGATCGCCCTGTCAGGCGTGCGCTTTACCGTTCCCGCCGCGGCTGGCGATGACGGCGGCCCGATGCCGCGGATCGCATCGATCGAGACCGGGCTGTCGCGGCTGCTCGATTCGGTCAACATGCTTTTTGAGCGGACGACGATCAATGGGCTTCGCGTCAATATCGAAATCGCCGACATGACAGTGGTCGGGGCGGGGCAGGATATCCTCGTCCGCAATGCCGTGATCGTCGCACGGCCCGGCCAGCGGGCCGTCGAGGCGGATGTCGAAATCGAGGGGCATCACACGCAACTCGTCGGCGTGCTGCAGCGCAGCCCGAGCGGCGCGTTGACGGCCAGGTTTCGCATGGACGGCGTGCCGCTGGCCGCGGGCCGGATGCGCACCGTTTTTTCGGCCGTGACTTCGGATCACGAGCCTGGCGCGGCAAGCGACCCGCTATTGGCGAATCTCTCGGTCAACGCGCGGCGCCTGCGCGGTGACAATCCGGACCAGATGTCGATTTCGGTCGAGCCGGTCGACTATTCGCTGAAGCTCGACAATGGCGATTTCGTCCCGGTGTTGGGCCGTTTCAATTTCGACTGGAAACCGGTGACCAAGGTGCTGTCGCTACGCGAATCGACGCTCCGGATCGGCCGGTCGTCGGCTGTCGTGACCGGCGGCCTTCGCGACGCACCTGATTCGTCGGACCCCCAAGCGCCCGTCTACGAATTCGAGGCGCTCACCAATGACGGTGTCAGCAATCCCGCCGATTCCCCAGAACGCGGTATCAAGTTCCGGGCGAAAGTGAACGGAACGTTTTCGCCGACGGAGCGTCTGATCGACGTATCGCATATCGAGGTAAGCTCGGAGGCCGGCAACTTCGAAGGGGCGGGAACTTTCGATTTGGCCTCGACGACCCCAACCGCGATCTTTGCGATTTCGATCAAGGATTTCGCCCTTGCCGGCGTCAAGCAGTTCTGGCCGGCGCCGGTGGCGCGCGCGGCGCGGCGATGGGTGATGTCCAATCTGGCCGGCGGCCGCGTGGTGAAGGGTGATTTCCTGATCGCGGAGCCGCTTCGCCGCCGCATCCCGGGAACGGACAAGATGCTCGAAGGCGACTCGGAGCTGTCGCTGGACGTTGAGGGCGTTCGCTTCGACGTCACCGGCAACATTCCCCCCGTGCGCGATGCGAAAGGCCGTCTCGAGGTGAAAGGCGGCGAAACGATCGTTACGCTCGACAGCGGCACGACCTACTTGCCGAGCGGGCGAACCGCGGCGGTATCGAATGGCACCATGTCGATCCACCGGCCTGAAGTTGACGATCTCATCCATGTCGATCTCGACGTGTTCGTGTCCGGAACGGCGGATGCGCTGGGCGAGCTGATTTCCTATCGGCCGATCAGCGCCCAGCAATATCGCGACTACGAGCCGGATGAACTGTCGGGACTTGCCGATGCGCGCGTGACGATGCGGTTCGTGCTCAATCCGCGCGAGGATACGCCTCCACCCGAGTGGAATGTTATTCTGGATATCAAGGATGCGGCGATCTCGACACCTTTCGAAGGGCGGATGCTGTCCGAGATGGAGGGCCGGATCGTCATCGACCGGACCCAGGCGGATATCGATGTCAAAGGCAAGATTGACGGCGTCCCCGCCAACATCGTCATGGTTCAGCCCTTCGGCGGCGGCGTCACGCAGTCGTCGCGCGATATCGTCCTGAACCTGACCGACGACGACCGCAAGCGCATCGCATCCGGGCTGGACACGCTCGTGTTCGGCACGACGCCGGTGAGCGTCAAATCGGGCGAGGAAGGCGAGCCGATGGCCGTCGAGGCAGATCTCTCCGGCGCGAAACTCTCGCTGCCCTGGATCGGCTGGTCGAAAGGAAGCGGGATCGACGCCAGGACGAGTTTCGATCTCGTCCTTTCGGACGACGAGACCCGCATCAACGAATTCAAGCTGGATGGACCGAGCTTTTCCGCCGAGGGCGATATCACGGTAGGCAAGGACGGCCTGCAGAACGCCCGCTTCGCCAAGGTGAAGCTGAACGAGGGCGATAATGTCTCAGTGGATGTCGAGGCCAAGGGAAAGGGCTTCCTGGTCAATGTTACCGGAAAGTCCTTCGACGCGCGGGCGCTCATTCGCCATGTACGAGAGACCTTGAAATCGAAGGATCAGGAGAAAGGCGTTCCCGTCGAACTCAATGCGTCGATCGCCAAGGTGACCGGCTTCGGCGATGAGTACCTGCGCGACGTCAAGGTTCACATGCTCTATGACGGCAGCGATGTCACCGAGGTGACGACGACAGCCATGACTCGCAGCGGATTCCCCGTATCGGTGGCGCTGAAGGGCGCGGCTGCCAAACGCACGATCAAGGGTGAGTCGCTGGACGCGGGCGAAATCCTGCGCTTCCTCGATATTTACGGCCAGATTCGCGGCGGCATCATGAATCTGTCGCTCAAGGCCGTCGGTGAAGACACGCTGACCGGCACGGCGGACATGACGGATTTCCGCATTTTCAACGAACCGAGGCTCAATGCTCTTGTTTCGACGAAGTCGGGTGGGGAAGCCAGCTTGAAAGAGGCGATCAAGCGCGATATCGACACGCGCGAGGTCGTATTCGACCGCTCATCCGCGACGCTGACGATCTCTCCCAGTAGGCTCGACATCAAGGACGGGGCCATTCGCGGTCCGCTGGTCGGCTCGACCTTCAGGGGCACGCTCTACGACAAGAACGACCGGATGCGCATCGCCGGCACCTTCATGCCCGCCTATGCGGCGAACAGTCTTCTTCCCGGCATTCCGATCCTCGGACTGGTGCTCGGCAACGGGCGCGACAGGGCGCTGATCGGCGTGACCTATCTGCTGGAAGGCGATACGAAGAAGCCGAAGATCACGGTCAACCCGCTCTCCGCGATCGCGCCCGGCGTGTTTCGCTCGATCTTCGAGTTCCGCTGACGGCCGGCCCTCAGGCCGGCTTGACCAGAACGTGCTTCTTCTTGCCGAGCGAGAGCTTGATGACGCCGTCGCGCAAGTTCGACTCGTCCAGCGTCATGCGCTCGTCGCTAACCTGATCGTCATTGACACGGACCGCGCCGCCCTTGACGTGACGGCGCATCTCGCCATTGGAGGCCGCGAGCCCGGCATCCACGAAGAGGGCGAGGACGCCGACGCCGGATTTCAGCTCGGATGCCGGTACCTCCATCGTCGGAAGCGTGTCGGCGAGCGCACCTTCCTCGAAGGTCTTGCGCGCGGTCTCGGCAGCCCGATCCGCGGCTTCGCGCCCGTGCAGAAGCGCGGTCGCCTCGTTTGCAAGCACCTTCTTGGCCTCGTTGATCTCGGCGCCGCCGAGCGCTTCCAGTTTCGCGATCTCGTCGATCGGCAGGATCGTGAAGAGCTTGAGAAAACGGCCGACATCGGCGTCTTCCGTGTTCCGCCAGTATTGCCAGAAATCCCATGCGCTGAATTGTTCGGCGTTGAGCCAGACCGCGCCTTGCGCGGTCTTGCCCATCTTCGCGCCGGAGGCGGTGGTGAGCAACGGTGTGGTCAGCGCATAGAGCTGATGCGTTCCCATCCGGCGGCCGAGATCGACCCCGTTGACAATATTGCCCCACTGATCGGAGCCGCCCATCTGCAGATTGCAGCCATATTTCCGGGCGAGCTGCACATAGTCGTAGGACTGGCAGACCATGTAGTTGAACTCGATGAAGCTCATCTCCTGCTCGCGCTCGAGGCGCAGGCGCACGGAATCCATGGTCAGCATGCGGTTGACCGAGAAATGCCGGCCGACATCGCGCAGCATTTCAATATAGCCAAGCTTCAGCAGCCAGTCGGCATTGTCGACCATCATCGCGTCGGACGCGCCGTCGCCGAAATTCAGCACCTTGGAGAACACGCCCTTGATCGAGGTCTTGTTGGCCTCGATTTCCTCGACCGTGCGCATGGCGCGGGTTTCGTCCTTGCCCGAGGGGTCGCCGACCATCGTCGTACCGCCGCCCATCAGCGTGATCGGCTTGTTGCCCGACTGCTGGAGCCAGTAGAGCATCATCATCGTCAGGAAGTTGCCGATATGCAGGGACGGTGCGGTGCAGTCATACCCGACATAGGCGACGACTTCCTTCTTCGCAGCCAGTGCGTCGAGACCTTCGAAGTCGGAGCACTGGTGGATGAACCCGCGTTGATCGAGGATATTGAGGAAATCGGACTTGTAACCGGACATGGTGTCTGCCTGCATGCTTGGGAGAATGCGCCGGCATCTTGTTGGCGCGGCGGGGCTTTAGCACTAAAGGGCGAGTGTGGACAAGGAGAGGACTGGCATGCGCCTCATGCGCGCGATCGGGTTGATGAGTGGCACGTCGATGGACGGTATCGATGTCGCCATGATCGAAACCGACGGCATTCATGTCGGGCAATGCGGGCCCTGGCTTTCCGTGCCGTACGATCCGGATTTCAGACGCAGGATTGAGCAGGGCCTGAAGGACGCGCAGGCTATCGGCGAACGCGGCGAGCGGCCCGGCGGGCTGGCGGAGCTAGAGCGCGATCTGACGCTGCGCCACGCGGACGCCGTCCGGGCGTTCCTCGGCGAACACGGCTTGCGCCCGGACGAGATCGACGTGGTCGGCTTCCACGGGCAGACGGTGTTGCACCGGCCGGAACGGGCCCTGACCGTGCAGATCGGCGACGGGGCGCTTCTGGCCCAGGAAACCGGAATTGCTGTCGTCTCGGACATGCGCGCCAAAGACATGACGCATGGCGGGCAGGGCGCGCCGCTGGTGCCCGTCTATCATGCGGCGCTGGCCGCAGGGTTGCCGGCCCCGCTGGAGCCGGGTTTCGGATCGGTCGCCTTCGCCAATATCGGCGGTATTTCCAATGTGACCTTCGTCGCACCCGGTGCACCGCCGGTGGCCTTCGACAGCGGACCCGGCAACGCGTTGATCGACCAGTGGGTGGAGCAGAATGCAGGCGTTCCCTTCGACGACGGCGGCCGGATCGCCAGCGAAGGCAGCGCCGACATGGCCGTGGTCGAACGCTATCTGTCGGCGCCGTTCTTTGCCAGGAACGGGCCGAAATCGCTCGACCGGGGCGATTTCACGCTGGACGGGGTGGATGGCATGGAATTGTCCGACGGAGCGGCAACACTTGCGGTCCTGACGGCGGCGGCGATCGCCAGGGCCGCGGAGAAGATCGAGACCGCGCCGGCATTGTGGATCGTGTCGGGCGGCGGGGCGCGCAACGATGCGATCATGGACGCACTGCGCAAGGCGGCGGACGGGGCGTCGCGGATAGTTACCGCGGGAGAGGCCGGCTTCAATGCGGACATGATGGAGGCGGAGGCCTGGGCCTATCTCGCAGTGCGGTCCCTCAAGGGGTTGGCGTTGACCTTCCCGACGACCACTGGATGTTCCGAGCCGGCGACGGGCGGCATTTTCTCCAGCCCCCGCTGACCGGCGCACAATCTTGCCTTGCCGCTTGCGCGCGCGTAGTAGCGAGGAGGTCTCGATCCGCGAGGCGAGAGTGTCCGCACGGGTTCGGCCATGCGCCGCCGCACGCGTCGGCTGTCACTGACCGGTTGTCCATGCGCTATCTGATCCTCCTCATCGTCACGCTCCTGATCGCCGCGCCGGGTATATCAACGCTGCCGCCGATCGACCGCGACGAAGCGCGCTATGTGCAGGCGACGAAGCAGATGGCGGAGACCGGTGATTATGTCGACATCCGGCTGCAGGAGGAGTCGCGCTACAAGAAGCCGGTCGGCATCTACTGGCTGCAATCGGCGGCGCTGATCGTCACCGGACAGGGCGCAGATGCGCCGATCTGGATCTACCGGCTCGTTTCCGTGCTCGGCGCGGTCATCGCGGTTCTGGCGACCTGCTGGACGGGGTCGCGTCTGTTTGGCCCGCAGGCGGGGCTGATATCCGGCCTCCTGCTTGCCGGCACGTTCGGCCTCGCCTTCGAGGGACATATCGCCAAGACGGACGCAATCCTTTTGGCGCTTACCGTGATCGCGCAGGGCGCGCTGGCACAAGTTCATTACCGCTCCCGGCAGGGCGAGGCGGTGCCCGGACATCTTTTCTGGGCTTTTTGGGTCGCGCAGGGATTGGCGATCCTGGTGAAGGGGCCCGTCGCGCCGTTTATTTCGGTTCTTACCGTAGTGGCGCTCTGGGCATTGGAACGAGACATCCGTTGGCTTCGTAACCTTCGAGTTCTGCCGGGGTTCGGTATTGCCGTGCTGATCGCGTTGCCATGGCTTGTGGCTATTTCCTGGAAAAGCGGAGGCGCGTTCTGGCGGGAAGCGGTGGGCAACGACTTGCTCGGGAAGGTCGCGCAGTCGCAGGAATCGCATGGCGCGCCGCCGGGCTATTACATGCTCACCTACGGCCTCTATGTCTGGCCGTTCGGCGTACTGCTGCTAGGAGCCGGGCTGATGGCCATTCGCAAGGCGCGGAGCGACCCGCGCCTGATGTTCCTGCTTTGCTGGTACATTCCCTTCTGGCTGGTGCTCGAGGCCATTCCGACGAAGCTTCCGCATTACGTCCTTCCCGCCTATCCGGCGCTTGCGCTGATTGCGGGATGGGCTGCGAGCCAGACCGCGGATTTTGCCTCCGTGACGCTATCGCGGTGGCAGAAACCGCTGGTGTGGCTGTCCATTTTCGGACAGGTCGTCGTCAGCCTGGGTCTCGCCGCACTGGCCGTGCTTGGTCCGATCTATCTCGGCAGCGGCGCGAGTGGTGCCGGTTTTGTCACCGGTGTCGCAGTGTTGGCAGCCGGATATTTCGCGTTTCCGCGCAATGGGCAGGTGGAGTTGCGCCGCGTCGCCTATGCGCTGGCGGCCAGCGTGGTCACCTATAGCTTGCTGTTTACCTTTGTCGCGCCATCCTTCCAGCGTATCTGGATCTCGCCGCGCATCGCGCTGGCTTTTCAGGCGAACAAGCCCTGTCCGAATTCTCGTCTTGCTTCGGCGGGCTTTGGGGAGCCGAGCCTTGTCTTCCTGACCGATACCGAAACGCAGCTGACCGGCGTGCAGGGCGTCGTCGACCATCTCCTGGCGGATCCCGCCTGCGCGGTCGGGATCGCGCCGATGCGCGATGCGAAGGCGATGCAGGATGAGATCGAGGCCGGCGGCCGTTCGCTCAGTCAGATCGCCGAGATCGGCGGCATCAACTATTCGAACGGCAACGACCTGTCGCTCAGGATGTACCGGATCGCGCCCTGACCCGGGGGCGGCCTCACTTCAGGCGCTTAACGGTCTCCGGAACGAGTTCGCCGCGCAGCCGGGCGTCGAGATAGTCCTCGCATTCGGCCATCAGCGTTTCGGTCTGGTCCGTGAAGAAGTGGTTGGCGCCTTCCAGTGTCTTCTGGGTGATCAGGATGCCCTTCTGGGTGTGGAGCTTGTCCACAAGGCCCTGGACGTCCTTCGGCGGCGCCACCTTGTCTTCCGAGCCGTGAATGATCAGGCCGGAGGAGGGGCAGGGCGCCAAGAAGGAGAAGTCGTAGGTGTTGGGCTGCGGCGCGATCGACAGGAAACCCTCGATCTCGGGCCGGCGCATCAAGAGTTGCATGCCGATCCAGGCTCCGAACGAATAGCCGGCGATCCAGCAGGATTTCGAATCCGGATGTAGCGACTGCACCCAGTCGAGCGCGGCGGCGGCGTCGGAGAGTTCGCCTGCGCCATGGTCGAATTCGCCCTGGCTGCGCCCAATGCTGCGGAAATTGAAACGGAGCGTGGTGAAGCCGCGTTTCTGGAACATGTAGAACAGGTTGTAGACGATCTGGTTGTTCATCGTGCCGCCGAACTGCGGATGCGGATGAAGGACCATCGCGATCGGCGCGTTCTTTTCCGTGGAAGGCTGGTAGCGGCCTTCGAGCCGACCGGCGGGACCGGCGAAAATCACCTCTGGCATGTGTACTCCGTAACGGGGGTGCCCACCCGCCCGCAAACCGGCTCCTCCAAATGGAAATCCGGTCGGTTGACGGTAGCGAGTGGCATCTCTAAGACAATCAGAAAGCTTCCAAACTGGCGTGTCGGTTCACGCGGAGCCGCTGTCTTAAGGCGTTTGGACTGCAGAATTCAAGGAAATTGATGGAAGTCTTGCCCATGGCGACGGGAAAGCAGGCCATTTACCTGGATTACAACGCGTCCGCGCCGCTTCTCGGCGAGGCGCGCGCGGCGATGATCGGCGCGTTCGATATAGACGCCAACCCGTCTTCCGTGCATGCGGCGGGCCGGGCGGCACGGGCGCTGGTGCAAAAATCCAGGCGCAGCGTCGCCGCGCTGGTCAATGCGAAACCGGATCATGTGGTCTTCACCTCGGGGGCGACCGAGGCGGCCGCGACGCTTCTGACGCCCAACTATTCCTTCGGTCGTTCGCCGCTCACTTTCTCGCGGCTCTATGTCTGTGCGGCGGACCATCCCTGCATGCTGGCGGGTGGGCGATTCGCCAAAGACGCGTTGGTGACGCTGCCGGTGCAGGCTTCCGGGCTTCTCGACCTCGCAGCGATGGAGACAGCGCTCGAAGGACATGACAATACGTCAGGCTTGCCGCTTGTCGCCGTGCACTGGGCCAATAACGAGACCGGCGTGCTCCAACCGATTCGCGAGGTCGCGGCGCTGGTGAAGGCGAAGGGCGGTGTGCTCGTGGTCGATGCCGTTCAGGCGCTGGGGCGCATTTACATCGATATTACTGATGGTTGTGGCGATTATCTGATTCTTTCTTCGCACAAGATCGGCGGTCCGAAAGGCGCAGGCGCCTTCGTCGCTGCTTCGGACCTGATGATGCCGATGCCGCTGATCACTGGAGGCGGGCAGGAACGTGGGCATCGCGGAGGCACCGAAGCCGTCGCCAACATTGCCGGCTTCGGCGCAGCGGCCGAGGTCGCCGCCGAAACGGTCGCGCGATTCGGGGACCGCGCGGAGATCCGCGACCGGCTCGAACGGACGATCCTTGATATCGCGCCGGATGCTGTCATCCATGGTGGCGATGCGCCACGCCTGGCGAACACACTTTTCTTCACCATTCCCGGCCTCAAGGCAGAAACGATGCAGATCGCCTTCGATCTTGCCGGGCTTGCGGTTTCAGCCGGCTCGGCCTGTTCGTCGGGCAAGGTCGGCCGCAGCCACGTCCTGACGGCGATGGGCATCACGTCGGAAGAAGGCGCGATACGCGTCTCCTTCGGCCGGGAGACCGGAGAGGAGGCCGTCGCGAAGTTTGCGGAAGCGTTTCACAAAATTGTCTCACGGGCGCGGCCGGAAAATCGTCTCGAAAGGGCTTGAGAAAAGCGCTTCGGTAAAACATATGTCAGAAAGTCATATTTTTCAGTTTAGAACTTTTCAAAACTGCTTTATCACCTATCTCAACGGATAGGCGTCCATACCGGCCCCGCCCGGGACGAGAATGCAAGAACGGAGTTCGCAATGCCCGCTGTACAGGAAACGATTGATCAGGTCCGCAAGATTGACGTCGACCAGTACAAATATGGCTTCGAGACGCTGATCGAGAGCGACAAGGCGCCGAAGGGTCTCAGCGAAGACATTATCCGGTTTATCTCGGCAAAGAAGCAGGAGCCGGACTGGATGCTGGAATGGCGTCTCGACGCCTACAGCCGCTGGCTGACCATGGAAGAGCCGACCTGGGCACGCGTCGAGTATCCGAAGATCGATTTCAACGATCTCTATTACTATTCCGCGCCGAAGAGCATGTCAGGCCCGCGGACGCTCGACGAGGTCGATCCGGAACTGCTGAAGACCTATGAGAAGCTCGGCATTCCGTTGGCGGAGCAGGAAATCCTTGCCGGCGTGCAGGAGCGCAAGGTTGCGGTCGACGCCGTATTCGATTCCGTCTCCGTCGTCACGACCTTCAAAAAGGAACTGGCCAAGGCCGGCGTGATCTTCATGTCGATATCGGAGGCGATCCGCGAATATCCGGACCTCGTGAGGAAACATCTCGCCTCGGTCGTGCCGGTCTCCGACAACTATTATGCGGCGCTCAATTCCGCGGTCTTCACCGACGGCTCCTTCGTCTATGTACCGAAGGGTGTGCGCTGCCCGATGGAACTGTCGACCTATTTCCGCATCAACGAAAAGAACACCGGCCAGTTCGAGCGCACGCTGATTGTCGCCGAAGAGGGGGCCTACGTCTCCTATCTGGAAGGCTGCACCGCGCCGCAGCGCGATGAGAACCAACTGCATGCCGCCGTGGTCGAACTGGTCGCCATGGACGATGCCGAGATCAAGTATTCGACCGTCCAGAATTGGTATCCGGGCGATGCCGAGGGCAAGGGCGGTATCTATAATTTTGTGACGAAGCGCGGCGATTGCCGCGGCAAGAATTCAAAGATTTCCTGGACACAGGTTGAGACCGGTTCCGCCATCACGTGGAAATATCCGTCCTGCATCCTGCGCGGCGACGGGTCTCGAGGCGAGTTTTACTCGATCGCGGTGTCGAACGGCGCACAGCAGATCGACAGCGGTACCAAGATGATCCATCTCGGCAAGAACACGTCGAGCCGCATTATCTCGAAGGGCATTTCGGCGGGCAAATCGAACAACACCTATCGCGGCCGCGTTTCGGCGCACCGCAAGGCGACGAATGCGCGCAATTTCACGCAGTGCGACTCGCTTCTGATCGGCAACGACTGCGGCGCGCATACCGTGCCCTACATCGAGGCGAACAACGCGACCGCGCAGTTCGAGCACGAGGCGACGACGTCCAAGATCTCCGAGGACCAGCTGTTCTATTGCATGCAGCGCGGCATCCCGGAAGAGGAAGCCATCGCCCTGATCGTCAACGGCTTCGTCAAGGAAGTCATCCAGGAACTGCCGATGGAATTTGCCGTGGAGGCGCAGAAGCTGATCGGGATCAGCCTCGAGGGATCTGTTGGCTAATACGTTGCTCGCGATCGCCCGGATCGCGTTCGGCGTTTTCTTCGTCGGCTCGGCCATTTTGAAGATGGCGGAGACCGATTACATGGTCGGGATGCTGGCGGAAGCCGGTTTCAGCGCGCCTCTGCCATTCGTATACATAGCGATGGCGGCGCAGATTGCCGGGGGCGGGGCGCTAATCCTCGGCAGGCTGGTTGTTCCGGCTGCATTCGGATTGATCGCCTATGTAGCGATCGTGAACTGGTATTTGCACCCGTTCTGGGTGCTGAGCGGTGAAGAAGCTGCGATTCAATTTCAGCTCTTCACCAAGAACTTGGGAATCATGGCCGGCTTGTTGTCGGTCGCGGGCGCTGACGCGTCGAGACGAGGGATGGCGGGTTAAAATGCTGGCTGATCCGGTTGGTCTGGTTTTCTACGGGCTCGTCTGCGGCACACTCGCCGCCTTCGCGCCCTCGTTCGGTACACGCCCGCGCCGCGCGCTCATTGGCGCGATCGTGGGTATTGTGGCTGCGATATTACTGCCGATCGTGCGATCGGCGACGGGACTATAAGTGAGAGAAGATATGCTTGAGATCAAGAACCTGCACGCACGCATCGCCGAGGACGGCACCGAGATTATCCGCGGCCTGAACCTTTCCGTGAAGGCCGGCGAGGTGGCTGCGATCATGGGGCCGAACGGGTCGGGCAAGTCGACGCTTTCCTATATTCTCGCGGGCCGCGACGACTATGAGGTGACCGAGGGCGACATCCTTTACAACGGCGAGAGCATTCTCGACATGGATCCCGCAGAGCGCGCCGCCGCCGGCATCTTCCTCGCCTTCCAGTATCCGATGGAAATTCCGGGCGTGGCGACCATGCAGTTCCTGAAAGTCGCGATGAACGAGCAGCGCAAGGCGCACGGCCAGGACGAGCTGACGACACCGGACTTTATCCGTCTCGTCAAGGAAGCCGCCGGAAGCCTTGATATTTCGATGGAAATGCTCAAGCGCCCACTCAATGTCGGCTTTTCGGGTGGCGAGAAAAAGCGCGCGGAAATCCTGCAGATGAAGCTGCTGGAGCCGAAGCTTTGCGTGCTGGACGAAACAGACTCCGGTCTTGATATCGATGCGCTGAAGATTGTCTCCGACGGCGTGAACTCGCTTCGTTCGCCGGATCGCGCGACCATCGTCATCACACACTACCAGCGCTTGCTTGACTACATCGTGCCGGACACCGTGCATGTCCTGTCGAAGGGACGCATCGTCAAGACCGGCGACAAGTCCCTGGCGCATGAACTTGAGGCCAATGGCTACGCCGACATCATCAATGAAGCGGCCTGATACAGGCGGAAGGAGACGACGGATGACTGTCCAGTCGAAACTGCCGCTGACGGCGGCCGAGACGGCGCTTGTCGATCAGTTTGGTGCGCAATTCGGTTCGCTGCCCGGCAATGCCGAGGTGGTGAAGCTGCGCGACCGCGCCATTCAGGCCATCAAGGAAAACGGCCTGCCGACCCGGCGCGTGGAAGCCTGGCATTACACTGATCTGCGCCGGTTGCTAGCAACGTTGCCGGGCTATGTGCCGTCGGGCGAGGCGCAGGACCTGGAGCGGATCGTGGACGCCGCCGCGCGGCTGGTGCTGCGCAACGGCAAGGTCTCCGCGACCGAGTCCGTCGAACAGCTGACGGTGAACTCGATGTCCGATGCACTTCGAGCCGACGTGTCTGGCGTGTCCATGAACGATCACGGCATCCATGACGCGACCGGGCTGATCAACTCCGCCTTCGTCACCGACGGCTTCGTCATCAATGTCGAGAGCGGCGCGAAAATCGCGAAGCCGGTCGAGATGCAGTCGCTGCATGATGGCGGTCAGGTTCATGTCCGCAATTCGGTCACCATCGGCGAGGGTGCGTCCGTGACGGTCTTCGACCGGCATGCGGGCAGCGATACGGAGGTTCTTGAAACCGCCGTCACCGAACTGAAATTGCGCAAGGGCGCCGAGGCGCTCTGGGTCACGATCCAGGAAACTGGCGATGCCGCCACGCATCTGTCGCAGATGAACGTGACATTGGAGGAAGACGCAAAGCTAACGCTCTTCATCGTCAATCTGTCGGGCAAGGTGATTCGCCAGGAAATCAACGGCGACGTTGTGGGAGAGGGCGCCGACCTGACCTTCCGAGCGGTCAATCTGATCGGCGACGACGCCCATTGCGACATAACGCTGTCGCTGGGCCACCTCGTGCCGAACACGACCTCGACGGAAACCGTACGCAATGTGGTGACTGGCAAGGCGCAGGGCGTATTCCAGGGCCAGATCCGGGTCGGCCGGATCGCCCAGAAGACCGACGCTCAGATGGCCTGCAATACGCTGCTCCTGTCAGACGATGCCGGCTTTTCGACCAAGCCGGAACTGGAAATCTTTGCCGACGATGTCGTCTGCGCGCATGGCGCGACGGTCGCCGAGATCGATGAGGACCATCTTTTCTACCTGATGGCGCGGGGCATTTCCGAGAAGACCGCGCGTGGCCTGCTGATAAAGGCCTTCGTCACCGAAATCGTCGAGGAACTGGAAAACGAGCCGCTGATTGAGGCGCTGGAAGCGCGTATCGACCGCTGGCTCGAGGTGCATGCCTGATCATGGATGCGAAGACCCCAGCCTATGACGTGGAGGCGATCAGGGCGGATTTTCCGATCCTGTCGCGCGAGATCCATGGCAAGCCGCTCGTCTATCTCGACAATGGCGCATCCGCCCAGAAGCCGCGCCAGGTGATTGACGCGGTCAAGGCCGCCTATGAGCACGAATATGCCAATGTTCATCGCGGCCTGCATTTCCTGTCGAATGCAGCCACGGACGCCTATGAGGCGGCTCGCGAGAAGGTGCGGCGATTCCTGAACGCCGAGTCGTCCGAGAATATCGTCTTCACCAAGAACGCCACAGAGGCGATCAACACCGTCGCCTATGGCTGGGGCATGCCCAATATCGGCGAGGGCGACGAGATCGTCGTGTCGATCATGGAGCATCACGCCAATATCGTGCCGTGGCACTTCATTCGCGAGCGGCAAGGTGCAAAGCTGGTTTTCGCACCGGTTTCAGACGACGGGGCGCTGGATATCGAGGCGTTCGCCGCCAGCCTGACCGAGCGGACCAGGCTGGTCGCGATCACGCATATGTCGAATGTGCTCGGCACAGTCGTTCCGATCAAGGAGATCTGCCGGATCGCGCATGAGCGCGGCATTCCGGTGCTGGTCGACGGCAGTCAGAGCGCGGTTCACATGCATGTCGACATGCAGGACCTCGACTGCGACTGGTATGTCTTCACCGGCCACAAGGTCTACGGTCCGTCCGGTATCGGCGTGCTCTACGGCAAGTCCAAATGGCTGGAGGCCATGCGGCCCTTCCAGGGCGGCGGCGAGATGATCGGCGAGGTCACGGTCGACAATATCACCTATAACGAGCCGCCGCATCGCTTCGAGGCCGGTACGCCGCCGATCGTGCAGGCGATCGGGCTCGGCTTCGCGCTCGACTATATGGACAGTATCGGCCGCGAAGCGATCGCTGCGTATGAGGCGGAGCTGCGGGCCTACGCGCATGAGCAGCTCGGGCGGATCAATTCGCTGCGCATCATCGGCGATGCACCGGGCAAGGGCGCCATCGTGTCCTTCGAGATGGAAGGCATCCATGCGCACGACGTGTCGATGCTGATCGACCGTGCGGGCGTCGCGGTTCGCGCCGGCACCCATTGCGCGCAGCCGCTCTTGTCGCGGTTTGGCGTGACCTCGACATGCAGGGCATCCTTCGCCATGTATAATACCAAGTCGGAAATCGACGTTCTGGCCGAAGCGCTGGAAAAAGCGCGAAGCTTTTTCGGCTGAAGGGACAGGAAAAATGGACGAGCAACACAAGCCGGAAGAACAAGCGGACGGGCAAGCTGAGCCTGCCAATGACGACGCGGTCACGGCGACCGCGCTTCCGCGCGAGGAACTGGCGCGCATGACCGACGATATCGTGTCGGCCTTGAAGACCGTCTACGATCCGGAAATCCCGGCGGATATTTACGAACTCGGTCTGATCTACAAGGTGGATATCGAGGACGACCGCACGGTCAAGATCGACATGACCTTGACCGCGCCCGGGTGCCCGGTGGCCGGCGAGATGCCTGGGTGGGTGGAGAACGCCGTGCGCACGGTCGAAGGCGTAATGGATGTCGAGGTCGAGATGGTGTTCGACCCGCCCTGGACGCCGGACCGGATGTCGGAAGAGGCGCAGATCGCGGTGGGGTGGTACTAGATCGCCACCGGTTGCGGACGCGCCGCCGCATCACCAGATTAAAACGAGTGCAAACAGGGAAATTCAGATGGCCCTTGCAATCATGACTATGACAGACGCCGCCGCGGACCGCATCCGCGAGATCGTGTCCTCGCGCGAGAACGCCCAGGGCGTGCGCGTCGGCATCAAGAAGGGCGGCTGCGCCGGAATGGAATACACCGTCGACCTGGTCGCCGAGCCGGATTCCAAGGACGACCATATCGAGCGCGACGGCGCGCATCTGTGGGTGGACCCCGCCGCGATGCTCTATCTGCTCGGCACGGAAATGGATTTCGAGGTGACGAAGCTGCGCACCGGTTTCGTCTTCCACAATCCGAACGAATCGTCTGCCTGCGGTTGCGGCGAATCCGTCGAACTGCAGCCCGCCGACCTGCAGAAACTGGCCGAGGCGCGAGGCTCTCTCTGATCCGGCCCCGCAAGCGGATATGAAAAAAGCCCGGGCATGCCCGGGCTTTTTCGTTTGATTCGAGAGATGAGCTTACTGGCCGTTCATCATGAAGGCGGGGATGTCCTCGCCGAAACCGACCGGTACCGGCCCGTCGTCATTGTTGTGGCGACGGCGATCCTTGCTGCGGTCCCGTTTTTGTTCCGGTCGAGCATCGCGCTTTTCACTCGTACGCGGCGCTTCTTCGGCAGCCACGACCTCGGCAACGGGCGTCTCGGACGCTTCCGCGCGCGCCTCGCGATCCTTGCCGCCACGCTTGCCACGCTCCCGCTTTTCGCCCTTGTCGCGACGGCGGCCGCGCTTGCTGTCGCTCGCGTCATCGTCGGCGCTCGCTTCCGGTATCGGCTCCAGCCATTCGATTTTATTGGTAATGAGCTTCTCGATAGCCTCGAGATGCTTAATCTCCGGCTTTGAGACCAGCGTAAACGCCGCACCCTCCCTGCCGGCGCGGCCGGTACGGCCGATACGGTGGACATAGTCCTCCGCATGGATCGGCACGTCGAAATTGAAGACGTGGCTGACATCGGGGATGTCTAGACCGCGCGCCGCGACATCGGACGCGACCAACAGCTGGATCTTGTTGTCCTTGAAGCCTGCGAGCATCGCCATGCGCGAACGCTGGTCCATGTCACCATGAAGCGCTCCGACGGAGAAACCGTGGCGGTCGAGCGAGCGGAACAGGTCGGATACGTCGCGCTTGCGGTTACAGAAGATGATGCCGTTCTTCAGGTTCGCCTGATTGCGGATCAGGTCTCGCAGAGCCGCGCGCTTCTCGTAGTCCTTCTTCGAGACGCCGAGCAGCTTCTGTTCCACCGTCGTCGCCGTCGACGCGGCGCGCGACACTTCCACGCGCACCGGTGTGTGCAGGAACTGGTCGGCGAGCCGGGTGATCTCTGGCGGCATGGTCGCGGAGAAGAACAGCGTCTGTCGGGTGAACGGGATCAGCTTGCAGATGCGTTCGATGTCGGGGATGAATCCCATGTCGAGCATGCGGTCCGCTTCGTCGATGACAAGGATCTCGACGCCTGTAAGCAACAGTTTGCCGCGTTCGAAATGGTCAAGCAGGCGGCCGGGCGTGGCGATCAGCACATCAACGCCGCGCTGCAGCTTCCGGTCCTGCTCCTCGAAGGAGACGCCGCCGATCAGCAAAGCGACATTCAGCTTGTGATTGATACCGTATTTGTTGAAGTTTTCTTCCACCTGCGCTGCAAGTTCGCGGGTCGGTTCGAGAATCAGCGTTCGCGGCATGCGTGCCCGCGCGCGGCCCCTTTCAAGGCGCGTGATCATCGGGAGTACGAAGCCGGCAGTCTTGCCTGTGCCCGTCTGGGCGATACCGAGGACGTCCTTGCCCTCGAGCGCGTGCGGAATGGCCTGTTCCTGGATTGGCGTCGGTTGTGTGTAACCGGCGGCCTCTACGGCCTTCAGGACTTTATCGGAAAGTCCGAGTTCTGAGAAAGATGTCAATGGATATCCACGTTTCGTAAATCGAATACGGATGAAACTGCGCGGGAAATGCCGTGCACTCGCCTGTCGCCTAGGCTTTTGCCGGCCGAAAGTCAACCGAAAGCCCGGAATTTCAGCGCTTTAGAGCATGAATTGTGACATGCAACTGCAACAAAGGCGAAGAATTACGCGGTGCTTTTTCGCGAAATTCGCAATCCGGCGCTCCGGCCTCTCCGTAATGTCAGCGATGTCACGAGACATCCTACTAACAGGAGGTATTCAATGAAACCGATCAAGACCGCTATTATTTCGGCCATGGTTCTGGCGCTTGGTACCGGCTCGTCGCTGGCCATGAACAAGGACATCGTCGACACGGCGGCCGGCAATGCGGATTTCGAGACCCTGGTTGCAGCGGTGCAGGCGGCGGGGCTTGTCGACACGCTGAAGGGTGAGGGACCGTTCACGGTGTTCGCCCCCACGGACGACGCGTTCGCCGCGCTCGGCTCCACCGTCGACGAGCTGCTCAAGCCCGAAAACAAGGACAAGCTGACGGCGGTTCTCACTTATCACGTCATTCCGGGCAAGGTGATGTCGTCCGACCTGACCGACGACGCGATGGTCGCGACCGTGCAGGGCTCGGACGTGACGATCGATCTCGACAACGGGCCGATGGTGAACGATGCCAACGTCACCACCGCAGATATCGAGACATCCAACGGCGTCATCCATGTGATCGACAAGGTGATCGTGCCGGAAGGCGTGCTCTAAAGCATAGCGCACGAACCGATATTGGCCCGGCGGATACCCGCCGGGCATTTCTCGCGCGGCGTCCGATCTGATTGAAGCAATCAGATCTGCAAACCTGCTGCGCCAGCTTTGTGTGTGGACCGGTAATCTTTCCAATCATGACTCAACATGATCGGGTACCGGTCTAGTAGCGGAACTGTTCGGCCAGGATGCGTTCGTCCCATGAGTGGGAGCCGTCGAACAGGATCGTTGCGGTGGCGTCGCGCGCTTCCTCGATGCGCACGGAGCGCACGGATTTTACTTCCGTGTGGTCCGCTACCGCGTTGACCGGCCGCTTGACTGGTTCCTGGACCGTGAAGGTGACCGAGACCTGATTCGGCAGAAGCGCTCCGCGCCAGCGGCGCGGCCGGAACGGGCTGACCGGCGTCAGCGCCAGAAGCGGCGCGTCGATCGGGATGATAGGCCCTTGCGCAGATAGATTGTAGGCCGTCGATCCGGCGGGGGTGGCCAGCAGGACGCCGTCGCAGATCAGTTCGGCGAGCCGTTCCTTCCCGTCGACGTGTATCGCGATCTTCGCGGCTTGATAGGATTGCCGGAAGAGCGAGACCTCGTTTATCGCGAAAGCCTCGGTTACTTCGCCGTTCATGTCCTCGGTGAGCATTCTCAGCGGCCTGATCGTCTCCGCTTCGGCCGCGGCGATCCGCTCGCGCAATCCGTCCTCGCGAAAATCGTTCATCAGAAAGCCGATGGAGCCGCGGTTCATCCCGTAGATCCGCTTGCCGGTGTTCATGAAGCGGTGGAGCGTCTGCAGCATGAACCCGTCGCCGCCCAGCGCCACGATCGTCTCGGCTTCCTCGATCGCCTCCTGCCCATAAAGGGCCGACAGTACCGCCGCGGCTTCGCGCGATTCAGGCGTGTCCGATGACAGGAAGGCGATGGAGTCGGGATTCATCGTCAGGCTTTCGTTCAGATTTTCGCGACGGCGCTTATCACAGCCTATCGAAATAGTCTCTTTACAGATTATATTTATATACGTATCGCGTGCAGCATGTGCCCTTGTAGCTCAGTTGGTAGAGCATCTGATTTGTAATCAGAGGGTCGGGAGTTCGAGTCTCTCCGGGGGCACCATATTTTTCAATATGTTACGCCAATTGCGTTCCACAAATTGCGCTAAAAATGCTATCACACACCTCTCACACACTGTGCGGGGTGGATATGGCGTCTCACAAAATCCTGGGCGGAAAAGTCCGAATCTATCGCAGACCGGAGAGTTCGGTCTGGCAATGCGCCACGTATCTTGAGGGAAAGGAGCGGCGCGTCAGCACGAAAACCGACAGCCTTTCCACAGCAAAGGACTTCGCCGAGGACTGGTACTTGGATCTGCGCGGCAAAAAGGCGGCAGGGCTGCTCAAGGTGGAAAAGACCTTCAGGGATGCCGCGAAGCTTTTTGAACGGGAGTACCTGATCAACACGGCGGGTGAACGCAATCCGCGATACGTGCAGGATCACTTTGCGCGCTTGCGCAATTACCTTCTGCCGTTTTTCGGCGATACGCCCGTCCGGGAAGTCACGTCCGGCCTTGTCCAGAACTACCGGACGATGCGCAGCGCGGCGGAAGATGGTGGCAAGAAACCTAGCCGGAGCACGCTGCACCACGAGACCGTGACAATCCGGCAGGTCATGAAGGTTGCGCTTCGGCACGGTTGGATTGACCATCTGCCGGATTTTTCCATGCCTTATCGTTCCTCTACGAAAATCACCCATCGGGCGTGGTTCTCACCAGAAGAATACCGACAGCTCTATACCGCCACACGTGAGCGGGTGAAGCAGGCACAGGGGCAATCGCGCCAGTGGGCGGTGGAGCAGTTGCACGACTACATCCTTTTCATGGCGAACACTGGCCTGCGTCCGGATGAGGCCAATAGGCTGGAATACCGAGACGTTGCCTTCGATGAGGATGAGGATAGCGGCGAACGCATCCTCCTCATCGATGTTCGGGGGAAGCGCGGTGTGGGGTATTGCAAGAGCACCAGCGGCGCGGTGCACCCGTTTGAGCGCCTCATCAAAAGAAATAGGCCAAAGCCCACCGATCTTGTGTTTCCTGCCGATCACAAGAAGCAGTTTCACCGTATTTTGGTCGAGACCGGCCTGAAAACAGATCGTCAGGGCAACCGCCGGTCGTCTTACAGCCTGCGGCATACCTACATCTGCCTGCGACTGATGGAAGGCGCGGACATCTACCAGATCGCCAAGAATTGCCGCACAAGCGTGGAAATGATCGAGAAGTACTACGCCGCTCACATCTCCAACAGCATCAGCGCTGCCGCAATCAACGTGAGGCGTCCTGTCAGGTCAAAGAGCCACTCGCCGACATATGACGAGATGAACGCGCATCGGGGTTGATTAGTGCGGCGGTAAGCGCGTTACATCGCGCAAACTTCGTACATCACAGGCAGGCAGTGACACCGCCGAAGTCACCGGAAGAGGCTCGACGGGAAAGGGAATTCCGTCGTCTGCAAGGGGTGGATTGTTCACATGAAAGATGTGCCTCAATGCGGCTCTTGATAAGTGGAGGAGCGTCGAGGATGAGCATCTGGTAGCGTTGCTGTGCATAGGCATGGCGAAAGCCGTGCGTGTTCCGAAGGCCCGCCTTGAGCGTGTAATACTCGAAACGCTTCATCTGCTCGGCGTAGCTGAGGTTCGCCGGGATCAGAGAGCCGTTCGGGGCGAACTTCTGGATTTGCGCCAGGATCTTGCGCTGCGTTTCCGTGTTGATCGGAATCAGACGCGGACGCCCGCCCTTGGTCCAGCTGCTCTTCAGGAAAATGCTGTCCTTCTTGATGCCGATATGCGGGCGGAATTTCATCGCTTCTTCCCGCCGCAGGCCGAACGCCACCTGAAGAAGGATGGCGGCTTTCACATACGGGCAGCCGATATCGCGGTATTTCCCCGGATCAAGATGCTGCGCGCGGTTGGCGTCGCCGTGCTTGCGCGCTTCCACGCCAAAGGTGGCGTTGTCTTTCGGGATCACCGAAAGCTTGTCCACCTTCTCCGCCCACCACCTGAGCCAGGTCAGGCGGTTGCGGATCGTCGCGTCATCGAGATCGCCGCCCTTCCACTTCTCAACAAGGGCGGAAACATGCTTCGGCTTCAAAGATTTCGCCGAAGGCAGTTTGTATCCGAGGTTGTTCAGTTCATTCGCTATCGCGGTCAGGCCGCGTTTTCGGTTTGTTTGGGTCCCGTGTGACCCGTCGCGATTGCGACGGCACAGCCGGACCAGATCCATGGTCAGATCGTCCATCGTGCTCATTCCTCTTTTTCAAGATCGGTGAGTGTTGATGGCCGTTGCGGTTCCGTAGAATCCGCAACCCGCAGACACTGTCCGCGGTCAGGGCCTGGACGTGTTCTGAAATCCTTTCATAGCGGTAGAGCCTCCCTTGAACCGACGGTCAGTCGGCCCCCATTGGCTCGCCCTGATGGGCGCCCGGCATTCGAACCTGTGGGCTCTGCATGCCAATTGTTTCGCCGCGTGGCGGCGGTCGTGCTTGAGCAATCATTGTGCTCTCCTTTGGCTGTAAAACGGGATTGAAGATCGATCGGCCGTTTGCGCGATCGAGGGCATTTTCGCTCAGTTGATGAAAATCGCGCCAGCCGAATCCGCGTAAAATGACAAGGGTGTGTGTTCTCGAGGTCACGCACCCGTCACCTGCAATCCCTTCCGGAAAACCCCGTGAGCGCTGGATATACGGCGATGCCGTCACTCCCCGATGGTATCGTTGAGTGACGGCCCGCCAGGCCGGACCCCGGCATTTGTCGGACGTATGACGAGAGCCTGTTTCAGGCCCCGGCGGGTTTGGCGGACGGCATGACCGTTCGCGGGCGTATCGACCGGTTCAGGCGCAGTCCTTTTTTGCGCAGGCCACGATCAGGATGCGGGCTTCACAGTCGCCAGGAGCAAGTCCCGGGCAGGGGGCTTTGGTTCTGTCATGCCCCTTCTCGTCTCTTCCCGATGTCTCAGACCAATCGCGTTCGGTATCTCGTGAAAATGGCCAGCCGCAGCTGCCCCGCAAGACCTTTCCGCCGCAGGCGGTCTCCCGAGAAAGGTCTTGCAGGTCAGCTTGGGCGCGGCTGGCCCGTTGCTTTCACGACCGAAGCGAAAGGCGCTGAGGACAAACGAAAAGGAGAACGACGATGAAACAGAAACAAATCAAAGCACCCACCCACGAAGTCTTCCATGTGGTTGGCGATGGTGAGAACGCCCGCTGGACCAAGATCGGTGTGGCCTGGGCGCATAAGGACAAGGAAGGCCTGAACCTGGCGGTCAATTACAGCCCGCTGGTGAACGGACGAACCGTGGTCCGAAAGATCAAACCCGCAACAGAGGCCTCGAAATGAGGCCTCTTTTTTTGTCCGCATGCCGGGGAATAGCAATGTCTTTGGATCGGGGTACTTCAGTCGCCATTTTCAAGGCGCTGAAGCCCGGCGGTGACACCGTCCAGCGAAAGCTCATTCTCGATTTTACTGCCGCTGCCATCCACGTAGCTGATCCGTAATGTGACCCCTCGCTTCCAGCGCGCCAGGCGATTGGCGTCGAGTGGCACTGCCGAAAAGCAGCCTCCGATGTTGCAGGTCGCAAAGACAGCGCGTTCCTCCGGGCCCTGATCGACGCGCATAAGAATGCCACCGGGCAGGCTGATCCCCAAAGGCGTGACGATAAGCGCGAACAGCCCCTTGTCTCTTCTCACGATGTTGATCTTCACAGCGGTACGGTTGTCCGCAGAGGACGCGGCCTGAGCAAGTGAGCAGCGGTCAGCTTCGCACCCATATTGCCATGCGCCGATGTCTTCGGCCATGACCTGTGTGGTCGCCAGAATTATTGACGCAAACATGCCTATACAGGCAGATGAAGGGTTGATTCCTGAAGCCATTATCGTTTTGTTAACTCGTTGCTTAATGGCTTTCCATGGGGTTTGGGGAATGCGGCCGTTTATTGCCGCCTGTGCGGGTGGTCTTTGTCTTTTTTCGGCCTCATCGGCATTGGGTCAAACCGTACCTTCTCCTGAAAGCGGCAGCCATATTGCGGATCGGTTTGAAACCGAACAACCGGCAACTGTTCAGCCGCCTTCTGCCTCTCTTCAGCTTGAATCGACTAATCCGCCCGCATCGGCCGATCAGATCAAATTGACCGTCAATCGGTTCGTTTTCTCGGGTAATTCTGTCTATGGGAGTGACGAACTGGAAGCGCTAGCGAAAGGCGTTTCGGGCGAGACAAATCTTCAGACGGTCTATGAACTTGCCGCCGCAATTACCGGGAAATACAGCGAAGACGGATACATCCTGACCCGTGCGATCGTGCCGCCTCAGGAACTTGATCCCAATGGCGCTGTCGTGCGCATCGAGATCATCGAAGGCTATATCGATGAGGTTGTCTGGCCCGCCGAGGTGGCGGCTTTCGAGGATGTCTTTTCCACCTACTCGGCGCGGATAACCGCATCGCGACCGCTCAATATCGCCGTCCTGGAGCGCTATCTCCTTCTGGCGAACGACTTGCCCGGCCTCTCCTTCGAAACGACGCTGGAACCATCAGAACAAAATGCCGGTGCCGCCAGGCTGATTGTCAGTTCAAGTTACAAGGCGACGGGGTTTTCGGCCTCCGTCGATAACAAGGGCACCGAGGGGCGCGGGCCTTACCAGCTGTCGGCGTCGGGTACGGCCAGCAATCTGCTGAAGCATCAAGAACGCTTCAGCGCGAGATGGGCAGGATCGGCCGAGTTTGAAGAACTCCAGTACGCCGAAATTCGCGCGGAAAAGGTTCTCAATGCCGAAGGGCTGACCGCCGGGGTTCAGTTTTCTTACGACACTGGCGAACCTGGCACGGAAGCGCTGCGAACCCTGGAATTCGGCAGTGAGAGCATCAGCCTCTCGGCTGATCTCACTTATCCGCTGATCAGAAGCCGTTCGCACAATCTGTGGCTGACCGGCACTGTTTTCGCTCGTGCGTACCGTTCTGATGCCTTGGGCGCGGCCTTCAACGAGGATCGGCTCAGAGGGATTCGTCTGGGTTTTCGGTACGATCAGTTTGATCGCTTCAACGGCATTTCCCGACTTGAAGCGACTTACAGCCAGGGCATTGAAGGCTTGGGCAGCACGAAAAACGAAAATCCGCTTGCTTCCCGCTCGAACGGGCGCGTTGACTTCACCAAGATCGAGCTGTCCGGCAGCCGATCCCAACCTCTTAGCGACGGTTGGTCTGCATTTGGCCGCATCGACGGCCAGATTTCAGGGACGCCCCTTCTCTCGTCGGAAGAGTGTACCTATGGCGGCAGCGCGTTTGGTCGCGCTTTCGATCCGTCCGTCCTTTCTGGCGACCACTGCGTGAAGCTGCTTGGCGAGCTTCGTTACAATGTGGACTGGACCGATCTTGGGCTCTCGCAATCCCAAGTTTACGCCTTCTCTGATTATGGCAGGGTCTGGCGCATGGCCCCCGGCGTCGGAACGCCCGCAGCAGACGATGCATCGAGTGTGGGGGCTGGCCTGAGACTGGCCTGGGGAGAGCATCTATCCGGCGATATCGAAATCGGGCACAAACTGTCCGGCCCGGCAAGCGTCGATGCCTGGCGGTTCGGCTTCAGTCTCACGGCGCGGCATTAGAGGAAGCAGAGATGATCATTCGACATAAAGCTCTGCTGGCGACAACCGCCCTGGCGACTGTCTTGTCTTCTGTCGCGCTGGCCGAGGGGCCGGGCGGTGAAATCATCGCCGCAGGTGAAGCCAGCGTGTCACGCCCGGATGATCACAGCACTGTTGTGAACCAGAGGTCCGCCAAAGCAATCATCGACTGGCGCGACTTCAGCATTTCTGCGGATCACAACGTCGAGTTCGTTCAGCCCGATATGGAATCTGTCATCCTAAATCGCGTCTATGGAGGCGAGCCGTCGAAGATCTACGGCGGCATGAGCGCAAACGGAACCGTCATGCTCGTCAATCCGGACGGCATTCTGTTTGGCGCGGGCAGCACGATTGATGTCGGCGGCCTCGTTGCCACAACCAGTGACATCGCCAATGCCGAATTCATGTCGGGCAACTACGAATTCAGCAAGCCCGGCAATCCGTCCGCATCCGTCATCAATGAAGGTTTGATCACGGCTCGCGAGGGCGGCATTACTGCGCTTGTTGCGCCGGGCGTGCGCAACAGCGGCATTGTGTCTGCGCGCCTTGGCACGGTGGCAGCCGCATCTGCAAACGAGTTCACGCTCGATCTCTACGGCGACAGCCTGGTGAAGCTGAAGATTGATGACGAAATCGCCGATGAGGTCATCGATCTGGCGACCGGGCAAACCATGAGCGCTTTGGTCGACAATCAGGGCACTTTAAGCGCGAACGGCGGAACTGTCGCGCTTACCGCGACTTCGGCAAGACGCATCGTGGATCACGTCATCAACAATGACGGTGTCATCGAAGCCAATAGCGTCGGTGTGAAGGCCGGTAAGATTGTCTTGGGCACTCAAACCGCTTCTTCGAAGGCTGTAGACGCGCCGGATCAGCGTGCCCGGGTATCGGGGACACTTTCAGCGCAAGGGCGCGATACCGGCGAGGTGGGTGGCGATATTGCAATTGTTGGTGAGATCATCGGCCTGACGGGAGCTGATATGAATGCCAATGGCTCGGCCGGGGGCGGGACTGTGCTTGTCGGGGGCGATGTTCAGGGTGGAAATGCCGATCCTGAAATGCTGGCGCGCTATGGCCTTTCCCTTGAAGAGCAAGGTCTTGAAACAGCAACTGCTGTCACCGTCGATGAAAACAGCACAATCAATGCGTCCGCGACCAGGGCGGGAGATGGCGGCAAGGTTGTCGTATGGGCGGATAATACCACTCGTTTCGCCGGCGAAATCCAAGCTCAGGGTGGCAGCGAGACCGGCGATGGTGGGTTTGTGGAAGTCTCAGGTAGAAACCGTATTGATATCGCTTCTGTGCAAATTAGCGCCGCAGCACCGCACGGATCGGGGGGGACGGTATTATTCGATCCAGATTATCTCATAATTTATCATTATGATGAAATCCTGGAACCGCTCTCATTCCCAAATAATGTAGCGCGTCCCCATCTCTACAGCTTCATCTCTGACGCTGACGTATCTGCAATCCTGTCTGGCGGTTCAAACGTAATTCTCGATGGAATTGCCGGGATAGAGCAGTACTCAAGAATTGTGAATACCTTCAACTCCCTTGAGGCCGGGATCCTTCATCTGACGGGCTCTGAGTTCACCACTACAGACCTTATCGATCGTCAGCTTTCACCTTACTTTCTTAGCGTTCAATCTCTTGGGCAACCTTTGGACGTTCAGGTCGATATACCGGCTGTCCAAACAGTCATGGATCTCACGCAGTCCGGTGTCGAAGAGATCGTTTCACACACTGTCTCTTCCCGTCTGGTTATCAACGAGATGAATGTAACTGGGGGAAGCCTGGCGTTTACCGCGCCCAATATCGCTATTGTACCTCAGAACGGCGCAACCAGCGCAGTTTACGAGTTTGGTTCAGCCGATTTGATTTTCACCTTGAACAAAGGTGATGCAACGCCGGACGAGGATCAAACGGCGCCGGGACGAGACTTCGCAATATCCCAAAACGCGCTCCTAAGCGGTACCGGAGAGTTGTCGATACGCGGCGGCGGCCAATCAGTTGCTGTGGAATATAACGGTAGCTTCGCGGACTTCGATCGGGTGAATATTCTCGGAGGGAGTGTGACGTACGGAAATGATCGCTCCACCGCGAATGAAATTTTCATTCAAAGCGACGTCTTTGAATTTGTTAACGGCGGGCCGCTCTATGGCACGCTTAATCCAGATCCCGTACCTAATCCGTCGGGCTGCCCCACTTGCAGCATGGTAGTGAACGGGACGGTGATCTACGGTGAAGTTGTTGAGCCGCCGACTGAGCCCGAACCACCATTACCCGATCCACCTTTGCCTGATACTCCTACCGGCGGGGATGGCCCGATAGAAGAAGACATCATCACGATTTCGATGGAGTTGAGGCCCTATCAGTTTCAGGTCCTCAACTTCGGAGAGCGCTCAGACAGGAGTCTTGACGGTGATTGGTACGACAAAATCGAGTCATCGAGCCACGGCAGAACTGACCGTGCTACTCAAGTGTCCCAAAATATGGTGTCTCTAACTGGAATAGAAGGGCTTCCAAAAATATTTCAATGGGTTAAGCTCGGTAAATATAAAGAATTAATAGCTTATAAGTTTTTTGCTGAATTGGATTTAGCTGGTGCATTGCTGAATCACACCGGCGAATTTGTAAAAGAATCTGGAAACAATACTCAAAATCCGTTAATGTCAGTTTCTATTGCCGCCGATATTAAGCAACGCAGCGAGGGCAGCTACGCCTATGAGCGCGCTGTCGGAAGATTTTATAGATGGGAAACGCTTGAGTGAAATTACCAATAATAATTTTTTCTATTTCGTTATTTATATTCCCTGCATTTGCTGCAGAGAAGAATGATGTAGTGTTGAATAGTTGCTTGATGGTTTTGGAAGTAGATATAGTTGAACGGGCCGCGCAAAGCAGTAGCTCAACTGAATGGTTAAAGCGAGTGTCGAAGGAGCAAAGCCTCGAACGATTTAAGGATGTTTTCCTTGACGCATGTGGTCGTGAGTATGAGCCCGCCAAAAATATCCTCGCGTCTGGCAATTACGATAAGCAGCTACTCGAAAGAAGTCTGGCTGTGAAGAATGAGAGAATATATACGATGCTGTCAGCTATCCAGGCGTTGAGGGATAGCGAAGAAATGACAGAGGATGAGATTCGTAATTTCATTGAGGAGTATACGGCCTTTTCCTATCAATATATTCTTGGTAAAAAATCTTGGGAGGATTTGCTGAATTCTTACATTTCTGGAAATTAGCTTCTTTATATTGAGGTTGCGCCCACTTTCGGCGGAATTTATTATAAGCGCGACCCTTCCGATCTCCGCGTTCACAGTAATTTTCAACTGAAGTCTCTGAGTTCGCTCTGAAAAATCTCCGATGCCTGTAGACCGCACCATAGCGGCCTTATTCCCGGCTTCCTGACAGAACATCCGGTGCGCCTGCAACGGCTTCGCCGTCTTTCGCTTTGCACGCCCCTGCGGGGTGCAGGGCCCCGTCTGTCCTGTCTCTCCGGCTGCCGTAAGGCCGCGATGGTCGCGGTCTCCAAACGGCAAAAGGAGACAGATCATGTCACGCACATCAAAGTTCGATGTTCATCAGGAAATCACCGATCGCATTGTCGATGCGATTGAAACCGCAGGCGACTTCCAGCTTCCCTGGATACGCCGCAAGGGCGGATGCTTCGCTCGTCCCGTCAACGTTGCGTCCCGTAATCCCTATAACGGCGTCAATATCGTGAGCCTCTGGGTCTCGGCGCTGAAGCACGAATATCCGTCCAACGTCTGGGGCACATACCGCCAGTGGCAGCAGGCTGACTATCAGGTCCGCAAAGGCGAGAAAGCCTCGCTCGTCGTTTTCTACAAGACCGTCGATGTCGAAATTCAGAACGAAGAAACCGGCCAGGCTGAAGCCGGTGAGCGGATGTTCGCCCGTGCCAGCTGGGTTTTCAACGCAGCGCAGGTCGATGGTTATCCGATCGATGAAACTGAAGTCCCGGAAACTGAGAGCTTCGATCCGATCGACAAAGCCGAGGCGTTCGTTCAGGCGACTGGAGCCACCGTCGAAGAGGGCGGTGACGTTGCCTGCTATGTCCCTTCTCTGGATCTGATCCGGATGCCGGAGCGTCGGCGCTTCACCGGGACTGAAACCACGTCACCGGCCGAGGGCTTCTATGCCACGCTGTGTCATGAGCTCGTGCACTGGTCCGGTGCCGAGAAACGTCTTGGGCGCGATATGAGCGGCCGTTTCGGTACCGAAGGCTACGCCATGGAAGAACTCGTAGCCGAACTTGGTGCGGCCTTCCTTTGCAGCGATCTCGGTATCAGCCAGGAACCGCGTCCGGATCATGCCTGCTACGTCAAGAACTGGCTGGCCGTGCTGAAGAACGACAAGAAGGCTGTGTTTGCGGCAGCGAGCAAGGCGTCTGAAGCTGCAAACTGGTTGAGCGGCGCTTAGGCGCCGTTCAGTTCAAACGCAAGAACAGGATTGTGAATTTGCAACGTCACGGGTTCTCAAAATGAGCCCGTATGGTCGGGCATTCCTGAAGCATTTCAATCAAGATGACGTTGGCTTCTTTGACGAGTTTTCTGTTTCTCAGGCTCATCGAATTATGAGACTTGCCACCATGAAACAAGTTATGTCGCACCCTGCATACCGCGAAGACGAAATCCTGGATGGTGTTTGGAGGGGGCATTTCGGTAAACTCAAAAGTTCCGCCAGCGCCGCTTTGCCGCCGGGGCGGATGGGCTAGTATCGTGGGGGCAAGTTTTTCGTTCCTTACCCTTGTAAGGAAGCCATTTCCCAACCGTTCATTGGCGAATCTTTGCCAATCCACGCTGAGCCTATTGTTGTGATTGGTGAAGTAATCCTCGCGTTTCAGCGCGTACTCCATCCTGGCAAATACCTTAAAAAGTTTAACCCCTCCCGCCGGTAGCGCCATCGCGTGCTCCATATTGATATCCGGCATAACTTCACTTTCTCACTGATCTTCCAATTCTGAAATCATACCATGAGATTCCGGTTGTGTGCCGCCTAAACGGTGCGTCTCGCCGGGGGCAGTCGGTCCCGCGTCCCGCCTTCGGCGTCGCTTCGCTGACGCTCCCTCGGCTACCCTTTTAACCGGTCTCGACGCTGCCGAGTTCGCTCAGGCACGCGAAATGGCCGCTGCCGCGGTCATTCCGCGACCTTCGACTCAATGGCCAATGTCTGAAGGCCTCAGCATACGCTTCGGCCCTGATCGCACCGCCGATGGCGCTGCGCTTTCCGTTCTAGGAAGATCGACAAAAGCCCCCAGCACGGATCAAAGCTGTGAAGTTTCTAATCAAGACATGGCGCTCCAGCAGACGCGCCCATAGCCTCATCTCACCGCATACGCTTTTTTAGCGGAGAGCAGGGTTGGAACATATTGAGAACATCGTCTATTCGTGGCATTATGCTAACATCGCTGACTAGCGGGATAGCCCACCGATTCGTATCGATATCCGACGGCCGCGAGTAGAAGCAGATAAAGAACAACCGCGACTCTGCAATAGGAAATATTATGTTTAAGTTTTATGAGTTTTTCGCTGGTGGAGGAATGGCTCGCGCAGGTCTGGGGTCTAGTTGGCAGTGTCTTTTTTCAAACGATTTCGATGACAAGAAAGCTAGTTGCTACATCAATCATTGGGGCAAAGAATCTCTGAAAGTCGGAGATGTGGCAAAGCTCACAACGCAGGATCTTCCCGATGCGGCAGATCTGATTTGGGCGTCCTTTCCTTGTCAGGACTTATCGCTTGCAGGGGCTGGCGCTGGTCTCAAGGGAGAGAGATCAGGCACGTTCTGGCCATTCTGGAATTTGATCAAGCAACTCGGCGAAGAAAAACGCGCTCCAAAAATTGTCGCGCTTGAGAACGTTTGTGGAGCGCTGACATCCCATGGCGGTAAGGATTTTTCCGCGATTTGCGACGCTTTGGCGGATGCAGACTACAAGTTTGGCGCTATGGTCATCGACGCTGTCGATTTTCTACCGCAGTCACGTCCGCGTTTATTCATCGTGGGAGTTCATTCCAGCCTACAGGCGCCAGCCGATATCATCAGCAACAGCCATCTAAAGAAATGGCATACGCCTAAGCTCTTGGAGGCGTATCAGGGCTTGAGCAACAGTACCAAACAGACCTGGCTTTGGTGGAAACTACCTCAGGTTCCTGCACGAAACAGCGTATTGGCTGATCTTATTGAAGATAAGCCCGAAGGTGTCCGTTGGCATACGCCGGAGGAAACTGAACGTCTTCTGGGTATGATGTCGCCGGTAAACCGGGCAAAAGTAGACGCCGCATCAAAAGCAGGAAGACGTGTGGTTGGTAGTATCTATCGACGAACTCGATTGGACGAGAATGGCAACAGGGTGCAGCGCGCTGAAATTCGTTTTGACGATGTAGCTGGTTGTTTGAGAACGCCAGCTGGCGGATCGAGCCGCCAAGTCATCATGCTTGTAAAAGGGAAAAGCATCCGTTCTCGCCTTCTCTCGCCGAGAGAAGCCGCCAGGCTTATGGGACTCCCAGAGGAATATGAGCTACCGACGAATTACAACGAGGCGTATCACCTCGCCGGGGATGGCGTCGCAGTTCCTGTTGTACGTTTTCTCTCCGAAAGCATCCTGGAGCCGCTCCTTCGAGAGACCGAGGGGCAAAAACGGAAGGCTGCATGATGGCCGTTCCGTTAAAACAAGCCCTATCAAAGTTCACAAAAGAGAATAGCTTTAAGAGCAAGGGTCCCTTGTGCGTTGCGCTTGTGACAACACAGCATGCCAAGACAATGGGATTGCCTCTCGATGAGAAGCAGCTTCTCACGGACGGTGGTGGGCAAGTTCTTGGTTTGGGCAAAGGTGCTGTTCAGTCCATCCTCAAGCGACACGAAATAACCCGCGTCCTTGCGGCCGAAGGAGGCCGTACCAGTCGCGGAAGTATCGGCAACATGCAGAAGTATGTCGGATTCCTGAACGATTTGGCTTCAAAGGGGCCCGTTGACCTAGACGAAGTCGAAGAATTCTGGATTCAGCGTGTACAGGAGTTCTTTTCAGCAAAGCCGTTTAAGATCAGGCTCGACGCTTCCAGGAGCTTGCGTACTGTGGTTCGCCACGTTCTTCAGCAAGCTGAAGAGCGCCAGAAAACGATGACTGGCACTTATTACGTGGGCGGCGTGATGCAGCACCTTATCGGTTCAAAACTGGATTGTGCTTTGGGGAAAGGCGCCTTCGTTCATAATAGCTTTTCTACATCAGACGCACAGACCGGTCGTGCGGGCGATTTCTTTATTGGAGATGTCGCCATTCATGTGACCACGTCCCCTGGCGAGGCCGTCATAGAACGGTGTCGAGAAAACTTGGACCAAGGCTATCGCCCAGTGCTGGTCACTACGCAGCGCGGGCTAGCTGTTGGTGAAGGGCTGGCCGAAAACGCGGGGATCGGCGAGAGGCTCGACCTTTTCGAAGTCGAACAGTTCATTGCGCTTAATTTGTACGAGTTGGGAAAATTTGCGGCTGACGGCCGACGCGTTGCCGTGGCTGAGCTTGTGAAGCGATACAATGAGATCGTTGAAGAGTTCGAAACTGACCCCAGCATGAAGATCGAAGTTACGACTTAGGTATGCTGAAACGTCTGGCCATTTCATTGCCCCCGTGGAGTGAGCGAAATGGTTTCTGAGACGCGCAGCCGGACTATGAGAGCCGTCAAGGGCAAGAACACTTCGCCCGAACTCAAACTTCGGCGTCTTCTCCATCATCAGAGATATCGTTTTCGTCTTCATCGACGAGACTTGCCAGGTAATCCAGACATTGTTTTTCCGTCCCGAAAGAAGGTGATTTTCGTCCACGGTTGCTTTTGGCACGGACACGGCTGCAAGCGAGGCGCCCGCGTCCCGAAAAGCAATACGGCATACTGGCTACAGAAGATCGAAAAAAATCGAGCCCGTGACCTCGTAAGCCAAACGAGGCTGGAAGAGCTGGGTTGGGAAGCCCTGGTCATTTGGGAATGCGAGTTGAAAGACGAGACCCAAGCGCTCGAGAAGGCTTCAGCTTTTCTCGATGACGGCTACTAAGCCCGGAAAATTACGGTCATTCTAACTTTCGGATTCAATCAAGTCAGGCCCGCAATAACCCCGCGGCCAGCTTGCGTCTGTGTTGATTCGTAACTACGTAGCATCTATTCGCGTTGACGACGTCACCATACAAGTGATATCATTCGTGTACATCGTAAACAAATATTGGATAGAGATATGAAGAAAGATATTGTCGGAATAAACGAGATTGCAGAGTTGGCGGGGGTTTCCAGGCAGGCTGTTGTCAATTGGCGGGCGCGAGCAGACGATTTCCCTCAGCCCATCGAAGAGCTCGCATCTGGTCCGATTTTTCGGCTCTCTCAAGTTCGTGCATGGATGCGTCGTAATAATCGTCGCCTAGACGGCTTACATAACGGCTCGACCTTCTATCCTCGTTTAAAAAGTTTTCGCGACGACAACGATGAGTTGGCGCAATGCATTGCAGATGTCGTTGGTGAACTGGAGACCTCTGTTACCTCCGACAGTCGCCCAGGCATCCTCCTTGGTAAGATTCAGTCGGGTAAGACGCGGGCGTTCGTGGGCGTCATCGCTGCGGCCTTCGATCAAGGATTCGATATCGCGCTTGTGCTGACTAAAGGAACAAAAACGCTTTCGGCCCAAACAATATCTCGCCTCGAAACGGATTTTGAAGAGTTCATTGAGGAGGACGAGCTCTTGGTGTGGGATATCATGCATCTGCCGGGGAAGGTCACACGCAGTGAACTGCGGCGGAAAATCGTTATCGTAGCGAAGAAGCAGTCGCAGAATCTGAGCCGTCTCGTTGAGTTTATGGATAACCAAGAAGGCCTGCAGAAGCGGAAAGTTCTCATTATTGATGACGAGGCAGATCTCGCAAGCATCCGTTTCACTACCAAACGGGGGGACCCCGACGTCTCGCAAGGAACTATTGCTGGCCAGATCGACGTGCTGCGCGATATGAGTGACCAACTGGCATACTTGCAGGTTACTGCTACGCCTTACTCTCTGTATCTCCAGCCTGCCGAATATGACGATAGCGCAGCCGCTAGCTTTGTTTTCAAGCCCAAGCGTCCGGCTTTCACCAAACTGCTACCAATACACGGCGGATATGTCGGAGGAGACGATTATTTCGGGTCTTTCGATGAGAATGATCCTCGCCACTTTCTTCACGTAGAAGTGACTGAAAACGAGCAGGACGCCCTTCGTAAAATCGACCGCCGCCGCATCAATGAAGATGGGGTCCTCCAAAGTCCCAATACGGAGGGGCTTCGTCGCTCGATCATCACTTTCATCGTCGCCGCAGGCGTCCGCCAGTGGCAGCAGCAGGAGAGCGGTGAGAAGGAAAAGAAATATGCGATGGTCATTCATAATGATGTGAAGCGGGCCGCGCACGCTTGGCAGGACCAGGTGATTGACTGGATTTTCCAAGGAATCAGGAAAACCGCAGAGTCAGATCCTTCCCAGCTTCGGAATATGTTTGACGCTGCATTCGACGATCTAGAGCGGTCCGTAACCGCCTATCACTCTGAAATGCCCGATCGCGAAGAGGCTTTTGAGGTTTTTATTGATGCGCTCAAATACGACGATGTCGTCGTGGAGAAAGTGAATTCTGACAATGACGTTCTCAGCCTCTTGGATAGCAAGTCTGAGTTAAAGCTCCGGACGCCATATAATATCTTCGTTGGCGGAAACATTCTCGACCGAGGAATTACGATCCCTAATCTCATCTCATTCTATTACGGACGAAATCCTCGTACCATGCAGGCGGATACTGTTCTGCAACATTCACGCATGTATGGTGCCAGAGATCGAGCGGACCTCGCCGTAACCCGACTGTACACTTCACGCAGGGTGTATGATCGCCTCTACTCGATCAACGAGTTTGAGAATTCCCTTCGCAACGCTTTTGAATCCGGCGCGCACGAGCAAGGTGTAGTGTTTCTGCAATCGGATGCGACGCAACGAGTTCGCCCCTGTGCGCCCAACAAAGTTCTGCTGAGCAATGTCGTCTCCGTGTCTCCGAGCACAATGTTGCTTCCGTCCGATTTTCAAACGCGAGGAGGCAAGACAATGGCCAGAATCCAGTCAGAGCTGGATAAGCTGATCTTGACGGAGTGGAGAGACAGCGGAGAATTCATTCCGATTACCCGTGACTTTGCGTTCGAACTTATTGCCTTGATGGAAAAGAGCATGGAGTTCGACAACGTCGAGTTCGAGTGGGACGCCATGCGTGGCTTGATTGACTATTATGCGGAAAAGGATGGCGACGGTAAGCTCCTGTTATTGGCGGAGACGGGTCGCGACCTCGATAGAACCAAGTCCGGTGACAAGTCGGGTCGGTCGATCTTAGGTACAGCGCTTAGATCAAAAGTGCTCGATAGTCCTAGGAAAAAGCCCGCCCTGGTCTTACTGCAGCAAAAAGGTGGACGAGATCGCGGATGGTCTGCATTTCCTTTCTGGTGGCCCATTTTGGCGGCGCCGACTGATGCTGAGCCATGTGTATTCGCCACCAAAGTCGCCGCATAGGCTTCCTCCACCGTTGAGCAATGGAGCCCCGCTTCCGGGGCTCTTCGCCTGAACGCGACTGAGAAACTCGCCGCGGCGGCGGCTCATTCGTTTTCACCAGGTGAAGGTCAATTGCCCTTCGGGGATTAATGCAGGCCTTCGGACGGCGTAAAGGCGGCCCTTCGGCCCCCGCTTCGCGGGCTTCGGCCTTGACTCCGACCGCGCGGCCCGCTCTTGGCTTTGGAAGGGCAAATGGATCATTGGCGGCATAGGTGCCGCATAGGACGGTCCAGTCGCTTAGTGGCTCTTGGAATTGATGATTTGACTACTTTTAGGGTCTAGATGCGCTTCCATTAGAAAAGGATGCGACTCGTCTAGTGAGTCCTTCCGAATATCATAATAGCCTTCCAAAATAGAAATTTGACATCCTCTCTTGTTCTCCGACATCATGGGCAGGGGTATGCAGGACTTTCTTATTGCGAGGGGAGAAGCTCCGTGAGGCCGGTACCAGCACTGATATTTGCTTTTCCATTCCTGGTTTGCGCGCTTGGAGACGCCCATGCCGATTCCATAGCACCGGCTGAGGCGGTAAAGATCTCAACGCGTCTCGGTGGGTCTGTAGCGAAGGCGTACCTGAGGCATGAATCGATCACGATTCCACCTTCGCAACTCACGCCTGAGCAGCGCAGCGCGGAAATTGAGAGAGCGCTTGCCCGGTACCAGCTCACTAAGAATTTCTATAGCGGCGCTTCGACCGGAACCAAAATGGCAAAGGCCGTTGTTGGTGCAGGCTTCGCACTGGGAACGATTTACACCGGCGGAGCCTTGCCGCTCGTTCTGCTCGCCGCGGGGTCGTCAGCAAGCCTGGAAATGACAGACCTTTGGATCGAGGAACGTGGAAAAGAGAATTCTGGGCACCTTTTAGCAGCACTTTCTGCCGATCTGATGGCCGAGACGGGAGTCGCGTCAGCTCAAGAACTTCTTTCTGACCCCGGTCGTATTGGGCGCGTTATTCGCGAGAGAGATCAATTTCTCAGGGATATCAAGGCCAGGGCAAATGCGTCAGGCGACGATGCGCTTCTAGACGTGGCCGTCGGTGCCCTTGAGGCGTTTGCTGCAAACGTTGATGCTACCGAGTTTGAGTTGCTCGTCCAGACCGCCGGCACGGTCGCAGATCAGGATCGGCGGTTCACTGATTTCGTGGTCGAAGTGCGCGATAGCACGAAAAGAGTACAAGATCGTCTGCAGACACAGGGGGAACTGATAGCGACAATCCAGACTGATGTAACTGCATTGCGGGAGCATGTGGTGGTCCTGGATCAAAAAATCGATACGCTAGGCGCAAATCAGGACCTCATCGCAGATTTCATGTTCTCGGGATTGAGCTCCGCAGAGAAAGCCGACGCACTCCGGTCGGGCCTGATGGACCGGCGAATTATCTGTCCCGAAGACAAGCCTGACTGCGATCCCAAAGATGTGAAGGCGGCTATGATCGAGCGTTTCGAAACGGACGCACGCATCAAGGAAAATGTTTTGCTGGCGGGGGATATACTAAAGGGAATCAATGATGTTTCCGCCATTGCCTCAAACCTGGATATCGATATCGGGGAAGATGGACAGAAGGCATTGGAAGTCGCCGGTGCGGCTGTAAACGCCTACATTGGCTTTATGGCTGGAGACTATCTTGGCGCAGTAGCATCAATAACCGGAATTTTCGCAAAAAAGTCTGATCCGGATGCTGAGCGTTTCAAAATCATGATGAAATATCTGCAGGAGCAGTTCGAAATCGTCAATCAACAATTGGCGACAATTCAGGAAAACCAACAAAAAATATTTGATGCTATCGTCGCGCTCTCAGAGCAGCTCGAAACTATCTATGTGGAACTTGATGGCCGTCTCAACCGCATGGAGATTGAGCAGCGCAGAATATCAGACAATCTTAAACAGGTAATCTGGTCTCCTTGGCGGTCTTGTTTCTCGGTCTATGCATATGCTCTCCAAAATGGATACGTTTCACCGGAAACCCTCCGCTTCCAGAATTTTGCCGCTATCCGCAGGGTTGCCGATGCGCGCGCGCCACAAGCGCGGGAATGTATGAACGAGGTTACCGTTGCGCTCGACAGTATGACGTCGGTATCCGGGTTTAACAATTTTCTGGATCTTTCAATTTCACTTGACCCAGTCAGTGTTGCTTCGGACGGAAGCCTAACGGCTGCCTTGGAGGAAGATGCGAACAAATGGCACGACTTTGACACGTTGTTTCGGAACAATGTTGCCAATCCTGCAACGCGCATTGTGGAAGACTGGGCCGCTCGAAACAACCTTTCCGAAGAAGCGCGTTTTTATTTGCTCGCTTCGGACATTTACGCGGTGAGTGAGCTTGAGCAGATCATGTCGCTCATCGCGGATGGCGCCATTGAACCGAACTGTGCAGCAGAAGATGGACGGTATCAAAACATTCGCGGACTTGTCTGCCTGCCCGGCCAGAGCCCCGCAACGCTAGCAGCAAAGCACTCTCGCGCCGTACTTGCGACAGGCGTGTTGTTGGATGTCTTGGACTGGATGAACGTGGTGGCCCAACTCGGGGATATCTATGACAAGGATCCAGAGAAATTTGCCGAGACGCTAGAAGCGGTAGCCGGGCTTCCGACTTACAACGCGGGCAAAGAGATTATTGATCGCTTGATCGACGCGACCACGCTCGCGCTAGCCTCGCAATACCGCATCTACGGCCAAGTTACAGCCCTTGGTGCGGCTGAAGATATTGCTCAAGGGCGTGCGGGCCGAGATCATTTGTCGGTCCTTGGCAACAATCCGTACCTAGCGGAAAATGTGGCGACTGTTCTTTTGCATTTGAAACGAAATACCTGGGACCTTGAGGACGGCATTACCGGGCCTCGCTTCGAGGACAGGTATACCCAGGCCTTGCTCTATGCCCGAGGAGAGACCTCCACTCGTTTCGAGCCGCTTTATGCGCTCTTCGGGCGAGACCATGCATTTGGCCTCGATAAAGAAGGGATCCCATCGCTGGAGCTGTCGGTCGATGGCCAGATTGCGAATTTACGACTGCCCGCGCCCAAGCAATTGGTTGAAGGCCGCTTCCTATATCCGCCGCGAGTCTATGCGCTCCGAGCGCGCAAGGATGGTCTAGTTGATCGTAGGCTGGACTATGAGTTCGGTGCTGAAAAGAATCTTGCGCTTAGCATTCTGGAGAATTGACGATGTTAAAACGTTTGCTCCTTTTCGTCGTAATCTTGGCGGCAGGACCCGCGATCGCGGATCCTGCTCCTGATTTGCGTGGAAAAACTCTGGAAGAAATCAACACGGAGTTTAGCAATGCGGAATTCTCCCTCGTGGTTCAGCAGGTGGAAGCTGTTGAACCGCTTGGTCGTGTGTTCCTCCAAATTCCTTCACCGGGAGCCGATATGGGCGAACAAGGCGCAGTTTACGTTCGTGTTTCACAAGGTCTCATGATCCCCGTCGGAATCACCGGACGAAAGGTGGAAACTGTCACAGACGAGCTAGAAGCGCAGGGATTTACAGTTGAGCAAACGGTTACGCAGGTGCTTGGCGTACCAAAGGGTACTGTCGCCGCTTCAATCCCGCCAGAAGAAACATACGTCGATGCTACGAAGGAAGTGGTTTACTTGCAGGTCTCTGGTGATCCGGGTGTGGCTGTTCCAAATCTGGTGGGGTTGCGCATTAGACAAGCCGAGGACACTTTGAGTGCCCTTGGGCTTCGCGGCAAATTGCTGACTGATATTGACGTCCGCCCCATTGGCAGTACGTGCTCAGGCTTCACCTACTACACCGTGGAAATCACGTCTTCAGAGCCTCCGGCTGGAGCATATTTGCCAAAGGCGGGAGAGGTGCGGATGGAGGGGACGCGTATAGTCTCGTCGACTCTCCCAGCCGAACCTTGTACGGCTGATGGTACGCCTTTGTAGGGAGACAAGATTTTGGTCCGCGGCTAACCGAAAAGAGAACCAAGTGGTTATCTGGCCGGGCGTTTTCCGAAATTCCTCGGCGAGAGCTCGGATTAGGAGTAGTTCTCGGACTGTTGAGTTCGGCGGGAATAATACACCTGCCAGGCCATGCGGATATCCGCGAAAGTCCATTCTTTGCGGCGGCCGTGAACGGGGCTTTTCCTTGTCGTGCAGTCCATCAGCCCTGAATCCCGCTGGAATTTCATGAACCACGCGACCGATTTTGGTTTGCCGCGCGGGGTCAGTTGTATTTCCCGGATTATGCCACTGTGCGCCCATTCCTCAGTCGGGTTTGTTGAGGACGACGGATCGGCGAGATACTGTCTCAGGCGGTCGAGTGTTTCCTGTTCCGGTGTACGGGCAAGGTCTGAACGGAGCCGATTGACCGCCAGTTCCGCTGCCCGTTCACATGCGGTGTCGATCATCTTGCGAAGCTGTGATTGCGTCAGCACCACAGCAGGGATGCTGTCCATGTTCCTATCTTTCATTGGTGGATGGATGCAGGCGAAGCCGGGGAGGGCGTCCGGCTATTATTGACGCACAGGCCCGTTAAGCCGGTCAACGATTACACGCCTAAAATGTCGCCCAGCTTCTCGGTGACGGGCCGGAGCGGATCCACCAGGCCGAGATCGTAGATCATGGTGGTTTCCAGGTTCCCCTTGTGATCGACGTAGTGCGACACGGCTTCACGGGAGACGCCGTATCCCGTCAGCATAAGCGAGATCGCGATCCGTTTCAGGTCGTAAAGCTGGAAATGCGCTGGCACGCCGGGCAGGCTCTTGAACCTTGCCAGCCCTTTCCGAAAATTGTCCCGTGGTTTCGATAGGTCCGCATGGGATGGGAAGACGAGGGCGCTGGCAGGCCAGCGTGCCCTTTGGGATCGGATCATTGAAGCGACCCGAGGGTGGATAGGCACCGAGCGATAGGCGTATTCGTATGTCGCACGAGACAGCTTGATGCCTTTGGTATTGTGCTTGTGCCAGATCAGTTGTTCAAGATCGAAATGCGCGAACTCGGCTTTCTGCAGTTCGTTGGGTCGCGCCATTGTCAGCAGCAGAATTCCCATGAAGTTGCAGAGCTCGGTCATCTGGTCATTGGCAACAGCCACGTGAGCCTTGCGCAGGCCTGCGTCGCGCCGGGCTGTGCCGTCCGGCCCGGTGATTTCCGGCAGGCATTCCAGCACCGGATTAAATATGTGATGCGCAATCCGTTCGATCTGCTCGGTCGAATAGTTTCGCCGTTGGCGGACAACCTTGCGTTCCCGGATAGGATCGCAGGGGTTGCGCATATCCACCACCTGCATGCGGATCGCCCAGTTGTAGAGGGCGGCGGTGAGCTTCAGAGCGCTGTTATGGCTGTGCGGCGACTGGAACTGGCTTGTGAAGCGCTCGATATCGAGCGGCTTGATCGAGGCAAAATCCCGATCGGCAAACATGGTCCCGAAATCCACGTAGGATTTGCTTACATTCCGGCCTCTGCGGGTTTGCAGTCGGGGAGGGCGCTTGTGCCAGGCGGCGACATGAAGCGCGAACTGGTACTGGTGAGATTCCGAGAGCCCGGACATCCGCTTTTCCCAGTATAGGTCTATGATATCCCGAACCGTCAGCAGGTCAGCTCTGTCCAGACCCGCGCCGTCGATGTCCGGGTTTTCACCTGCCGCCAACTGTTGCAGCCGTTGATTGACCGCAAGCCGCGCTGAGGCGATGTCCATAATGTTGATCGAGCCAAGCACCTTCCGTTTCCTCCTGCCGCGAAAGGTGTAGGCATGGACAAAGGACTTGATCCCGTTCGCGGTAACGCGCAGGCCTAAACCCGGCACGGCTCCGTTGCGGATTCGTCCATCTGGTCCCTTCGGATGATCCCAGAAAATTTCCTGGTCTTTTTCCGGTGGGCATTTTGCAGTATAAACAAAAGTATCAGTAATAAAAATATTTGGCATCTCATGTAACGCTCATGTAACGATTTATCCACAAATGTTACATGAAAAATACAATATTAGAAAACAAAAATAGAAAAAATGATAAGCTAAAACATATATTTACAGAGAATTTACTTGATCGAAAAATCCGCCTGGAGCCGTTGACATGGAAGGGGTCACAAGTTCGAACCTTGTACCGCCCACCATATAATTCAACGGTTTAGAGAGGATGATATCTCCTAGAGCTAACTCATGTAACTTTCATGTAACAACCCAATTCCGCAGATATAACCGCCATATCTGAAGCTAGCTTGTGCCGCGCGCCGACTTTCAGACCGCCATGCATATTTGGTGCTTGGTGGTGGTCGCTGATGGGGAAAGAAGTAGCTAACTGTGAGTTGTAAGATTGCAGTTACCTCCCCGAAGGGGAGCGCCGATCGGCACCAATTTCAAAATTGCCGCGAGCGAAAACTGTTCAGTTTCGAGGTTATTTCTGAGGTTTGGTCTTCACCTGGGTTCGCTTCTTGCCCAGATATTTCGAGGCCTGATTGCGTTCCCAGCTTTCTTCCATGGTCGGAAAGGGGTTTAGCGCAGCGAGGCGAACTACGCGCTCCAGCGTCCTTATCAGAGGTCGGTTAGTGGGCGCCTTGTGGCTGGCGGTGTCAAAAATCATATCAACCAGTTGCAAGGCGAGGTCGATCTTGTTGAGACCGGCATTCGTTCGTGTGTTGTAAAGAGTTGAAAGCTCCGCACCTGGGTTTTTCGCTTTCTTGCACGCCGCCACTTCGTCAGTCTTGAAAACAACGCCATGCGCTAGCGTTGTCATGGCTTTTGCGATTTCGGTCGCTGAAAAATTGTCGAACTCAAACGACGTGCGCCAGATCTTGATGTATTCGGGGCGCGTCGCATGGCGGCTGGCGTGAAGCGTTGATGCTAAGCCCTTGGCTGCTTCCTTCAATTTCCGTGCGTTGTTCTCGTCGTCGAGGATCAGAAACGTAAACGTTTGATGGTGATGCAGGTAATCGACCAAACGCAATATGGCGCGAAAGCGATCTTCTTTTCGGCCGCCGGTGGCTGTGTCAACGCCGCATAAATCCACGATCTCAATCTGATGTGTACCTGGGGGTGCGCCGAAATAATGTTCGAAGATTGCTCTAATCGCGGCTTCTTCGCTGGCTCCTTCTACAAAAAGCGTGAGCTTAGGGGCGGGATTCAAATCGAACCGATTGACCACAAACTCCATATGCCTGCGGGCGTCAGCGCGAACTGCAAGTTCCGGCACATGAGTTATCACTGTCGAGCTCACTTCGTTGGGATGCGAAAGCTCTTTGCCATATAGGTCTTGGTACAATAGGCGCAGCATGAATGCGCCGCTTCGAATGGTCTCTGCGGCAAGTGCCTTGTGCTTCAGCCGATCTCGCTCGCGAGGCGAAATAAATTGCAACAGCTGGTACCAGCGCTCCAGTGGATCGAGTTGACACTGTTGAAAGGCGAGGGTTTCAAATGCGTGCTTCAGCTTCTCAGGGGTGAGTTTAAATACCCGCTTCGTGCGGCTCGGGTCCCACGCTTGCGCATAATCTCCCCAATTCCAGGCAACCCCATTGATGGTCATCCATTGGTCGGAAGAAAATCCGCCATCGGAAACGATTCTCGTGCGCTGGTTGCTTCGTGTATGCGGGAAATAGCGATCCGAGATAAATTGACACAGCAGGTCGATGGCGGGCCGGAACTCCTTTCCAGTCCCTCCTTGTTGAATAAGAAGACCCCCGAATTTTTCGAATTCTGCGCCGCGGGCGAGCCACGCCTCCTTGTTCAATCCGTCATCATCGAGAAAGCTGTCAAGGCTGACTGACGCTGTAAATTGGTCAACCGTGAAGATTAGGGAGGCGATTTGAAATCGTGAGTAATAGGCTTCGCTATCTTGGCTGTTCTTCTTCGGTATGGCGTGAGGCTGGCCTTGCGTGGTGTCCGTCGCGTATCCTTGCGTAAACCATCGATTGGTTGTGAGTGGCAGCTCCAATGGCTTTCTTGCGTTTGAACTGTACACTCGAAACAGAGGGGAAAAGATACCCAGCCGTTCAAATCGTAAAAGTCGAGCTGCGTCGATGGAAATGCCTCGTGCTTTGGCGAATTTGATAAACTCCGCCGAGCGAAGCGGGCGGCAGAGGTGAACGCCGCCATGTCTTAAGAGGAGGCGCGCAGCATTAGGAGGTATCGCCAGAAGCTCGGATTTTTCCATTCTCTAGAACATAGCACACTCTCAAACTTGCCTTCAGCATTTGGTACCAATCTCGGCGTGGCTATTCGTCCGCGATGCCTGTTTTCCACACACAGAATTGCACACACCAGTTTATCAAAATAAAAAAAATTAATAAAAACAAAATACTAAGTATCGACCTGTCCGATTTGTAATCAGAGGGTCGGGAGTTCGAGTCTCTCCGGGGGCACCATCCCAACATAATGATTTTCCTGCTGCCAGGCCTGCGAGGGAATGCGCGGTCCGCGGCTTCCGCATTCGTGCGTGTTTGGCGTCAGCCTAAATGCGCGGCGCTTTCGTTCTCGAGGATCTCCTTGAGACGGGCAAAGAACCGGCCGGAAAGCTTGCGCGTTGTACTGTCGAATAGGCGGCTGCCGAACCAGGCGATCTTTCCACCGATTTTGGCCCTGGCTTCATAATTGGAGAATGCGGGGATCGCAGAGTAAATCAAGCATCGCAGCGATGGAGGCCTCAATACGGATTCCGTCTTTCATTGCGATGGAAGTTGCCCCATCAGCCCGTTGTTGCGCTGCCGTGTATCATTCTGATCAGCGCGCTTGTGAGCATGCCGTCAGGCGCTGCCAGTTCCTCCATGATCGTGTAGTGGTTGCGGCCGGCGAGCGTCATCATGGTCACAGGGAGATGCTCGGCGCATGCGCGTTCCGTGAATTCGCGAGACTGGCGCTGCAATTCGGGTAGCTCGTCGCCGCCGACGAACAGTGCAACCGGAATCGGGCGCACCGGCAAGTTTCTCGACGGTGCGAGCGTCTCGATTTCCGATTGCTGCAGTCTGAGTTCGTCGTTGATGTATGTTTCGGCGATTGGTTCGAGATCGAAAATTCCGCTGATCGAGATGACGCCGCGCACCATCGGCAGGTTCGCGGACAGCGTCGCCAGATGGCCCCCGGCCGACCAGCCGCCGACGTAAATGCGATCCGGGTCGAAGCCGAGCTCGGAGGACATGGCGGCGATGAAGGCGAGGGCCTGGAATACTTCCTCCACGATCTCCGTAAGGGTCGCTTGCGGTGCCAACGTGTAGCCTATGGTGGCCACATCGATGCCGTGGGCGCCAGGGCCGGTGGAGACGAAACCGAAGATCTCTTTGCTGTTGCGATGCCAGTAGCCGCCGTGGATGAAGACGAAAAGCGGTGCGCCGTCACCGCCGGACGGGAAGAAATCGAACAGGTTGTTTGGCTTGTCGCCATAGCGGATATCGGGCCGCGCGCTCGGAGCCTCGCGGCAGGCCGCGCTGCGGCATTCCCAATCCTTCAACCGCTCGGCGCTGTCCACAACAGCCTCGGAGTTGTTGTAGGCCGCATCCTTTTGCGCCTGCTCCAGACTGAAGAAGCCGGGAATTTTGTCGCGCTCCTGTTGTCGCACCTGAATAGTCCTCCGTGCGGTAGCCGGCATCGGACCGGCAAACTATGCGCGCCGGATTCCTTGCGCCAGCCGCGAATCCGGCGGGCGCGAAGCCGTTTTTCTTGTTTATCTTTCGCGGGATCAGTCAGCCCCGCCGCCTGAACTATTCGGTGACCTATCCGGATTGCTGGGCAAGAGCGACGGCGCGCCGCGCCATAACCATCACGAGATTGGCGCGGTATTCATTGTCGGCGTGGATATCGGACATGAGTTCCGAGGCGTCGATCGAGATACGCTCGAGCGCGGTCGCGTCGAAGCTTTCCGCGAGTGCCGCTTCAATGTCCGAGGCGCGGAAAACGGACGGTCCGGCCCCGGTGACAGCCACGCGAACAGCGCTGGTTGTCTTCGCGACAAAGACCCCGGCCAGCGCGTAACGAGACGCCGGGTTGGCGAACTTCATGTAGGCGGCGACTTCGGGGAGCGGGAAACGTATGGCGGTGACGAGTTCGCCGGGCTCAAGCGCGGTCTCAAACATGGCGACGAAGAAATCGTCGGCGGCGATGGTGCGTTTGCTGGTCACGATCTCCGCGTTCAGCGCCAGGACGGCTGCGGGGTAGTCGGCGGCCGGATCGTTGTTGGAGATGGAGCCGCCGATTGTTCCGCGATGGCGAACCTGTTGGTCGCCGATGCGCGAGGCGAGATTCGCCAGAGCCGGGAGCTTTTCCTTGACCAGCGGCGACGCGGCGACATCGGCATGGCGTGTCATTGCGCCGATGACGAGGATGTCGCCTTCCATCGCTACGTCGGCGAGACCCGGAAGGCCGGAGAGATCGACTAGGTCCTCCGGCGCGGCGAGGCGCTGCTTCATGGTGGGAAGCAGGGTCATGCCTCCGGCGATCGGCAATGCTTCGTCATTGCCGGAAAGCAAGGCCAGCGCGGCATCGAGCGTGTCTGGTTTGTGGTAGTTGAACGACCTCATTGATCCTGTCCTTATTCAGCCGCGACTGGTGTCCGCGCGTTGCGGATGATGTTCCAGATGTGATTGGGGGACGCCGGCATGTCGACATGGGCGATGCCGAGCGGTTTCAGTGCATCAACCACCGCGCTGATGATGGCCGCCGGCGAACCGATCGTGCCGCACTCGCCGCAGCCCTTCACACCCATCGGCGTGTGCGTGCAGGTCGTCGAATGCGGTTCGATGACCAGTTGAGGGAAATTGTCGGCGCGCGGCATGCAATAATCCATGAAGGACCCCGACAGGAGTTGTCCGGAGGTGGGATCATAGACCCCGTGCTCGAATAGCGCTTGGCCGATGCCCTGCACGATGCCCCCATGCAATTGGCCCTCGACGATCATCGGGTTGATGATCGTGCCGACATCGTCGACCGCTGTGTACCGCTCCAGCGTCACGATCCCGGTATCGGGGTCAATCTCGACCTCGGCGAAGTGTGCGCCGCCCGGGTAGGTGAAGTTCACCGGGTCGTAATAGGACTGTTCCTCCAGTCCCGGCTCCAGCGTCTCAAGAGGGAAATCGAAGGGCACATAAGCGGCGCCGGCGATTTCCTGGAAGGACTTCTTCCGGTCGGTGCCGGCCACGGAGAAGGTACCGTCCTCGAAAACGATGTCTTCGAGCGAGGCCTCAAGCTGGTGAGCGGCGATCTTGCGGCCCTTCAGGATGACCTTGTCGCTGGCCTGCGAGAGCGCCGCACCGCCGACAACGAGCGAACGTGACCCGTAGGTGCCCATGCCGAACTGCACGCGGTCTGTATCGCCGAAGACAATATCGATGTCCTCGAACGGAACGCCGAGGCGATCCGAAACGATCTGAGCGAAGGTAGTCTCGTGGCCCTGGCCATGGTTATGGGTGCCGATCAGCACCGTCACCGCACCCGAGGGGTGAACGCGCACAGTCGCGCTTTCGTAGAGCCCGCCGCGCGCGCCGAGTTGGCCGGCGAGGCGCGAGGGGGCAAGGCCGCAGGCCTCGATATAGGTCGAAATACCGAGACCGCGATATTTGCCTCGGCTCGCGGATTCGGCGCGGCGCACCTCGAAACCGGCCACATCGGCGAGTTCCTCCGACCGTTCCAGGCAGCCTAGCGGATCGCCGCTGTCATATTCGACGATAACCGGCGTCTGGTAGGGATAGGCTTCCTTGGGGATCATGTTGCGCTTGCGGATGTCGATCTTGTCGATCCCCATTTCGCGCGCGGCCATGTCGACCAGCCGCTCCACCACGAATGTGGCTTCGGGACGTCCGGCGCCGCGATAGGCGTCGACTGGCACGGTGTTGGTGAACACGCATTTCACTTCGCAGTAGATCGACGGGATCTGGTAAACGCCGGACAGAAGTGGCGCGTAGAGGTTGGTCGGAATGTTTGGCCCGAAGGTGGAGAGATAGGCCCCCATATTTGCGAGCGTCTTCACCCGCATGGCAAGGAACTTGCCGTCCTCATCGAGCGCTAGTTCAGCCTCGGTGACATGGTCACGGCCATGCGCGTCGGAGACGAAGCCTTCGGAACGCTGCGCGACCCATTTTACCGGACGGCCTAGCTTGCCCGCTGCCCAGGTTACCACCGCTTCCTCGGCATAGTGGAACTGTTTCACGCCGAAACCGCCGCCGACATCAGGCGCGACCACGCGGAGCTTGTGCTGGGGAATGCCGAGCACCATCTCGCCCATCAGAAGCCGCACGACATGCGGAAATTGGCTGGTTGTCCAGAGCGTGTAGCGCCCGGAGGCGAATTCGAACTCGCCGATGGCCGCCCGCGGTTCCAGGGGATTGCCGATAAGGCGGTTGTTGACGAGTTCGATAGAGGCAACATGCGCGGCGTTCTCGAACGCAGCGTCGACGGCTGAGGAGTTGCCGAGCTCCCAGTCGGCGCAAAGATTGTTCGGGACGTCGTCATAGAGCTGTGGCGCGTTTGGGCGCAGGGCATCCACCAGGCCGACGACCGCCGGAAGAACCTCATAGTCGACCTCGATCATTTCCGCGGCGGCTTGGGCCTGTTCGATGGTGTCGGCGACAACGAAGGCAACCGCGTCGCCGACATAGCGCACCTTGTCATGGGCGATCGGCGGATGCGGCGGCTCCTTCATCGGATCCCCATGCTTGTCGGTGATGCCCCAGCCGACTGGCAAACCGCCGACATTATCGGCCTTCATGTCCTCGCCTGTGTAGACGGCTTTAACGCCCGGCTGCGCGAGCGCCTTCGAGACATCGATCGAGTTCAGCTTCGCATGAGCATGCTCGGAGCGTAGAAATACGCCTGCAAGCATACCGGGTCGCTTGATATCCGCGACATAAGTGCCTTTACCCCGGACGAAGCGGGCGTCTTCCTTGCGTTTCGGTGACGAGCCGATTCCAACCACTGCGTTCATTGAAATCTCCTTCAGGAGGCTGCTCGCATGGCGGCCGCGCCAGCGATGATAGACTTGACGATGTTCTGGTAGCCGGTGCAGCGGCAGATATTGCCTTCGAGCCACTCCCTGATCTCGGCTTCGTTGGGATCCGGGTTGTTCTTCACGAGGTCGATCGCGCTCATCAGCATGCCGGGTGTGCAGAAGCCGCATTGAAGGCCGTGGTTTTCGCGGAAGGCGATCTGCATCGGGTGCAGATCGGCGTCGCTTTTCGACAGGCCCTCGACGGTCCGCACTTCGCCGCCGTCTGCGGAAACCGCCAGCATCGTGCAGCTTTTCACGGAGTCGCCGTTGACGTGGACAACGCATGCTCCGCACTGGCTGGTGTCGCAGCCCACATGCGTCCCGGTGAGGGAGAGCTGTTCGCGGATAAGATCGCTCAACAAGGTCGATGGATCGACATCGACCGTAACTGGCTCATCGTTCAGCGAAAATGAAATTTGCATGGATTTACTCTCCAGTATCAAGCGAGCAGGTGGGCATGATCGATCTGCCATATGGCGAGCACGCGATCGCCGATTGACAGGGATTCCTCGAAAAAGCGGCGTTCGGGCACATAGGCGACGAATTCTTCTTCGCCGGCGGCCTCCATCATGACTTTTACAAAGGTGCCCTGATATTCGACGCCGGTAATTGCGCCTTCGACGCTGGTCGAACCATCCGGCAGATCGCCGCCGGCGCGGACCAGGTCGATGTCGTCCCGCCGAATGGCAATGTCGAGCGACTGACCGTCCTCTAGACGCTTGCCGTTCGCGAGAGGGATTTCGATATTGCTGTAGGTCGCGCCGGCCATCGTCGCGCGGGTGCCGTTGATGTAGCTGACCTTGCCGGAAATCACATTCTGGCCGCCGATGAACTCGGCGACATAGCGGTTTTTCGGCTCGGCATAGACTTCCCGGGCCGGGCCGGACTGGCGAATCTTTCCTTGGTCCATGACGACGACCATGTCGGCGAGCGCGATGGCTTCCATCTGCGTATGGGTGACATGGATGAAGGTGATGCCGAGATCACGCTGCATACGGCTCAATTCGGCACGCATCTTGATTCGCAGATGTTCGTCGAGAGCCGATAGCGGTTCATCGAGCAGCAGGACGCGGGGTTCCGTGATCGCAGCGCGGGCGAGGGCGACACGTTGCTGCTGGCCGCCCGACAGTTGCGAGGGCAGGCGATTGGCGAATTCGGTCAGGTGTACTTTCTCGATCATCGCATCGGCCTTGGCGTTGCGTTCGGCCTTGGAAAGACCGCGAACGCGCAGCGCAAAGGCGATGTTGTCCCGAACGCTCAGGTGCGGAAAGAGCGCGTAGGACTGGAACATCATTGCCGTACGACGTTCCACGGGATCGAGACCGACGACATCCTCGCCGCCTATCAGGATCTCGCCATGGGTCGGATCCTCGTGTCCGGCGATCATCCTCAGGATGGTACTCTTGCCGCAGCCGGACGGGCCGAGCAGGCAGCAATATGCGCCGTCGGGGATCTTGAGATTGATACCGTCGACAGCGAAGGTCTCGCCATCATAGCTCTTGGTGACACCAGCGAGCTCAATATCTCCGTTACCAGTTCCCACCTTCGTCTCCATATTATTCACTGATGTTCTTGCGGGCGGCGTTGCGCCGTTGCAGGAGGATGATCGATCCGAGGCTGACGCCGATGATAAGAAACGAGATGACCGTCGAGACCGTGCCGAGCGCGTACAGCGCGGGCGAGGTGACGTTGAGCGTCATGCTCCAGATTTCGAGCGGCAGCGTGTTTTGGGCGCCCGCGGTCTGGAGAGTTCGGGCGAACTCGTCATAGGACAGGGTGAAGCCGAACAGCGCGACCGCGATGAGTCCCGGCGCGAGAACCGGCAGGACAACGAGACCGATCGTCTGGGCCCGTGACGCGCCAAGATCGCGGGCCGCTTCCTCCCAGTCACTGTTCAGTCGCGACATCACGGCGAACATCACGAGGATGCCAAAGGGCAGCGTCCAGGACAGTTGTGCACCGAGCGCGGAGGTGAACCAGTTGGTCGGAATGCCGGCCATGTCAAAGCCAAGGCCGATGCCGATGCCGAGAACGAGGCCAGGCGCGACCAGGCTGCCGATCATCAGGTAGAAGACGATGGTGTCGCCCCTGAAGCGCCTCCGAAAAGCCATGCCGGCCATGAAGGAGAACACCACTGTGATCACGGTCACCGCGATGGCCAGATAGATCGACCGCGTGAATGAGCCGCTGACGTCGCCGGCGCGAGTCTGCATTATCAGTTCGTTGAACCAGTAGAGCGAGAAACCCCGCATCGGGAAGACAAGCCCGCCGCGCAGATCCTGGAAGGACAGGATGTAGATCGAGAGCATCGGTCCGTAGAGCGCGATTACATAAAAGGCGAAGAAAGCGGCGAGGACGTAGAAGGTCCAGGTGCGGTCGGAGGAATTGCGGCGGGCCCTGCGTTTGCCTCGGGTCGAAATGGTGGCGTTCGTAACGTCGGTCATTGCGTTATCTCCTTGCGGATGTCTACGACACGCAGGATCAGTGCCACCATGAGCATCACCAGGATCGTCAGGACGATCGCGCTGGCCGCGGCGCTTGGGTATTGCAGCACGCCGATATCCTCGTAGAAGGCGCCGACCACAGAGGCGGTGCCGCCGCCGGACATGACCTTCACCACGAAGAAATCACCCATGACGATAGACACGACGAAGATGGCGCCGAGCGCGATGCCGCTTTTGGACATCGGCAGGATGATGTAGCGCATGATGTCGAACTTGCTGGCGCCGGCATCGAGTGCCGCCTCGACGACACGCTTGTCGATACGGGCCATGGAATTGAAGATCGGGACGATCATGAATATCGTCAGCTGGTGGACATAGGCCACAACCACGGCAAAATCGGAATAGAGCAGAAATTCCAGAGGCGCGTCGATGAAGCCCATCGCCATCAGCGCCTGGTTGATCAAACCTTCCTTGCCGAGAAGCGGAATCCACGAGATCATACGGATGATATTCGACGTCCAGAACGGCACTGTGCAAATCAGGAAGAGCCCCATCGCGAGCAGCTTGCTCCTGACATGGAACACCAGGAAATAGGCGACCCAGAAGCCGATAAAGGCGGAGAAAATCAGCGTCAGCGCGGCGAATTTGATCGTTTCAAAATAGAGCCTGTACGTCAGCGCCGACTGGAACACATAGGTGTAGTTTTCGAGCGTTGGATCCATGAACATACCGCCGAAACCGTCGGTCTGCATGATGCTGGCGATTGCCACGACAATGATCGGCATGATGAAGAACGGGACCATTATCGCAAGCAACGGCGTGACATTCAGCCATCCAACAGCGGTTTTGTTCAATTTCATGGACGAGGCTCCAGCATGACTTCTTCATGGGTCGGCGTTGCGACCTGAGGGATGTCTGGCCCCGCACTTCGATGAAGCGGCGGGACCGGATCTGTCGGGAGAAGCCGCCGGGATCAGGCGACCTTGAAGTCGTTCCAGCGCTTGTTCATGTAGGCTGCTTCGTCCATCAGCGTATTCCAGCAAGAGATGTTGGTCACGCGTTCCACGAAGGAGCCGCCGTCGCGCTTCGTGCCGGCTGGTTCCATCGGCACGCCGTAGGGGTCGGTGATCGCCTCGGGAGCGGGCTTTCCTTCATACCAGTAGGCCCATTCCGTATCCGTCATCTGCGTCTTGGCCGTCGATGGAACCGGGCTGTAGTATCCGTAGCGGGACACGAAGGCGCCCTGCCAGCCGGACAAGTACCAGTTCATGTACTCGTAGGCTGCGTCGAGCTTCTTGCCTTCGAGATGCTTCATCAGGCCCATGCCGTTGCACCAGCCTCGATAACCTTCCTTGCCGTCCTTCTTGTTGACCGGCGCATAGATGCACGGGATTTCCTTGGTGCGAACGGCGGCGACGGCCGGAGACCACATGGACTGGATGACGACCTCGCCGGCGGCCATGAGCTGAACGGACTGGTCGAAGGTCGTCCAGGTGGCGCGGAAGTGGCCGTCACGCTTGAGCTCGATGAGCTTGTCGATCGTCTTGTCGATCTCTTCCTTGGTCATGTTGCCCTTGTCGCCATACTGGATCAGACCGGCGCTTTCCATGCAAAGCGCGGCGTCCATGATGCCGATCGCAGGCACATCCAGAATGGCCGCTTTGCCTTTGTATTTGGGATCGATCAGGTCTTTCCATTCGGTGACCGGATGGTCGACCAGATCAGGGCGATAGCCGATGGAGTCCGCGTTGTAGACCTGCGGCACGTTGGTGAGCCACTCGGACACGCCGTCATGCAGCTCGGTGGAGTCCTTGCCGTCCAGGTATAGGGCTGCGTAGGGCGAAATGCCTTCGTTGGCGATCTTTGCGCCGTCCAGTTCGCCCTTTGTGAAGATTGGCAGGAAGTTGTCGAATTCCTTGATCCGCTTTGCCTCGATGCCCTGGATCACGCCGCGCTTGGCGGCGAGCTTGGCCTGCCAGCCCTCCAGATCGCAGATATCGACTGTGTTGGGCTGGGTGATGAAGCGGTTGATCGCGGCGGAGGTGTCGAGATTCTGCATCGTAACCTTGAAGCCGAGATCCTTGGCTGCCTGGTCGCCAATTGCCTTGACGACCGAATAGGACACGCCGACATGGCGCAATTCGATGTCCTTGATTTCTTGCGCCCAGATTGTCGGGAATCCGGTGATCGCTCCCGAGCCTGCGGCGGCACCCGCCGCAGCGGCGCCGGCCTTGAGAAAGCCTCGTCTGGAGATGTTCGATTTCTTCGTGGATTTGGTCATTCGTCAGATCTTCCCTGCTTGAATAACGAGCGGCACCTTGCGCCCTGCCACAGCGATTAGATGAATTTTCCGGATCGAAACAAAATCAGAAATCGAAATCCCAGCCATAAGAAACGCATATACGCCGCCCATTTCATCGTGCACTGCACAAAAATCGCGCATATCAACCGGCGGTTATTGGATATTGAATGAACGATAGACAGCAATCCCGCTGCCTTGCCCGATTTTGGATCAAGGGAGCTGATGGAAAAATTTTCCAAATCACCGAAATGAGAGATCTACCGTCCGGAAATTCCGGAGGGTAAACGCCGGCTAGCCGGTCGTTTGCGCCGGCGTGTCCGCAGGGCGGGGCGGGCGTGGAATGCTGCGCAGGTCGGCGCCCTGATCGAGTTGCTGAAGATAGTGCGCTAGGTAGTCATGCAGCGCATTCGCGGCGGGCGACTTCGCGCCCGGCGCTTTGTAAAGAAGAAGGTCCACTTTTGGCAGGGTCGGGAAATCCGGTCCGCGAACGATTTCACGCATGCCCGGTACGAGTGCACTCCGGCCAAGCACGGTGACCGCCATCCCGGAAAACACGGCGGCCTGCAGTCCGCTAACGCTCTCGCTCACGCAGGCGATGCGCCAAGGGTGGCGGGCGGCTTCGAGGCACTCGATCGCATGATCGCGATAGATGTTCCCGGGCGGCAACAGCGCGAGCGGCACCGGCGTTTCGGTGTGCGCCGTGGAATTGTCGCCTGTCATCCAGATCAGTTGTTCCTGACGCACGACCCTGCCGCCGGAAAAATCATTCATCCGGGTCACCAGCGCGAGGTCCACTTCGCCCCGATGCACCAGCCGTACCAGCGGCGTGGACAGAGAGCATTGGAGCTGCACCTGGACGCGCGGGAAGGCTTGCTTGAACAGGCCAAGGATCGAAGGAAGGAGAAATGACGCATAGAGGTCCGGCGTGCCGAGGACCACTTGGCCCTCGACATCCGGCGATTCCAGTCTGGACAGCAATTCGTCGTGCAACCGAAGGATGGAGTTTGCGTAAGTCAGGACCAGCTCGCCGTCTGGCGTCAGAACCATCTTGCGGCCTTCGCTGCGAAACAGGTTAAAACCGCATATGCTCTCCAAGCGTTGCAATTGCAGCGTGATGGCCGGCTGTGTCCGTCCGAGCCGCCGCGCGCTCTCCGTTATGTTTCCTGTTTCGGAGACGCTCTGCAGTGTCCTCAGGATGCGGATGTCCAAACTCAAGCTGTTCATGGACAGAGGTGCGATCTAATTGTTGTCTTTCAGTCATCGGTAGAGGCAAGCAATGGACGTGCCATGTGGGCAAACCTGTCACCTCATGGCTTGGAGCCCGAAAGAGCGAACAAAAAAACGTCAGGCCAGGCCGGCGTTGACCATTTCCAAGGCGAATAGCCTTCCAACAGGCTCGCGTAAATCTCAGCCCCAAATTCGACGTATCATTGAAACCTGGAGCGCAGGCAGGTGCTTAAGTATCCGATGGCGTCATGGCCATTGAAAAAGATGGCGAGGTTCGCGGTCAGAAGTAAATCTCAAATCCGGTTTGATTGTTTGTGCATGCACGGTTTGTTGGGAGCACATCAACCATCTCAACATCCGCGGAATTGCACACTCCCAACCTGATGAGGCTTTTCCTGCCAATCGAACAGGTTAACCTCCGTTCTGTTCTATTTGTAATCAGAGGGTCCTCGGTTCGGGTCCATGCGGGGGCAAAATCTCGAAATGTTGGCGAAGCCGAATTGCCCGGCCACAACTTCGGGTCATGGCTGGTTCCGACGGATCTGGTTGACCCTTTTCAAAAGGCTACCGCATCTCCATCCGAGCGGGGGTCCGAAGCGGCTTCCAACAAACCGGTCGGATGCCGCAGGACAGCTCCGGCGTGGCCGGCGAGGTCCGAAAATTCCGGAATCAACTCGATCTGATGCCCGGCATTCTTCAACTGATTCACCAAAAAAGGATCGAATCGATCCTCCAGTTTCAGCGTCGTTGTGTCATCGCCCCAGGTCTTGCCAAGCAGCCAGCGGGGAGCGGTGATCGCCTGCTGCAGGTCTGTTCCGAATTGGGCAAAGCGGGTGAAAACGGCGGCCTGCGTCTGCGGCTGGCCCTCTCCACCCATCGTGCCATATGCGAGTACGCGCCCATCGGAGAGTTGCGCCAGCGCAGGATTGAGCGTGTGAAACGGCCGCTTGCCGGGAGCTAGTTGGTTCGGGCCGTCACCAAGGGAAAAGCCCGCGCCGCGATTCTGGAATACGACGCCGGTTTCAGGGCAAGTCAGGCCCGAGCCGAACTCCCAGAACACGCTCTGGATGAAGCTGACCACCGTGCCATCGGCGTCGGCCGCGCCCATCCAGACCGTATCGCCTTGTTTCGGGACATGGGGCCAGGGCAGGGCATTCTCGCGGTCGATCCGGCCGGTCAGTTTATCGAGCACGCTGACGTCCAGCCAGCTTTGCGCCTGCTCAGCCATCGTCGACGGGTCGCCGAGGTGCGCATTACGCAGCAGAAAGGCCTGCTTGGTCGCCTCGATCAGTCCGTGGAGATGGGCGAAGCCTTCGCCTTGATCGACATTCAGCCGATCAAAAATCGCGAGGATCATCAGCGAGGCCACCCCCTGCGTCGGGGGCGGCATATTGTAGAGCGAACCCCAAGAGCTCTCGACGCGTAACGGTGTGACGGTTTGGACCTGAAAGAAAGAGAAATCCTGCTGTCGCAGCGGGCTGCCATGTTCAGACAGGTAAGCGGCATGAGCGGCGGCAATCGCGCCTTTGTAGAAGCTGGCAAGGCCGTTTTCGGCGAGGCTTTCCAGCGTGCGCGCAAGCGCCGGCTGGCACAGACGGTGGCCGGGCGCGGGCGGGGCGCCGTCGACCAGGAACAGGTCGGCAAAGCCCGGAACCTCCTTCAGCCCGGCCCATTTCTCGGCAGTGGTACGGCTCTGGTTGCCGGTCACGGCAATGCCATCGCGGGCATAGGCGATGGCGGATCTCAGAAGGTGCGCAAGAGGCAGTCGTTTTGCCTCCGGCACCAGGGACAGGGCTCGTTCCCATCCGCCGATCGTGCCCGGCACGGTCAACGCGGCCTCTCCGCCGCGCGTCGGCAGCGCCGCCCTGTAGCCGCGATCGGCATACCAGCCCGGCGTGGCCAGTCCGGCGGCTTGTCCGCAGGCGGAAATGCCGACAGGTGCCTCGCCGGGGCGATGGATCAACCAGAAGCCATCGCCGCCGATCCCGTTCATATGCGGATAGGTGACCGCGATCGTGGCGGCGGCGGCGACCATTGCCTCGATCGCCGTACCGCCTGTTTCGAGAACGTCGCGGCCGGCCAGGGCCGCCGCTCTGTGCGGCGCCGAGACGGCACCGCGATAGCCAATTGCGGAGTGAAGCATCCGATTTCATCCGTATGCGCTTGGGGAAGTGTCTTCCCTGTCGTTACATCCACCCGGGACGGCGTTCAAACCATGCCCGCACATTCCGCACGTTGCGGTGGAGCAAGTTCACACGCAAACCGGACCAGCGCCCGGTCGCTGCCCTTGGGCCCGATTAGCGACACCCCTACGGGAAGGCCCGACCTATCGCGGGCGGGCACGGTTACCTGCGGCAGGCCGGCATGGCCGGCAAGCGACAGCAGGGTGAGTGCCTTGTTCCGGTAGGCCTCCATCTCGTCGCCGGTAACGGTGTTCAACGGGGCCGGCGCCGGGGCGGTGGGCAGGATGAGCAGCCGGCGCACGTTGACGACGGAAATCAGGTATTCGGTGATGCGTGACCGCTGCTCGCGTGCGGTCGCAATCTCGCCGGGGCCGAGAGCGACCGCGCCGGCGAAGCGTTCGCGGATGCCGGGTCCGAAGGCAGGGTCGTTGGCGGCAATCCAGGTGCGGAAATTCTGCGCCACTTCGGCACCCTGGCAGACGCGGAAGGTGGGCAAGAGGCTCTCGAACATTTTTGGCGAGAAGAGCGTCTCAACCTCACGTCCCGGCAGCCAGGAAAGGGCAGCGACGGTCTTCGGTTCGGCGAGGTTCCAAAACTTCAAGGGGCGCAACAGCTCAGGTTCCGACAGTCTGGCCTCCGGGGCCAGCAATTCTGCCAGTAGCGTCAGAGTCCCGCCGTCGCGCGTCATGAAACCGGGTACGTCGAAGCTTTGCGCCAGCGGCACGACTCCTTGGGCGGGCAGCAGCCCGTGTGTCGGACGCCAACCGAAAAGGCCGCAGAAGGAGGCGGGAATGCGCACGGAACCGCCGGTATCGGTGCCGAGCCCGATTTCGGCCTCGCCCGTCGCCACAGCGACGGCCGAGCCGGAGGAGGAGCCGCCCGGCATCCGGTCCGGGGCGGCCGGGTTCTCCGGCGTACCATAGCGCGCGTTCTGGCCCATCAGCGAATAAGCCAGTTCGTCCATCTGCGTCTTTCCGACGACCGTCGCGCCGAGGCGCATCAACGTTTCGACGAGCGGGGCGGTCGTTTCCGCCGGCCGGTGCGTCGCCGCCCATTCCGGGTTGCCGCAACCGGTGGAATGACCGGCGATGTCGAAATTGTCCTTCACCGCGAGGCGCATGCCGGAGAGCGGACCGTCCCCGCCGCCGAGCGGCGGATCGAAGCGGGTGACGAAGGGGTCGGTCATCACGGGTTCACGAGCCTTCCTGCATCAGCGACACATGCGCCGAGACGACGCGCCAGCCTTCGTCCGTCTTCATCCATGTCTGACTCTGGCGGCCGATGCGTCCGCCGCCGCGCCGGCGGAATTCCAGGTTGCATTCGCCGATGTCTTCTCCAAAGGTGACGATCTCGCGGCGCAGTACATCGCGCTGCGGCGAGCCACCGGTTCGGCCCTTTCGGAAATCGCGTATGGCCTCGATACCGTAGAGGTTTTCGCCGACGCCGTAGCGAAGCGTTACCGGGCTTTCCAGGAACAGTGCGTCGAGACGTTCGAGATCATTCTCCATCAGGGCAGTCTCGTAGAGGTCGCACGCTGCCGTCAGTTCGCCGAGGGGATCGGGCAGGTTCAGGGAGGCGCTCATTCGTTCGACCCCAGGGCTTCCAGAATCTGGCTTGCCGAATTGACGAAGCCGAAACACTGGCGGACATTGTAGAGTGTTGCTTCCATGCAGAACTGCGGCGATGTCGTTGCCGTGCAGTCCTCGAGCAGGATCGCGTCATAACCGAGAAACGAAGCGTCCTGCAGCGTGCACAACACGCACTGGTCGGCATTGACGCCTGCGAAAAGCAGGGTCGTCAGGTTGAGATTCCTGAGAATGCTGTCCAGTTCGGTGTCCTGGAAACCGGACATGCGGTATTTCGCGACGGAGACATCACCGGTTTCCGGCCTAAGTTCGTCGACGATATCAGCGGCCCAGCTGCCCTTTTCCAACACGTGCGCCCCGTTTTTCGGCAGCGGCTTGCCGATACCGATCGAGCGTCCGTCGGGGTCGTAGACATGTAGCACGGATGGCGGCAGGTTCATCCGGTCGGCGCGGTTACCCCAGTTCAGCCATATCACCGGCACGTCCTGTGCACGCAATGCGGGCAGGAGCTTTCGTAGCGGCTCGATCGGCTTGCGGGCGGGCGTGACATCGACGCCGATATGCGACAGCCAGCCGTCCGCGTGGCAAAAGTCGTTTTGCATGTCGATGACGACGATCCCGGTGCGTCCCAGGTCGAATGTCAGGCTGCGGCCGTTGTCGGAAACCGATAGCGGCCGTACCGGCACTGGATCGCGTGTCATGTCGACAGCGCCCGCGTTTACTTTCCAGGCGTTGCGAGGGGATGCGCCGAGAGGCAGGAGCGTGTCCGACGAAGTGTCCGCCATCTCAGGCCCCCAGCAATACGCGCTTGTCTTCGTCATCGAGCTCGACCTTGTAGCCGGATCGGATAAGTTCGGAAAATTCCTGGTTTGGGGTCATGACGGTCAGGGTATAGAGCTTGCCCTCACCGGTGTTCTCGATGATGTGAACCGAGCCGGGTTCCAACAGAATGGCGTCGCCCTTCGAAATATTCAGTGTGTCCCCGTCCGATGAGGCGGTACCTTCGCCCGCAATGACATAGAAAAATTCATGCGCTTCGGAGTGGCTGTTCGGCGGGGTCGCTCCGTCCTTGGTGAAGATTTCGATGAGATAAATGTTCTTTGTCGGCGAATTGGCCGGGTCGAACAATATGGCGAAATAGTTCGTATCCTCGGGCGCGATCTTCCAGACCTCGGCCTTGCTGACCTGTTCGAACGTGAAAGATTTCTGCATGTCCTATCGTTCCTGTGAAAAGCGGATTGGCTGGATGGAGTACGGCGGCTGTGCTATTTTTTGAAACGAAAATCGATTTTCTGCCAACAAAAAGGCAATGAGGCGCGGATGCACGCACGAATTCTCACCTATGTCGACGAGGTGGCTCGCCAGGGTTCTATTCGCGCTGCGGCGGAAAAACTGAATGTTGCGGCGTCGGCGATCTCTCGACAGATCAAGTCGCTTGAAGACCAGCTTGGCTCGCCCATCTTTAACCGGCAACCACGCTCGGTGACTCTGACAGCGGCTGGAGAAATCCTGCTGGTGCATATCCGCGAGACATTGCGGGAGATGAACCGGACGCGGGCCCTGATCGAGGATCTCAAGGGCCTGCGTCGCGGTGAGGTGACTGTCGCGTTGATGAGCGGTCTGTCCGGCAACATCGTGCCGCGGGTGACGATGCAGTTCCGCAAAGCCAATCCGAAGGTTCTCATTCGGCTGCAATTGATGACGACACCTGACGAGATGATCGCGGCTGTCGCGGACGGCACGGTCGACCTCGCCATCGGTTTTGATTTTCCGCCGCGTCCGAATGTGCGCCAGCTTGCCGTCGCGGTCGCGCCGCTCGGCCTGGTCGTGTCCACCTCGCACCCCTTCGCCGGACGCTCCAGCGTTCGGTTGAGCGAATGTTTCGACTACACCTTCGTTGTCGCTGACTCGACGACGGTGATCCGGCCGCATCTGGAGCAGATTCTTGCGCAGTCGGGCGAGGGGCCGAGCGACTTTATCGAGACCAACTCGATCGAGGTGATGCGGCACGTGGTCATGGCGGGCGATAGCGTAACGTTTCTGACACCATTCGATATCGAAACTGATGCGGCTGCCGGAAAACTGGCATTCGTGCCCGTGCAGGATCTGGCACGGGAAACCCAGCGGCTGGTCCTGTTGGGTCCGGAGCGGAACCCGACGGCGCTGGGCAGCGTCCTGGCCGAATATTTCAAGGCAGCGATGAACTGAACTTCTGACCATTTCGCTACCTCGAATATAGCCTGTCGAGGCGAACGAAGCGGCCGAGCAGCGCCAACGCCAGCGTGGTCATGACAATCAGGATCGCAGAGATCGAATGAGCTGTCGGCTCCAGCGCGAAGTTCGCCTCTGAATAGATACGGACCGGCAGCGTTGTCAGGCGGGCAGTCGTGAGGAAGGCCGTGACGGTCACCTCGCCGAAGCTCATCAGGAAGCCGACTAGACTTGCGGCGAAGATGCCGGGCATGAGTCCGGGCAGGGTTACTGTGATGAAGCGGCGCACGTGTGAAGCGCCGAGGCTTGCTGCCGCTTCCTCCAGCGAATAGTCGAGCGACAGGACCGACGTCGTCAAGAGCGTGATGACGAAAGGCAGGATCACGACGACATGAATGGCGGCCAATCCAATGAAGGGCGGGATCATGATGTAGATCTGCAGGAGCTTGAGCATGCCGACGGCAATCGCGATACCCGGTAGTGACAGGGGCAGCATCCAGAAAGCGAGTAGAGCGGTGCGGCCCGCGAAGGGGTAGCGGGCCAGCGCGAAGCCAGCGGGCAGGGCGAGCGCGATGGCACAGGCGACGGACACGAGTGCCAGCTTGACCGAGATGATGAAGTTCGCGGTGTAGTCGCCGTCGACCAGTACGCGACGATACCATTCGAGCGTGAAGCCCTTGAACCCGGCTGCAGTTGCGAGCGGCACATCGTTGAAACTCTGGATAATGACCAGCACGAGCGGCAGGATCAGCAGACCGACGGCCATCGCCAGCAGCAGTCGGCTGAGCAGCGGCCCGACCCGCTCGATCAATATCGCTAACAATGGCGGAACGTTCCACGGTGTTGAAGGCGTCCCCTTCCGCCAAAGCATGAAGCGGTTGAGGGCAAGGGTCGTCAGCGCGATGAAGAACAGGCCGACCACCGTCATCACCAGCGACAGCGCCGAGGCCATGGTGGCGTTGAGGTTGGAAATCGCCTCGTTCATCACGAGCATGCCGATCGTCCAGACCTTCTTCCCGCCCAACAGCGTGGCGGAAACGTAGGAGGTTGTCGTCATCAGGAACACGACGAGGATGCCGGAGCGCAGGCCGGGGAGAGAGAGCGGAAAATCGACGGTCAGGAATCTGATTGCCGGCGACGCGCCGAGGCTTTCGGCCGCTTCGTGGATGCGCGGCGAGGTGTTTTGCAGATTGTCGTAGAGGGCGAGCACCATGAAGGGCATGAACACCTGGGCGAGCGCGACGATCACGGCGCCGTGGGTAAACAGCATGTGATTGAAGGGGCCTATTCCGATCCACCCGGCGGCGGTGTTCAGCAGGCCCTTTGGCGCCAGCAGCAGGATGATGCCGAGCGAACGCACCACGACATTGGTCAAAAGCGGGATCAGAATGAGGGCGAAGGACAGCGCGCGCCATTTCGACGGCATGCGGGCAAGCCAATAGGCCAGAGGATAGGCAAGAAGTGCCGAAACGGCGGTCACGGCCAGGCCGAGCGCCACCGTTTCGGCGATGATGGAAAGATAGAACGGATCGGACAGAATCGTCGTGAACTGAACCAGCGACGGCTTCTGGAACACGGGACCGAAGGGGCTGGGGTATTCATGCAGCGAAAGCAGCACGACAACGCCCATCGGCGCCGCAAAGGCAAGTAGAAGCCAAGCGGTTACGGGCAGCGACAGAACCGGTCCGATCCAGCGCTTCATCCGGCGATCTCCCGGTCGAACTTCGCCTGCCACTCGGCGCGATGGGCATTGATGTAATCCCAGTCGAAGTCGACGAGGCTGCTGACGTCGCCGCCGCTGATGACCTTGCCCTGCAGTTCTGCCGGAATCTCAACGTTGTCGACCGTCGGCGAGTAGTAGATCTCCTTTGCGTAAGCGAGCATCGTCTCCGGCTCGAGGTGGAGGTTGATCCACTCCTCGGCCAAGACTTGGTTCTTCGTGCCCTCGGTGATGCAGGCGACGTTCATGGTTACTGCCTGACCCTCGACCGGGCTGGCGATTTCGCAGTTCGGATTGCGGCTTTCCGCATACATCCGTGTGAAAGACGCGAACTCCACCGACAGGTCGGCGATGTTCTGGTCGAGCATATCGAAGAGCTGCGCCTGGCTCGACTGGATGCCGGCGAAGGGCTTCAATTCCTTGACCTTTTCGACGATCGCGTCAAAGTCTTCCATCGGAATGTCCCAGGCCTTCGCGGTCATCATCAGGGCCGAGATGCCTTCGGCTCCCAACCCGTCTGGCCAAGCGATACGGCCCTTCCATTCCGGGTTCCACATGTCTTTCCACGAGGTGATTGGAGCGGATGCCGCGGTCTTGTCGTAGACGATCGTGCAGGGGTTGAAGGCGACGCCGTAGCCGCCCTTGCGAGCCAGCGGATACAGATGTTCGAAATTCGGGACGCGGTCCGTCGGCGCCTGGGTGACGCCGTCGGCGACAGCCTGGCGGCTTTCATAGATGTTCAGATAGAGCACGTCGAAGCTCGGGCGCCCGCGCTCGGCGTACGCGCGAGCGCGTCGGTCGCCCGTGCCGCCGAGTACGTAGGAAACCTTGCAGCCGTATTTTTCAACGAGCTTCGGCTCGATATAGGCCTTGACGATCTTTTCCTGCGCGCCGCCCCAGATGCCGACGACCAGTTCGTCGCCCGGTTTGGGTTGCGCATAGGCGGGACGAATGATGGATGCCGGGGCGGCGAGCCCGACGGCCATCATGCCTGCAAATTGTCTGCGGTTCATCTTCATGGGAGGTCTCCTGTTGGGTTGGAGGTTGGGAGGGCTTCAGATGAAAGTCACTGCGCCGCCTAATGCGTCTACGCTGGTGATGGCGCCGACGACCGGCCTGGGCAGATCGGACGGGATGATCAGGCGGACCGGGCCGCTCGCCGAAGAGAGGTCGACCTCGAATGTTTCTCCGAGATAGTTGACCGAAGTAATAGTGCCGGAAAGGCTCAGAGGTCCCTGAGGATCGTCGCTCAAGCGCAGACGGGAGGCGCGCAGCACCATTTGCGTCGCGCCGTCCGGGGCACCGGAACAGGCAGCGCCCTTCGACTGGAAAACCCCGTTCTCAACCTCGCCCGAAACCACGGTGCGGGCACCGAGAAACTTCGCTGTGAAGGCGGTCTTCGGTGTATCGCACAGCATGGTCGGGGTACCGAGTTCGCTGATGATCCCGCCACTCATAACCGCGATCCGGTCGGACATCGACAGCGCTTCCTGCTGATCGTGGGTAACGAAGATCGTGGTGATGCCGAGCCGTTGCTGAAGTATGCGGATCTCATCGCGCATCTCCGCGCGCAGATTCGCATCGAGATTCGACAGAGGTTCGTCGAGCAGCAGCAACTCGGGCTCGATCACCAGAGCCCGCGCCAGCGCGACTCGCTGCTGCTGGCCGCCGGAGAGATTGCCCGGCAACCTTTCTGCATAGGGCGTGAGCCCTACTGTCTCGAGCGCCGCCCTGGCCCGTTCCAGCCGCTCGGCGGTGGCGACGTTGCGCATGCGTAGCCCGTAAGCAACGTTTTCCAGCGCTGAAAGGTGCGGGAAAAGGGCATAGGACTGGAACACCACGCCGATGTTTCGCTTGTGGGCGGGAAGATTCGTGATGTCCTTGCCGTTAACGGTGATATGGCCCGACGCCGGCGGGACGAAGCCGGCGATCATCCTGAGAGTCGTTGTCTTGCCGCAGCCGGACGGCCCGAGCAGCGACAGCAATTCGCCCCGGTTGATTTCCAGCGTCAGTTTGTCCACGGCAACGGTGTCGCCATAAACCGCCGTAAGCGCATCAAGGATGAGATAGCCGCGGTCACGCATAAGTATTGCCTTGATCATTCATGGGAAGGAAAACCCGGCTTGCTTCGTGGCGCAGGATAATGGTCGCTCCGCGCACTCCGCTCTCGGGAAGGGTGAGTACCGGGTAGGGCAGATAGTCCGGGCTGGGTGCCGCATGGATCGATAGACGCAGGGCTTCGCCCGATTTCAGGGTCCGGTACAGCCCTTCAAAACGAAGCCGGCACCGGCCCTGGTCAACAGGAGCCACCGTGGTCGCCAGGGCCAGTGCCGAACCTTGAGACGTTACGAGACAGAGCGTTCCGGCCAGAGCCGAGACGTCGCCGTCGATCGAAACAGACAAGTCTGCCACGGCCGATCCGGCGACGAGCGTATCCTCGGCGAGGGGCGCGGTTGTGTAGCAGGCGACATCTGCTCGATTATCATGGGCTGCGAGATCGACCGGTCCCTGCGGGTTACCGGTCGCGCCGCCAACCAGCGGCGCGGGTCGCAACGGGTCATGCACCAGAACATCCTCGCTTTCGCCCGGGATGCTGCCCAATCGTCCGTCGGTGAGCAGGGTTGCGGCGAGCCCGCCGGACGAAAGGCGATGCTCAGTAGACGGCTCCCCATGGAACTTGCCGGGGTCAGCCGCCCGCCAACTGTCGGTGCCGCCGTCATAGGCGAGGCAGGCAGCGGGCACGTCGCCGATGCTTTTCAAATAGTGGTCGAAAAAGGAGATCTGGGCTCGGTCGACGGAAAGTTCGGCGCCAGGACCTAGCTGGGCCGCCCCGGCGCTGCGGTTCCAGCCGATATGCGCCCACGGGCCGAAAATCAGATGCGTCGTCTCGGGCGAGACCGCGCGAAAGGCGGCGTCGGCGGCCAGCGTTCCACGAAGCAGGAAATCATGCGCGCCGGCCGTTTGTAGCAGTGGTACTGGCGGCGGCGGCGTAAGCGAACGAGACGGATTGCCGTCAACCATGCCCTGCGCCCAGCGGATGAGATGTGAGAGGTCCGGTCGCTCGCACAAGAACCGGAAGAGGTCGCGCCAGTCTCGTTCGGGCGCCAGCGCCGTCAGCGCCTCGGCGTCGCCCCGCCGCTGGGCTTTCAATCGAGCCATCTGGCCTGCCCAGCGTGTGGAGGTCGCGGTCCTAAATAATCCGCCCTCGCTCGCCCAGTCGTACAAGGGATTCCAGGACGCCATCGAGGTTGCCATGGCGTCGGGCTTTCCGCCCGCTGCCAGCGCAAGGAACTGCGTCGTGCCCTGGTAGGAGAAGCCATAGGTCCCCAATTTGCCATTCGCGCCAGGAAGGGAACGGGCCCATGCGAGCGTCTCGGCACCATCTTCCGCCTCGTTCGCCAGCGCATCGAAATCGCCCTCGGAGTCGCCGGTTCCGCGCACGTCCTGGACTACGACGATATAACCGCGCGCGGCATACCACGATGGATGCGCCAAGGTTACGGTCGACGCGATCGCGCGCCCATAGGGCTGGCGCATCAGCAGAACGGGCAGCGTATCCGCAGTATCAGGGCGCCAGACGGAGGAGACCAGATTGGTGCCGTCCGTCAGCCGCAGGTCTGCCCGTTCCGGGGCCCTGACCGGCAATGGCGACAGGGATGCGCGCGGAGCGGCCACGTCAAGCATCATTGAACATCGTTTTCGATGTTATCCGGTCGAGCGGAAAATCCGCGACTTCGCGTAGAAGTGCAACGAAGCGCTCTGCCGACCGGTCGAGGGCGATTTCGCCACGTTTGGCATCCGCCGCCGCCGCGTTGCCGCAGGCACCGGAGGGGTGGATGTCCTGGGTTTGCCAGCCGTAACCGATCCCGCCTTCCGGAGTGAGAATCTGATTATTCCGCTCCATCTCGACGGAGATCGGCACGAAGTCGTCCGCATGTTGCATGTCGACGAGGTCGGGATGCAGCGCGAGAAGCGCCGATGTCTCGTATTCGCCGCCGTGGATGCCGTGCATCATCTCTTGTGCGTCGAACAGGTCGGATATGTCGGCCCCCGCAGTTGCCCGGGAACTGACCGCGAACATGCCAAGTTTGACCCGCAATTCGCGGCAGACGATTTCCATAACCTGCGGCTGACCGCCATGGGAATTGGCGAATACGATCTTTCGGCATCCGGCACGGTAGACGCTCTCGCCAATCTCGTACCAGACGCGCGCCAGCGTCTCGTAGCTGAGTGTCAGGGTGCCGGGATATTCGGTGTGTTCGACGGATTTTCCAACGGCCTGCATCGGCAGGATCAACACGGGCAGATCATCGGGCAATTTGTCGACGACCCGCGACATAATGCCGGCATTTATTGCGCTGTCTACGCGCACCGGTAAATGGGGTCCATGCTGTTCGACCGCTGCGATTGGAAGCACGGCGACGACCTTGTTCATGTCTATCTCCGAAAAATCGCGGGTCGTAAGATCCCACCACCAATTCGACTTCAACTTCACTGCGATGCTCCACCTTCAATGCGTCGTGAAGCCACGATAGGCAGAAGTTGAGATGCTTGGAAAGCATCGAAATGAGACCATTATGTTGCCGTATAGGCAACGACATATGATGGTTGCCGAATTGGCCGGTGGGTCTGGGGCAGAGGCGCAAATCTTGCCCTGGAAAGAGGGGGGGCATGATGCAGGCAAGAAGAGCGGACAAGCTATCTGGCGACTGCGAACTCCATGCAGATGACCCGAATTGACGGGGTGGCGATCAGCAAGAAGCGGGCGTCCCAATGGCCGGCATACTGCACTGGCTTGCGCCACGATAGATGGAGGGCTCTTAATCATGCCGACCGGTGGGAGGCGTTCATCGTAGATCGAATGCTGCAGGCCCAGAATCGAGAGATTAAGAACCAGATTGGATGCCGCGATCCCAAGTTCGATGCGCCGTACGCCTGGCGAGAACGTCCTCTGATAGGTCGAGGGTATGCGCTTGGCCTTCAGGTCGACGACACTCTCAGAGTATTCGAAAACGCGAAGCGGACTTACCTGAAAGTCATCGATTGCCGGTTGATGACCGGCAACCGGGATTACCTTTTGCGTTTCGCGGTCTCGCCGAGTTCGAGACATCTCTTACGGGTAAACTGCCCAAACTGCCGGTCGTCGCATCGAGTTTCATTGCGCTCGGGAGCGTCAAGTCGGGAATATCAAGGTCAAGATAAGCCGTGGTTTGAAAGCGGTGCTCCGGATTAAGTGACGGCAAATCTAGGGTTTAAAGCTCCTACAACGAACGGCCGCAGGGGCATGGCGGCAAGGCGATAGCCGATTGCGGCATTGCACATCGATTGCAGGCTGTAGCAATTTACTCTTAATGGGGTGCATAGGCCGCTTGCCGATCCTGGCGTGTTTGGGCGACAAAATCAGGCGAGGGAGGGTCTCTTTGCCGAAACACCTAAGCCCTGAACTCCGATCATCATCCCTATCGCGCCAGCCAGCCGCCGTCGACGGGCAGGATTGCCCCGTGGACGAAGCGCGCGGCTTCTGAGGCGAGGAAGACGACGGGGCCGGCAATGTCGTTTGGATCGCCCCAGCGGTTTGCGGGTACGCGAGCCATCAGGTTGGCGCTGCGCTTTTCGTCGCCCTGCAGCGCGGCTGTGTTGTCAGTGGCAACGTAGCCGGGCGCGATCGCATTTACGTTTACCCCCTTTGACGCCCATTCATTGGCAAATGAGCGGGTCAGTTGCGCGACACCGGCTTTGGCCGCGGCATAGCCGGGCACGTTTATTCCCCCTTGGAAGGACAGGACCGAGGCGACGAAAACGATCTTGCCACCGTCGCGCTCGATCATTCGCCGGCCGAGCTCGCGGGTCAGCACGAACGGTGCGGAGAGATCGACTTCGATGACGTGGTTCCAGTCTTCGTCGGAGTGTCCGGCGGCCGGAGCGCGGCGGATCGTGCCCGCATTGTTGACGAGGATGTCGATGGTATGCTCGTCGCGATCGAGCCGATCAATGAAACCGTGCGTTGCTGCGCGGTCCGAGAAGTCGCAACGATAGGGGATAAAGCGCCGGCCGGTCGCAAAGACGTCGCGCCCTACCTCGCTGTCGTCTTCCAGTCCTGCGCTGACGCCCACGATATCCGCGCCGGCCTGCGCGAGGCCCGCAGCGATGGCGCGGCCGATGCCGCGCCGGCAGCCGGTGACCACCGCCGTCTTGCCCGCGAGATCGAAAGGCGATTGCGTCACGGCCGGCTCCTCATATCAACATTCGCCGCGGATCGGCGAGCAATGCGGCATAATGGGACAGAAACCGCGCGGCATCCGCACCATTGATGACTCGATGGTCATAGGAGAGATCGAGCGGTGCGAGCGGTACGGGGCGAAAAGCCTCTCCGTCCCAGATCGGCGACATCTCCGTCCGGGTGATGCCGAGGATCGCCAGTTCGGGCGGATTGACGATCGGCGTGAAGGCTGTGCCGCCTATGCCGCCGAGATTGGTGATCGACATCGAAGCGCCGCCCATCTCGTCCGGGCGGACCTTACGATCCTTCGCGCGAGCTGCGAGATCGGCAATCTCGGTCGCGATGACCCAAAGGCCTTTCCGATCGGCATCCCGGACGACCGGAACCATCAGCCCGTGCGGCGTGTCCACGGCGATGCCCAGATGGACATAGTGCTTGAGAATCAGTGTCTTGCCGTCGGGAGACAGCGATGCGTTGAAACGGGGAAACGCGCGCAGGGTCTTCGCCAGCGCCTTTGCATGGAAGGCGAGGGCGGTCAGCTTGACACCGCGCGCAGCGGACTCGTCCTTAAGCGCGGCACGGAACTTCTCCACTTCGCCCATGTCGGCGCGGTCGTGATGGGTAACCGCGGGGATCAACGCCTGGGCGGCTGCGAGATTGCCCGCCGCGACCTGCGCGAACCGTGACATCGGCTCTTCAGTCACCCGTCCCCATGCCGCGTGGTCCACATCCCAATAGCCGGCGCCGACGGAAGCCGAAGCGGGCGCCGCGGTTATGTTCGGCTTGCGATCAAGATCCTCCTTGGCGATGGTCTCGCGACCGAGTTCGCTCGCCAATGCATCAATGTCGATGCCCTTGCGGCCGGCGAGAGCGCGAGTGGACGGGCTGGCGATGGCGGCTGTCATTGGAGTCTCCTCACCAGTTTGCGGAAATATATTGGGTTTCCATGAACTCCAGCATGCCTTCATGGCCGCCTTCGCGCCCGAGGCCCGACTGTTTCACGCCGCCGAACGGGGCGGCGGGATCTGAGACCAAGCCGCGGTTGAGGCCGACCATGCCGTATTCGAGCTGTTCGCAGACCTTCATGCCGCGCTTCATGTCCTCGGTGAAGACATAGGCGACGAGACCGTATTCGGTATCGTTGGCCCGGCGAATGACGTCTGACTCCTCGGCGAAGGTCTGAATCGCAGCGACCGGGCCGAAGATCTCGTCATCGATGCAATCGGCGTCTTCCGGAACGCCGAAGAGGACGGTCGGCGGATAGAAGTAGCCCTTGCCGTTGGGTTTTGTGCCGCCGAGGCGCAGTTGCGCGCCTTTTGCAACCGCATCCTCGACGAAGGCGGCGACCTTGTCCCGCGTATCGGCATTGACCAGCGGGCCGACGTCGATGCCGTCATCCAGACCGTTGCCGACCTTCAGCGCGGCCATCCTTTCCGTGAACTTCGTCGTGAAGGCTTCGGCGACCAGATCATGGACGTAGAAGCGGTTGGCCGCAGTGCACGCCTCGCCGAGATTGCGCATCTTGGCGAGCATCGCGCCTTCCACAGCGGCGTCTATGTCCGCATCCTCGAAGACAATCAGCGGCGCGTTGCCGCCGAGTTCCATCGCCGGCTTGAGCACATGATCGGCGGCGGCATGCAGCAGTTTGCGTCCGACCTGGGTCGATCCGGTGAACGAGACGACGCGGACGCGCGGATCGTGCAACATGTGGTCAACCAGCGCGCCGGTTCTTTTCGACGGCAGGACATTTACCAGTCCTTTGGGCACGCCCGCTTCCTCCAGGAGCGGCATCAGCTCGAGCATCGTCAGCGGCGTTTCGGAAGCCGGCTTGATGATCACCGGGCAGCCCGCAGCGAGCGCCGGCGCGATCTTGCGGGTGCCCATGGCCGCGGGGTAGTTCCACGGCGTCACCAGAACCGCGATGCCGGCCGGCTTGTGCTGGACGACGATGCGCGCGCCCGATGCCGGCGCGTGGGTGATCAGCCCGTCTGCGCGCACGGCTTCTTCCGAGAACCAACGGAAGAACTCGGCTGCGTAGGCCGCTTCGCCCATAGCGTCGCCGCGGGCCTTGCCGTTTTCCAACGTGATCAGGCGGGCGAAATCCTCCAGCCTCGCGGTCATCAGCTCGAAGGCCTTGCGAAGCACTTCGGCACGCTCGCGGGGCTTCCGACCGGCCCAGTCGGCAAAGGCGGCCTGTGCCGCGTCGAGTGCGGCGTCGGCATCGGCGATCTCGGCCGAGGCAACGCTCGCCAGCACCTCTTCGGTCGCCGGGTTCAGCACGTCGAAGCGTTCGCTTCCGGCGCCCTCGCGCCACAGCCCGTCGATGTAGAGATCGGTGTGTTCCATTCGGTGTCTCCCGGTCAAAGTAGGTGGCGCAGCGGCTCTTCCAGCCGCGCGGCCATTTCATGAACAATCGCGAACGCCGTTTCCGGTTCCAGCATTCCGGCCGGGGCCTCCAGGGTGATTTCGAACGTACTGTCACTGTCAGAAATGGTGATCGCAGGTACGGTGGACCCGCCGAAACGCGCCTTGGTCACGGCGCTACCGGTCAAGTCCCGCAGGATGACGGCCGGCGCGGGATCGTCCTGTAATTCCTCGACGGATGACAGGCCAGAAAGGTCTGGATCACAGAAGCGTACACTTTGACGGCGCAGTGGCCGGTATGCCTGCGCGACCATTTGCTTGCTTTCCGTCGGCATGGCCGCACGCAGGCTGGCGATCGCGAAGGCTGACCAAACGGCAAGATCGTCGATTTGACCTTCACCCGCCAGCCACGCGCGGAAAGCGTCATAGCCGCGCCTGTCTACGCGCGCCTCGACGTGACAGAAGACGCTGGCGGTATCGGAGGAGGAGTGCGTGGGCAGGGCGGAGAGATGATCGAGATCGGCTACGTGATAGGGTTGCTGATGACCGTCGGCTGCCAATCGGGCGAGGTCGAGCCCACGTTCTGCGGCAAGCCGCCTTGCCTTGGGCGACGCAAGAATGCGGTTCCCTGCCGGCGGCTGCGAAGCAGCGAGTCTGGGCCCGGGATGGGATGTTTCGTTTTTATTTGAAGAAACCGGTGCTTCCTGTTGTTCCGGCTTCGCGTCCTTTTTTATGGAAGCCTTGCGCTGTACAAGCGCCTCGGGCTTTTCAGCCGATATGAAGGCGATCACGTCGCCGACGGGCACATTATCGCCGGCCTCGGCCCGCAGTTCGGCGACGAAGCCATCATGGCCCGCCTCTACCTCCATCACCGACTTGTCGGTCTCTACTTCGAGAAGTGCGTCGCCGGCGGCGACCGGATCGCCGGGGGCCTTGTGCCAGGCGACGATGAGGCCGGTATCCTGCGCCATGCCGAGCGCCGGCATGATGACCTCATTGCCACTCGGTGGATTGGCGGGTTGATCGTCGGACTGTGCGTCCGCCGGCGTGGTGTCAGACGGGGCCGCGACTTCAACGGGTTCGTCGGCGATCACGGCGATGACATTGCCGACCGGCACGTTTTCGCCCTTGCGCGCCCGGATATCGGCCAGGTAGCCCTCGGCCTGGGCCTCAACCTCCATCGCCGCCTTGTCGGTTTCGACTTCCATCAACACGTCGCCGATCTTCACCGCGTCCCCTGGCGCCTTGCGCCAGGCTAGGATCAGCCCGGTTTCTTGCGCCATGCCGAGCGCCGGCATGATGACGTCATGCGGCATGGAAGAGCTCCCCGCGCACGCTCAGCCGCGCATTTTCGGCCACTGCTTCAGGCGTCGGCACAGTGAGGTCTTCAAGGGCTGGCGAGAAGGGCACCGGAACGTGCATTGCGCCCATGCGCATGACGGGCGCGTCGAGATGATAGAAGGCCTTCTCGCTGATCCGGCTGGCGATCTCTCCGGTAATGCCGAAATTCTGGTGTCCCTCGTCGATGACGATCGCACGGCTGGTCTTGCGCACCGAGGCAATGATCGTTTCCTCGTCCAACGGCACGATGGTGCGCGGATCAATCACCTCGGCCGAGATGCCGTCGCGGTCCAGCAAATCCGCCGTCGCCAGCGCGACCTGCACCATGGAGGAGGTCGCGACCAATGTGATGTCTCGGCCTTCCCGCCGGACAGCGGCCTTGCCGAACGGGATCAGATATTCCTCTTCCGGCACCGGCGCCTTGTCGTTGTACATCAGCTTGTCTTCGAAGATGACGACGGGGTTGTCGTCACGGATCGCAGTCTTGAGCAGGCCCTTTGCCTCGTAAGCAGATGAGGGAAGGGCAACCTTCAGCCCCGGAATGTGAGCGACGAGAGCGTGAAGTGATTGTGAGTGCTGCGCGGCCGAACGCCTGGTAGCGCCGAGATTGGTGCGCAGCACCAGCGGAACGTTGAGCTTCCCGCCGGACATGTAGTGGGTTTTGGCCGCCTGATTGCAGAGCTGGTCCATAACGAGGAACAGGAAATCGCCAAACATCAGGTCCACGATCGGTCGGGATCCGGTCATTGCCGCGCCGACGGCGAGCCCCATAAAGCCGGGCTCGGAAATCGGCGTATCGATAATGCGCTCGGGACCGAATTCCTCCACCAGGCCGGAGAGTACCTTGAACGGCGTACCGGCCTCTGCGACGTCCTCGCCGATCAGGAAGATCGTCGGATCGCGCCGCATTTCCTCGGCAATGGCCTCGTTGACGGCTTTGGAAAGCGTGATTTCGCGGGACATGGAAGTCTCCTCAGACATACGAAAGCGCATGGTCGACGCCGGCGAAGACATGCATGTCTACCTCGCCGGAGGGCGGATACGCAGCGTCCAGCGCGTATTCGACCGCCGCTTTGGCATCGGCCTTGATCTCGTCATTGATGGCGACCAGCTCGTCGGCGGTCATGATGCCCTCGGCTTCCAGCCATTTGCCGAAATTCGTGATGGGGTCGCGCGCGGTTTTCCACTCGGCTTCTTCGTCCCTGGAGCGGTAATAGTCGCGGTTGATGTCGCCGACATGGTGCCCATGATAACGGTATGTTTGAAGCTCGATGAAGAAAGGGCCTTCGCCCTTGCGGGCGCGCGCAACGAGCTTCTGCGCCAGTTCATTGACGGCGAGAACGTCCTGGCCGTCGACAGAATGCGCCTCTATGCCGAAAGCCTCGGCGCGGGCGGTCAGAGAGCCTGCGGCGATCTCATCGGTCTTCGTATATTCCGAGTAGCCGTTGTTCTCGCAGGCATAGATAACTGGCAGCTTCCAGAGCGCAGCCATGTTCATGACCTCGTACCAGAGGCCCTGCGCCGTCGCGCCGTCGCCGAAGAAGCAGACCGCAACGTCCTTCGTGCCGAGTCGTTTCGCGGAAAGCGCCGCGCCGGTGGCGATCCCCATCGATCCGCCGACAATGGCGTTGGCGCCGAGATTGCCGTGGCTCTGGTCGGCGATGTGCATCGATCCGCCCTTTCCGCGGCAATAGCCCTCCGCCTTGCCGAGCAGTTCGCAGAACATCTGCCGGAACTCGGCCCCCTTGGCGACGCAATGGCCATGCCCGCGATGCGTCGAAGTGATCTTGTCGCTGTCCTCCAGCGCTTCGCAGATGCCGACAGCGACGGCTTCCTGTCCCGAGTACATATGCGTCAGGCCGGGCATTTTCGCGGACAGATAGAGCTGGTTCGCATTGTCCTCGAAAGCGCGAATGCGCACCATCTGCCGGTACATGCGCAGATAGTCTTCGGTGTTGGTCTTCTTCTTCGGTGCCATGTCGGCGTCCTCAATATCGATGCGAAATCGGAAGCTCTTCAGCGGGGAACAGGCTGATCACCTGGCATCCGGTGTCGGTGACGACGACCTCTTCCTCGATGCGTGCGGCCGAGTAGCCGTCGGACGCTGGACAGTAGGTCTCCAGCGCGAAGACCATCCCGGTCTCGATCTCCATCGGATTGTCGAGGCTGACGGCGCGGCTGATGATCGGCCGTTCGTGCAGCGCCAGACCGAGGCCATGACCAAACTGCAAGCCGAAAGCCGACAATTCGTCAGGGAAACCGAATTCCTCCGCTTTCGGCCAGACCTTGGCTACGGTGTCAGTCGTGACGCCCGGCTTAATCAACGCGATTGCGGCATCTAGCCATTCGCGACACTTCACATAGGCGTCGTTTTGGGCAGGGGTCGCACGGCCGACATTGAACGTGCGGTAATAGCAGGTCCGATATCCCTGATAGGACTGCAGGATGTCGAAGAAAGCCTGGTCGCCGGGCCGGAAATAGCGGTCGGTGAAATTATGCGGATGCGGATTGCACCTTTCACCGGCGATCGCATTGATCGCCTCGACGTCGTCGGATCCCATTTCGTAGAGCATCTTGTTGGACATGGCGACGATATCGCTCTCGCGGATGCCCGGTCTCAGCTCCTGCCAGATCATATGGTATACCCCGTCGACCATCGAAGCGGCCTGGTTCAGCAACTGGATCTCGTCGATGTTCTTGATCTCGCGGGCGCCAAGCATGATCTGCTGGCCGTCGACGACTTTCACACCCGCTTCCTGCAAGGCGAAGAACATCGCAGTCTCGGCGTAATCGATGCCGACCGGCATGTCAGCGACGCCGGCTTTCTGAAGAAGTGAATAGATCTCTTCGGCATAGCGCTTCATCAGCCCGAAAGAGGGCGGGATGGTGCCCCGCATGCCGACGACGCCGGCGCGCATCCGCTCGGGATCGAGCCAGTCGCAATATTCGCGGTGGTGGACGGCCGCAGAGCCGAAATCCCAGACATAGGGTTCTTCATCACCCGCCAGCAGCGCGAAACGGCACATCTTGTCGCGCTCCCACTCGCCGATCTTCGTGCCGGAGACGTAACGGATGTTGTTGACGTCGAAGAGCAACAACGCACCGCAGTCGGACTTTTTCAACGCTTCCTTGGCGCGGCTAAGGCGATACCGGCGCAGCCTGTCGTGATCGACGCGACGCTCGAAATCGACCGCAGTGTGGCCAAGCGCAGGGATATGCCTGTCCCATCGCCAGTTCGGATCGATGTCGCCGGGCTGCAGTATACGGGGATTGAGTGCCGTCGTGTTCATAATAGCCTCCTCTGCGCCGCGGAGGCGCTGCTGGGTCTGGATTGGCGTTTGATGGCGTGCGGGGCCGGTCGGCTACTGGATGCACCAGCCGCCGTCGATATGGATCATCTGGCCGGTCATGTAGTCGCTCTCGGGACTGGCGAGGAACGCCGCTGTACCCTTGATGTCGTCAGGATAGGAGACGCGCTTGATCTTCAATTCGTTGGCGACGATGTCTTCGTAGGCCTGCCCTTCGCGCTTCTTGAAGCCGATATCGACGAGATCCTTGTCGAGCTGCTCCCAGAGCGGGGTGACGACGACACCGGGCGCATAGCCATTGACGGTGATGTTGTGCTCGGCCAGCGCAACGGCGCCGCAATGCGTCAGCGCAAGGCAGCCATATTTGGAGGTGCAGTACACTGTCACATCGACAAGCGGCTTGCGCGAGGCGATTGAGCCGACATTGATCAGCTTGTAGGGATAATTCTGCTTGCCCTGCGCGATCATCTGCTTGGCTGCTTCCTGCATACCCAGCCACATCGCCTTGGTGTTGACGTTCATGATGAGGTCCCAGTTGTCCTCGTCGATGTCCATGAAGAACCGAGGCTTGTTCAGGCCGGCGTTGAAAAGGCCGACATTGATCATCCCGAAAGCGTCCACCGTCGCCTGGACGGCCGCGGCATTGTCCTCGCGTTTGGTAACGTCCAGCTTGACGGCAATGGCCTTGCCGTTGCCGCGTGCATTGATCCGGTCGGCTATTTCGCTGGCGCCGTCGAGGTCTACGTCACCAAGGCACACATTCGCTCCTTGACCGGCAAAATGCTCGGCGTTTGTCGCGCCCATGCCGCGTGCCGCGCCTGTGACAAGGATGTTCTTTCCCTTGAGCCGTTCCGGATCCATTGCTTCCTCCCTCGAATTCTCAGGTTTTCATGACTTCTTCGGCCCGCGACTGGGCCAGTTTGAGCGCTTCGCGCGGCGCAACGATGCCGCGCAGCATGTCGTGCAGCTCTTGGCCGCAAATGTTGATGATGTCGCAGATTTGCGGCACGGGCGGACGCGGCCAGAATTGCAGCTCGTCTCGCCAGGACATCCCGTCGACTGCCTCGAAAATCGGGGAGAGACGGCTCACGTCCGGATCGGCGCCGACCGAATATCGCGGAGCAGTCCGGCTGCCATTCTGGATGTAGAGTTTTTGCGCTTCGGGCGATGTGAACGCGATTAGCGCCTCCACCGCGTCAGCCCGCCGCTCTTCCGGCAAGTTGCTCGGAATTCCCAGCACATAGCCGCCGACAGGCGCGACCGGAGTACCGTTCGGCCCGGCCGGGTGAGGAAGATACCCAGTCTGTCCATAGGCCGGCGACGACGGATCAAGCTCGAAATACGGCGCGAGCAGCGTATACCCGTAGGCCATCGCAATCTTGCCGGCGGCGTAGGGACGAATCCGTTCATACCAGGACATGGATAGAATGTCCGGGGGAGAGAACTGGGCTAGCGCAAGCAAATATTCGGCCGCCTCGAGTCCGCCCGGGCTGTCGATCGTGGGCAGCAGGTCATCGCGATCCAGGTTATCCGCATCGAAACCGCCGGCGATTTCCTCCAGATTGAAGAGCGGTTGCCCGAAATCGGCACATGTCATCATGAACTGATGACCGAGCGCCGTACCCCGCGCCGCATTCCATGCGATGCCGTAACGCCCTTGGGAGGGATCGTGAAACCGCTCTGCGGCGCGCAGGACCGCGTCAGTTGTTGTTGGCGGCTCGAGCCCCTCTTCGGCAAAGAGATCTTTCCGGTAGAACAGGAGCTCCGGGGTCGTTTGGCTGGGGACGCCGTAAGGACGTCCGGCCCAATGCGCCGCCCGCCAGCCGGCTGTGTGGAAGTCACTGGGATCGAGCCGACCGACATCCATGATCTCGTCGAGCGGCAGAAGAATGCCCTTGGTGGCGAACTCGCCGATCCAGGGCAGGTCGACGGCTATAATGTCATAGCGGCTGGTCTTGCGCTGGGCATTGCGAAGCGCCTCCTCGTGCAGCCTGTCGATGGAAAAAGCCCGCTGATGTATGGAAACGCCGATGACTTGCTCGAATTGGCGCTTCAGGGCGTCCATGACCATGAATGTGGGGTCGCCATGTACGAGAATGCGCAGGCCGCCCGATAGTGTGAGCGGTTCGGGCAGTACCTGAGGCGGCTGTATCGACTGACCGTAGATATAGGAGCCGCCAAAATAGTAATCCTGCATGCCCGGTTCGCGGCTGTCTCCGCCGAATGACTTTGCCGTCAGCCGCTTGAGGCGCCCGCACATCTGGATCCATTGCTCGACGAGGTCGGCGCTCGGATGCAGGGTGTAGCTCTTTCCCGTCCGTGTTCGGGGCCGCTGTTCGATCATCCCTGCCTGCTGCATTTCCTGCAGCCGACGCACCGCAGTTGCGTAGGGCACACCCGCCTCCGCCGTCAGCGACGATGGCGTGACCGGCTTGGCTTCAAGGTGGTTTCGGATGAGGTGCGTTGCCATCTTGTAGTAGGGATCAGGCGTCGAAAGATCGAGCGCGGTCTCGATTTCGAGATTGAAGTCCTTGAGGAACGTCAGGATTTCGAGGATCTCGTCGCGGGCGCGTATCGAAATCGGCGGGTCTGTCCTTTCCTTTCCTCCCTGGCTCAATCTCGCGGAGCCGGTTGGGCTCGTTGTCGTGGAAGACACCGTGACGGAATTGTCCAAAATGGATTTCTCGAATGGGATCATGGCGGCTCTTTCCTCCAAGGTGTCCAAAACGGACGTGTTGCGATACGCGCAATATGTCCATACTGGACTTCAAATTGTTCAAAATGAACATAATCGATGGCGAATGGGAGGGGCGAACAACGCAAGTTCCTGTTACCCGCATTGCTGAAGGGAAACCGTATTGCCGTTCATCTGTTGGCACCCTCGGCAGGGGATAGAATTGGGAGGAAATGACAATGAAGTTTGCCTACACGTCACTTATTGCCGGTACGACGGCACTTGCCACCATAGCCATGGCGGGCGCTGTATCTGCGGAACCGATGAAGATTGGAATCACGCAGAACAATGTCGGCGTCGACAGCTACCAGACGACCTACGAGAAGGCCTTTATCGAAGCTGCGGATGCCGACGCGGATGTGGAGACTGTCGTGCTGGATGCCGGTGGCGACGTCGCTCGCCAGATCGCGCAGATCCAGGATCTCGTGCAGCAGAATGTCGATGCGATCATCATCTGGCCGACAAACGGCAAGGCGGTCGTGCCGGCCGTGCGCGCCGCCGACAAAGCCGGCATTCCGGTCGTGATCACCAACTCCAACATCGCCGAGGAAGGCTTCGACTTCATCAAGTCGTTCTCGGGGCCTGACAACATCACGCAGGGTTCCCGCTCTGCGGAAATCATGTGCGACAAGTTCAAGGATATGGGCATCGAGAAGACGGCCCAGATCGTACAGATTTCCGGGCAGCCGGGGTACACGACCGCGATCGAGCGCGCCAAGGGTTTCGAGGACCGGTTACCGGAGGTTTGTCCAGACGTAACGCTCGTGGAAACGCAGCCGGGCGACTGGAACCGCGAGAAGTCGCAGCGCGTCATGGAGGCTTTTCTCGTTAAGTACGACAAGATCGACGGCGTTTATGCCGGTGATGACAACATGGGCGTCGGCGCACTGAATGCGGCCAAGGCGGCCGGGCGTGACGGCATCATCTTCGTCGGCGCGACCAACTTCGCCGTCGGATACGAGGCGATGGCGCGTGGCGAATACTGGGGTTCGATCTACCAGTCGCCGGTCGATGACGCCAAGAACGCGCTGGCAACCGCCAAGGCGGTTGTCGAGGGCAAGGATGTTCCGTTCCTGAACTACTTCGACACGCCGAAGATCACCCAAGACAACATGGACGAGTTCACCAAGCCGGTTTTCTGAGTTTCTCCCAAGAAAAGGGGCGGGGCCCCGGGCCCCGTTCTCTGTCTGTGAACCGGATCTTGGGAGGGTGCGATGGGCCGGGTTTCTGGTCGTTCATGCATTGTAACTGGCAGCGCCAGAGGTATTGGGCGCGCTATCGGCGAGGCGCTGCTGGATGAAGGCGCCGATGTATGCTTCGCCGATATTGACAGCGCTTCTGCGGAACTGGCCGCTCGTGAGAACGAGGACCGCGCGCAGAGAAATGGTGGAAAAGTCGCGTGGGCCGGGGTTGATGTCACGAAGCGCGAGGAAGTGCGCGACATGATCGCGGCGGCCGTTTCGGCCTTCGGCAAGATCGATGTAAAGTTCAACAATGCCGGCATCAACAAGCCGATGAACCTGCTCGACGTGACCGAGGAAAACTGGAACGCGATCATGACCGTGAACGGTCTCGGCGTCCTGATCGGCATGCAGGAAGCGGCCAAGCAGATGATCGCGCAGGGTAACGGAGGCAAGATCATCAACACGGCCTCGATCGCCAGTCGCCAAGGCTTCGACAATGTCGCACCCTATTGCGCATCGAAGTGGGCGGTCGTCTCGTTAACGCAGTCCGGCGCCCGGGACCTGGCCAAGCACGGCATCACGGTGACCGGTTTCGCCCCCGGAGTCGTAGCGACCGAAATGTGGAGCCAACTGGACCGGGATCTTATGGAAATCGGCGCGTCCGAAAAGGAAGGGCAGGCGATGGCGGAATTTTCCGCCGATATCCTGCGAGGCCGGGTCGCGACACCGCAGGACATCACGGGCACGACCACATTCCTCGCTTCGAAAGAGAGCGATTACATGACCGGGCAAGTCGTGATGATCGACGGTGGAATGGTGCTGGTTTGAATGTGTGACGCGCCACGTCGGGAAACGTGCCGCGAGCGCGGCGGTCCCTCGGGACCAGGGAGGAAACAGGAATGGCTGGTTTCGTTGAGCGAATGCGAAACGGAGATATCAAGTCACTGATCGCGAGGAACGGAATTTTCGTCGCCTTCGTTGCGTTCATGATCGCCTTCGGCATCGGATCGGACAGGTTTCTGACATTCGACAATCTCGAAAGCGTGGTGCGATCATCGGCGATGATCGGGATCATGGCGCTGGGCGTGACGATTGTCGTGATATCCGGCAATCTCGATCTGTCGGTCGGTTCGATGCTTTCCTTCGGCACGGTCATGGTGGTCAATCTGCATGACAAGATCGGACCGGGACCGGCGATTCTGGTTATGATGATCTGCGTATTACTGCTCGGAGCGGTGAACGGGTTTCTGATCGGTTTCGTCAGGTTAAACTCGCTGATCGTGACGCTGGGCATGCTGTCGGCGATCCAGGGACTGACCCTGATCTATTCCGGCGGCAAGAATGTGGACGTCAATCCGAGCACCCAGGACACCACATGGTTTCGTGTCTTCGGGCGCGGCGAGGTCGCCGGAATTGACATGCCGATCATCATCTTCTTCGCGCTGGCGTCCTTTGTCGGCTTCATCATCGCCTTCACGCCTTATGGACGCCGCGTTTACGCGGTCGGCGGCAATCCGACGGCTGCGGTCTTCTCGGGTATAAGAAGAAACCGCGTCGTCTTCTCGACCTATATCGTCTCGGCGTTTTGCGTCGGCATCGCCTCCATCATCCTGGGGAGCCGGGTGATGGGCTCGCAGAACAATGTTGGGCAGGGTTACGAACTGCTGGTCCTCGCATCCGTGATTCTGGGTGGAACCTCGCTGCTCGGCGGCTCCGGAAGCATCCTCAAAACCGTGATAGGCGTGCTGATACTGGGCTTCATCCAAAACGGCCTGCTGCTTCTAGGATATCCGTATTTCGCGCAGTGGATCGTGACCTGGATCGTCATCATTCTCGCGGTCTGGCTCGATGTGGCGGCCAAGCGCGGGCGCCTTTTGTCGCCGATCGCCTGAAGGGGAGGAAAACATGGCAGAGACTTCCGTGGAAAGCGTATCAGCGCAGGCGAACCAAGGCGTGAAAGGCAATTTCCGCTGGGTGGTCCGGCATCCGATCTGGGCCTTCGTGGTCATTATCTTCCTGTTCTTCTCGCTGATGACCGACACGTTCTTTTCCCTCGGCAATTTCGAGAACATTCTGGTTCAGACCTCAACGCTCGGACTGATCGCGCTTGGCATGACCATCGTCATGATCAACGGCAATATCGACCTCTCGGTGGGCGCGGTGGTGGCGCTGGCCGCCAGCCTGACTGTCGATATCATGGGCTGGCCGATGTTCGAGAGTTGGGGCAACTGGCAGATTCTGCCCGCGGTGGCGGCAGGGCTCGCTTCCGGCGTCCTGCTGGGTGCGCTTAATGGCCTCATCGTCTGGAAGACCGGGGTCGACGCCTTCATCGTGACGCTGGGCGCCATGCTGGGCGTCAGAGGTCTCGTTTTCGTCTATACGGGCGAGCAGTCCTTCTTCGCGATGAATTTCGCTTATTCGGATTTCGGCGCCAGCCGCTTCCTCGGCTTGCCGACGCTCGCCTGGATCTTCCTGGTTTTCACTCTGCTGATCCATATCCTGTTGTCACGTACTGTCCATGGATCCAACACCTATGCGGTCGGCGATAACCGCGAGGCCGCCGTCAATGCGGGTATTCGCGTCGGGCCGCACATGATGGTCAATTTCATGATCGTCGGGTTCTTCGCGGCGTTGGCCGGGATCACTCTGTCGACCCAGATGGGTGCCTCGACGCCGAATCTCGGCCGCGACTACGAATTGTGGGTCATCACTGCGACCGTGCTGGGCGGGACCAAGCTGACGGGCGGTGCCGGCAACATCATCGGGACGTTCGGCGGCGTCCTTGCAATTGGCATCCTGCGCAACGGCATGAACCTGATGCAGGTTCCGGCCTTCTACGTGCTGGTTACCCTCGGTGTGATCCTGATCGCCGTACTATTCCTCGACAAGCAATTGAATCGCAAGGGCGATGGGGAGTTGCGGATATGAGTGAAGCGCAACCTGTACTGCGCCTGGAAGGCATAGTGAAAACTTTCCCCGGCGTGCGTGCGCTCGACGGGGTCGATTTCAGCGTGTTTCCCGGTGAGGTCCACGCGCTCATGGGGGAGAACGGCGCCGGCAAATCGACTCTGATGAAGGTGCTCGCCGGCATGTATCAGCCCAATGAAGGGCGCATCATGATCGACCGCAAGCCCGTCGTCATGCGCAATCCGATCGAGGCAAAGCAAAACGGCATAATCCTGATCCACCAAGAACTGTCCCTGGCGGAGCAGATGACAGTAGCCGAGAATGTATTTCTCGGCGAATTGCCGCGTACGCGCTGGGGTTTCGTCGACTGGAAAGTGCTGGAAGAGCGCGTCGGCTCCATACTTGCCAAGCTTAATTGCGATTTCGGGCCGCGGACGAATGTCGGCTCGTTGTCGATCGCCAAGAAGCAGATGGTCGAAATCGCCCGTGCGCTGACCCACCATGCGAAGGTCGTCGTTTTTGACGAACCAACCGCTTCTCTGACTGACGCCGAGAAAGTGGTTCTTTTTGATATCATCAACGACCTGAAATCCGATGGTGTCAGCATCGTCTATATCTCTCACCGCATGGAGGAAATCTTCACGATTTCCGATCGCATCACGGTTCTTCGCGACGGATCCTACCGCGGTACGCTTGTCGCGGCCGACACCACAGAGGACGAGGTGACCCAGTTAATGATCGGTCGCAGTCTCGATTACTCGCGCAATATCGAGCAAGGCGAAATTGGCGATATCACTCTCGAGGTCGACGGGCTTTCCTGCGGCCGGCTCTATAGCGATGTCAGCTTCGCCGTACGCGCGGGCGAAGTCGTCGGGTTCTACGGCCTCGTCGGCGCGGGTCGTACCGAGATAGCGGAGACGCTGTTCGGCCTCCGCGAGCCGACATCCGGGACCATTCGGCTAGACGGTGAGGCCGTGTCGATCGGATCACCGGCCGATGCAATTGCCAATGGTATTTCGCTTGTGCCGGAAAGCCGCAAGGAACAGGGCCTCGTGCTCGGCATGAACTGTCGGGACAATATCACTCTACCCCAGGTAGACGACATGACAGCGGGGCCCTTCGTTTCGAATGGCGCGGAAATTGCGATCTACGACATGTATCGCGACCGCCTCGACATCAAGGCACCGAGTTGGCGCAGCGAAGTGGGAAACCTCTCCGGCGGCAACCAGCAAAAGATCGTTATCGGCAAATGGCTTGCCATGAAGCCGCGTGTGCTGATTGTCGACGAACCGACACGCGGCATCGATGTCGGCTCCAAAGCCGAGATTCACAACCTCATTCGCGAACTCGCGCATTCGGGTTATGCCGTGATCGTCATTTCCTCGGAGATGCCGGAGATATTGCGCGTCTCCGACCGGGTGATCGCCATGTATCAGGGCCGGATCATGCGGGAGTTCACGGCGGATGAAGTCAACGAGGACAATCTCGTGCAGGCGATCTCCGGAGTCGGAAACGGCAAGGCGGCCTGATGCATATCGGGTTTGCCGGACTTGGCCGTATGGGCGGCCTCATGGCGGAAAATCTCGTGCGCGCCGGTCACCTGGTGACCGTTTGGAACCGCTCGGCTGAAAAGGCACGGGCGTTCGCAGCAAAGCATGGCTCCCAAGCTGCCACAACGCCACGTGAATTGAGCGAGGCCGCCGACGTGGTCATCACGATGCTCGCCGACGATGCCGCTTCGAACGCTGTCCATCGCGGCGCGGATGGCCTGTTTTCTGCATCCGGAGGCGCCGCTCGAATAGTGGAGATGGGGACGATGAGTCCGCCTCACATCGCCGATTTGCGCAACAGTGCGCCGGAAGGCGTTGCAGTGATCGATGCACCCGTTTCCGGAGCGACGCGGGCTGCAGCTGAAGCGCAACTGATGATCATGGTCGGCGCAACGCAATCCGACGCCGCGACGCTTGTGCCGGTTTTCGCGGCGATGGGCAGGAACACGATCTTTCTGGGTGCTCCCGGGGCGGGCACCGTCATGAAACTGGCCGTCAACATGCTCATCCACGGCCTCAATCAGACGGTTTCGGAAGCGCTGAGTTTGGCGGAGGCGTCAGGCATCGATCTCGAAAAGGCTTTCGATGTGATAGAGTCTTCGGCCGCCGCCGCGCCGATGCTGAGCTACCGGCGGCCGATCTATCTGAATGAAAACTCACAAGAGGTCACCTTCACTGTCGATTTGGCGACAAAGGATCTGGAAGTCACGGCAGCGCTGGCCGAGGGGCTTACCATTTCCGTTCCCCAAACCCTGCTCAATCTGACGGAACTTCGTGCTGCAAGCGCTGATGGCTATGGCGCTCGCGACATGGCCTCGATCTTCAACCACATGCGCAAGGAAAGACTATGAAATCTGCATTGTTCGTCGGTGGCTGGGAAGGCCACGTACCGACACGTTTCGGAGACTGGTGCAAGGAGCTGCTCGAAGGCGAAGGGTTCCATGTCGATGTTTACGATACCCTGGCGCCGCTTGCAGATCCGGATGGCTTGGCCGATGTCGACCTGATCGTGCCGATCTGGTCCTCCGCGCGCTCGTCGCACCGACCGGAATTCGGCAACATGACCAAGCAGGAAGAGGATGGCCTTCTGAAACTGATCGGCGATGGCTGCGGCATTGCGGGCTGGCATGGCCATATGGGTGATGCGTTTCGCGACCGTCCTACCTATCATTTTCTCATTGGCGGGCAATTTGTCGCTCATCCGCCGGGTTGGCCGGACAACCCCGTCCCTTCCGACGACTTCGTCGATTATGACGTCACGATCTGTCGGCCCGACGATCCGATCGTGAAAGGTATCCGCAGTTTCCGGCTGTTATCGGAACAATACTACATGCTGGTCGACCCATCGAACGAGGTGCTCGCAACAACGACTTTTTCCGGCGATCATCTGTGGTGGATCGAGGGAACTGTGATTCCGGTAGTCTGGAAGAGACGCTGGGACCGGGGGCGCGTATTCTACTGTTCGATTGGTCACCGGCTGGAGGATCTGAAAATTCCGCAGGTCACCGAGATCATCCGGCGCGGCATGGTCTGGGCTGCGCGCGAGGCCGAAAGCTGAACGGGACGCAATCCGCCCAGCATTCCATGTCCCGCGGAAATATAGAAAAGGCCCCCGACCGGCCAACGATCGTTTAGGGGTATTTGCCGGCGATGCTTGGGAGGCGACCGCCGGCAGGTGCGTTGTCAGTTGACCGGCCGTCCTGTTGTGTCGCCGACGGCGGCCATTCCTCGGATATAGCTAGGTCAAACAGGCGACTGCCGGTCACATAGACTTGATCGGGCCGTTCTGCCGCGATGCAGCAGATCGAGTCGATATCGCGATGGTCGCATCGACGAAATAGCCGCCCGGCCGGTGAGGGTCGGGCGGCTTGCGAAAGCACCGGTTCAGGGGCGGGTCAGACCCAGACGATCTGAACGTTGGTGTATTCCTTCAGGCCTTCCTCGCCGAATTCGACGCCGATGCCCGAGCATTTTACGCCGCCGAAGGGGACGTTCGGCTGAATGGCGCCGTGTTTGTTGACCCAGACCGTGCCAGCCTCGAGGCGTTGCGCCAGTTCCTTAGCCTTCGCGATGTCGCTGCCCCAGATCGAGCCGCCGAGCCCGTGCGGGTTCTCGTTGGCCTTGGCGATGATCTCGTCGACATCGCTGTAGCGGATGATCGGCAGGACCGGGCCGAACTGCTCCTCGTCGACGAGGCGGACGCCGTCCTTGACCTCTGTGACGAAGGTGATCGGGTAGAAGTGACCCTCACCGCCGAGCGGCTCGCCGCCCAGGATCACCTTGCCGCCTTGCGCCCTGGCATCCTCGACGAGGCTGGCAACCTTGTCGAACTGCATCTTGTTCGCCAGCGGCCCGAGCACGGACTCTTCCTTCGATCCGTCGCCCATCGGCATCTTCTGGGCAAAATCGACCAGCGCGTCGCACACGGCGTCATGGATGCTTTCATGCACATACAGACGCTTCATCGCGCCGCAGGTCTGGCCGGTGTTAATGAAGGCGCCCCAAAAAAGGCCTTCGGCGATGGCGGCGGGATCCGAGCCGGGCAAGACGATGCCTGCGTCGTTGCCGCCGAGTTCCAGCGTCAACCGCTTCAGCGTGCCGGCGGCGGAACCCATGACCTTCTTGCCGGTTGCGATCGAACCGGTGAAGACGATCTTGTCGATGCCTTCATGTTCCGACATCGCCGCACCGAGATCGTCGGCGCCGCTGACCGCGTTCATGACGCCGGCCGGCAGAACCTCGTTCATGATCTCGACGAGCCGCAGCGTCGACAGCGGCGTGTAGGGCGAGGGTTTGATGACCACCGTATTGCCCGCGCGGATCGCCGGCAGGACATGCCAGACCGCGATCAGGACCGGCCAGTTCCACGGCGTGATCGAACCGACGACGCCGACCGGCTTGCGATGCAATTCGATCTTGCCTTCGTCATTGTCCTGGATGGTCTCGACCGGCAGGTCGAGATCGGCGGTCGAATGCGCCCAGCCGACGCAGCCGCCCATCTCAAAGCGCGAACCGAGGCCATTCAACGGCTTGCCCTGTTCGGCGGTGATCAACGCGGCGATCTCCTCCGAGTGCTCCTCGATTTTCGCCGCGACCGCGTGGCAGAGCTCCTTGCGTTTTGCGTCGGGTGTCGCCGCCCAGCCCGGAAAGGCAGCGCGGGCCGCTGCGACTGCGGCGTCGAGATCGGCACGGCTGCCCATGGGCATGCGTCCGACGACCGCGCCGGTGGCGGGATTCGTGATGTCCTTGTGCTCGGATGTCGCGACGGGCTTGCCGCCGATCGTCATCGTATAGGTCTTGATCTGGTCGTTCATGGTTTCCTCCTTGGTCGTCTCATTTGCCCATCTGTTCGGGCAGGAACAGGATCAGCGCCGGCACCGCCACGATGAGCGCCAGCCGGACGATGTCGGCCACGATGAACGGCACGACACCGCGATAGATCGTGGTCACCGGCAGGTCGGTCATGACGGTGCGGATGATGAAGATGTTCATGCCGATCGGCGGCGTGATCAGGCTGATCTCGACCGCGACGACGATCAGGATGCCGAACCAGATCGGATCGAAACCGAGCCCTGTGACGAGCGGAAAGAAGATCGGCACCGTCAGCAGGATCATTGCCAGGGAATCGAACACACAGCCGAGGATCAGGTAGAACAGGATCAACAGCAGGATCACACCGATCGGCGGCAGTCCGAACCAGTTGATCAGCGCGACGACCTGGCTCGGTACGCCGGCGACATTGACGAAATTCGAAAAGATCAGCGCGCCGACCAGCACGCACATCAGCATTGCCGACGTCCGCACCGTTTCCAGCAGAACACGCGCGAAGGCGGCGGGTGTCAGTGTCCGTTTGACCAAGGCGATGATGAAGGCGCCGGACGCGCCCATGCCGGCCGCTTCGGTCGGCGTGAAGACGCCGAGATAGATGCCGCCGATGATCAGGATGAAGAGCCCGAGCACCGCCCAGACCTCGCGGATGGCGAGAAGCCGCTCGCGGATCGGCAGTTTCGGGCCGGCCGGACCGGCGTCGGGATCGCGCCAGACCGTGAAACGGACGGCTGCGGCGTAGAAAAGGATGCCGATCAGGCCGGGCACGATGCCGGCGACGAAGAGCGCGCCGATCGAGGTCTCGGTCATTGAGCCGTAGATGACCATGATCACGGAGGGCGGGATGAGGATGCCGAGCGTGCCGCCCGCAGCGACGGAACCCGAGGAGAGCGCCGGCGAATAGCCGTATTTGCGCATAGAGGGCATGGCGATCGACGACATGGTGGCCGCCGTCGCGAGACTGGAGCCCGAGACCGAGGCGAAGCCGCCGCAGGCGACGATCGTCGCCATGGCCAGACCGCCCTTGAAGTGGCCGACCATCGCATTGGATGCGGCATAGAGCTGTTTCGACAAACCGGCATGGTTCACCAGATTGCCCATCAGGACGAAGAGCGGCAGGACGGACAGCGAATAGGAAGCCAGAGTATCCCAGGCAATCTGCGCGGACATGGCGCCGGCGGGCAGGGGCCCGACCATCAGGGCGAAGCCGACGAAGCCGACAATGCCCAGCGCGAATGCGAGCGGCATGCCGAAAAGCAGCAGTGCGAAAAGCGCAATAAAACCGATTGCGGCATTCATTGGCTGCCGCCTTTCGCGAGCGCGCGAACCGCGACAAAGAACGCGGCAAGCGCGGAAACCACGAAACAGACAACCCCGAGCCAAGCGACAATGCCGATCGGGAAATGCACGACCGAGGTCCGGTCGCCGAAACTGACGAAACGCGCGGCCAGCAGCGAAAGCCGCCAGGCCATGAACGCGCAGCAAATGCAGATCCCCAGCGCGACGACGATGTCACGCATGCTTTTCCATCCGCCCTTGAACGCTTCCTCGAACAGGCCGGCGGTGACATGCTGGCCGCGCAGCGTGACGGACGGGATGGCGCAGAGAACCATGGCGCCCATTGCGATCTGGGTCATCTCGAAAGCGAAACCGAGGGGATGGTTGAAGATGTAGCGGCCGAGCACGTCGACGAATGTCATGGCCATCATGGCGAAGAGCAGCAGCGCGGCGGCTGCAGCGAATGCGGCTTCGATCCAGCGGACCGGCGCGGGCAGAGAAGGGCGGCTGGCGCCGCCCTCCATATCAGGTGTTTCGGTCATCGCCGCACGGCTCAGTTCTCGACGCCGGAGACGATCTCGCGCATGCGCACAAGGGCGGCTTCGCCGTCAACACCCAGGCTGCCGGCCTGTTCGATCCAGTCGGCCTCCAGGCCGGCAAGACGCTCGCGAACCGCTGCCTGAAAGGCTTCGTCGGCCTCGTTGAAGACGACGCCGTCAGCGGCCATCTGCTCCTTCGCCTTGACCTCCTCTTCATCCTGGGAAGTGCCGGCGAGTTCGGCCAGAGCCGCGCCGGAAACGCTCATGATCGCTTCCTGGTCCTCGGGTGACAGGCTGTCGAACTTGGCCTTGTTCATCACGACGAACCATGCCGAGGAGTAGAACCCGCCGGGGATGGTCAGCGTGTTGGAGATGACGCCTTTGAGGTTGAAGCTCGGATAAGCCTCGAGGGGAAGCAGCGTGCCGTCAGCGACGCCCTGGCTGAGGATCTCGTAGACCTCGTTGGCGGGCACCGCGACATTGACGCCGCCCAGAGCCGGGTTGACCTGCTGGACGATACCGCCACCGACGCGGAACTTCTTGCCCTGATAGTCGTCGATGCTGTCGATCGCGCCGGCCGCCTCGGTGGTCATGACGTGACCGCTGGCATTCGCATAGAGGCCAAGGAGCTGGACGCCCTTGTACTCGTCGGCATCCTTGAAGAACTCCTCATGCACCGTCCAGAGGCCCTTCGAGAGACCCGATGCGGATTCGCCGACGAAGGGCAGTTCCGCGATGCCGGCCATCTTGAAGCGACCCGGCGTGTAGCCGAGCACGCCGACCGTCACATCCGCAATCCCGTCGACGGCCAGGTCGTACTGGCGCGGCGGCGCTCCGAGCGAAGCGTCGGTCTTGACGATCTTCACGCGCCCCTCGGTCGCCTTTTCGACGGCGGCCATCCAGGGCTCGATGATCCCGGTCATCTGCGTGTGCCCCGGCGGGAGCCAGTTGTTGAGCCGCAGTACTTCTTCCGCCTGCGCCAGCCCCGGCAGGACCGGCGTGAGCAGGGCCGCGACCGCGACCATGCGTGTGAACTTGAATGTCATGCTCTCCTCCTGCGTTTTGATGGGCCGCCCGGGCCGGGCGGCTCCTGCGCCGAGGGGCTATTGCCCTTCGGCGACCTTGGCCCAGACCTCGTAGGCCTGGGTGTGGTCCTTCTCCCCGCCAAGCTCTTCGAGGGCGCGCTCCCACCACGCGATCGTCTGGGCGACGAGCGGCAGGTTGGCGTCGAGTTCCTTCGAGAGTTCGGCGGCGATCTTCACATCCTTGGTCAGCAGCGCCAAGCCGAAACCGGACTTGAACGTTCCACTCAGGACGTTCTGGCCGATCGTGGATTCCGTGCTGAAATTGCGCCCGGTGGACACGTTCATGATCTCGAGCGCGGTTTCGGGGTCGAGCCCGAACTTCTTGCCGAGGATCAGCGCCTCCGACGCTGCGGCGAAGCCCGCGGCGGCGGTGTAGTTGTTGAGCGCTTTCATCGCGTGGCCGGTGCCGATTCCGCCGGTGCGGAAGATGCGGTCGCCCATGCACAAGAGGACGGGTTCGGCGCGCTGAAAATCGGTGTCGTTCTCCGCACCGACCATGATGGCCAGCGTGGCGTTGGTCGCCCTCGGCACCGCGCCGGAAACCGGAGCATCGACGAAACGAATGTCCTTGCCGGCCAGATAGGCGTGCAATTCACGCGAGCCGGTCGGCACGGAGGAACTCATGTCGATCACCATCGAGCCGGGCGCCAGGGCATCGGCGAGCCCGGTTTCCATGACCTTGCGCACGATGGCGCCGGTCGGCAGCATGCAGACGACGATGTCGCTCGCTTTACCGAGTTCGGCGAGGCTGGAAGCAGCCTTTGCGCCGATCTTCTCGGAATGCGCCTTCGCGCGATCCACATCGACATCGTAGATCGTCAGGGGCTGACCCTTGGCGGCGAGGTTGGCCGTCATGGGCACGCCCATGTGGCCGATTCCGACAAATCCGATCCGATCAGTCATTGTCAGCCGCCTTCACGCCCAGTTCGTCGAGGGTTTCCTCGCAGGCGCGCATGCCGTCGACCATCAGCGGGATACCGCAATAGGCAACCGAGTGGATGAACAGTTCGCGGAGTTCCTCGCGGGTCGCGCCATTGGCGACGGCGCCGCGGGTATGGATCTTGATCTCGTGGGAGCGGCCTGTCGCCACCAGCATGGAAAGGGTGATCAGGCTGCGGGTTTTCTTGTCCAGAAGCGGACGCTGCCAGATCTCGCCGAAGCAGAAACGTGTCACGATGTCCTGCACCGGGGCCATCATGTCGCTGGCATTGTCGATGTGGTCGTCAGCACCCTGGCGACCGAACATGACGCGCCGTAATTCAAGGCCTTTCTTGGAATTGTCTGTCATTGTCTTCTCCTTGATTTCCTGGCGGGGAGGACAAGACGACAGGTCCGCGGACCGGCAATAGCCGGGCGTTGAGCTGTCGCGGCAACTCCTCCCTTTGCCGCGGTTGGACATCTGGATAGCGCCCGCCGAGACCACCGAACAACGGGGCCGGTCCGCTTTCTGCAATCGACATTTTCGAACGGTCGAGTAAAGTCAGGCCGAAAAAACTGACTGGACGGAAAGGTGCCAATGAGCGGAAACGTCGACCCGTCGCGCACGGACTTCCACGCATTGCAGACATTGGTCACGGTGCATCGACACAATTCGATCCGTGCCGCGGCCGATGCGCTCGGTTTGAGCCAGTCGAGCGTCAGCTACACGATAGACCGGCTGCGCGAGAGTTTCGGCGATCCGCTCTTCGTGCGGCTCGGCCGCAATATCGAGCCGACCGATCGTTGCAATGCGGTTGTAAAGGGCGCGGAAGCGCTGCTTCGCGACTTCGAGGCGCTGACGATCAGCGACAGCTTCGATCCCTCGACGGCCACGGATCGGCTGGTGTTCTCCTGCAATTTCTACGAACGGGCGACTTTCCTGCCGGCGATCATGCGCCACATCAACGCCGAAGCGCCAAATGTCCGGCTGACTGTCGTCCAGGCCAATTCCGACGGGCACCGCCAACTGGAAGACGGCATGTGCGATGTCGTCGTGGCGCCGATGCTGTCGCATCCCTCCGGCTTCCATTTCCGGCGGCTGATCACCGAACGGTATGCCTGTTTCGTTTCGCGCAATTCGCCCTTCGCCACCCACGGCATCACGCTGGACGATTATGCGCGCGCTCGACATGTCGTCGTGCGACCCTCGATCGGCTGGCGCCCCGGTTTCACAGAAGTCCTGGATCGACTCGGCGTGCCCCTTGAAGCATCGCTGGAACTGCCGTCATTCGCCGATATCGACAGGATTATCGCAGATACCAATCTCGTCCTGACCGCGACAGACGGCGTGGCCAGAATATTTCCCGACCTCGCGGTTATCCCGGCGCCGTTTCACCGCGAATTTCCGGTCGAGATGTCCTGGGCAGGGCGTACGCACAATACGCCTGCGCATCGGTGGTTTCGCGACCTGATCGCGCGGATCGCCGCAGACCTGAAGCCCGGCCTGCAGCAATGATCGGGAAAGGGGGCGAAGTCAGACTGCGTGGTCGTCGAAGACGATCACGCCGCATCCGGTGATCGCCGGAAATGTGTAATAGCGATAGACTTCGCTGATATTGTCCGAGAGCGCGCCGCGCATCGAGAACCACAATGCGAGTTCCGCAGCCTCGGTGCCGCCGAGCCGCATCAGTTCCTCTTGCGGCAGGTCGATCAGCTCGCTGAAATCGTTGCCGATTTTCGACAGGAACCACTCGTCCAGCGTCTCGTTGGCGATGCCGAAACGCGCGCCGGATATCTGGTGCGACATGCCTCCGGTCGAGACCACGGCGATACGGTCGTTGCTTCCGTCGTCTTCGAGCGCGGCGCGGATCGCCTTGCCCAGTCCATGCAACCGCTCCGATGTCGGGATCGGATGGCGAACCATGTTGATTGCGATCGGCACGATGGGCGTATCCCAGGGCGTATCCATCACATAGGGCAGCCATGAATAGATGCCGTGGTCGATCGCAAGGTCCTGACACACGGTAAGATCGTAACCGCCGCGCACCAGTTTGTTGGTCATGTACCAGCCGAGATCGACATCGCCGACGAGCGACGGGAAGGGGCGGGGTCCCCAACCTTCGTCAGCCTGACGAAATTCCGGCGCGACGCCGATGGCAATGGTCGGATAGGCGTCGAAATCGAAATGGTTGAGGTGGTCGTTATAGACGATGACCATCTTGTCCGGTTTCGTCTCGTCCAGCCACTGTTTGAGGCGGCGCGTGCCGTCGAACCATTTCTGCCAGCGCGGATCGAAGCCCTGCGCCATGCCCTTGTCGTACTCCATCCCCATGGACGGTGTGTGCGATATGCCGAAGCCGCCAATGACGCGTGACATCAGTCGTCACCTCCCGGAAGCGCAGTGACCTTGCGTGGACAGAGCGCCTGAAGTTCTTCAGCGCTCATGCCAGCGTTGTGGGCGCCGATGTGCCAGAGATTCTCCCCGACAGTCGCTGCGACCTTGAGCATGGATTGCAGATGACCGCCCGCCTTGATCAGGCCTGTCCAGTCGCGTGCACGGACCATGGCAATTTCGTCCTCCGATAGGCCGAACTCCGTCATGTAGCCAGCTTCATCGGCAAGGAACGTCTTACGATTTTCCGGATTGCGAAGACTTAGGCCGAACTTGGTCAACTTGTATCCGCGCGTCGAAGCCGGACCGTCATAGATATAGGTGCCGGGCGGATCGAGATTGAACGGGACGGAATTGCTCACGACATTTCCTCCTGCGAAGCGATGAATTTGGCCAGAAGCGCATTGAAGCGCTCGGGCTCTTCCATTGTCAGCATATGGCCGGCCTCCTCGAAGGTCACGAGGGAGGCGCCTCGGATCGTCTTGGCCAGCACCTCTGCGATGTCGCGATAGCCCTGCATGTCGCGGGCGCCGCGCACCACCAGAGTGGGGCAAGTTACCGAATTCGGATCCTGGCCAGGCGGATTAAAGTCGCGCGGATCGGAATTCTCCCAGTGCCAGCCGCTGTAGTCAGCCACCATCGTGTGAACGGCGGATTTCGCATCCGGGTAATCCTGCAGGGAGTCGAATGGCGATTGAGCGAGCCAGAATTCCTTAGTTGCTGTCGCGCCATGGGCGTCGGCATAGGCCTTCGCGGCCTCGGGCGGCCGTTGTTCGCTCCATGCGAAGCCCGGCAGGCCGGAAGATACAAGCACCAGTTTCGATGCAACCTGCGGATAGCGGGCCGTATGGGCCATGGAGACATTGGCGCCGAGCGACAGTCCGACGAGAGCCGGAGCATCGAGATTGAGCGCGCCGAGGAGAGCGTGCAGGTCAAGTACGTGGTCGTAGCGTGTGTCAGGCGGAGCTGAGCGACCGAAACCCCGCAGGTCATAGGCGATGCAGCGGAAATCGGCCGCGAGCTCTTCGATCTGCGGTGCCCATTGGCGATGGTCAAAAGAAAAGCCGTGCAGGAAGACAATGGCAGGGCCGTTTCCCTCGTCCTTCACCCACAAATTGCCGGATCCGATATCGACATATCCATCGCTCATCGGCCGTCTCCTTCCGGACCGGCGATCCCGGCGTTGCGGAAGACCGGGTCAATATGCCGCTCTGCAAAGCGCCATCCCTGCGGGCCGCGCGTATAAACATCGGTAATGTCCGCAACGAGGAACGGTTCGGCCGGCGTGATCGGGAGCGCGCCTGCGCCCGCGAAGGTAAGCCATACGGAATAGCCCGTGGCGCGGTCGGGGCCGTCGAAGGCGATTGAGAGCCCGGAATACAAATGCCGCGAAACACGGCCGCGCGCACCGCGGGCGGTAAAGAACTCGGTCATCTCCTCGCGGCCGGAAAGCACACGCGGGCCGTTGGAGTAGCGGACGTCTTCGGTAAACAGCGCGACAAAGCCCGGAACGTCGCCATGGTCCAGCAGTCTTGCGAAGTCGTCATTGAGCGCCATGATCGCCAGACGGTCTGCGACGCGGGAATCGCTATCGGTCATCTCATTCGCCCTCCGTGGCCACCCGTGTTGAACTCATGACCGCCCGATATGGACGATCGGATTTTCCAGCCGCCCAATTTTCTCGACTTGAATCCCGATCGTGCCGGATATTTCGCCCAGCAATATGTTCTTGTGTCCGCGCGGAAACCTGCCCTTGCCCTTGCCGGTCGTGCCGAAAGTGATCACGTCGCCGGGTTCGAGGGTGAAATAGCGGCTCGCTTCCGAAATACAGGCTTGAATGGAGAAGCGGTAGTTCGAGGTGTGGTCTTCGGCGAAGACCTCGCCGTCAATATCGGCGACGACCTTGAGGTCATTCGGATCGGCGACCTCGTCGCGGGTGATCAGCCATGGCCCCATTGGGCCGAACGTATCCGTGCCCTTGGAGCGGGTGTGGTAAACATAATACGCATCGCGGTCGTCGTCGCCATGCAGGTGACGCCATTTGTAGAATTCGGGCCGCGCCATGTCAGGATCGTAGGTGACGGCGATGGAGTCCTTGCCGAATTTCAGGCCATGCGACGTCACATCATTCATGATGGAGTAGCCGAAGACGCAGGAGAGGGCGTCTTCCTCGCTGACATTTTTGGTGCGGCGGCCGATGACCGCGCAGACTTCCGGTTCCGGGATGACCGCGCCCCAAGCAGGGTCCACGCAGATCGGGTGGCCCTGACCTGTGAGCGCCGATGGCGGCTTGAGAAAGAAGTTCGGCACGCCCGGATCGATATGCGCCTTCTTGACCAACTCGCGGTTGTTGAAGGCGACACCGATAATCTTCGATGGCCGTGTGACCGGCGCGGCCCAATCGATAGGACCGGTGATCGACTTGGTCTTGTCCACATTGGCGGCGACGGCGTCCCGCCATGTCGAATCATCGCCCGCGGTCCCGACGAGATCGAGGATGGTGGCGGGGGCGGCAACGCCCGCCATCTCGCAGACGTCGGAGAGGGGCCGGGGCGCGCCGTCGCTGCCCGCGACGACCGGACACGGCCTGCCGTTCAGGTTGATGGTGCCGAACTTCATCAGTGAGCCTCCCGGAGCTTTCGTGCGCGGCGCTATTGGAGCGATCGCATCACAAGGCATTTTCCGGCAGACCTACATCATTTCGCGCACGGTCGTTGATGTTCCCGATAAAATTTCACAATATGAAATTTCAATCCTTTCCGGGGAACCTGATGACCGTTCAGACCGACACGCTGTGGCTTGACGATATCGCAGAGGAGTCCGGAGCGGAAAAAAGCTCCTACGGTCCGATCAAGTCGGTCGAAAAGACCTTGCTGGTGCTCGAGGAACTGAACCGCTACCCGGTGCGGCGGGTCTCCGATATCCACGAGGCGACGGGCATTCCCATGCCGACCCTGGTCCGCATACTGGAGACACTGTGCGGTGCCGGATATGTCCAGAAGATATCGCGCTGGGCGGGCTATTGCCTGACCCACAAGGTGCTGTCACTGTCTTCCGGCTTCCACGGTCTGCCGGAAATTTTCCGGCCGGCGCGCGAAGCCGCGGACGAGCTCACACGCAAGCTGAAATGGCCGTCGGCGATATGCAGCTTCGATGTTGATGCGATGGTGGTGCGGTATTCCACCATTCCGGCCAGCCCGCTATCGCACAAGCATTCCACCATCAACCGGCGTCTCGATCTCCTGACCCGCGCCCATGGCCGCGCATGGCTCGCCTTTTGCGAGGAGGCGGAACTGATGCGCGTCTGGGACATGCTCGACCGCTCCGGCCGATACGCTGGAACGGCGGACGAAATACAAAACGAGATGGAGCCGGTTCTGGATGAGGTCCGGCGCAGGGGATATGCGGTGCGCGACAGGCAGACGGAGCCCGAGACGCAATCGATCGCGGCCCCGATCATCCTCGGCGGCGTCCTCATGGGGACTCTGGGCATGACCTTCTTTCCGCGCGCGGTCCGGAGCCTCGGCGAAATCGGAGAGCAGCTGCAGTCGGCCAGCGAGCGGCTGTCGATGTCGATCTAGGTCGAGGCGCCGGCTGTCGCCCTGGTGAGATAGTCCATCAGCGCCCGATGGCGCACCGTGACGGGCGCGCCGGCGGGGCGCGCGAGGCCAACGGATGTCAGCGGTATCCTGTCGTCGATTTCGAGAACGACAAGCGGTTTGCCGTCATAGGTCATGGGCGTGAGCGGTCGCTGGAAGAGAACGCCATAACCCAGCCCCCGCGCCACCAGGCAGCGAACGAGTTCGAAATTCGTGGTGGTGTGGCCAATCAGCGGTTTCAGCTTCAAAGCATTGAAGATGTGCTCGGTGTTCGGGCGCGACGGATGCACATCGAGCAGGATCATCGGCTCTGAAACGAGTTCGCCGAGATGGATGCTCTTGCGGCCGCCGAGCGGATGGGCTGCCGAGACCATCACGTAAGGCCGCACCTCGGCCAGCGGGTCGAATGCAAGCTGCGGCGGCACGTCGGTGTCGTAGAGGAGCGCGACGTCGATCCGGCCTTGCAGCAGCATTTCCGCCAATTCGGGAGCGGTCGCTTCGGTGAGGTCGAGTTCGAGTTCGGGGTGCTGGCGCTGAAACACCTCCATGATACCGGGCAGCAGGAAGGGCGTCAGCGTCGAGAAACAACCGATGGCGAAGCGGCCGCTAAGGCTGGATGAAGCCTGCCACGCGCTTTCCGCGAGCGACTCTGCGCCCTGCAATACCCGTCTTGCGTGCGACAACAGCCGGGCGCCCGCAGGTGTCAGAACCACGCCCTTGCCCTTGCGACGCACGAAGAGCTGCAACCGTAGATGCTGTTCCAGTTCGTCGACGGCCAGCGCCAGTGCCGATGCGCTAACCAGGCAACGTTGAGCGGCCGCGGCGAGGGAGCCTTCGCTCGCGATGGCGTTGAAATATTCCAACTGCCTGATCGTGAAGGGAATCGAAGCCATCCACAGTTTTCCTTGGGTGTTTCATCTTAAAAACATGTTTTACAAATTTGGGAGAGAGGTCAAGACTGCCCCCCGACCAATCGGTCGCAGACCATTGCAATGGGAGGATCCAGTCTTGGCAAAGAATCTCGAAGAAGCGATCAAGGAAGCCGGCAGCCCGGTCAAACTCTTGTGGGAGTCGCAAACGCCGCCTTCGGTGGTGCCGCGCGTCGTGCAGGAATTCACCAACTGGCGCGACGAACAGCTCGCCTGGCGGCGCACGGCGGTCCTGTACGACCAGTGCCATCACATGGCCGATCTGAACATCAAGGGGCCGGATGCGCTCAAGCTGATCCGCGACCTCGCGGTCAACTCCGTCGAAAAATTCCCGGTCGACATGGCCAAGCAGTTCGTGGCGGTGAACCATGACGGCTACGTCATCGGCGACAACATCCTGTTCCACCTCGAAGAGGACGAATATCAGGCAGTCGGCATTCCGCCATCCATCAACTGGATGCACTACCATGCGGTCACCGGCGGCTACGACGTCCGTATCTGGCGCGACGACAACTCGGCGGTACGCAAGGGCGATCCGGTCAATTATCGCTACCAGATCCAGGGTCCGGGCGCGATGGACGTCATCCGCGACGCGACCGGCGAGGAGCCGCCGAAACTCAAATTCTTCTACATGACCCGCTTCACGATCGCCGGCAAAACCGTGCGCGCGCTGCGCCATGGCATGGCGGGCGAGCCCGGTTTCGAAATCTGGGGGCCGTGGGAAGACAAGGATGCAGTTTATTCCGCGATCCTCGAAGCCGGCAAGAAGCACGGCCTTACCCAGGTCGGCGGCCGGGCGTATCATACCAATGCGCTCGAATCCGGCTGGCTGCCGCGCCCGCTGCCCGCGATCTATACCGACGAGCGGCTCGCCGATTACCGTCGCTGGCTCGACGAGAACGCCTACGAGACGATCTCTCCGCTCGGCGGCAGCTTCCATTCCGAGAACATCGAGGACTACTACTTCACGCCTTACGATCTCGATTACGGCCGTATCGTTGCCTTCGATCATGATTTCATCGGCCGCGAGGCGCTGGAGAAGATGGTCGCGGACGGCGTGACGCAGAAGCGCAAGAAGGTCACTTTCGTCTGGAATGGCGATGACACGGCAGCAGCCTATGGCTCGATGTTCCACGAGGGGCCGGGCGCCAAGTTCATCAACCTGCCGATGTCGCTTTACGACACGTTCCACGCCGACCGCATCGAAGTCGACGGAAAGATCGTCGGGCAGTCGACCTGGTGCGGCTATTCGGCGAATGAGCGGGCCATGCTCTCGCTCGGCGTGATCGATGCCGCCTTCGCGGAGCCCGGCACCGAGGTAACCCTGGTGTGGGGCGAAGACACGCCGTCCTCCAAGTTGCAGGTCGAAGACCACGTTCAGGTCAAGATCCGCGCAACCGTGCAGGCGGCGCCGCTGGTTGAAAAGGCAAGGACCAGCTATCGCGCCAACTGATGGCTCGAATCCAAAAAAGCAAGTCCGGCAGCCTCGATTCGGGGCTGCCGGAAGTCCAGAGGCTGCGGCCTCTTTTTGCTCTATAGCGATGGGCGCCCCGCGGCGCGGATGGCCGTCTCGTGTACATCTGAAGCATATTGAGGCTTCGTTTCGCGACGGAAAGAATATCCCTGCCTATAATTCCGCTCAAATCGCGAAAGCTCTTTTTCATCCTGAGAAAATGCCGGAATTCAGGCGTTTTGATGGATCCCTTCCAAATCAAGAGATGTGCGATTCACTGTTTCCACCAGCGAATTTTTGTTTAAAGTGATGATGGCCGCTGTATACATGGCGCGCATCCGTCATGCGTGACGGATTACGTCCCGGGAGGGAATCAAATCGGGGAGGAGGCCCATGCGGCTGACGGATCATGAACGGGCAATGCTTGACGGAGGGCATGGCGAGGCTGCTGCACGGGCGATGGACCTGCTGGTACGCTATGGCGAAGCGCTCGGCGCGGAACGCCTTGTCGAGACCCGTAATGTCGCCGGTGCTTTTAACGCTTCGACTCCGTCGGTGCGCGAAATCGCGGAAGACAGCCTCGATCGCGTCTTTTCCGAGCTGAATCTCGACAGCGACGATGTCATCGAGATCCCGCATGTTGCGGTGCCGACGTGCCAACTGATCACAGGCATCGACAATGACAACTTTGCGACGCAGGGTGTCGACCCGGAACTGGCCGATCTCCAGTTGCGCTCCGAACAATATCTCGGCAAGCGCGGCATCAACCTCATGTGTACATGTACGCCTTATCAGGTCGGAAACGTGCCCGTGATGGGCGAGCATTGCGCTTGGATGGAATCCTCGGCGGTCATCTACGCAAATTCCGTGCTCGGTGCCCGCACCAATGTTGAGGGCAAGGAAAGCACCGGCGCGGCGGCGCTGACGGGACGCATTCCATATTGGGGTCTGCACTGTCCGGAAAACCGGTTTGCCCAGCATCTGATTCGCGTCGAGACTGAGGTCGGCGACATGGCGGAATGGGGCGTGCTAGGCTACTTCACAGGCTTTGCCGTGGAGGAAGAAATCCCGGCCTTCGAGGGACTGACGGACCAACCCTCGCTGGTGAAACTGAAGCATTTCGGTGCGGCGGCGGCCTCGTCAGGCGGGGTTGAACTCTATCACATGCCGGGCATTACACCCGAGGCGGCGTCGCTGGACGCCGCGTTCGGGCCGAATGCTCGGCCGGAGCCGGCCGTCTACGGCGCTGCCGAGCGTAGGCGGACTTGGGAGCGGCTGCAGAATGCCAGCGACCGCAAGCTCGATTTCGTCATGCTCGGCTGTCCGCACAATTCGATCGAGCAAATGGCGCTGATCGCGGAACTGCTCGACGGCAAGCGCATCCATTCTGACACGGAACTGTGGGTACACACGCCGCGCGCTATCCGACAGGTTGCCGACCGGTCGGGCTATACCGCGATCATCGAGGCGGCCGGCGGCGTGGTGATGAGCGACACCTGTCCGTCAATCTCGCGCAAGGTGCCGGCCGGCACCCGCGTGATTGCCACCGACAGCGCCAAGCAGGCACATTACTTGCCTGCGATCGCCAAGGTGCAGGGCTGGTTCGGTTCGGTCGAGCAATGCGTCAATTCAGCGATCGCTGGCGAATGGCTGGGAGTGGTGCAATGAGTGAAGCACAAGCAAAACCGCGTGTGATCACGCTGAAGGGCCGAAAGGTCGTCGGCGGCAAGGCGACAGCGGAAGCGCTGGTCTCCACGCAGACGATCTCTGGCTGGGGCGGCATCAATGAGCGAGAAGGTTCGGTCATCGAACTGCATCATCAACTCAATGGCGTCAGCTTCGCGGGCAAGGTTCTGGTTTTCCCAGGCGCAAAAGGATCGTCCGGCTGGTCTGCCTATTGGCACATGTGCCGGCTCAACGGCACCGCGCCCGCGGCGATGATCTTCACGCGGATGACCACCAAGATCGCGCTCGGCGCGGTCGTATCGCGCGTTCCCACGGTGACCGATCTCGACGGAGATGTCTTCGAACTCATCGAAACCGGAGACCTTGTCGAGGTCGACGCCGACGCGGGGGTGGTCACGATCACCAAGCGATAGGCGATAGAAAATTAACAGGCGGTGCAAGGAGGAATGCGCATCGCCGATCACCGGGTGGTGGATGCGCTGCCCAACTACAAGGAGGAGAGCATGCAAAAATTCACCAGAAGGTTCGTCATGGGGTCCGCCATGGCGCTCGGCTTATCTGCCGGCGCTGGCAGCGCCGTGGCCGAGGACGACTACAAGTGGCCGGCCTATTTCAGCGTGATCACGCCCATCGTCGGCTCCGCGAACCATTCTCTCGCGGTGGCCTGGTCGACCGAGTTCACCGCGCAGACCGGCATACGCGTCGCGATCAAGCCCGCACCCAACGGCTACGCCCGGCCGGAATGGCTAAACTCGGGCGAGGGCGACATCGCGCTTATGCAGGCGTCAGACTACTTTGACCAGATGGATGCCGCCGAAGGCTTCATGACGCGCCGTGGTGGTCCGTCCGACACTCGCGTGGCAACGATGAACCTGATCACGCCCTGGGGCTACATCGTCAGGAATGATGGCAAGGTGAAGAGCTTCACCGATGTTAACAAGGATACGGCCGTCGCCTACACCGCGTCCTCGTCCTTCCTCGCAGGCGGAATGGAAGCGCTTCTTTCCTATAACGGCCTCACCGGCGACGACGCCAACAAGGTCGAAACCAGCAACTACGGCGCCAATACAGCTGTCGTCACCGAGGGACGAGCCGAGGTTGCGTTTACCTCGCCACTTTCCGGCACAAGCTACGAGGCCGAAGCGACTCCCGGCGGCGTTACATGGCTGGAGCTGCCCAAGAAGGAAGAGGATCCGGAGGCCTATGCGCGTTACCGGAAGTTGGCCGTGGGTTACGTGCCGGCGGTCACCTCGTCCGGCACGAAGAGTGCGATTGGAATATACATGGACCACGCCTTCCAAGCCAACCATGTGCGCGCCGACGCGGATCCGGAATTCGTCTATCACCTGCTGAAGTGGCTCGACGAGCACTACGAGGACTTCAAGGACGACTATCAGCACGCGCACATGATGAGCGTGGAAAGCCTAAGGACGTTCGTCGATGCGGGCGCGTTGCAGCCGCTGCATGAAGGCGCGATCCGGTATTTGAAGGAAAAGGGTATCTGGACCGACGAGCACCAGGCTCGCCAGGACGCTTTGGTGAAGCTCGCGACCGATCGCGTTGCGCTATGGCAGTCAACTATCGCCGAAGCGGACGCCCAGGGCATCGAAGTTTCGCCGGAGAGCGAGGACTTCAAGGTACTTTGGGAAAAGGCGAAGGCTGACGCCGGCGTAACCAAGAACTACGCCAACATGGTGGGCGATCTCTAGGTCGCTAGCCGGTTCTCTCAGAATACAGACCCGCGTCGCCGATATTGGCCGGCGCGGGTGCTCAGCGATTGCCGACGGCCTCCGATCAAGCGGATACGGCCAGAAAGAGCCAAGGTGCGAGAATGAACACCGACAACACTTCGTCTGCGATAGAACCAAACCCGGACGTCGTACCGGAGGATATGCGCGATCCCTCCGAGGACCGCTGGATGTCGATGCCGGTCTGGGTCAGGGCGCTGGTCTTGGTGGCCTCGGCTGGCGGGGTGCTGATGGCAATCGGCTACATATTCTCGATCTTTCCGCTGCTCGACCTGACCTATTACTTCCTCCTGATGGCGGCGTTCCTTCCTGTCGTGTACCTGCTGCTGCCGGCATGGAAGGGCGAAAAAGGGGTCACCTGGGCGAGCTATGCGCCGGCCATCGCCATCGCCGTCTTGTGTCTCATCATGGCCTATTTCGCGCGGCAGCTCGTGTTCGGCACCTGGGTGCCGGTCAGAGAGGATTGGCAACTGGTCGTCGCGGTGGGGCTCTACCTGCTCATCCTGGAAGGCGCGCGCCGTTCGGGCGGCGTGGTCTTCCTGGTGATCGTTCTCGTCCTGTCTCTTTACCCGGTATATGCTTTCTACATGCCCGGTATCTTCTGGGGCCCGCCCACATCGTTCGCTCGCACGGTCGCCTTCAACGTCTTCTCCAACGACGCCATGCTCGGGGTCGTGACCCGTGTCGTGGCCGAAACACTGATCGGATTCCTGCTTCTCGCCGCGCTCATGGTGGCGACCGGGGCTGCCGAGTTCTTTCTCAATCTGGCGCTGGCCATGATGGGCACTGCGCGAGGCGGGCCCGCCAAGGTGTCTGTGCTGGCGTCGGGCTTTTTCGGTTCGCTTTCGGGCAGCATCTTCTCCAACGTCGTCGGCACCGGCTCGGTGACCATCCCGGCGATGAAGAAGGCCGGCTTCCCGGCTTACTATGCCGGCGCATTGGAAGCTTGCGCGTCGACGGGCGGGATGATCATGCCGCCGGTGATGGGTGCCGTCGCCTTCATCATGGCCGACTTCACCGGCATATCCTACGGCACAATCGTTCTGGCGGCGGTCATTCCCGCAGTGCTCTATTATTTCGGCCTCTACATGCATGTGCATGGTTACGCCCTTCGTAACAACATCGAGGGCATGGCGCGTGAAGACCTGCCCAAGGTTGGTCGGGTGCTGAAGGACGGTTGGCCTTTCCTGATTGTCCTTGCCTTCCTGGTCTGGGGATTGGTGATCATGCGGTGGGAGCGGCTCACTCCCTTCTACGCCTCCGGGCTGCTGCTGGTCTTGACGACGCTGCATCCGAAGTTGCGGCTGGAAATCCGCCGCGTTCCGGAGCTTTTCTACCAGATATCCAAGCTGCTGAGCCAAACGATGGGGCTGCTGCTACCGACAAGCTTCATCCTTGGTGGTCTGATGGCCACCGGCGTGGCGCCGGTGATCGCTGCAAGCCTCGTGCGGATGGGCGGCGACAATGTGGTTCCCGTTCTGGCGATCGGCATCGTGGTCTGCATGATCTTCGGCATGCTCGGCATGATAGTCGCCGCCTATCTGATGCTGGCGCTGACGCTGGCGCCAGCTCTGGAGCAGATTGCCGGTCTTAACACGCTGGCGGTACACATGTTCATCGCCTATTACGCCTCGCTTGCCGCGATCACGCCGCCGGTTGCTCTCGCCGCTTTCCTGGCATCCCGGATCAGCGGGTCGGACGCACTGCATACGAGCATGCATGCGGCGAGATTGGGGGTCGTGCTCTATGTTTTGCCGATCTTCTTCCTGTTCGAGCCGGCCCTCATTTTCCAGGGACCGCTCTGGGAAACAGCGGTGTGGACGGTATTGAACATCGTCGCGGTCATTATGATAGCGGGTGCGTCGGAGGGAGAACTTCCATATCGCGGTGCGTTGCGGACATGGACGCGGCTGCCGCTGTTCGCAGCCGGCTTGCTGGTAGGATTCCCGGAATGGATGAGCACGGTTGTTGGTTTGGCGATAGCCGCTGCGCTGTTCTTCGTCCCGGCGGCGGACCCGAAACCGCGAAAGGCCCAAGCGGCCGCTTCAACTGGTTAGGCTTTGGCCGCCGCAAAGACGTCGGCGAGGGAGGGGGCTTCTTCGGGCCTGTCGACAAGGTCGAGGCCGGAGTGCAGGTCCACAATGTGGCTTTTCATGATCTCCTCGGCCTGCGCCGCGTCGTTTCGGGAAAAGGCGCCGAGCAGGGCATGATGCGAATGGCTTTCGCAGGCGGTATCGCGGCGGTGCCAGTAAAGCGCGATGATCAGTGACGAGCGCGAAACGAGAGACCGCAAAATCTGGGTGAGAACACGTTGGTCGGCGATCTCGGCTATCGCCGTGTGAAAGCTGCCTGAGAGGGACAGTGCGACGCCCATATCGCCGCGCCGTGTCGCCTCGTGCTCGGCGTCGACATGGCGGTGAAGGCCATCAAGCTGCTCCGCCGTCATTGCCGCCGCGGCCATGCGGGCGATCCTGGGCTCTATCAGCGCACGCGCCTCGAAAACCTCATGGGCTTCCCGGATCGTCGGTCGTGATACGAAGGCGCCGCGATTGCGCTCGATCGTCACCAGACCGCCATGCGCGAGTGCCTGGAGAGCGGTGCGCGCGACTGTTCGGCTGACGCCGAATGTCTCGCCAACCTCGTCCTCGGCCAGCTTCATGCCAGGACGAATGCGGTGCTGCAGGATGGCCGCTTCCAATTGATAACAAATGTCCAGCGCCCGTCCGGGCGGGAGGGAGTAGGTTCCGTGCAGGTCTGCCGGGATTGTGTTCATTGCCCCTGAACCAGTGTTATCGGGCAGGAACGCCCGGTTAATCAGTTACGCCCCCTATGCGATTCAATCAATGGCAAAATCGTATACAAAAACTGTGCAGAGTGTATCCCATATGCTCAAATATTGGGCGCGGGATGGGCTCAGAAAAATTGCCGAAAGAAAATTCCTCATAAAAACATATGGTTAAATCGAGGTCTGAAATTGGCACGCGGTTTGCAAAGCCAGTCGTGACTTTGCAGGGAGCTCTCACATGTCCGCGAAATCGGCGCTTGAACTCATCAAACTTACCAAACGCTATGGCGATACGGTCGCCGTCGAGGCAATCGACCAGACGATCCCCAACGGAACCTATGCCTGCCTGCTCGGACCGTCCGGTTGCGGCAAGTCCTCGACATTGAGGATGATCGCCGGACACGAAACGGTGTCTTCGGGCGACATTCTTCAAAACAGCCTCAACATCACCGATCTGCCGCCGGCGCGGAGGGGCACGGCGATGATGTTTCAGAGTTATGCGCTGTTTCCACATCTGAGCGTTGTCGACAATGTCGCCTTCTCCCTGAAGATGAAGGGCGTCGACAAGAAGACGCGCCAGGCTGAAGCCCGTCAGCTTCTCGAGCTGGTAGACATGGCGCCCTATGGCGACAGACTGCCTACACAGCTTTCCGGTGGCCAACAACAACGCGTCGCGTTGGCGCGCGCCCTGATCACCAAGCCGTCAATCCTTTTGCTCGACGAGCCGCTTTCCGCGCTCGACCCGTTCCTTCGCATTCGCATGCGCACAGAATTGAAGCGGCTGCAGCGCGAGCTCGGCATCTCCTTCATCCATGTCACGCACAGCCAGGACGAGGCACTGGCGCTCGCCGACCACATCATCGTCATGAATGGCGGTCGCATCGAACAGGACGGCCCGCCGCAGACAGTCTTCGATGCACCGCGCACGGAGTTCGTCGCGCGCTTCATCGGCGGCCATAACATTCTCGGTGAAACCCACGGCAAGATGGCCGTGCGCACGGACCGCATGTCGATCCTGCAGGATCAGCCCGAGGGACAGGCCATGCCGGCGACCGTCCGCGCTGTCGAATATCTCGGCACGATGGTCAACGTCACCGTCGAAGCGCCGGATGCCGGAGAGCTGACGGTCAGCGTCGGCGATACCGCATTCTTCGCCAAACCAGTCGAAATCGGCCAGTCCGTCTTTCTTAAATGGAAGCCGGAGCACGCCCACTCGCTTGCGGCCTAGGCCGTAAACCGGCTGAAGGCATCCCGCCGACAGCCAGTCATCGCAGGGAAAAGGAGCACCTACCATGACCACGAAACAGGACAAGAAGGGCGTCAGCCGACGTTCGGTCCTCAAGGGCGCGGCGGCCACGGCCGGCGCTGCACTTGGATCCGGCGCGATCACCGGATTCCCGACCATCTGGGCGCAGAATATCAAGGACGTGACGCTTCGCCAGTTCGGCACCGGCGTGTCCAACCTCAACGACGTCGCGCAGAAGGTGAAGGAAGACCTCGGCTTCACGCTCGAAATGACCGCACTGGATTCCGACAGCGTGACGCAGCGCGCCGCGACACAGCCGGACAGCTTCGATATTGCCGACATCGAGTACTGGATCTGCAAAAAGGTCTGGCCGACGGGCAACCTTCAGGCGATGGATACCTCGAAGATCGCTAATTACGACAAGATCGTCGGCATCTTCAAATCGGGCAAGCTGACGCCGGAAAGCGTTATCGCACAAGGCACCGCGCCGCACTCGGTCGGCTTCGTCGACGGGCCGGACGGCACGACGTTTGCCAAGGAAGAGACCGGCTGGATGACGCTCATTCCGACGATCTACAATGCCGACACGCTCGGCATCCGTCCCGACCTGATCGGCCGTCCGATCGAGAGCTGGACCGAACTATTGAATCCCGAATTCAAGGGCAAGGCCTCGATCCTCGACATCTCCTCGATCGGCATCATGGACATGGCGATGGTTTGCGAAGCGATGGGCGAGATCGCCTATGGCGACAAGGGCAACATGACCCGCGAGGAGATCGACAAGACCATAGCGATCTTCACGGAAGCCAAAAAGAACGGCCAGTTCCGCGCCTTCTGGAAGACCTTCGACGAGTCCGTCAACCTGATGGCATCGGGAGAAGTCGTTATCCAGTCCATGTGGTCGCCGGCCATCACCGCGGTCAAATCGCGCGGTATTCAATGCGTCTACCAGCCGCTCAAGGAAGGCTACCGTTCGTGGGGCGGCGGCATCGGCCTGTCGAAGAGTCTCTCCGGCCTCGAGCTCGACGCAGCCTACGAATACATCAACTGGTACCTGTCCGGCTGGGTCGGCGGCTACCTTATGCGCCAGGGATACTACTCGGCCGTGCCGGAAACCTCCAAGGAGTTCATGAGCGAGAACGAATGGGGCTACTGGTTCGAAGGCAAGGAAGCGACCGACGTCATCACCAGCCCGACCGGCGACAAGCTGGCCGAGGCCGGCGAAACCCGCGACGGCGGTTCCTTCTATGACCGCATGGGTGCCGTGGCCTGCTGGAACGCCGTCATGGACGAGAACCAGTACATGGTGCGCAAGTGGAACGAATTCATCGCGGCCTAACGCGGTGAGATCGCGGCGCTCCGGTTTTTCCCTATTTCCGGGGCGCCGTTTCCTGGATTCAAACGGATAGCCCAAATCGGACCAGACCCAGATGTCGGAGCAGACCCAGACCATACCCTTGGAGGTGACAATGCCCGCGCCGACCACCAAACGCCAATCGCATGGCCTGTCCAATGCGTTGAGCGGCTGGCTTATGTCGCTGCCGTTGGCGCTGATCCTGTTCTTCTTTCTGCTCCTGCCCATCGTGACGATCGTCATCGTCAGTTTCTGGGGCGCGACGGAATATTCGATCTATCCGGCCTTCCAGTTCGACAACTACGAATTTCTGCTTACCTCCCCGGTCACCTATCAGGTTTTCCTCAATACCATTAAATATGCGGTGATCGCTTGGGCGGCGACGCTGCTGATCGGCTTCACGATCGCCTATTTCCTGGCTTTCCATGTACGATCGCTGGTCTGGCAGATCGCGCTGTTCCTGCTGTGCACGATCCCGTTCTGGACTTCGAATATCATTCGCATGATTTCCTGGATTCCGTTCCTCGGGCGCAACGGCATCGCCAACTCCACGCTGATCGATCTCGGCATAATTGATCAGCCGCTGGAGTGGCTGCTCTACTCGGATTTCGCCGTTATCCTCGCCTTCGTGCATCTCTATACGCTTTTCATGGTGGTGCCGATTTTCAACACCATGATGCGCATCGACAAGTCTTTGCTCGAGGCGGCCTATGACAATGGTGCGACCGGTTTCCAGACGCTGACCAATGTGATCATCCCGCTCACAAAGCCGGGCATCATGATCGGTTCGATTTTCGTCATCACGCTGGTAATGGGCGATTTCATCACTGTGCGTTTCATGTCTGGCTCGCAGAAGGCCAATGTCGGCCGGCTGATCTCGAACGATATCGGCCTGCTGCAATATCCCTCGGCCTGCGCGACAGCGGTAATCCTGTTGATGACGGTGCTTTTGGTGATTGCTGTAATGCTACACTTCGTCGACATCCGGAAGGAGCTCTGATCATGGAAGCCAGACCGCGTTCCTTCTATTTTCTGGCCGCCTTCTTCGTTCTGTTCCTGATCTTCCTGTACGGGCCGACGATCACGATCGCGATCCTGTCCTTCCAGGGTCCGCAGGGCGGACTGACCTTCCCGATGCGCGGGGTTTCGCTGCACTGGTTCCATGAGCTTTTCCAGCAACAGGCGGTCGGTGACATCTGGGGCAGCTTCGCCCGGTCCTTCGTGCTCGGCCTGATGGTCATGGTCACGACGGTCGTCGTTTCGGTGATGGGCGGGCTCGCATTCCGCAAGCGCTTTCCAGGGTCCGCCGTCATCTTCTACTTGATCATAACCTCGCTGGTGATCCCTTCGATCCTTATTTCGCTCGGCGTCGGGCTGATCTTCTCGCAATCCGGTCTCACCGTTCACTGGTCGACATCCGGCTTCGGCTCCCAGCTGACCTGGACGTTGCCCTTCGGTCTGCTGATCATGTTCGCGGTCTTCAATCGCTTCGACAAGAGCTACGAGGAAGCGGCGCGCGACCAAGGCGCGTCCGCATGGCAGACCATCTGGCATGTCGTGCTACCGATCATCGCACCGATGCTGATCGGCGTGGCGCTGTTCGGGTTCACGCTTTCCTATGACGAGTTCGCGCGGACTTTGCTGACGGCAGGCAGCTACAACACCCTGCCGCTTGAGATCTTCGGCATGACCACCAATGTGACCACGCCGGTGATATTCGCGCTTGGCACGCTTACGACGGGATTCTCGCTGATCATCATCGCGGTGTTTCTGATCACGGTTCTGGTCCTCAACCGGCGGCGTGCGCGCCTGGGTTCGGATGCCGGCAAGGGCATGGTCTGATCCATGCACATACTTGTCATCAATCCCAATTCGACAGCTTCGATGACGCGTACGATAGAGGCGGCGGCGAAAGCTGTGGCCGGGCAGGGGACGACGATCACCGCAGTCAATCCGACCGACACGCCGTCGGCCATTCAGGGCGCGGAAGACGGAGCGGCTGCGCTTCCGGGCCTGTTTCGCCTATTCCAGGCCGAAGTGGTCGAAAAGGGCGGCTATGACGCCTGCATAATCGCCTGTTTCGACGATACCGGGCTGATGGCGCTTAAAACGCGCTCACCGGTGCCTGTCATCGGGATCGGCGAAGCCGCGTTTCATGCCGCCATGCTCGTCGGCGAGCGGTTTTCGGTGGTGACGACGCTCGGCGTCTCGGTGCCGGTGATCGAGGCCAATCTCGCAGCTTATGGATTTGCCGCCCGCTGCGGCAAGGTGCGTGCGTCGGAGGTGCCGGTGTTGTCGCTTGAGACGGACAAGGACGTGTCGTGCGAGACTATCGCAGCAGAAATCGCCGCCGCTCTCGAGGATGACAAGCCCGACGCAATCGTGCTTGGATGCGCCGGAATGGCCGACCTCGCATTGACCCTTTCCGATCGCTTCCGACTGCCGGTGATCGACGGCGTTGCGGTGGCGATCGCGCTGGCCGAGGGATTGCGCGCGGCCAATGCCGATCGCTGGGCAGGATCGGGACGTGGGACCCGCGTCGCATGACGGATATCGTTATTCGTCAGGCCAGAGAGGCGGAGTTCTCGACCGCTGTTGAGTGGGCGGCGGGAGAAGGGTGGAACCCCGGTATTGATGATCTAAGTGCGTTTTTTGCCGCGGATCCGGACGGTTTTTTGATGGGCTTCGTCGATAACGAGCCGGTTTCGTCGATCTCGGTAGTGCGCTACGGCGACGATTTCGGCTTTCTCGGCTTCTACATCGTGCGTCCGGACTGTCGAGGTTCGGGGGCGGGCATGGCTACCTGGAAAGCGGGTATGCGGCATCTCGATGGCAGGACCGTTGGCCTCGACGGGGTTGTGGAGCAGCAGGACAATTATTGCAAGAGCGGTTTCTTCCTGGCTGGGCGGAACATCCGGCATACCGGAGTGCCGGTCAGGACGGCGGAACGACGGATCGGCTACGATATTCGCTCCGTCAGGTCGAGCGATATCGAAGCGTTGATCGCCTATGACCGTTCGCATTTTCCAGCTGATCGGAGCGCGTTCGTTGCCGACTGGACCTTGCCGCTGGACGGGGTGCGCCGGGAGAGCCGCGTCGCGGTGAAAGACGGCGGTCTCGTTGGTTACGGCGCGATTCGCGCTTGCCGGGCGGGTTACAAAATTGGGCCGCTATTCGGAGACGATCCCGAAATTGCCGAAGCACTGCTTTCCGCGCTTGTGCGATCGCTACCGGCGGATGCCGAAGTCTCCCTCGATACGCCCGAGGACAATGATGCGGCGGTGGCGTTAGCGGTTCGATCCGGGCTCACGCCTGTGTTCGAAACAGCGCGTATGTATCGCGGCGTAAATCCGAATCTGCCGATCCATCGAATTTTCGGCGTCACTACCTTCGAGCTTGGCTGAGCCCCCGTGACGAAATCGACCAGCCATGCCCATTTCGACTTTTCCGAACTTGGCGAGCGTGATCGTTACAAGCTGCTGATCGGGACGGTGATCCCGCGCCCGATTGCGTTGATCACAACGCTGGGGCTCGACGGGCGCGCGAATGCCGGGCCATTCTCCTTCTTCAACGTGCTGACGCATGATCCCGCCATCGTCGCCATCGGTGTGGAGAACCACGCAGATATGCGTTTCAAGGACACGGCGCGCAATATTCGCGAGACCGAGGAATTCACGGTGCATATCGCCGACCATGCGATGGTCGAGAAGATGGAGGTCTGCGCGATTAAGTTCGGGCCCGAGGTGGACGAACTGGCCGAAGCCGGTTTCACGACCGTGCCGGGGCAGATGGTACGCAGCCCGCGTATTCTGGAGGCGCCGGCGGCTTTGGAGTGCCGTCGCTCTATGACGCTGGAGATCAGCCAGGCGCGCGAGATTATCCTCGGCGAGGTGCTCGGCGTCTTCGTGCGCGAAGATCTTGTCAATGACCGCCTGCACGTCGACAAATACGGTATGGACGCTGTCGGCCGCCTCGGCGGTCATTCCTATTGCCGGATACGCGACCAGTTCGAGATAAAGACGCTGACGCCGGAGGAGTGGGCTCTCGGCAAACGACCGACGGAAACGGAGAGCCAGCCGTGACTCTTCCGCATCACGGACGCTATCCCTTTTCGCCGATAGTTGGTCGGCCGGTTTTTTTCTGGCCGGACGGCAGGGGGCTTGCCGTCTATCTTGGCATGAACCTGGAGTGTTTCTCGTTCGGAGAAGGGCTGGGCGCGGAACTGAGCTATGGCGGTCCGCAGCCGGATATCCTCAATTATGCCTGGCGCGATTACGGCAACCGGGTCGGCGTCTGGCGGATGATCGAACTGTTCGACCGCCTCGGTATGCCTTGTACCGCTCTCGTCAACAGCGAGATGTACGAGGTCGCGCCGGAGGTTGTCGCGGCCTTTCGCGACCGGGGCGACGAGATCGCCGGGCATGGACGGACCAATGCGGAAATGCAGGGCGTCTTCCCGGAAGCCGAGGAGGCGCGGCTGATTGCCGAGGCGACCGGGACCGTCACACGGCATGAGGGCAGGGCGCCGAAAGGGTGGCTGGGGCCATGGATTTCGCAGAGCCGGGGCACGCCGGACCTGTTGCAGGAAGCGGGCTACGACTACCTTCTCGACTGGTGCCATGACGACCAGCCGGTCTGGATGGAGACGCGCAATGGCCGTATCCTGTCCGTTCCCTATCCGCAGGAACTGAACGACATCCCGCAGATTGTCGGGCGCAAGCATGAGGGCAGGGAATTCGCCGACATGATCGTCGACGCCTTCGAGGTCATGCTGGCGGAAAGCGAAAGGCGGCCGCTCGTCATGGGCATCGCGCTGCATGCCTATCTGATGGGGCAACCGCATCGCTTCCGACATCTGGAGAAGGCCCTTGAATATATCCGCGACAAGGGCGGCAAGCGGGTCTGGTGGACGACCGCCGGCGCGATCAACGACCATTACCGGGCGCTCGATCTCTAGCCTTTTGGGGCTGGGTGAAACCGATTGTAGCGATAGGGCGTGTGGTCGGTGACGACGCCCGTGCCGCCGATGAATTGCTCCAGATGGGGGATCAGCGCGTTGACCATGTTCCAGGCATTCGCCTCCGCGGCCGTTTCGGGTGCGGCGAGGATATCCCTGATTTCCTGCATGACCGCGTCCCGGTCGATCCCGGTTACGCGACCGTTCTCGACAACCTTGCGGCCCGCCACGAAGACCTGATCGATGGCGGATTTCGACGCCCGGTGAAGAACGGTATCGGCGAGTGGAGTGCGTGGCGAAACGAAGGGGCGCTCGATATCCGCGCGACGCATCAGAACGATGTCGGCTTGCATGTTCGGCTCCAGCCGTCCTGTGACGCCTCCGAACCCCGCCGACCGCGCGCCATGTTCCGTCGCCATCTGCAGCACGTTTGCCGCGTCGGGCCGGTCGTTGAACAGGCCGCTTTCGCGATGCAGCGCCCAGACCAGTTTCATTTCGATGGTCATGTCACGATCGTCCATGATGTTGGACTGGTCGATGCCGAGCGCGACCGGGATCTTCTTCCCCCGCATGCGGTTGACCGGCGCGATGCCGCTGCCAAGCCGCAGGCCGGAGCCGGCATTGTGGCAGACCATGCAGCCGCATTCGCCCAGCAGGTCGAGATCGGCTTCAGTTGCCCAGTTGCCGTGTCCGAGCGTCAATTCTGGTCCGAGGCAATCGAGTGCGGCCAGGTGCTGGATCGCCGTGTGGCCGTAACGCGTTTCCGCGAACCGCGCCTGCCGCTCCGTCTCAAGGAGATGCATGTGAACACTTGCGCCATGTTTGCGCGCGGTCTCCAAGATCAGTTGCAGGCTATCGTCGCTGCACCAGTGAAGATTGGCCGGCGCGAGGCTCATCCGGACAGTGGGATCGTCCGCATATTGGACCCGCATTGCCTCGAAGAACTCCATGTAGTCGCGCGTCGGCGTCGCAGCCGCAGCGAGTTGAGGAGCGATCCAGTCGCGAAGATCTCCCGGGAGCGTCGCAAGCAGCTTCGCATCGTCATCGTAGGAGAGCACGTTGCGGTCGCGCATCATGAAGGAATAGGAGACCCGCATGCCGATCTCGCCATAGGCGGAAAGGATCGCATCCATCGTTGCCTCCCAGTTCTCCGGCGTTCCGACAAGGCCGCTATTGATATGGTGGACCGTCGTTGTGCCGCTTTCGAGCATTTCGATCGCGGAATAGAGGGTGTCGAGACGGGGCCCGACGCCGCGCATGGCGCGAAAGCGCGGCAACCAGAACTCGAGCGGCGCGAAGGGCACGCCGCCCATCAAAGGCGTGATGCCGAAATGGTGGTGGCTGTTGACGAAGCCGGGCAGGGCGATCATCCCCGCGCCGCTTTCGCGAGGCAGGTCGGGGTGGCGCGCGGTCAGATCGGCGGCAGGGCCGATCTCGGCGATATATCCGTCTTCAACCAGAATTGCTGCATCGCCGAGGCCGTTCGGATCATCGTCGGGGCGAAAGCCGGCAAGAACAGCGCCGGCGGTCAGAAGGAAGGAGCGCTGCCCCTCAGCCATTGGCCATGAGACGCGCGGCTGCGTTGCGCCCGTGATCGGCGACATTGGGATCGCGTGTGATCAGCGCGGCGACGATGGCACCGTCTATCAGGAGATTGAGTTCATGGGTAAGCCCGTCCGGATCGTCCGGCCGCGCGTCGCGCGCGAGTTCGGTGATCTTGCCCAGCACGATCTTCTTGTGTTTCAGCGTCAGCAGACGGATGCGGTCGTCTTCCTTGTCATGCTCACCGACGGCATTGATGAAGGGGCAGCCGTAGAAATTCTCCTCGGCAAACCATTTTTTCAGGACGTCGAAAAGGTGCACGAGCCTGTCGCTGGCGGAGCCGGGCAGGGCGTCGACTTCCGCCGAGAACCACTCCCGCCAGGTCGAACCTTCCCGTTCCAGCACGGCCTCGATCAGGCCTTCCTTCGAGCCGAACGCCTTGTAGAGGGTTGTCTTTGCCGTTCCGGCGGCGGCGACGATCGCGTCTACCCCCGTAGCGTTGATGCCATAGCGGCAAAAGAGGTCGCTCGCCGCCAGAAGAAGGCGCTCCCGCGCGGCTCCCGGGTAGTGGGCGATGTTGTCCGCGGCGGTTGTGGCGGGTTCGGCGGTCACGGCGACCTCCCAGGGTGAACAGAACGATCATTATCCCTTAGATCGCCGGAAGACCTTTTTCAACGGTTAGAAAATCCGCTTCTCACAAGTGTACCCGGGGTACACCGCCCTTCATTTTCTGACGCTTTTTCAAGCAGCGCCTTATCTTTGTGCATTGCGAAATGACCGGATTTTCGGGCTTTCCGGGAAAAATCCATAGGAAACAGACCGTTATGTTTCTGACTCGGTTTGGCACGCTTCCTGCTTACAGGGAAACAGAACGGTATGTTGCATAGGAGAAATACCTTGAAGGGTGCGCATCTCGCTGTCGAAAAAATCTGCCACACCTACAGGCGCGGCCGGCAGCAAGCTCTTTCGGATATCGATCTTGAGGTGAAACCGGGCGAGGCGCTAGCGCTTGTTGGCCGGTCCGGTTGCGGCAAGTCGACGCTTTTGCACATCATGTCGGGCCTGCTCGCGCCGACTTCGGGCAAGGTTTTCATCGACGGCGCGCGCGTGGAGGCGCCATCGCCACGCTGGGTGGTGATGTTCCAGCAGCCGTCGCTTTATCCCTGGATGACGGTTGCCCAGAATGTGGCGCTTGGCCTGCGCTTCACCGGGCGCGCGAACGAGATCGCGAGCCGCGTTCCCGAAATGCTCAAGCTGGTCGAACTGTCCGACTACGCCAATCGCAATGTGCAGGATCTGTCGGGCGGGCAACAGCAGCGTGTGGCACTGGCCCGTTCGCTGGCGCCGAGCCCGGAAATCCTGTTCCTCGATGAGCCGTTTTCAGCGCTCGACGCCTTTACGCGCGGGAGCTTGCAGCGCGATGTCCGCCGCATCGCCAAAGATCTCGGCATCACGCTGGTTCTTGTCACCCATGACCTGCCCGAGGCGGTGACCATGGTCGAGCGCGCCGTGGTGCTCGCCGCCAACCCCGGCCGCATCAGCGAGATCGTTCCGATCGACCTGGAAAATCGCGATGATTTGCGGACGCCGGAATATGCCAAGGCGCGCAGCCGTCTTGCCGCCGCCTACGAGAATGCCGCCGGCCGTGGCCTGCGGCCGACCGCCGAACCGGCTCCAACACTTCGCTCAATCGGTGACAGGCAGACCCAAACCTCCGCTGTGCCCGCGGCCCGTTGATCTTACTCCAGCACGGAAAGGATACCCCATGACTGACAAATCCAGGAAAGACGGCAAGACCACGGATTGGGATGACGAGTATTTCCCGACCGATTTCACCCGCCGCCAGACGCTCGACATGTTCGCTGCCGGAGGTTTGATGGCGGCTCTCGGTCCGTTGATCGGAGCCATGAGCTCGCCGGCCTTCGCCGCCGCCTCCGACGAGGTGGTGCGCACCGGATATCTGCCGATCACGGACGCCACGGCGCTGCTCGTCGCCCACGGCATGAACTTCTTCGAGGACGAAGGCCTGAAGACCGAGCGCCCGACGCTGATCCGTGGCTGGTCGCCGCTGGTCGAGGGCTTCGTCGCCGGCAAGTTCAACCTGGTGCACTTCCTCAAGCCGATCCCGGTCTGGATGCGTTACAACAACAATATCCCGGTCAAGCTGATGGCCTGGGCGCACACCAACGGCTCGGGTCTCGTCGTCGGCGGTCACACCGACATCCATGATTTCAGCCAGCTCGGCGGCAAGCAGGTCGCGGTGCCGTTCTGGTACTCGATGCACAACATCGTTCTGCAATATGCACTGCGCAAATCCGGCGTTAAGGCGGTCATCAAGGGCGAGGGCGAAGCGCTCGCCGCCGACGAGTGCAATCTGCAGATCCTGCCGCCGCCGGAAATGCCCGCCGCGCTCGCCTCGAAGAAGATCGACGCCTACATCGTAGCGGAGCCGTTCAATGCGCTGGGCGAGATCAAGGCCGGCGCACGCATGCTGCGCTTCACCGGCGACATCTGGAAGAACCATCCGTGCTGCGTGATCTGCATGCATGAGCAGGCCACGACCGAAAAGCAGGAATGGACCCAGAAGGTCATGAATGCGGTCGTCCGCGCGCAGATCTATGCTTCGCAGAACAAGAAGGAGGCCGCCCGGCTGATGTCGAAGGACGGAGAGGGCTTCCTGCCGATGCCGGCCGAGGTCGTCGAACGGGCGATGACGCTCTACACGGACGAGGCCTCCTACACGGAAAGCGGTGCGATCAAGCACGCCGCGGAATGGGGCAATGGCCGCATCGACTTCCAGCCCTGGCCCTATCCGTCGGCCACCAAGCTGATCGTCGAGGAGATGAACAAGACCGTGGTCGGCGGTGACACGACCTTCCTCGACAATCTGGACCCGCAATTCGTGGCCGACGATCTTGTCAACTACGACTTCGTCAGAAACGCACTCGAGAAATATCCCGAATGGAAGAACGACCCGTCCGTCAATCCGGGCGATCCGTTCAACCGCGAAGAGGTTCTCGCGCTGTGAGCAGCACGGACATCATAGCCGATCCGGCCGACATGGCGGCCGGATCTGATCCCGACAGGACCGGCCGGTTGAAGGCGGCGCGGAGCCTCGGCTTCGCGATCCTCGGCATGGCGCTGCTGCTGGCAGCCTGGTGGGTCGGCGGTTACGCGGTTCAGAACAATCCGGCGACGACGGCGTTTGCCGATTTTGCACCGGAGCCGGCACTGACCCGTCTTGGCGAGATGCTGTCCTCGGGCGAGGCGATGCAGATGACGGTGCCAAGCCTGCAGCGCGTGCTGCAGGGAATGGTCATCGCCATCGCGATCGGCGTGCCTGTCGGCATCCTTGTCGGACGCTTCCAGGTGCTGCGCGAGGTCACCAACATTCCGTTCCAGTTCCTGCGGATGATCTCGCCGCTGTCCTGGATGCCGATCGCGGTGATGGCTTTTGCGACATGGGACGGGGCCATCGTGTTCCTGATCGCGGTCGCAGCCGTCTGGCCGATCCTGTTCTCGACGGCGGCCGGGCTGCGCCGGGTCGATCCGTCCTGGTTCAAGGTCGCCCGCAATCTCGGCGCGCGGCCCTGGCACATGCTGTTCGTCATCATCCTTCCGGCGATCAGCCAGGACATCCTGACCGGCATCCGCCTGGCGCTCGGCGTCGCGTGGATCGTGCTGGTGCCCGCCGAATATCTCGGCGTCACCTCCGGCCTCGGCTACTCGATCAACGATGCCCGCGACACGCTCGAATACGACCGCCTCGCCGCCACGGTCGTGATCATCGGCGTCATCGGCTTCCTGCTCGATTTCGCCTGCCAGCAGGCGATCTCGAAACTCAGTTGGCACCGCGAAGACTGAAGCGGGCCGATTTCCAACCCACACGGACAAGAAGAGGAGAATCCAAATGTCCAGCCAACCTGCAACCGCCCTGACGGGCTGCCTCGCACCGATCGACAAGACCGGCCTCGACAGCCTGATCGAAAAGGGCAAGGCCGATCCGAAGGCCGTCAAGACGCTGAAGTGCAAGACCGTCGCGGAAGGCCGCTTCCGCCACGCCAACTACATCCGCGACCTGGCGCCCTACATCGTCGACGAGCCGCCGGGCCTCTTGGGCGACGACACTGCGCCGAACCCCTCCGAGGCCTCGCTGGCCGCGCTCGGGTCCTGCGTCGCCGTCGGCCTGCATGCCAATGCGATCCATCGCGGCATCACCATCAACTCGCTCGAGGTCGAACTCGAAGGTGATCTCAACATCACCGCCGTCTGGGGCACGGGCGACGTTTCCGAGAAGCCTGTCGGCTTCACCGATGTGCGCATCATCGTCCACATGGATGCCGACGCGCCGCAGGAGACCATCGACGAGCTGATCGCGCACGTCACCCAGTGGTCGCCGGTGTTCAACACCTTCTCGCGGCCGGTGAACATGGTCGCTCAATCCGCTTGAGCCTTTCGGCCGCGCCTTTCTCGCGAGGGGCGCGGCCTTTGTCCCAATCGTTTGTCCAGGAGACCGAGATGAACATCGTCGCCCAAATCAACACCATCGATTTCGACGAGATCGAGCGTATCTCGTCGAGCGATCTCACATCGCTCGCGCGCAAGATCGACGACGAGCGCATTCACCCCGAGGAGATCGTGCGGGCCTATGGCGCCGCCGGTGCGTATGGGAGCCATGTCGGCGGTCTCGACGGCAATGTCGATCTGACCCATGCGATCACCGCGATGGCGCGGGCGTCGGAAGTCTGTCTTTCGACCGGCTTCTGTGTGTGGTGCCAGGACACGCTGGCCTGGTACATCGCGTCTTCCGACAATGATTTCCTGAAAGCTGAAGTTCTGCCCAAGGTGGCCAAGGGACAGGCGCTTGGCGGCACCGGCATGTCCAATCCGATGAAGGCGATGGGCGAGATCGAGCGCATGCGCCTGAAGGGCGAACGCGTCGAGGGCGGCTACAAGGTCAAGGGCGTGCTGCCCTGGGTCTCGAACCTTGTCGAGGACGGCTATTTCGGCACGATTTTCGATGTCGAAGTGGAGGGCGAGGACAAGCCGAAGCGTGTCATGGCGATCGTCCATGCGGCCTGGGACGGCATCAGCCTTCGCCTCGACCACGACTTCGTCGCGATGGGCGGCACCGCCACCTGCAACGTGCAGTTCCGCGACGTGTTCGTGCCCGACGAATATCTGCTCAGCGATCCGGCAGAACCCTTCGTCAAGCGCATCCGCGCCGGCTTCACGCTGCTGCAATGCGGCATGGCGGCCGGCATCATCAAGAACTGCATCGACCTGATGAAGCAGGTGCAGGGGCCGCTCGGCCACGTCAACAAATATCTGGAAAAGCAGCCGGAGGACATCGAGGCCGAATACGAGGCGCTCGTGGCCGACGTGCTGGAGATGGCGAAGACGCCCTATGACCCCTCCAATGCCTTCTACAAGCGCGTGCTCCAGGCCCGGCTGAGGGGCGGCGAGCTGTCGGTCGAGGCGGCGCATTGGGCGCAACTGCATTGCGGTGCGCGCGGCTATGTCAGCCAGGGCGCGGCGCAGCGGCGCCTGCGCGAAGCCTATTTCGTCGCGATCGTGACGCCGGCCACCAAACATCTGCGCAAGATGATCGCCGAGCTCGACGCGGCCTGAGTGTTTTGACCCCCGGTGCGAAGGAAAAGGAGCCCGCACATGACTGAGACCACGCTTGTAACCCCCAAGGAACTCGCCAGTCTGATGGAAAGCGAGCCTTGCGTCCTGATCGATACGCGCGACGGCGACAGCTACGCCTCCGGCCATTTGCCGGGCGCGGTGAACATGCATGATATCTTCACCTTCCTCGCCACGTCCTCCGCCGAGGGCGTGCATGAACTGACCGACAAATTCGCGGACGAGTTCGGTGCCGCCGGATTGTCGGGTGAAGAAACCGCTGTCATCTACGAGCAATCGATGAACACCGGCTTCGGCCAGTCCTGCCGGGGCTTCTTCCTGCTGAAATTCCTCGGCTATCCCAAGGTCAAGGTGCTGCATGGCGGCTACCAGGCCTGGACGGCCGAAGGGATGCCCGTTTCCACCGAAGCGGTGACGCCCGCGCCGAAGACATTCCCGATCACCGACACGGGCCATAATCTCATGCTCGACGTGGCGGACGTGCAGGCGGCGCTCGGCGACGACAAGATCGTCATGCTCGACGTGCGCGATGTCGATGAGTGGATTGCCGACTCCTCGTCGCCCTATGGCAAGGACTTCTGCCCGCGCAAGGGCCGCCTTCCGGGCGCCCGGTGGATCGAGTGGTACCGGATGATGAAGCCGTCGGCGGAAGGTCCGATGATCAAGTCGAAGGACGAGATCCTGGCTGAATGCGCCACGGTCGGCATCAAGGCCGATACGCCGGTCTACATCTACTGCTTCAAGGGCGCCCGCGCCTCCAACACGTTCCTCGCTCTGAAGGAGGCGGGCATCAAGGATGTCCGCATCTATTTCGGTTCGTGGAACGAATGGTCGCGTGATCCCTCGCTTCCGATCGAGGAAGGCCTGCCGTTCTGACGGCAAGCCGGATCACATCTGCCGCGGGCGGCAAATAACCGCCCCGGTACGACTGATTGGGAGAGAAGATGAGCGAACCGATTGTCATCGTGGGAGCCGGGCAGGCCGGTATCAAAGCCGCGGAAACGCTGCGGCTGAAGAGCTATGAGAGCGACATATTGCTGATCGGCGAGGAGAAATGGCCGCCTTACCAGCGCCCGCCGCTCTCCAAGGCTTACCTGAAGGGGGAATTGTCGGAGGATCGACTGCTTCTCAAGGCTGCCGATTATTACGACAAGGCGAGGGTCGCGCTGACGACCGGTTCGCGCGTCGCGGCGATCGATCCCGTTGGACATCAACTGACCTTCACCGACGGCAGGACGCAATCCTGGTCGAAATTGCTTCTGACGACCGGCACGCGCGCCCGCACATTGCCGCTGACCGGCGGTGATCTCGAAGGCGTGTTCTCCCTGCGCGGGATCGACGACACGAAACGGATCGGCCTTGCACTGGAGGCGGCGCAGAGCGTCGCAATCATCGGCGGCGGATATATCGGTATGGAGTTCGCCGCCGTTGTACGTTCCCTTGGCAAGCAAGTCACCGTCATCGAAGCGCAGGACCGCATCCTGAAACGGTCCGTCGCGCCCGAAATTTCGAGTTTCTTCCAGGATCTGCATGCCAGCCATGGCGTCCGGCTGGCGCTAGGCGAGGGGGTTAACTGCATCGTCGGCGCCGACCGGGCCGAAGGTGTCGAACTGGCGTCGGGCGAAATGGTTGCCGCGGACCTCGTGCTGGTGGCCGCAGGTGCCGTGCCGGTGACGGAGCTTGCCGAGGCGGCGGGCATTGCGGTTGAGCGCGGGATCGTTGTCGACGAAGCCTGCCGGACCAGCGCTCCCGACATCTTTGCCGCGGGCGATTGCACCGTCTTCCCGTCGCGTCGCTACGGCCGGCGGATCGGGCTCGAAAGCGTCCAGAACGCCTCGGACCAGGGAAAGGCTGCTGCGCTTTCCATGCTTGGCGAGCAGACAATCTACGACCCGGTGCCGTGGTTCTGGTCAGACCAGTATGACGTGAAACTGCAGATCGCCGGCTTGTCCGCCGGATACGACCGCACAGAGCTCGTCGGCGAACCGGGCGAGGGGCGCTTCGCACTGCGCTACTTTGCCGGCGACACGCTTCTCGCCGTCGATGCCGTCAACGATCCGCGCTCCCACATGATGGCGCGCAAGGAAATCGCCGTCCGCGACCATGCCCTGGCCGCCTGACGATCCACCCGATGACCAGAATTCGACCGCGAAAGGAGAATGCAGATGAACGTGGTTAGCTCAATGCCGGCTGTGCTGATGTCAAAGGTCGAGATGACCGAATTGATCATGGCCGCGAAATTCATCCAGAAGAAAAGCTGGAAAGACATCTCGGCGGCTGCCGGCATGTCCGAGGTCTTTGTCGTTTCGGCCTGTCTCGGCCAGAACTCGCTGCCTGCCGAAGCGGCTGCGAAATTGGCGGGCTTCCTCTATCTCGGCAACCGCGCCAGGGATGTTGAAATCGCCCTGCAACTGCCGCCGAAGAAAGGCCAGGAAGCCGAAACCGTCTCCAAGGATCCGCTGATCTACCGCTTCCACGAGATCATCTATGTCTATGGCGACACGATCAAGGAACTGATCCACGAGGAGTTCGGCGACGGCATCATGAGCGCAATTGATTTCGACCTGAAGATCGACCGGATCGAGAACCCGAAGGGCGACCGCGTCAAGGTGTCGATGACCGGCAAGTTCCTGAAATACAATCAGTGGTAACACGCCGTCCCGGTCCCGGTCCCGGTTCCATCCGCCGTCGGGCGGGGCTGAGGCCGGGGCCGCATCTCCTGTCGTTGCGCCCTGCGGTGTACTGACCGCCCGCTAAAGGTCGCCCTCGACGGATCCTCCCGGTTTCGTATAGTCCCATCGCGTGGCACATGTGCCGAGCAATCGGGAGGATGATCTATGGACGACCTGTTCGGCCGGCATGCGGTTGTGACCGGCGCCGGAAGCGGCCTTGGGGAGGCGATCGCGCTGTCTCTCGCCGAAAACGGAGCGCGCGTCACGGCGATGGGCCGACGACGCGAGCCGCTCGAGGCCCTTGCCCGGCGAAACAGCCGTATCGTCGCCGTCGAGGCCGACGTCACGAATGGCGAAAGCTTCGCCGCCGCGATCCAGAAGGCCGTCGATGCAAACGACATGATCGATATCGTCGTCGCCAATGCCGGCATGGCCGACAGCGAGCCCTTCAAGAAAATGACCGAAGCGCATTTCCGGTCGATCGTTGATGTCAATCTTGTCGGTGTTTTCAATACGTTCCGGGCATGTTTTGACAAGATGATACATGGGCCGAATGGCCGCCTGATCGCCATCTCCTCGATCGCCGGGCTGCACGGCCATCCCTACATGTCCGCTTACTGCGCGTCCAAACACGGCGTGATCGGCCTCGTCCGTGCGCTCGCGATGGAAGTGGCGAAGACCGGCGTGACCGTCAATGCGATCTGTCCCGGCTATACCGAGACGCCGATGCTGACGCACACTATCGAAAACATCATGGAGAAAACCGGGCGCACGCGCGAAGAGGCGGAAGCGCCGATCCTCTCGACCAACCCGCAGGGGCGGTTCATCAAGCCGGAGGAGGTCGCGGCGACGGCGCTCTGGCTGTGCAGTTCGGGCGCGGCGTCGGTGAACGGGCAGGCGATCGAAATGTCCGGCGGCGGCAGTTGAGCGGGGCGGCGATGACGGATTTCAGCAGAACGCGCGATCTCTTCCATCTTCCGGACGGGGTAATCTATCTCGACGGCAATTCCCTCGGCCCGCTGCCGAAGACCGCGCTCGCACGCGCCACTCGCACCATGGCCGACGAATGGGGCGAGATGCTCATCGGCGGCTGGAACAAGGCGCAGTGGATGGCGATGCCGGGGCAGATCGGTAACCGCATCGCCAGGCTGATCGGCGCGGAGGAGGGCAGCGTCGTTATTGGCGACACGCTGTCCATCAAGGTCTACCAGGCGCTCGCCTCGGCGCTCGACTTGCGGCCCGACCGCAGGATCGTGCTGTCGGACAGCGGAAACTTCCCGACCGATCTCTACATGGCGGAAGGATTGTTGCGCACCCTCGACAAGGGGCACGAATTGAAGATCGTCGCGCCGGAAGACGTCGCCTCGGCGATCGACGAGACTGTGGCGGCGGTCATGCTCACCCATGTCGATTACGGGACCGGACGCATGCATGACATCGCCGAAATCACGCGGCTGACGCATGAAGCCGGCGCGATCTCGATTTGGGATCTGGCGCATTCGGCGGGCGCCGTTCCGGTGGACCTCGCCGGTTGCGGCGCCGATTTCGCGACGGGCTGCACCTACAAATATCTCAATGGCGGGCCGGGCGCACCGGCCTTCATCTATGTTCGTCCCGGCTTGCAGGAGAGCGCAAGGCCGGCCCTTTCAGGCTGGCTCGGCCATGAAGCGCCCTTCGCTTTCGACCTCGATTACCGGCCGGCCGGCGGTGTCGAGCGAATGCGCGTGGGCACGCCGCCGGTGATCCAGATGGCCGTCCTCGATGCCGCGCTCAATGCCTGGGGGGGCATTGATATCGCGGACGTGCGGAAGCGGTCGATCGAGCTCAGCGAATTGTTCATCGCGGAGGTCGAGGCCGGGACGGACAAGTTAGCGCTTGCCAGTCCGCGGGATGCGAATGCGAGAGGATCTCAGGTCTCCTTCAGGTTTCATCAGGGTTACTCGGCGATGCAGGCGCTAATCGCGCGCGGCATCATCGGCGACTTCCGCGCGCCGGACCGCATGCGCTTCGGTTTCTGCCCGCTCTACAACACGCCGGAGGAAATCCGCCGCGCCGCTGCGGCACTGTGCGAGATCGTCGAGACCGATGCCTGGAACCGGCCCGAATTCCTCAAGCGCGAGGCCGTCACGTGACCTCGGAAAAGGATTACGATCCGTCCGGCGAGGGCGCCACGATGAGTTTCGACGGCCGCATGTCCTATACGGATTATTTGCGGCTCGACGACATTCTCGGCGCGCAGGACCCGCTTTCCGATGCGCATGACGAGATGCTGTTCATCGTTCAGCATCAGACGTCCGAATTGTGGATGCGGCTCGCCATCCACGAACTGACCGCTGCACGGACCGCGATCGCCGGAGACAGGCTGCCGCCGGCGATGAAGATGCTCGCCCGCGTGTCGCGGATCTTCGAGCAGCTGAATTCGTCATGGGACGTTCTGCGCACCATGACGCCCAGCGAATACACGCATTTTCGCGAGAAGCTCGGCCAGTCATCGGGCTTCCAGTCCTCGCAATACCGCCTGATCGAATATCTGCTCGGCAACCGCAACCATGCGATGCTGCGCCCGCATGCGCATCGCCCAGACATCGCGCCGCGGCTGGAAGCCGAACTGGCGACACCGAGCCTTTACGACGAGGTTCTGCGTCTTGCCGCGCGCCGCGGCATCGCCATGCCGGCTTCGGTCCTGACGCGTGACGTCTCGCAGACCCACCGGCCGGACGATCGCGTGATCGCCGGATGGCGCACGGTCTATGAAGCGCCCGAGGCTCATTGGGACCTCTACGAACTCGCCGAGAAGCTGGTCGATTTCGAGGACTATTTCCGCCGCTGGCGCTTCAATCACGTCACCACGGTGGAGCGCGTCATCGGGTTCAAGCGCGGCACCGGCGGCACCGGGGGCATCAGCTATCTGAAGCGGATGCTGGAGGTCGAACTGTTCCCGGAGCTCTGGCACGTTCGCACGGAACTCTGAACGGAGCGCCCGTCAGGCATCGATGCGGCTGCGGAATTCGCGGGGCGCCATGCCCGTTGCGTTGGCGAAGACCCGGCTGAAATAGGCCGGGTCATTGAAGCCGAGCATATAGGCGACCTGCGAGACGGGCAGGTTGGTGTAGACGAGGTTGCGCCGCGCCTCCCGGATCATCCGATCCTCGACGATATGTGAGGCTGGCTGACCGACGGCAGCGCGGGTAACGCGGCTCAGATGCGTCGGTGATATCCTCAATGCGTCGGCATAGGCGGCGACCGGCCAATGGTCGAGGAAATGCTCCTCGACGAGCGCCATGAACCGTTCATACAGTCCGCTCGTGTCCTGGCCGCCTGAAAGAGAGATATCGCCGGCGAGGCCACGTGCGACATGGCCGAGCAGAACGCCGGTCAGCGACCGAAGGATTTGGGCACGCGCGAAACCACGTCCGGCATGTTCCTCAAATATCTCCTCCATGACTGGCCGAGCCCATTCGCCGGCCGGAAAGATAGCCGGGTGGGCAAGCGCCTGCCTGAGCCCCTCAGACGGCTCCAGCGCCTCATCCATCATTTCGGAGGCGATGGTCAGCACCCAGCCATGCGTGCCCGGAACGAATGAAAAGGCGTGAACGGCGCCGGTCGGCACATTGACCAAAGTGCGCGGCTCCAGCGGGAGGGCGCCATCCTCTAGCAAGGCGCGGCCGCCGCCCCAGTCGATCAGAAGGATCTGGTGCAGACGGGCGTGCCTGTGCGGCGCCAGTTCCCAGTCGTGCACCTTTGAGCGGACCTCGATCGTCTCGCAATGGACAACATCGGGCAAATCCCCGGTTTCGCCGAAAAGGTTGTAGTTCAGGATCGTGGATGTGGACGGTTCGGGCATGTTCGATTTGTACAAGAGAAGGGCAATGGGGTCCATTTAATCCAGCGCCAAATCCGCTAGTTCTGTACAAAATCGGAGGAAACGTCATGAAAACACAGGTTTGCATTATCGGTGGTGGCCCGTCGGGACTAATGCTGTCGCAGCTTCTTCACCTAAAGGGCATCGACACCATCGTGCTCGAGAAACACAGCCGCGAATATGTCCTCAGCCGGATTCGCGCCGGCGTGCTGGAGCATGGTTTCGCGGAACTGATGCGCGAGGCACAGTGCGGCGAGCGCATGGATGCAGAAGGCGAGATCCATGAAGGCTTCTTCATCTCCCATGATGGCGTGCTCGACCGGGTCGATCTCGAAAAATACAGCGGCGGTTCGTCCGTCGTCGTTTACGGCCAGACGGAATTGACGCGCGATCTCTACGATGCGCGCGACAAGATGAACGGCGCGGTCATTCACAACGCGGAAGACGTCAAGCCGCACGATCTGACCTCGGATAAGCCGTACGTGACCTATCGCGACGGCGACGAGGTCATTCGTATCGATTGCGATTACGTCATCGGCGCGGACGGATTTCACGGCGTCAGCCGCAAGTCGATCCCGCGCGATGTGCTGACCGAATATGAAAAGGTCTATCCGTTTGGCTGGCTCGGGGTCCTGTCGCGCACCAAGCCGGTTTCGCCGGAGCTGATTTACGCGAAACACGAACGCGGCTTCGCGCTGTGTTCGCTGCGGTCGCAGGTGCTCAGCCGTTACTACATCCAGGTGCCGCTGTCGGACTCGGTCGAGGACTGGTCTGACGACGATTTCTGGGCGGAACTGAAGCGGCGCCTGCCGCAGGAAGTGGCCGACCGGATGGAAACCGGGCCGTCGATCGAAAAATCGATTGCGCCGCTGCGCTCCTTCGTCGCCGAACCGATGCGCTACGGCAATCTGTTCCTGGCCGGCGATGCGGCCCACATCGTGCCACCGACTGGCGCGCGCGGGCTGAACAGCGCAGCCTCGGACATCTACTATCTCTACCATGCCATGGTCGCTCATTATAAGGACGGCGATGACAGCGGGCTGGAGAACTACTCCGCCAAGGCGCTTGCCCGCGTATGGAAGGCGCAGCGGTTCTCCTGGTGGATGACGACGCTGCTGCACACGTTCCCGGACAGCATCCCCTATGATCAGAAGCTGCAGCAGACTGATCTCGAATACCTGTTCTCGTCGGAGAAGGCGCTGGGGTCGCTTGCCGAGAACTATGTCGGCCTGCCGTTCTGATTTTTGAATAGCGGGGGAAGAAAAGCCCGGACGCTGCCAGCGCAGCGCCCGGGCTTGTTTATTTCGTCATTGAAGCAGTGACGGCAGGAAGAGCACCAGACCCGGGAAGGCGATCGCGATCGCAACGACCACGAGGTCGGCCAGCAGGAAGGGTATGACACCTTTGAAGATCTGCACGACGGTCGCATATTCGCTCGCCACGTTTCGTATGACGAAGACGTTGAGGCCGACCGGCGGCGTGATCATGCCGATTTCCAGCAGCTTGACGCAGAATACGCCGAACCAGATCAGGTTGATGTCTTCGGCCCTGAAAATCGGCAACAGGACGGGCAGAGTGACCAGCATGGCGCCGAACGGTTCCATGAACATGCCGAGGATCAGATAGACCACGACGACGATGATCATCAGCTCGACATAGCCGAGGTCGGCGCCGCTCACGACGCCTGAGATGAACCCGGTCAGGCCTGTCAGGCCGAGGAAGCGGGTGAACATCGATGCGCCAACACCGATGACGAAGAGCGACGACGAGGTCATCAGCGTTTCGATCATCGAGGTCTTGAAGGCAGGCCATGTCAGCCGGCGTGTCACCGTCGCAATCAGGATCGATCCGAGTGCGCCGACAGCGCCGGCTTCGGTCGCGGTGAATACGCCGGAAAACAGGCCGCCAAAGACAATGGCCATCAGCAACAGGACCGGCCAGATTTCGAGGACAGCCTTTTTCGTATCGATTTCGCCGGCGTCGAGCGGGCGGGGAGGGGCGATATCCGGCCGCAGCCAGCAGGTCAGAAGCACCACGACCGTATAGGCGAGCGCGGTCAGGAGGCCGATGGACACGCCGCCGACGAAGACCTTGATGACCGAGGTCTCTGCGAAAACGCCATAGACGATCATCAGGATAGAGGGCGGTATCAATGCGCCGATGGTTCCGCCCGCAGCGATGGAACCGGTGGCGAAACTCGGCGAATAGCCGGATTTCACCATTTCGGGGATCGCGATCCGGCCCATCGCCGCAGCGGTCGCCAGCGACGAGCCGCAGACAGCCGCGAAGCCGGAGCAGGCGAAGATCGACGAAATGGCGAGCGCGCCGGGAATACGGCGAAGTATCGCCTTTGCCGCGTCGAAGAGCCCACCCGTCATGCCTGTGTGAAAGGCGATGAAGCCCATCAACAGGAACATCGGAACGGCGGACAATGTCCAGTTGGCGACGAAGGAAAAGGGCGTCGACGACAGCAAGCCGATAGCGGGCGTCCAGCCCAGCAGCCAAGCGATGCCGCCGACCGGCACGGCGATCAGCGCCAATGCGACGGGGACGCGCAGGGCCAGCAGTATGAAAAGAACGAGAACGCCTATGAATCCGGTCGCGACGCTCATTGTTCAGCCTCCGTCTGCGGTTTCCTCGGCTCGAAAATTCGCAGGAAGGTGATCAGCGCGGCCAGCGCAAAGCCAAGCGGAAGCAGATAATAAGCCGGCCAGGTCGGCACCGGGATATTTTGAGCCATCACGAAGGTGCCGGTCTTCAGGTTCTTCATGGCGGTGAGTAGCGTCACCCATGTCAGCGCGCCGTAGATCACGGTGGAGATAAGGGCGACCAGCCGGTCCGACCAGTCGCGGGCCCGTTCATCCAAGAAAGGTTCGATGACTTCGACCTGCACCATGCCGCCGCCGCGCTCGACCCAGGCCAGCGGAATGAAGGCGAGGGCGATCATATAGTAATTGGTGACGATCTCGTATGTGGCCGGAACCGGCGTGTTGGTCGTGTTTCGCAACGCGACGTCGATGACGACATGGATCATCAGCGCAATGATCGCGACCGCTCCTATTGTTGCGAGCAGGGCGAGCAGACCGTCTTGCACGCGGGAAAGCATGCGCATGGTTTATCCTCGGATGAACGGTTTGGATCGAAGGATGGTCCGGAGGCGACAAGGCCCCCGGACCGATTTCGGATCATCCGCCGTAGCTGGCGTAGTCGACCTTGGACCAGACTTCTTCCTGTACCCGCTTGGCGATGGCCTGAGGGTCATTGTCCAGCTCTTCGGCTATGGCCGTCCATTTCTCGACCAGGCCCAGGAATGTCTGGATCTGGTCGGGCGCATCCTCGATGCCGAACTGCTCCTGCGAGTACGTGCCGGCCGTCGTGATGTCGTCCTGAACGAACTGCTTGATCTGCTCGACGAATTCCGGGTCGGCCTCGATGAACTCGACGCCGGCCTTCTCGGATGCGGCTTCGGCCTCGGCCGGCATCGTGGAGCCCCAGCGATTGGTGAAGTCGGCATTGGCGCGATTGGCGGCGCGCGCCATGGCTGCACGGTCTTCGGCCGACAGGTCGTCCCAGGTTGCCTTCGACACGGTGAAGTTCGACGTGGAGAAGTATAGGCCGAGCGGGGCGTAGGTGACATATTTTGCCACTTCCACGAGACGGAAGGACAGCATGTCCGCGATCGAAGCCATTGTGCCGTCGATCGTGCCCGAGTTCATCGCCTCGAACTGGTCGAAGACCGACATCTGGACCGGCGTCGCGCCGAAATGTTCGGCGAACCGCGCCCAGGGCGCCCCGCCGGAACGCAGGCGCATGCCCTTCATGTCCTCGGCATTGTGGATCGGCTTCGTCGTCAGGAATTCATAGACGTCGGATGCACCGGAACCGAGAAAGACCAGGCCGAGATCCTTCATTTCCTGCTGGCAAGGCGCGCAGTTGACGACGAATTCGGTCAGTGCGGAGCCCATTGCCTGCGAGTTCGTGCCGGTCAGCGACAGCTGGCCCGTCACCGACATCATCGGCAGGTCGGCCGGGAAGTAGAGCGGCAGCAGGTTGCCGACTTCGGCGATCTGCGACTGCAGCGCGTCCTTCATTTGGCCGAGATTGACGACTTCCGGCCCGAGCATCGTGGCGGTCAGGCGGCCGTCAGATTCCTCGGGCAGGTATTTCATAAAGTTCGTGTACATGACGCCATTCGCCGGATGCGGCGGAGGCGCGGCAGGAGCGACGCGCAGTTCGCGTGCGTCGGCGATGTTGGCGGCACCGAGCGTCAGCGCAGAAGCCGCCATGAACGCGGTAAGAAACTTCTTCATCATTTACCTCCCATGGTGCGATAAAGGTTTCAGGGTGCGAGCAATCGTCTCGCATTCTCCTTCAAGATCAGAGGACGCACCTCATCCCTGATCTCAAGCTCTTCGAAGTCGCTGAGCCAGCGGTCCGGCGTGATTGCTGGCCAATCCGAGCCGAACAACATCTTCTTCTTCAGAATCGTATTCGCGTAGTGCACGAAAATCTTCGGAAAATATTTCGGAGACCAGCCCGACATGTCGATATAGACATTCGGCTTGTGCTGCGCGACGGCAAGACCTTCTTCCGTCCAAGGGAAGGACGGATGGGCCAGAATGATCGGCGTGTCGGGGAAATCCACCGCGACATCGTCGACATGCATCGGGTTCGAATATTTTAGCCGCATGCCCATGCCGCCATGCATCCCCGAACCCACACCGGTCTGTCCGGTGTGGAAGAGCATGATCGCGCCTTCTTCGGCGATGGCCTCGTAGAGCGGATAGGCCCAGCGCTCGTTGGGGTAGAATCCCTGCATGGTCGGGTGGAACTTGAAGCCGCGCACGCCGAATTCGCGTACCAGCCGGCGCGCCTCGCGGGCACCGGCCTTGCCCTTGGCCGGATCGATCGAGGCAAACGGGATCATGATGTCGGAATTTTCTGCCGCGATCTGCGCCACTTCCTCGTTCGAATAGCGGCGGAAGCCGGTCTCTCGTTCGCCGTCGACGGGAAAAATTACGCAGCCGATATTGCGTTCGCGGTAATAGCCCGCCGTTTCTTGAACGGTCGGCAGCATGCCCTTGGCACCGGCGGGATTCTTGAAATAGTTGGCCATGCCGGCCTGGAATTCGTCATAGCCATCGTCGCGCGGACCGCAGCAGGGCTCCTCGGCATGAGTGTGGATATCGAATGCGCGGATGGTGTCGAAGTTCAAGATTCTTCCTCCCAATCGAAGCCGACATATTTGCGTAGCAATTGCATGAGCGTGCGCAATTCCGGGGCGGTCAAGGTCGACCTCAGGTTAATTTCATGCTGGGCAAATGCCGAACGGTGCTCTTCGATAAAATCGAGGCCCGACGTTGTGAGCGACAGTTGCACCGAACGGCGGTCGTGATCGGGGATGGTTCGCTCGACAAGCTGGCGATCCTCGAAGGAGCGGACCAGCTTCGTCATGTGCGCCGGCTTGATGCGAAGAATCTGCGCCACCATGCCCTGGCGAATGCCCGGGTTGCGACCGATAAGAAGCAGTGTCGAGAATTCGCCGGGCCGCAGTCCGTACGCGCCGAGATCCTCGAAAAACGTCTCATAAGTGTGGACCTGGGCGAGGCGGGCCATAAAGCCGATCGAATCCGCTAGATCACGCAGATCCGCGGTTTCCTCGGTTAGGGGTTCATTCACCGCAAGATCCACTGTGTCAGTCCTTTTTCGGAATGTTCAGCCTCTTGGCGCGTTTTTCGAGGAAGGCGCGCAGACGCTCCTCGGCCTCGGGGCTCGTCGCCGTAAAGGACGCCATGAGCGATTCGACGAACAGTCCGTCTTCCTTCGCCATGTCCTGAATGCGGGGCAGAGCATGTAGAACGGCGTAGTTGGAGAGTTCGGCATTGCCCGCGGCGTTCCTGGCCAGTTCAAGCGCCTTGGCCTTGGCCTCACCGGGTTCGACGATATACTGGCAAAGATTCCAGCGCTCGCCTTCCTCGGCCGAGGCAACGCGGCCGGTCAGCATCATGTCGGTCATCCGGGCGACACCCATCAGGCGCGCCGCGCGCACCGAGCCGCCGCCGCCGACGAAGATGCCACGCTGGCCTTCAGGCAAGGCGAAGAACGCGGTTTTGTCGGCCACTCGGATATGCGTCGACGAGGCCAGTTCCAGCCCACCGCCGACCACAGCACCATGGAGGGCCGCAACCCACGGGATCGCGCCGTGTTCGATCGTCCCAAAGACGGCATGCCACCGGCGGGAGCCGCGGACGCCTTCGATCGGAGTTTTCTTGACGTGTTCGGCGAGATCGAGGCCGGCACAGAAATGATCGCCATGTCCGTAGATAACGCCCGCCTTGGCTTCGCCTTCGGCGCGCTGCACGGCGTCGGCGATGGCCTCAACGAAGACATCGCTGATGGCGTTCCGTTTGGCCGGGCGATTGAGGCCTATCAGTGCAACGTCGCCATCCAGCTCATAGGTGACGAAACTCTCGTTTGCCGCCTTGTCCATTATTTCTCCCGCCATCCTGACATGCGGTCTTGTGTGCCGCTGAAATTGTTTACTAGGATAATGTTTTGAATTATACGAACGCCACGTATTGCGTCAACAGCAATCCAACGACAAGCCGAAGACGGGCCGATCCGGGGAGGAATGGTATGTCCACTGCACCGCTCAGGGAGATCGAGACGTGGTCTCCCGAAATTGTTTCTGAACAACGCCAAGACGGAACATGGATCATCAGCCGCGGCGATCCGCTCGGCGACTATCCGGACCGCGTTACCGACCGCCTTGTCTATTGGGCCGAGAAGGCGCCGGACCGGGCCTGGATGGCCGAACGTGATTCGGCCGGCGGCTGGCGCAAGATCAGTTTCAGCGAGGCGCTGAAGGCCGTCCGCTCAATTTCGCAGATGCTGCTCAATCATGGCCTGTCCGCCGAGCGGCCGCTTCTGATCCTGTCCCATAATTCTATCGAGCATGCTTTGATGGCGCTCGGCGCCCAGCATGTCGGCATTCCCTCCGCCGCCGTTTCTACCGCCTACTCGCTCATCTCCGAGGATTGCGCCAAGCTGCGCGATATCGCGGCACAGCTGACGCCCGGTATGATCTTCGCGCAGGACGGTCCCGCTTATCAGCGCGCGATCGACATGGTTTTCGATTCGGATGTCCCGGCTGTGGTCGTGACCGAGCCGATCGACGGCCGCGAATGTCTCGATTTCCACGATGTTCTCGAAACCGGGCCGACATCGGCCGTGGACGAGGCGCATCGGAAGGTCGTACCGGACACCGTCGCCAAATTTCTTTTCACCTCGGGCACGACCGGATCGCCCAAGGCGGTCATTACGACCCATCGCATGCTGTGCTCGAATCTCGAGATGGTGACCGACTGTTACGCCTTCATGCGGGAGGGCGGCGAGCCGCCGGTGGTTGTCGACTGGGCGCCCTGGAGCCATGTCGCCTCGGGCAACAAGATCTTCAACCTGATGATCTACAATGGCGGCACCTTCTATATCGACCACGGCAAGCCGTCGCCGGCCGGCATGAAGGAAACGATCCGAAACCTGCGCGAGGTCTCGCCGTCATGGTATTTCAACGTTCCGGCCGGCTACGAGATGCTTGTGAACGCGATGGAGAAGGACGACACTCTGCGCGAAAGCTTCTTCAAGCGGCTGCAGATGCTGATGTATGCGGCTGCCGCGATGGGCCAGCACACGTGGGACCGCCTGACCGAAATGGCGGTTCAGACGACCGGTCACCGGATCTTCCTCGGAACCGGTCTCGGCGCGACAGAAACGGCGCCGTTCGCGTTGATGTGCATGGAAGAGCAGGAAATCGCCGGCAATGTCGGTATTCCCTCCCAAGGTTTGACCCTTAAGCTCGTGCCGCATGGAGACAGGCTGGAAGCGCGTATCAAGGGACCTTCGGTGACGCCGGGCTATTGGCGCAACGAGGAAATGACGAAGGAGGCCTTCGACGAGGAGGGCTACTACAAACTCGGTGACGCATTGCGCTTCGCCGTCCCGGGCGATCCGTCCAAGGGCTTCTATTTCGATGGCCGCATTACCGAGAACTTCAAACTGAGGACCGGAACCTGGGTCGGTGTCGGCGCGCTGCGCGCCAAACTGGTCGACGAGTTCAAGGGCTATGTGCGCGATGTCGTTCTCGTCGGCGAAAACCGCGATGAACTCGGCGCCATCCTGATCCCGTTCTATCCTAAACTGCGGGAACTGATCGGTGACGCGGACGGGTTGAACGAACTTCAAGTGCTGGGCCACGAGACGGTGCGCGCCAAGATGGAGGAACTCCTCGACGGGCATGTGAAACAGTCGACCGGTTCGGCGACACGGGTCATGCGCGCGATTTTCCTCGCCGAGGAACTGTCCTTCGATGCCGGGGAGATCACCGACAAGGGATCGATCAACCAGCGGGCTGTCGTCCGTAATCGCGACGAACTCGCCGAGTCGCTCTACAACAATCATGACCGCCGCGTCTTTCTGGCGCGCAAATTGAGGGAGGCAGCATGAAAATCAAAGGAGCAGGCGCGATTGTAACGGGTGGCGCATCGGGACTGGGACGCGCCGTTGTCGACATGCTCGCCGAAGCGGGTGCGAAGCCGGTCGTTTTCGACCTGAACGCCGAAGCGGCGTCCGAAGCGGCCAAGGCCGTTGGCGGTGTGGCAGTCGCGGGCGACGTGGCCAATGAGGAAGACGCGGACCGCGCCGTCGATGCGGCTGTGGAAAGCTTCGGTGATCTGCGCATACTGGTCAATTGCGCCGGCATCGGTACAGCCGGGCGCATCGTCGGACGCGAGGGTCCGCTGCCCCTGGCGGATTTCGAAAAGGTGATCCGGGTCAATCTGATCGGATCATTCAACATGCTGCGTGTCGCGGCGGCGCGGATGACCGCCCAGGATGCACTTGAGGACAATGAGCGCGGCGTGATCGTCAACACGGCCTCGGTCGCGGCTTTCGACGGCCAGATCGGGCAGGCCGCCTACGCGGCATCGAAGGGAGGGATCGTCTCGATGGCGCTGCCGGCGGCGCGCGAACTGGCGCGCTTCGGCGTGCGGGTGAACACCATCGCGCCGGGCATCTTCATGACGCCGCTGCTGCAGGGCTTGCCCGAAGAGGTGCAGCAGAGCCTCGGCGCGGCGATTCCCTTTCCGTCGCGGCTCGGCGATCCGAAGGAGTTCGCCGATCTGGTGCGCTTCATGATCGGCAATCGCTACCTCAATGGCGAGGTCGTGCGTCTGGACGGTGCGATCCGCATGGCGCCCAAATAGCGGGGGCATACCGGAACCTTCTTTTCGCGTTCGGCAAAAACTGCTCGCGTATTTCCGCGCTTGTGGCGCGGTGTGTGATGGGAGAATTTGCGCGCATGTGACGACCGCCCACTGGGCGGTGCTGAAAGGGAGGAACCGGTGTCCATGTCGCGCGATCCGTCGAAGCTACGCTCTAATTTTGAAGAGGGAACATCGCGTTGGGCGGTCCGCCGCGCGCAATGGCGTGCCCTCGGTCTGACCGACGAGGACATGGCGAAGCCGAAGATCGCCGTCATCAACACCTCGTCGGAAATCGCCATCTGCTTTTCGCATCTCGACGGCATCGCGGCGGAAGTGAAAAATGCGATTCGCGAAGCCGGCGGTCTGCCCTTCGAGATCCGCACGTCCGCGCCATCCGATTTCATTATCTCCGGCGGCCGGCGCGCGACCTTTATCCTGCCGACGCGCGACCTGATCGCCAACGATATCGAAGTACAGGTCGAAGGAGCGCAACTCGACGGCATGATCCTGCTGACGTCCTGCGACAAGACCGTGCCGGGCCAGCTGATGGCGGCCGCCCGGCTCGACATACCCTCGCTGATGGTGATCTGCGGCTACCAGTCCTCGGGTCATATCGGAAATGAGCATGTCGACATCGAGGAAGTGTTCCTGCATGCCGGCTACCACGCGCAGGGCACGACCTCCTTCGAACGCCTGAAGGAAATGAGCGAGGTGGCGATTTCCTCGCCGGGTGTCTGTTCCGGCATGGGAACGGCGAACTCGATGCATTCGGTGACCGAGGCGCTCGGCATGTGCCTTCCGGGCGCCGCGCCGGTGGCGGCCAACTCGCCGAAAATGTGGGACCATGTGCGCGAGAGCGGCCACCGCATCGTCGACATGGTGTGGGAGGATCTTCGCCCGCGCCAGATCCTCACTGAGGGCGCGTTTCGCAATGCGGCCCGCGTCGACCTTGCCCAGGCGGGATCGATCAATTGCATCAAGCATCTGCAGGCAGTGGCGCTCGAGGCCGGGGTCGACATCGATCTGTACGACACGTTCGACAAGGAAGGCGCCTGGACGCCGGTGCTGACCGCGGTTCGTCCGATCGGGCCGCTGTCGATCGAGGAATTCGAGGCGGCAGGCGGCGCGCGCGGCACGATGAAGCAGCTGGAGTCTCTGCTCGATACGGACGTCATGACCGTTTCCGGAAAGACCGTGAAGGACAATCTCGAGGCGTTCGAAGTCGCCGACGACAATGTCATCCGGCCGCTCGACAACCCCTGGGGTCGGGAAGCGGCCATCGTCCTGCTGAAGGGATCGCTCGCGCCGGACACCGGTGTTGTGAAGGTCGGCCTGCGCACGCCGGACCGCAGGCTGTCCTTCAAGGGCAAGGCCAAGGTCTATGAGAGTTCCGTGGATGCCGAGGACGATTTGAAGGCCGGCAAGATCGGCAAGGGCGACGTGCTGGTGCTGCGCCGGCAGGGCGTCAAGGGTGGCCCCGGCATGGGCGGCGCGTCGCGGCTGGTCTTTGCCGTCGAGGGCGCAGGGCTCGGACCGGAGGTCGCGATCATCACGGACGGGCAGTTGTCCGGTCTGGTCAACAAGGGGCTGGTGGTCGGCGAAGTGCAGCCCGAATGGGCCGAGGGCGGACCGATCGCGCTGGTCGAGAATGGCGACGAAATCGACGTCGACGTCAACGCCAAGAGGATCGACCTGCTGGTCGATGACGCGGAAATGGCGAAACGCCGCGCAGCGTTCACGCCACCGCCTCCGACGACCGATTCCGGTTGGCTTTCCATCTACGAGCGCACGGTCACGCCGCTTCGGCGCGGCGCATCGCTGATCGACAGCGCCCGACATCGCGACTGATAGTCTAAATTGCTCCTGCCAGGTTAGCGCGGGTTTTGTCCCGCTCCCGCCCGGTTGTCGCAAAACTGTCATGGACGGGATTGTATGCGTGTCCGCGCAACGGATCGGATTCCGAGGGAAAGCGCATGGCCGGCCGGCCATGTTGCAATCCTGAAACGATCCGCGTTTTATCGCTGACAGAAACCATTCAAGTGCTTCCGCAAAGGCCGCGTGCAGCGGGAGGCGAGGCACGGGGGACAAGACGATGCAAATGGACAGGCAGGAACTCGAGGGCGGCATCTGCAAGATCACCCTCAACGGCTCACTTGACATTGAGGGCGCAGGCGCCGTCGAGGCACCATTTAACGAGGTGTCTCAGACGCACAAGAAGGTGATCATCGACATGACGAATGTCGATTTCCTCGCCTCGATCGGCATTCGGGTTCTCGTGAAGTCCGCCAAGACAATCGGCAGCCGCGGCGGCCGGCTGGCGGTGTACAACGTCAATGACGCGGCGCGCAGCGTGCTGGCGTCGACAGGCGTCGACGCGATCGTCTTCGTCGAGGACGACGAGGCCGCCGCGATTAACGTCGTGTCCTGACCGGCGGTGAACGCGCGCATCGACCTCGGCTGCAGCCTTGGCGAGATCTCGCGGCTGAATGCGTGGCTGGCGGACCGCTTCGCCGAAATGGGCCTGCCGGAAAAACCCGCAGGCAACATCAAGCTTTGCCTCAACGAGGCGGTCACCAACACGATATCCTACGGCTTCGCCGACCGGGACGGCGCCGAGATCAGCGTCGAACTGGATATCGGAGATGATAAGGCGGTGGCGACGCTGATCGATAACGGCGTCGCCTTCGATCCGCTGACGGTACCGGAGGCAGCGAAGATAACGGATTTGGAGACCGCCCAGATCGGCGGCTTCGGGGTCAAGCTGATGCGCGAATTGTCATCCTCGATCGACCACGAGCGTGCGGGCGGCCGCAACCGGCTGACGATGCGTTTCGACCTCGGCTAGCCAGCCCGTTCGCCGTGCCAGGCGAGCGCCAGGCAGGTGATGTCGTCGGATTGCGGGCAACCCTCGGCAAATACAGCAACTTTCGACTGGATCAGGTCCACAAGCGCGCCCGGGTCGTCCGGCGGATTGTCGGCCAGAAGCCTTTCCAATTGCTCCATGCCGAACATCCGACGGTCGGGTGCGAAGGCTTCCGTAACGCCGTCTGTGGCGAAGGCGACCATCGCGCCAGGTACGAGCGTGGACGTCTTTTCTCTGTAGACTGGCCCGTCGAACAGGCCGAGGGCAGGGCCGTTAACGCCGTATTTTTCAAGCTTGCCACCCGGTTCGATGACGAAGATCTCCTCGTGGCCGCCGCTAGCGATATTGAATTCGCCCGTCTTGAGGTTGAGCCGGGCAAAGGCAATCGTCACGAACATGCCTTCGGGATTGTCCTCGGCGAGTAGCGAATTCGCGCGAGTCAGGATCTCTGCGGCGCTGCCGCCTTCGCGGGCGATGGATTTCAGCACCATGCGCGAAACGCTCATGAACATCGCCGCAGGCACGCCCTTTCCGGAAACGTCGCCGACGGCGATCGCCAGCCATTCGTCGCCGATCATGAAATAATCGAAGAAATCGCCGCCGACCTGCTTGGCCGGCTGCATGGTGGCCGAGACGGTGAAGCGGTCGGCCAGCGGGCCGGCGTCGATCGTTTTGGGCAGAAAGGATTGCTGGATCTCGTAGGCAAGCCGCATTTCCTGATTGTGCAGACGCTTCGAGGTGATCTCGTGCGCCATCGCGTCGAACGTATCGGCGAACTGGCGGAAGCGGGTCGCCTGATTGCGCAGCACATCAAGCATGGAGGATTCGAAGGCGCCCTCGGCCAGCGCGCGTGTCGCCTGGGTGAGCGCGGCGATGGTGCCGTTCAGACCCTGCAGGCGGGAGCCCAGCTCGGCGATGATCGCCATGGCCGTGTCCGGCGAACGCGCCATGATGTCACGGATCGCCGATTGTTCGATGCGCAGCAACCTGACCGGGCTTCTGGAGGTGACGGCGGCGGTACGCGGAGTCGAAGCGAAAGCTGCGATCTCGCCCACCAGCTCGCCGGGGCCCATGGTCGCGACAATGACGCGGCCCACGGCGGTCGAAACCTCGATAGAGACTTCGCCGTCGAGGATCAGATAGGCGAAATCTCCGGCATCGCCCTGTTCGAAAAAGGTGACGCCGGCGTCTGCCGTATCAACGTCGCAACTCTTGGCGAGCAGGTCGAGACCATCGTCGCCGAAACCGGCGAAACTGCTGCTTTGCCTGAGGAAGGCGCGGATCGTCTCGGCGTTGTCGAGAGCATTGGCAATTGTCCCGGTCATTCTGGCTCATTGTTCGCTGGGGCTGCTTGATGACCGGACCATAATGCAGCGGCGGCGTGCCGTGGCAAGTGACGGTCGATGATCGGATCAGAGAGCTGTTGCGGAATCAGCCGCGCTTCGCGAAGAGATCCGAATAGTTGAGCGTTGCGTGGCTGTGTTCACGCATCATCGCTTCCGCGCGGGCCGCGTCGCGTCTTCTGATTGCATCGAGAATGATGACGTGCTGCGAGAAGCCCACCGTCAGGCGCGTGCGTTCGCGCTCGTAGTTGGCGTTCTCGAAGGCGAGAGTACCGAGTTCGGCAAAGGGCAGGTGACGAATCCGCTCGTATGTGTGGGCAATGAGTTCGTTTCCGCATTCCATCATGATCGTGTGGTGGAAAACGATATTGGCTTCCTGGTACTCGTCCATCATGGCTATGCCGGGACTTTCGAGCGACGCGGCCGTCTGTTCGATGGAGGCGGCAAGCCGGCTCTCGACCTCCCTGGATATGCCATTCATTGCCATATTTCGAGCGGCAAGACCTTCCAGAACAGCCTTGATCTCTATGGTATTTTCAACGCTGTCTGTGGAAACGCGCCGCACCGAATAGCCGCGACCGCGGCGCTTTTCGATTAGCCCCTCGGCTTCGAGCGCGGCCAATGCGGTGCGCGCAGGCGTGCGCGAGACCCCCAGTTCTTCGGCGATAGCAACTTCTGAAATTCGGTCGTCTGTACTGTAGTCGCCATTGATGACCTTACGGCGGACAATTGCGAGTACGCGTTGTTCGTAGGAAGGCATGGAGGCGCTTTCTGTATACGTAATTTCCCGCTTCTAGCCAGAATGGGGTGACAATTCCATTAAACTCAAACAGTATGTATCCGTAATGGGGCTTCTGGCGCCATTCACAAGGGAGGAACAATTCATGAAACGCACGATCGCTGCGGTTGCGGCCGCATATCTCGCCTGTACGTGCGCGGCGTCCGCAAAGGACATGTCGCTCGCCTATTGGATGGGTCCCAAACATCCGATGAACGCCGGTTTGTTCGAGCCATTCGCCGAGAAGCTTGCGGAGGTTTCCGGCGGCGAAATGACAGTCACGCAATATCCGGGCGGGGCGTTGAATACCGCGCCGCCGAAGCAGTATTCGATTATGCTCAGCGGCGTCGCTGACGTGGTATTCGCGCTACCGGGGTACACGTCGGACCTGTTCCCGAAGACTAACGTGATCTCGTTTCCCGGTGTTTGCGAGGACGCGGTGGAATGCACCGAGGCGTTACTGCGCGCCAAGTCCGAACTGGAAGACGAGTACGACGCCAAGCTTCTTGCAATATGGGCCAATGACAAGCCTGTGCTGATCACGCGCGACACGCCCGTTCGCACTCTGGAAGATCTCAAGGGTTTGAAGATTCGCGTCGCCACTAAGGAAAGCGTTTCGTCTGTCGAGGCGATGGGCGCGAGCGCGGTTGCGCAACCGGCCAGTGTTCTGAACCAGAACCTCGCCAATGGCGTCATCGACGGCATCATGATCGGCGCGTCTGCGATCGCTTCGTTCAAGCTTCATGAACCGGGCAAATACGTCACGACCTGGTTCCCGAGTTCCGCGTCTGCGCTCATACTGGCGATGAACAAGGGATATTACGACAGCCTCAGTGACCAGGAGAAGGCATGGGTCGATGCCGCAGCTGACGAGTCGCTCTCGCGGGCGGCAGGCCAAGCCTATCAGCGTGCCGGCGAAAACGGTCTCCAAGTCGCAGCCGACAATGGCATGGAACTGATCGAAATTTCCGACGAGGAGAAGGCCCGGTTCAACGACGCGATCGCCGATGCGATGGCCGCTTCGATGCAGGAGAAAGCCGGCGACAAGACAGTCGGCGAGATCATGGCCATCATGAAGGGCGAATAGCGCCGGATATGGACGCGACTCCAAAAATTTTAGCGCGGGCGGAACTATGGCACGCCCGCGCCAACGGTCTGCTTGCCGTTCTCGGTGGTGTCTCGGTGTTCTTTCTCGTTGGCGTCACAATGACCGCGGTGTTCTCTCGCTATGTTCTCAACGACCCAATCTACGGTATCGAGGACCTGTCGACCATGGGACTGACAGTCGTCGTGGCCGGCGCAGTCGCGTATGGCGCGGACAAGGGCTCTCATGTGAGCGTCAATGTGATCGGCATGATGGCCGGTCGCGCGACGACCCGATACACGGATGTCCTGGCGCGTTTGCTCGGTATTGGCATCGTGTCCGTTGCGACCTATGCGCTGTTCACAAAGGGCAGCTGCGGACTGCCCTGCGGCGATATCACCAACAATCTCTCCATTCTGCACTGGCCGTTCTATTACATTCTCGGCTTCGCGATGGCGTCCTACGCAGTGCTTCTCGTCGTTCATCTTCTCATCGGGCTTGCCCGGTGGTCCGGTGAAGACCCGAACGCCGACGCGGATTGACGGAGCCCCTTTCATGGATCCTTTGACAATCGGAATCCTCGGCTTCTGCGCGTTGTTCGTGCTGCTGTTCATCCGCATGCCTGTCGGCACATCTATGATGCTGGTTGGGGCAGTTGGCATCTACATGATCCGACCGCAGGCAAGCTTGCCGGTCCTCGCCGGGGAAATCTTCGGGGAAGCCTCCAACTACTCGCTGACGATTTTGCCGCTGTTCATCCTGATGGGGAATCTGGCGGGTGTCTCCGGAATGAGCCGCGACCTATACAATGCTGCTCACAGTTGGTTTGGTCATCTCAAGGGAGGGCTCGCCTCGGCAACCATCGTGGGCTGCGCGGGTTTCTCGTCGCTTTCCGGATCCTCACTTGCAGCAGCGTTGACGATGGGGCGGGTCAGCCTGCCCGAGATGCAGCGTTTTGGCTATGACAACGGGCTCGCAACCGGAGCGATCGCGGCAGGCGGGACGCTGGGCATCCTTATCCCGCCGTCCGCCGGCTTTGTCGTCTACGCCATTCTGACCGAGGAGAGTATCGGCCGCCTCTTCATGGCGGGCGTCGTGCCGGGAGTGTTGCTGACCGCGTTGTTCATCACCGCCATCTGGTTAATCGTGACGCGCAAGCCGGAAAAAGCGCCCCAGTCCGTCACTGCGGAGCCTGTCTCGAAACGCATGGCTTCGCTAGTCCGCGCCTTTTGGATCATCGGCATTATCGTGCTGACGATCGGCGGCATCTACACAGGCGTCTTCTCGGCCGTGGAGGCCGCAGGGGTAGGAGCGTTCCTGGCGCTGATCGTCACGGTGATTCGCGGGGCTGCGAGTTGGGAGAACATCCGGGATGTCTCCCTGCAGACGCTGAAATCCACTGGCACGGTATTCCTGATCCTGTTCGGCGCCTTCGTCTTCAAGACGTTCGTCGGCTTCACGGGCATACCCTTCCGCCTGACCGGCTGGGTTGAAGCGCAAGGCTTCGGCCCGACCGCTGTCGTGATCACGATTCTCGTCGCCTACATCGTACTCGGCACGTTCCTGGAGGGATTCGCCATCCTCGTGCTTACGGTGCCGCTCGTGCAGCCAATCCTACAGTCGCTCGGCGTCGATCTGGTCTGGTTCGGCGTGCTCATTGTCATCGTACTGGAGATGGCGCTTATTTCTCCACCTGTCGGAATCAATGTCTTCGTCGTCAAGGGCATTGCCGACAATGTGCCGCTCAATACGATATTCCGCGGTATCTGGCCGTTCTGGTTCGCGATGCTTCTGGCCGCGGTGTTGATCCTCGTCTTCCCTCAAATCGCATTGTTGTTGCCGAACACGATGTTCGGCTAAGGAGTTGACCTACCTTGGGTATTCGCTTTTTCTCCGACCGGAACCGTCCGGTTCACATGGGACCGTATCCGCTTGAGCGACTTGCGCGCCGTGACTCCAATGCGGAGTTATCGACAGTGCCGGACATGCCGCGTCTCAGCTTCCACCGTCCTGATACGCCCGAGAGCCTCGTCAACGCCATGGGCGAATACCAGGCTATGCTCGACACGATCCGCGACGGCTTGGTCAATAGGGTCCGCTCCGAGATACCAAACGATCCACAAGAGCGGTCCAATCATCTGAAAGGCTTTGGGTATTTCTCCGACGCATCGATGATTGGAACCTGCCGACTGACGAATGCGGTCTTACTCGCCGAGCCGATCAGGAACCCGGATATCGACCGGCTGAAACATGATCTGCGTACGCGCCAGACCAAAACGCTGGCATCGGGCATCGACATGATCATGGCCGACCTGAAGGACTCGATGGAGGCGCCGCCCTCGACCATCGACGGGCACGGCCATGCGATCGTGTTCCTCTATGAATATCCGCGCGATCCGAAGGCTGAAGAACCAGGTGCGGACTGGATCATGGATGCGCAGGCCGAGCGGGCCTGCCTGCGTGCCTCGGAGACGGCTGTCGTGATCGCCAACTACATCCGCCTGCTTGGTTTCGATGCGAAGGCGCACACGGGCACATCCTCGGACGTCGACCTGAATCGTCTTACGGTCGCCGCCGGACTTGCCAGCGTCGAGGCCGGTAAGCTTGTGAACCCCTATGTCGGCAGTCGGTTCGGCGTGGCGGCCATCACCACCGAGATGGAAATCGCCGCGGACCTCCCGCTTGTGCCACTGGCCGAACAACCCTGGTTTCGCACAAAGGGGCCGGCCTGGTGGACGGGCAAGGGCTTTTCCAAGAACGCGTTGAACCGCGAGCCCTTCGCCGACCGGCGTTTCGTCGATGGCGCGCATCCATTCGAGAAGCTGAAGCGTGTCGACGATCCGACGACCTATATCGACGAGTCGCGGGTGGCGCGGGTGCCGAAACGCACCGACATGTTTGCGCGTGCGCAGTTCGGTGACATGGGCAAGCCGCTGCAGGATGGCGCGAAGGGCGGCTATTATGCGCGAAAAGCCGCGCCCTCGATGGGGCAGCGGCGCGTCCTTGGCGCATTCGTTCTTCTGCAGGATGGCGATGTGGCGGCGGAGATATCAGAGACTGCTCGCGACGCGCGCCGCAATGCAGAGGCCGTGAAGGCGGCGACCTATTTCCTTGGTATCGACGCGGCTGGCGTGTCGCGCTGTCCGGAATGGACCTGGTATTCTCATGACGCGACGGGGGCAGAAATCGATCCGCCGCACGATCAGGCGATCTCGATGATCGTCGATCAGGGTTACGAGACCATGGAGGGGGCGTCCGGGGACGACTGGATCTCCGTGGCGCAGTCGATGCGCGCCTATCTGCGGTTCTCGCTGCTCGGCGGTGTGATCGCGAAGCAAATCCGCAATCTTGGCTATTCGGCCAAGGCGCATACGGTGCTCGACGGAGAGGTGCTGCAACCGCCGCTGCTCCTACTCTCCGGACTTGGCGAAGTCAGCCGGATCGGCGAGGTGATCCTCAATCCCTATCTCGGGCCGCGGCTGAAATCCGGTGTGGTGACGACGACAATGCCGATGGAACATGACAAGCCCATCGACTTCGGCCTCCAACGTTTCTGCGAGTCCTGCAATAAATGCGCGCGGGAATGTCCTTCCGGCGCGATCACTGCCGGTCCGAAGCTGATGTTCAATGGCTACGAGATATGGAAGTCGGACAGCCAGAAATGCGCGACCTACCGCATCACGACCGAAGGCGGGGCGATGTGCGGGCGCTGTATGAAGACGTGCCCGTGGAACCTGGAAGGGCTGTTCGCGGAAGCGCCGTTCCGCTGGGCGGCTTCGAATATCCCCGCGGCCGCCCCCTTTCTGGCGAAGCTGGATGACGCGGTCGGCAATGGCGGGCTGAATGACACCAAGAAGTGGTGGTGGGATCTCGAGCTCCAGCGGGACGGTGCGTATCGACAGACCGATAAACCTGTTAATCGCAGGGGATTGGATCGTGGTCTTGATCTTAAATATGAGGACCAGACACTCGCCGTCTATCCCGCCGACCTCGCGCCGCATCCCTGGCCCTATCCGTTCCCGATGGACCGGGAAAAGGGCATCGAGGCCTATCAGGCGATGATTACGGCGGAGGAATATCGTGAGCGGTTGGCAAAGGGCGACGAGAGCCATGTGCATCGCTACACCGCCGCTGGTGAGAGCCCGGTTCTGCGCGTCGTCGTATCCAGGGCCGAGAAGATGAGCGGCGACGTGACGAAATACGAGTTCCGCTCGCTCGACGGCTCCGACCTGCCGGCATGGGAGGCGGGCGCGCATCTCGATATCGTCGTCGCGCCGGAGTTCCTTCGGCAATATTCGATGTCGGGCGACCCGGCGGACAGGTCGGTGTACCAGATCGGTGTGTTGCGCGAGGACGAGGGGCGCGGCGGCTCGAAGCTGATGCACCGCATCTTCTCGGAGGGCCGCAAGATCTTCATCTCGCAGCCGATCAGCCATTTCCCGCTCGACGAGACGGCGAAGCGGACATTCCTGATGGGCGGCGGCATCGGCATCACGCCGATGATCGCCATGGCGCACCGGCTGCACGCGATCGGCGCGGATTTTGCCATGCATTACTCGATCAAGTCGCGCGAGGTGGCGGGCTATCTGGACGATCTTGCGCATGTGCCGTGGCACGACAAGGTCTATGTGCATGTGACAGCGGAGGGCACGCGCGCCGATCTCGATCACGTCCTTTCGGGATACGAGGAGGGCTGGCATGTCTATACGTGCGGACCGGACCGCTACATGCAGGGCGTCGTCGAGGCGGCGGAGCGGCAGGGCTTCCCGGAAGAGGCGCGGCATCTCGAATATTTCTCGGTGCCTGACATGCCGGAATGGGAAAACCACCCGTTCACGCTGAAGCTGGCCAAATCCGGCCGCGAATTCCTGATACCGGAGGACAAGACGGCGACAGACGTGCTGGCGGAAAACGGCATCCATATCGACGTGAAATGCTCCGACGGGATCTGCGGCGTGTGCAAATGCGGGCTGGTTTCGGGCGCGGTGGAGCATCGCGACTTCGTGCTGTCGAAGAAACAGCGCGAGACCTCGATCATCCTTTGCCAGTCGCGCGCGGCGGAAGACGGCGGTACAATCGAGATCGATCTTTAGTCAGCAGATTCGAACAAGAGACGGGACATCATGCATATTGCCTTCATCGGATTCGGCGAGGCTGCGCGGGCCTTCACGGCCAGCCTGAAGGAGGCCGGCGTCGAGAGCTTTACCGCCTATGACATCAAGCAGGGCACGCCGGCCGGGACGGACGTGGAAAAGGCGGCGGCGGAAGTCGGCGTGGCGCTGGCGGACGGGCCGGTCGCGGCGATCGACGGGGCGGACTGGATCATCGCCGCGGTGACGGCGGCATCCAGCCTCGAGGCGGCGCAGTCGGTCGAGGGCGGCCTGACGGACGAGCAGGTCTATGTCGACATCAACTCGGTCTCGGCGAAGCGCAAGCAGGACACGGCGGCGCTGGTGCGGAACAAGGGCGCGCGTTACGTCGACATGGCGGTGATGGCGCCGGTGCATCCGCGCGGCCACAAGACGCCGGTGCTGATCGCGGGCGACCAGCAGGGCGACATCACCGGGGCGCTGACCGATTATGCGTTTGCATGGCGCAGCGTCGGCGCGGAGGAGGGCGCGGCGACCTCGATCAAGATGATCCGCTCGCTCTTCGTGAAGGGGCTGGAGGCGATCACCGTGCAGGCCATCGCGGCGGCGCGCGAGGCGGGCTGCTATGACGAGGTCTACCAGTCGCTGTCGGGCTCCTACGACATGCTGGGATGGCCGGAGTTCGGAGAATACGAGTTCGAGCGGATCATGCGGCACGGCGTGCGGCGCGCGGCCGAGATGCGCGAATCCGCCAATTCCATGCGCGAACTGGGCTTCGCCAATGGCGGCGCGCTGGCCGACGCCATCGCCTCGCTGCACGACGAGATCGGACAACTCGGCTGCACGGTGCCGGAAGGCGGCGGGCTGGCGGAGATCGCCGACACGGTTCTCAATGCCCGGAAGACCGGCGCGAAATAGACGTCTCCAATACGTGACGGCGGCGGTCTCTACGCAAAACTTATCGCGCGAGCCGTCCTCGAATTGGCCGTGATTGCCTGAGCGCGCTAAATGTTCCAGCCTGTTCGGCAAGCGAGCGGAGGAGCACGCGCGTCCTGACGCAGCGTGGCAATGAAAACAGCACAAGAGATGATTGGCGGGACATGACCGAACCCTGTTACGACGTCGCCCATCTCGGGCATGTGGAAGTCCTGACGGACAAGTTCGAGGAGAGCCTCGATTTCTTCACCCGCGTCTACGGGCTGAAGGAGAGCGGCCGCGACGAGACATCGGCCTATCTGCGGGCCTGGGACGATTACGAATTCCACTCGATGAAGCTGACCAGATCGGACACGACTGGCATCGGCCATGTCGCCTACCGCGTCTCATCGCCGGAAGCGCTGGAGCGCCGAATCGCCGCGATCGAGGCGAGCCAGTACAAGACGATCGGCTGGGTCGACGGCGACATGGGCCATGGCGGCAAGGCCTACCGGTTCGAAGATCCGTTCGGCCATGTGTTCGAACTCTACTGGGACACGAAGAAATATGTCGCGCCGCCGGAGGATGCCTCGGCGCTGAAGAACCTGTCCAGCCGGTACCATGCGCAGGGCGTCAGCCCGCGCCGGATCGACCATGTGAACCTGCTCGGCGAGGACGCCCGCGCCTTCGGCCAGTTCGTCAAGACCTGCCTCGGCAGCCGGATGACCGAATATATCCAGCTCGACAATGGCAGGCTCGGCGGCGTCTGGTTCTCGTGCAACAACAAGACCTACGATCTCGTCTGTTCGGAGGAACGCGGCGGCGGCACCGGTCGCTTGCACCATGTCACCTATGCGACCGACCAGCGCGAGGACATTCTGCGCGCCGCCGACATCTTCCTGGAAAACGGCGTGCATATCGAGACCGGTCCGCACAAGCACGCGATCCAGGGATCGTTCTTCCTCTATGTCTGGGAACCGGCGGGCAACCGCGTGGAGCTGGCCAATGCCGGCGCGCGGCTGATCCTCGACCCGGACTGGGAACCGGTCTGCTGGACCGAGACCGACCGCAAGAAGGGTCAGGCCTGGGGGCTGAAGACCATCGAGACATTCCACACCCACGGAACGCCACCCGTTCCGGGCAAAACTTAAGAAACGGGAGCCCAAAATGGCAAACAAGACAGCATTGGTGATCAGCGCGCATTCCGCCGACTTCGTCTGGCGCTGCGGCGGCGCGATCGCACTCCACCAGAAGCGCGGCTATGACGTCACCGTCGTCTGCCTTTCCTATGGCGAGCGCGGCGAAAGCGCCAAGCTCTGGAAACAGGAAGGCATGACGCTCGAGAAGGTGAAGACCGAGCGCCGCAAGGAAGCCGAGAACGCCGCCAAGGCGCTCGACGTGCATGACATCCAGTTCTTCGACGTCGGCGATTACCCGCTCGATCTCGGCCGCGAGACGCAGGACCGCATGGTCGACGTCATCCGCGCCGTGCAGCCGGCCTTCATGATGAGCCATTCCAAGTGGGATCCGTACAATACCGACCATATGTACACGACCGATTTCGCGCTGACCTGCCGCATGATCGCGCAGGCCTGGGGCCACAATCCGGGCCAAAAGGTGCTCGGCGCGCCGCAGCTCTATCTGTTCGAGCCGCACCAGACCGAGCAGATGGAATGGAAGCCCGACGTCTTCCTCGACATCACCGAGGTCTGGGACAAGAAATGGGCCGCGATCCAGTGCATGCAGGGCCAGGAGCATCTGTGGCATTTCTACGAGAATGTCGCCGAGAACCGCGCCAACCACTTCAAGCGCAATTCCGGCGGACAGGCCGGCGGCCGCGATTGCAAGTATGCAGAGGGCTTCCAGTCGATCTTCCCGCGCACCGTGGACGAACTCTGATGGCGGGCTCGACAGTCGGAGAGGGCGTCGTCGTCCAGAACATCGAACGCGCCGACCAGGCGGTGATCGACGGGCTCGGCGCATGCGGGGTGGCGACCGTCCACGAGGCGCAGGGCCGCAAGGGCCTGCTCGCCGCCTATATGCGGCCGATCTATTCCGGCGCGCGCCTGGCGGCCTCGGCGGTCACGATCTCGGCACCGCCCTGCGACAACTGGATGATCCATGTCGCCATCGAGCAGATCAAGGCGGGCGACATCCTCGTCCTCGCGCCGACATCGCCGTCGGACGCCGGCTATTTCGGCGACCTGCTGGCGACCTCGGCGAAGGTTCGCGGCTGCAAGGGCCTGATCATCGATGCCGGCGTGCGCGACACGCGCGACTTGACGGAGATGGAATTCCCGGTCTGGTCGAAGGCGGTCTTCGCGCAGGGCACGATCAAGGAGACGCTCGGCTCGGTCAACGTGCCGGTCGTCTGCGCGGGCGAACTGGTCAATCCGGGCGACGTGATCGTCGCCGACGATGACGGCGTCTGCGTCGTTCGCCGCGAGGAAGCCGCCGACGTCCTGAAGAAGGCGCAGGCGCGCGAGGCCAACGAGGCCGAGAAGCGCGCGCGTTTCGAAGCCGGAGAGCTGGGGCTCGACATCTACAAGATGCGCGAGCGGCTCAAGGAAAAGGGCCTGAAATATGTCTGATGGCGTGCGCTGCATGTGGATGCGGGGAGGAACTTCGAGGGGAGGCTACTTCCTTGCCGAGGATCTGCCCGCCGACACGGCGGCGCGCGATGCCTTTCTGCTGCGGATCATGGGCTCGCCCGACCCGCGGCAGATCGACGGCATGGGCGGCTCCGATCCGCTGACCTCGAAGATCGCGGTGGTGAACAAGTCGGAGCGGGAAGGGGTCGATGTCGACTACCTTTTCCTGCAGGTCTTCGTCGACCAGCCGATCGTCACGGATTCGCAGAATTGCGGCAACATCCTCGCGGGGGTCGGACCCTTCGCCATCGAGCGCGGGCTGGTCGAGGCCAAGGATGGCACGACCGATGTGCGCATTTTCATGGTCAACACCGAGCAACTGGCCATCGCCACGGTGTCGACGCCGGGCGGCAAGGTGAATTACGGGGGCGACGCCAGCATCGACGGCGTTCCGGGCACCTCCGCGCCTCAGCCGATCATCTTCGAGGACACGGCGGGCTCGACCTGCGGGGCGCTTCTGCCGACGGGCAACGACAGCGATACGGTCGAGGGCGTCGAGGTGACGATGATCGACAATGGCATGCCCTGCGTGGTCATGTCGGCGGAAGACATGGGCATCACGGGCGACGAGACGCCGGAAGAACTCGAGGCCAACGACGAATTACGCGCCAGGCTGGAGAAGATCCGGCTGGCTTGCGGGCCGCTGATGAATCTCGGCGACGTCAAGGAAAAGTCGGTGCCGAAGATGACGATGGTCAGCCCGGCGAAGAATGGCGGTTGCGTCTCGACGCGCACCTTCATCCCGCATCGCTGCCACAAGGCGATCGGCGTGCTCGGCGCTGTCAGCGTCGGCACGGCCTGCATGCTGAAATCGGGGCCCGCGGCGAAGATCGCGAAGATTCCCGACGGCAACCCGAAGACTCTGTCGGTGGAACATCCAACCGGCGAATTCTCGGTGGTTGCGACACTCGACGACAAGGGCGAACTGATCTCGGCGGGCGTGCTGCGCACGGCGCGCAAACTCATGGACGGCAAGGTCTTCGAATAGAACAGCTCTTGTTTCGGTGGTAGCCGATCAGCTCGTAGTCATCCGTGCCGTGCGTTACGGCATTGCTGTCAAGGAACACATGAGCCCCGCCAATGCGCTGTTCATAGCTGAACCGTGCCTCATATCGAGCCATGTCACGCAGGCGTGGCTCGATCAGGGCAACCGGATCGCCGCCTTCTGGACAGTAAGCGGCCGTTTCGGCAGTCCGTCGCTCAACGACAGGCTTTCGGCGCTCGCCAGCGGAGCGCCTACGTTGGCGGCGATAGCGCGGCGGCATGCGATCCCCGTGCGGCGCGTACCGCGACTTTCCGAGATCGCGGATCTCGAACATGAAATCGAGCGGACCGGCGCCGACACCTTGCTGACAATCATGACGCCCGTGCTGATTCCGGCATCGATCCTCGATGTCTTCGGACGGCGGGCGGTGAATGTGCACCCGGCTCTCCTGCCCAAATACGCCGGAAGCCGCCCGCGCCACACAATGCTGGTGGACGGAAAGGCCGACGAGTATGGCGGCGTCACCTTTCATCAACTGACACCGAAGATCGACGCAGGACCGATCATCGCGCAGCGTGCCCGGCCATTCTCCGAAACGCCGCATTTCGCCGCCTGGGATTTTGCCTTTGCGCGCGCCGCGGCTGAGATCACCCGAAAGGAGCTTCCCGCCTATCTGGAGGGAACGCGCGACGCAGTTCCGCAGGATCCGTCGGAGCGCCATTATCGGAAAACATACTGGAACGAACTCACCATCACGAAAGAGAGATCGCTGGCGGAGGCACGCCATCTCCTCGACTGCGCGCCTGGCATGCCGCCACGCTGGGCGCGCGACAAGAGTGACATAAAGAACCACTCTGTTCACTCGCTGGCGGCGGTGCTCGGCCCGCCAACCGGTCAAGCGCCGGTCCTCGGCGCGCTGACAATCGAGGCGGATATCGCCGATGCGCGGATATGTATGCGGCGCGGCCGGCTTGCGCGCGCCACTTACGGGCGGCCGTTTCTGCCAATCGTGGCGTATCGGCTCTCGAGGCCTAAACAGTAGCCGAAGACCATTCCGCCGGAACCGAGATCTTCGGCGCGGGTCGCCCCGGCTTGTCGACAATCAGGACCGCGGCCGGGCCTCCGCAGCGCAACCGCCGGACTCGTCCGACATCGAGCCATTCCAGGGCCTGCTCAACATCGCAAAGGCGCAGAAAGCGGCCCGTGCCGCGCCATTTGACAGCGGTCTTCAGCACGATTTCCGAAACGCGGCTGCAGCGCAGATCTGCACAGAAGACGATGCAGACATGACCGCCGGGCTTCGTGGTGCGCAGCAATTCAGCAAGCGCACGGCGGGTGCGCGGCGTCGTCTCCAGCGCCCATGAGCAGGTGACCAGATCGAAGGCTCCGTCGCGCACCGGCAGGTTCTCGATGGAGCCGATGGTGCGCGCGACATCGATATCATGCGTGCGTTCCAGCATTTGCGGGCAGGCATCGACCAGCGTCATGGCGATCGTATCGCCGAACTGGGCGTGCAGACGCCGGGCGAGCGCGCCGGTGCCGCAGCCGACATCGAGAATGCGCATGCCGGGGCGGATCAGCGCGGTGACCGCGCCTTCGAAGGCGCTCTGCGCCTCGCCGCCGGCATGGCGCAGCCATCTTTCGTGAAGCCTGTCATAGGCAGGCGCGATGCGCGCATAGCGGGTCGCCGCCGTTTGGGGCTCGACGGTGTTGGTTTCATGGCGGGGCATTGGAGGGACTTTCGAGCGAAGGCGCCCCGGCGCGGAAACGCCGGGACGGGTATCGTCAGTTGCAGCACCAGGCAGCGATGGCGCGGACGTGCCGGTGATCGGTGCCGCAGCAGCCGCCGAAGACGCGGAGGTTGGGAAGTGCCGCCGACAGATTGGCGTAATCGACCCCGAGCTCGTCGGGATTGCCGTCGTCCAGCGTTTCCGACTCGTCGAGTTCTGCATGGCTCATGCGCGAGGCATTGGCGCGAATGCCGCGAATGCGGGACGTCCAGTCGCGGCCGTCGTCGGCGAGCACATGCTTGAAATGGTCCGGATGGGCGCAGTTTATCATGTAATAGGCCGGCGCATCGCCGGTCGCGGCGTCCGTCTCGAGGATTCCCTCGCCGAGCGGTTGGCCGGAGGGCAGGTGGCCATCGGTCTCGACGGTGAAGGATATCGCGACGGGAATGCCGGCGGCTTTCGCGGCGCGGGCAATACCGATCGCCTCGCCGGCATGCGTCATGGTGACGGCGCTGACCATGTCCGCGCCCGTCCCGGCGAAGGTCTCGATCTGGTGACGGTGATAGGCTTCGGCTTCCTCGGGGGTCATCTGCGTGTCCGGCGCATAGCCGTCGCCGCGCGGGCCGATATTGCCGGATACGACGATCGGTTCGTCGATACCGGCCTGCTGGCGCAGCTCTTCCATCAGCACGATGGCCTTGCGGTTGAACGACGCGATAGCGTCCGCGTCATGGCCGAGCTTTGCGCCCCAGTCGCGCGAACAGCGCCATGTCGGGCTTTCGAGAACGAAGCCGGAGCGGGTGTCGCGGGCGATGTCGATGTAGCGCGCATAGTAATCGCGCAGCGCCTTGCGGCCTCGGGTGTCATCGTCGAGCAGGACATAGGAGGCGAACAGCGGCAGGTCGAATCCCTCATGGAAGATCAGCGTGGTCTCGATGCCGCCGTCGGTGAGCAACGTCCGGCCGTTCATCTGCGGCAGGTTCGATCGGTAGGTTGCGGTTGTCATGTGTCTATCCCTTGTTGTTTTTCTGGATTGGACGGCGCGCCTACCAACAGGCCGGCGGAGGCGGTGTGCGCTTTGGCACAAGGCTGTCGGGCGGCTGTAAAAAGGCGCTTCCGGTGGCGCGTAACTTGGAATTTTACGCCGTGAAGGGATAGAAAGAACGCGGTGCGGAAAGGCGGCCCGAAATTGCGTCTTTTTTTCAAAAACTTAGGGGCAGCCGGTTTGGCCGGCGCAGCTTTAGCCTGAAGAATACTGTACTACCGGTACAGTTGCGGAGGTGACCACGCGCGAGTGGCAGGCGAAGCGCTAGCCGAAAGTTCTGTCCGAACAGATCATGCTGTTGCGTTCCTACGTCAAACTGCTTTTCATGCCGTCCCAGAACTGATCCGCAAATTGTGAGGTGCCCACATGTGGTTTTCCCGTTTCCTCGCCGAACTGCTCGAGGCGATTAATCCGGGGCTGGCGGCGGTGATCGTCGTTGCCGGCGGCTATCTGGGCTTTCGCTGGGCCGACGGGATCGGCGAGAACCTAACATTCGGCGCGGGGCTTGGCGTGGTGGCCGGACTGATCGTCGCTGCGCTGGTCTGCGGGCTGATCGCCAATCTCTCGCTGATCGAACAGCATCTGGCGCTGATCGCCGACGACATCGAGGAGATGCGGGCGAGAGACGCCGGCGAACTCGACGAGGGCGACGGCAAATAGCGAACAGAAAAAAAGGCGGCCTGACAGCCGCCTTTTGCATGTCGGTTGGTCCGCGCTCAGGTGAGCGGGACGATCTGGATCTCGACGCGGCGGTTCTGCGCGCGTCCGGCTTCCGACGAGTTGTCGGCGATCGGCCGGCTTTCGCCGAAGCCCTGCGCAATCATGCGCTGCTGGCTGACGCCCTGGGTGGCGAGATAGCTCGACACGGCATTGGCGCGTCGCTGCGACAGCGCCTGGTTGTACTGGTCGGACCCGGTCGAATCGGTGTGGCCATAGACGTTTATCAGTGTCTGGTTGTATTTACGCAGCACCAGAGCGACCGAGTTCAGCGTCGAATAGAAGGCCGGGATTACCGTGTCCTGATCGGTCGCGAAGGTGATGTTCGACGGCATGTTCAGGATGATGTTGTTGCCGACGCGGGTGACCGAGACACCAGTGGAGGCGAGCTGGGCGCGCAGTTCGGCTTCCTGCTGGTCCATGAAATTGCCGACCGCGCCGCCGGCGAGCGCGCCGATGCCTGCGCCGATCAGCGCGTTGCGGCGGTCATTGCCGCCGGCCGCGAGGCCCGCAAGCGCGCCGAGACCGGCGCCGACCGCGGCGCCGCCAGCGGTGTTCGAAACCTTCTGCTGACCCGTATACGGATCGGTGGTGGTGCAGGCCGCGGTGAAGACGAGTGCGCCCGCCATCGCAGCAATTGCCGCCTTGTTCATGCTGGATTCCTTTCCCTCGGAACTGTTCCGCAGATCCGTCCCCGCGGAGTGTCGACGCGACCCATGTGGCACAATTCGGGCCAAATTGGGTCAGCGATTCCCGAGTTCCACCATAATGTGCCGCGCGACATAAAGCGACAGCACGGCCGCATTCGAGACGTTCAGCGAGCGGATCGCGCCGGGCATGTCGAGCCGGGCGAGCACATCGACCGTCTCGCGCGTCTTTTGGCGCAGGCCCTTGCCCTCCGCGCCGAGCACCAGCGCCACCTTCTGAGCGGTGATCGATTTCTCGATGATGGCCGGGCCCTCCGAATCGAGCCCGACCGTCTGGAAGCCGCTCTTCGAAAGCGCCTCCAGCGCTTCGGCGAGATTGCGGACCTCGATATGGTCGATATGTTCGAGCGCACCGGAGGCGGCCTTTGCGAGAACGCCCGATTCGACCGGGCTGTGGCGGGCGGTCGTCACCAGCGCGCCGGCGTTGAACGCGACGGCGGAGCGCAGGATCGCGCCGACATTGTGCGGGTCGGTCACCTGGTCGAGGACGAGGACGAGATCGACATCGCCGAGCGCGTCGAGCCGCTTGGGCTGCAGCGGCAGGGTTGCCAGCGCGACGCCCTGATGCACCGCGCCTTCGCCGACGAGGCGGTCGATCTCTTTCGGGTCGACGATCTCCGGCGGGCAGGCTGCCAGCGTTTCATCGTCGAGTTCGAGGCGGGTCAGGGCGTTGCGGGTCGCCAGCAGACGCAGTTTTTTGCGCGACGGGTTTTCCATGGCTGCCTTGACCGTATGCAGGCCGTAAAGGACGACGCGGCCGTCCGAGGGTTCCGGCGGATTGGCGGCGCGATGCGCCCGCCGCAGGCGCGCATAATGCCCGTCCTTGCCGCCGCCGCTGGTGGCTTCCTTGCCGGTGCTTTTTCGTTTTTTGTCGCTCATGCGCGGGGCATAGCCGATCGGGCGGCGAAAAGCTAACGCCCTGATCGGGTGACCGGGCCGAAGGCAAGCCGGCCGTGCGGCACCCTTTCGCGCGGTTTGGAGCCTGTTCAGATGGCCGATTGAATCCGGCGGAGCCGAAACGCGGCGAGACCGGGGATGCCGCCGAGAAGAAGCGGCAGCTTCGCGGGCAAGGGCAGCTCCCGCGCGGTGCCGTGATACAGGTTGTCCGTCGTCCCCCAATCGTTGAGATGCGGCGTCGAAAACGTCAGCGACGTGACAGGATTGGCGAAGGCGAAGCCTATTCCGCCATTTTCCACCTCGCTCGAGCAAAAGTTGACAAGGCTGTCGCCGCTTTCATCCTCGTATGTCAGCAGGGCGGTGTCGCCGAATTCGCCGACGTCCACGAAGAGACCGGTGACCGGTTTGGAAAAATCCCATGCGAAGGAGGTATATTTGTCCGCTCCCCAGAATATCTCGAATATCCCGTCGCCGGACGCGGCGCCATTCGCCGGAGAATCGGAGATGCCGGATTCGAAATCGACGAATGCGGATCGGTCGAGGGTCCCGGAGCCGGGAAGCTCGAAATCGGATTGGGCCGGCGCTGAGCCGCCGTCTCCGCCTGTGGTCGCAAGCGCCAGTGCGGGCGCATCAAGTGTCATGAGCTGAAAGAACATCGCAATTCAATCCTGATGTCCAAATGCCGGGATCGTTGAAGGGCGCCGGTGTTGACAATCAAACGCCTGGACATGCGCATCGGTCAATCATGTATCCCGCTGTTTTTCTTCGCGAAAAACGAATGGTCGCCGGATTTCGCTGACAGGCTGCGACTGCAGGGCGAAGAGGGCGCGGACGAAAAGGATTTTGCGAAGATCGTCGGAAAAATCCGTTTTTCAAAATGAAAAGCGACAGTTTCCGGCTTTCACGCGCTTGAACGCGGTTCCGGCAGCGTTGTTCATCTCGAAAAGGGGAAGGGACCGCGAAATGCGGGTCGCGCTGATTCAGTTTTCCCGCGCCCACGGCCTGTCGATCACCGGGATATGGGAGGAGTCGGCAAGATAAGATTTGATTAGCCGGTCGATGGCCTTGCGGGCGAGCCGGCTGTGGTCGCGGGAGTAGCCGAGACTGGCGACAAAGCTCCAATGCGCGTGCATCATCGAGACGAACATAAACGACAGTTCCTCGCAGGCCGCTTTGTCGAGTTCGGGATGGGCGATCGCCAGTTCGTGGACGACGGCCTGGCCGAGGGTTCGGTACTGGTCGCACATCCGGTCCTTCAGTTGCTGCGAACCGACGGAATAGGCAACGAGCGCGTCATAGGTCTCAAGGTTGATGGGCATGGGGTGCCCGTCGGCGAGATCGAAGAAGAAATCGAGGAAGAAGTCGAGCCGCCCGACCTTGTTGACCTCGAGGATGCCGCCGACCAGCAGCTTGTAATAGATGCCGGCGAGGTAGTCGCAGAGGTCGACCATCAGGACGTCGAGATCCGAATAGTAGTAGCGGACAAGCTGGCGCGACAGGCCGGCCTCATAGGCGATATTGTCAAAGGAAAGCCGCTGCACGCCGCTTTTCGACAGGACGGCCGCGGCGGCGGTCAGTATCTGGGCTTTCTTGTCCGGCGCCTGGTCGCTCATCGTCTAAGTCTCTCTCTCCCTGCATCTGCTATCGGGCAGCGTCGACGATATCGCAAGTATCTTACCGTTACTCCCGACGACGCATCGGCCATCCACCATCTTTCGCATCGGATCTGGCGAAGTGATCGCGCCTGCTTTCCGGTAGGGGAATCGGGCTGGAAAAACAGCTTCTTTTCATTCGCCGCGGCTTCGGCCCGAAAAACCCTCTCGCGCGTGTTGACAGTCCATATCCGTCCCGCCATAAGGCGCATCGCAGTCGCAAGGCTGCTGTTGTGCCTCCGGCGCCAGTGAACGGAGGAGTGCGTGAGTGGTTAAAACGGACGGACTGTAAATCCGTTGCCTTAGGCTACGTTGGTTCGAATCCAACCTCCTCCACCACTGGTCCCGGCACACGACCCCGCGGGCGGGTATAGCTCAATGGTAGAGCAGCAGCCTTCCAAGCTGAATATGCGGGTTCGATTCCCGCTACCCGCTCCAGGATCTCCGCGACATTGCCGTCTCCGGCGGCCCGGACGATCGGGGCACGCTTCAAGGCTTATTTCCTGCGTCGAGCGTCAGTAAAGGCGGACGACGATTCCGATTGATTTTTCCACCCGTTTCACACTACCAGATATGGCATGCGGGTGTAGCTCAATGGCAGAGCAGAAGCTTCCCAAGCTTACGACGAGGGTTCGATTCCCTTCACCCGCTCCAGTTTTCCCGAAAAGCCTGCCTAAAGGCCCGCACTGCAGCGGCGATTTGGTCTTGCGATTGGCGGACTAAAGCCTTATGTCCCCCGGCCAAACATGGGGTCCCATGTTCAGCCACCCAAAGAGACAGGAAAAGTTACATGGCGAAGGGTAAGTTTGAGCGCAACAAGCCGCATGTGAACATCGGCACGATTGGTCACGTCGACCACGGCAAGACGTCGCTGACGGCGGCGATCACG
>Ga0208328_1000011_pt1 | contig 172866 bp, 164 predicted proteins | sample DeeseametaMP2633_FD_184170 | JGI IMG/M metagenome (GOLD analysis project Ga0208328, IMG submission 184170) | Marine microbial communities from the Deep Atlantic Ocean - MP2633 (SPAdes) | ecosystem: Environmental > Aquatic > Marine > Unclassified | place: Northeast of Antigua and Barbuda, North...
CGCCGCCAAACACGGCCTTGCCGCCGATCCGGCCATCGAGCCAATCGATCGCCTTGTTGATCGTCCGGATGGTCGTGGAATAGCATTCCTCGGGCGTATCGCCCCAGGTAAAGAGCCCGTGGCTTTCGAGGATTACACCCTTTGCCAAGGGATTTTCGGCGCAGAACTTCTCAAGCCACAGGCCCAGTTCGAAACCCGGCCGCTTCCAGGGAAGCCAACCGATCTCGTCGCCGAAGATCATTTTCGTCAGTTCGCGCGAATCCTTGGAGGCGGCAATCGCGATGATTGCATCTGGGTGCATGTGGTCGACATAGGCGCGCGGCACATAGGCGTGCAGCGGCGTATCGATCGATGCGGCGCGCGGATTGAGATTGAAGGTGCAGTGCGGCAGGTAGCCGACCATCTCATCCTCGAACTCGACGCCGCGATAAAGACCCTTCAGGGCACGCAGCTTGTTCATGTAGAGAGTGGAGAAGCCGTCGAGACTGATCGAGGCGAGATCGCCGCCCGAGCCCTTCACCCACAGGACCTCGACCGTCTCGCCGGTCAGCGGATCCTTCTGCATAATCTTCGAAGAAGTGTTGCCGCCGCCATAATTGGTGACGCGCTTGTCGGACCCGAGAATATTGGACCGATAGACGAGGCGCTCTGGGTCGGTCATGGCCGAGGCCTTCGCCTCGTCCCAGAGGTTTGACAGGAGCCGTGATTGCTGGTCAGCCATTGTGGAAATCCTCCCGGCGCGACGGAGATCGCAGCCACATTTTTCGCCAAGATCAAGCCAAGCAGCGCATTTTGTCAATCGCAAAAGGACTGAACTTCATCATTATTGCGCCGCATTATGATTTAGTTGCACCGCAATACGCTTCATATTCATCATTATTGGCTTGCACTGCCTCAAAGTTTGCGTAAGTTACATCATCCTCGATGCCCGTCACGATGCGAGGGAGGAAGTTTCGTGAACGACATGGACCGCCAACAGCAGATCATCGAGATCCTGCGCGACAGGCCGTTTGCCTCCGTGAGGGAGCTGCAGGAGCAGCTTGGCGTTTCGGCGGCAACGGTGCGGCGCGACATCGACAAGATCGACGAGGCGGGCAACGCCCGGAAGGTATATGGCGGCGTGTCGGCGCTCGACACCACGGCGCGTAATCCCGCATTCGCACGACCTTACGACGAAAACCGCGATCTCGCGGTGGATGCCAAGCTGCAGATTGCCGAACTGGCGGCGACCATGGTGGCCGACGGCGACAGCGTCATCATCAATGGCGGCTCGACGTGTTTTCATCTCGGGGCGAAGCTCGCCGATCGCAACATTCGCGTTTTCACAAATTCCATGCCGCTGGCGGCCTATCTCGGCGAAAACGGCAAATGCAGTCTCACGGTCGCCGGCGGCGAACTTCATCGTGAACCGCGCGTGCTCTATTCGACCCAGCCGATCACATACTTCGCCTCGAAATTCTTCGTCGGCGCGCAAGGCATCAATGGCGAGGGCCTGCGGGAATCCCACCCCCTGATGGTCAAGTCGATCCAGGAGTTGAGTCGCAATGTCGACCAGATCGTGGTTCTGGCCGACAGTCGCAAATTTTCGATCCAAGCGCGCAACCTCGCGCTGCCGCTGTCGCGCGTGGGCACGCTCATCACCGATGAGGGCCTGACAGACCAGGACGCCAAGATGCTCGAGGAGGCCGGGGTGACGATCCGGATCGCCGGCGGACGGAGCATCTCATGAGTGCGCTTGCGGTCCTCGATCTCGGCAAGACCAATTCCAAGCTGTTCGTCTTTTCGGACGACGGCCGGCTCCTCGGCGAGGAACGGACGAAACCGGTCTGGACGAATTTTCGCGGCAGGAGCGTACTCGACGAGGATGCCCTTCTGGACTGGATGCACGGGGCGCTCGGCAAAGCGGCGCTCGCACACGATGCAGACCGCGTGATGATCTCCGCTCACGGCTGCACCTTCTCGCTCACCGGCGGTGGCGAACTGTTGCATCCCATTCTCGATTACGAGCAGGAAATCCCCGACAGCGTCGCCGCGATCATTGACCCGCAACTCCCGGACTATTCGGAGACCTATACGCCGTGGCTCCCGCTCGGCTTCTGTATCGCCCGTCATCTTTACTGGCTGGAGGCGGAGGAGCCCGAAGCCTTTGCCCGGACAGAGGCGGTCCTCTGTTATCCGCAGCACTGGGTCTGGCGTTTTACCGGAAAGGCGCTCGCCGAATGGTCCTATCTGGGCGCGCACGGCCAGATCTGGGCACCGCTGAAACGCGACTATTCCTCACTGGTCGACAAGCTCGGCTGGCGATCCAGATTTCCGGAAATCGTGCCCGCCGGCGCGGAGGTCGGCGAGATGACGGTGGCGCTTCCGGGCGGGGGCGAAAGGAGCATGATCGTTCACAACGGCGTCCACGATTCCAACGCCGCGCTGGCCTATTACCGGATGACCGGCTTGTCCGGTTTCACGATCGTCTCCACCGGAACCTGGGTCATCATCATCAATCTCGACTGTCCGCTTGCCGATCTCGACAAAGACCGCGACATGATCGCCAATGTGACCGTGCTCGGCGAGCCAGCGCCTTCGCTGCGCTTCATGGGCGGGCGCGAATACGATCTGATCAGCGGCGGCTGGAACAGGCCGATCAGCCGCGAGGCGGTGGAAAGCGTGATCTCGCGCGGCATTTTCGCCATGCCCTCGTGGATGGCCGGCGGCCCGTTCCCGGAAAACACCGGCTCGATCGTCGGCGGTGCGGTCGAAGGCGAGGAAAAGGCGGCCGTGGCGCTTCTCTACGTGACACTGATGACCGACCTCTCCCTCGATCTCATCCGCGCCGACAACAAGCTCGTCATTGACGGGGGATTGTCGAAGATCGACCTCTACACCTCGATGCTGGCGCAGCTACGCCCCAACCAGCAGGTAATCCGCTCTTCTATGAGCGAGGGATCGTCCACCGGCGCGGCAGCCATCGCCTTTGGCGCGCTCGGCCGCAACCCGTTCCGCGACGAAACGCTACCGGTCGCGGGGAGCAAGATCGCAGGGCTCGACGCTTACCGCGCACAATGGCGCGAGATGGCGGAAAGCGCCCGCGCCTCCGCCAGAGCGGAGGCAGTATCATGAGCGCCGCGCCCTATGCCAGCCTGAAAGGCATGAGCAAGTCCTTTGGCAGCGTGAACGTGCTCAAGGCAGTGGATTTCGACGTCCGGCCCGGCGAGGTGCACGCGCTGCTCGGGGAGAACGGCGCGGGCAAGTCCACGCTGATCAAGATGATGTCCGGCCTCTACAAGCCTGACGAAGGCGCCTTCACCGTGGACGGCGAGGAGGTCAACTTCAATTCGACGCGCGACGCCGCCGCCAAGGGGATCGCCACCGTCTATCAGGAACTCCTGCTGTTCCCGGAACTCTCGGTCGCGGAGAACGTTTTCCTCGGCAACTATCCTCGCACCTCCGCCGGAACGATCGACTGGAAGACGGTTCGCGAAAAGACGCGCGACCTGCTCGATCAGCTGGACAGCCCCGAACTTGACGTCGACGCCAAGGTGCTCACGCTTTCCGTCGCACAGCGCCAGCGCGTGGAAATCGCCAAGGCGCTGGGGAAGAAAGCTCGCATCCTGATCATGGACGAGCCGACGGCGTCGCTCGTTGAATCGGATGTGCAGCGGCTGATGTCGGTGGTCCGGCAGCTACGCGACCGTGGCGTAGGCATCGTCTATGTCAGCCATCGCATGGCGGAGATCTTCGCGCTTGCCGACCGGGTGACCGTCATCCGCGACGGCGCGCATGTCGCCACCTGCGACATCGGCGATGTCGATGAGGACGACCTTGTCTCGATGATGGTCGGCCGATCGATCGAAAGCCTTTTCCCCAAGCAGGAGGCGAACATCGGCGAGCCGGTTCTGGAAGTCCGGAATCTCCATCGCGGCCACCTGGTACGTGATATTTCCTTCACGCTCAGGAGGGGCGAAATCCTCGGGATCGCCGGGCTCGTCGGCAGCGGACGCACGGAGCTGGCGCTGACTATCTTCGGCATGACGCCGGCGCGCGAGGGAGAAATTCTGATCGACGGCAAGCTCGTGGCGATCACATCGCCCACGCGGGCGCGCGATCTCGGCATCGCCTATGTGCCGGAAGACAGGGGACTGCAGGGCCTCGTCAAGCCGATGACCATCAAGCAGAACGTCACAATGGCGACGATGGCCAATGTCTCGTCGGGCATTTTCCTGAAGGCCGGTGAGGAAGCTCGTCGCGCGCTGGACGCGGTTCGGCGGCTAAGCATACGCTGCCGCGAGATCGACCAAACGGTCAGCGAATTGTCGGGCGGCAACCAGCAGAAGGTTGTCATCGCCAAATGGCTGGAGACCGTGCCGAAGGTACTGATCCTGGACGAGCCGACGCGCGGCGTCGACGTCGGCGCGAAAGCCGAGATCCACTCGATCATGGGCGAGCTCGTCAAGCAGGGCGTGGCGATCCTGATGATTTCCAGCGAATTGCCGGAGGTGCTCGGCATGAGCGACCGGGTTCTCGTGATGAGCGGCGGGCAGGTGACGGGCGAGATCGACCGTGCCGACGCGACCCCGGAGAGGGTTGGCGCCGCCATGACCGCCCACCGCACGAAGGAGACTGCCGAGTGACCGTCAATCAGGCCTCGATAGGCGCAACACCCTCGCGCTCCGGCTTCCTCCGGCGTATCGCGGTCGAATACGGCCAGGAACTCATCGTCTTTTCGGCGATCATCGCGCTGTTCATCGTCGTTTCGATAGTCAATCCGCGCTTCATCAGCGCCAACAACCTGACCACCATCTTCGCCGGCAACGCCTATATCGCGGTGGCGGCGATCGGCATGTCGATGGTCATCATCACCGGCCATATCGATGTTTCCGTCGGCGCGCTGATCGGGGTGCTGGCGACGATTTCCGGCAGCCTGGCGGTGGCCGGCTATCCGATCTGGTTCGCCTGGCTGGCACCGGTGCTTGTCGGCATGGCGATCAATTCGTTCATCGGCATTCTGGTCGCCTACGCCCGCATCCCGTCGATCGTCGTCACGCTCGGCGCCATGTCGATCCTGCGCGGCGGACTGATCAGCGTGACGGGCGGCGACTGGATCACAGACCTGCCGTCAGGCTTCATGATCGCCCAGAAGCGCTTTTTCGACATTCCCGCGCCGCTGATCTTCATGGTGGTGCTGACCGTATTGGCCGCGCTTTGGATGCGCCACACACCGTTCGGCCGGTCGCTATACGCCATCGGCGGCAACAAGGAAGCCGCGCTTGCGACCGGCATTCCGATCGCCCGGCGCACAGTGATGGTGTTTGCCATTCATGGCGCCTTCGCCGGCCTCGCGACGATCCTTTTCGCCACTCAGTTGCAGGTGATCCAGTCGACGGTTCCGCCCAACCTGGAACTGACCATCATCACCGCGTCGGTGATCGGCGGCGTTTCGATACTGGGCGGAACGGGAACGGTGATCGGCTCCACCATGGCGGCAATCCTGTTTGCGACCATCGGATCGGCGCTGATCTTCGTCAATGTGTCGGCCTACTGGCTGCGCGCCGTTATAGGCCTCCTGATTCTGGCCACCGTGCTTGCCGACATGTGGCGACGCCGGGCGAAAAGCTAAGGAAGCGGTCAATGAAGCTCAAGTCCCTCATCCGCCACGAAACCTTCCTTGCACTAATGCTCGTCACGGCGCTGATCGTTCTGGCTTTCCAGTCCGACCGCTTCTTCACGGTTTCCAACCTGCTCAACCAGGGCCGGCTGATGACCGAGGTCGGCCTGATCGCCATCGCCATGACTTTCGTGATCGCCACCGGTGGCATCGATCTATCGGTCGGCTCGATCCTTGGACTGGTGGCGATTCTCACGGGCGTCTTCTGGAACAATATCGGCCTGCCACTGCCGTTCGCGGCGATTGCCGCGATATTCGTCGGAACGATGGCGGGATTCGGCAACGGCATCATCATCACCCGCTTCGGCGTTCCGCCGCTGATCGCGACGCTCGCCACGCTGGCGCTCTATCGCGGTCTCGCCGAGGGCATCAGTCAGGCCCGCTCGGTGCGCGGCTATCCCGACTGGTTCTACGTGCTGGGACAACGCGATGTGCTCGGTGTTCCTACGCAGCTCTGGATTCTCATGGCAGTCGCTGTCATCGCCTCGGTGATCCTGGCCTATACGACCTGGGGACGCACGGTCTACGCCATCGGCTCGAACGAGGTCGCCAGCCGCTTTTCCGGACTGTCGGTCGAGAAGACCAAGCTCGCGCTCTACACGCTGTCGGGCTTCGCGGCGTCGGTCGCCGCGGTCATCTTCGTCTCGCGAGTTTCGACCACGCGCTCCGATATGGGATCCGGCATCGAGCTCGACGCTATCACCGCCGTCGTTCTGGGCGGCACCTCGATCTACGGCGGACGCGGCACCGTGCTCGGCACCGTCATCGGCCTTTGCCTCATCCAGGCGCTGAAAAACGGCCTTTCGCTCGCGGGCGTAAAGGGCGACGGCACAATCATGCTGATCGGCGCGGTACTCATTCTGGCGATCCTGGCCAGCAATATCTTCGAGAGGAGCGGCACTCGAAACTAGGGAGTAGACGTCCTTCACTGCCGCTCAAAAGTGTCCGGACGATCAATTGGAGGATAACATGCGTAATACGGTACTGACTGCCATTCTGGCGCTCTCCCTGTCGACGAGCGCAAGCTACGCTCAATCGCCATGGACCGGAGCGGACGATCTGCCGACCAATCCGCTCGCATGCGACGGAACGCCGGCAGCTGCGGCATCCATGCCCTATGACGGGGGCGTGCCGACCAACGCGCCCGACCGCAAGGGCAAGACGATTAAGGTCGTCGACGTTCCCAAGCTCGTGGGCATCGGCTACTTCAACGCCACTTCGAAGGGCATCGCCGACGCCGCCGCCGAGATGGGCAACATGGAGGCCAAGACCGACGGTCCGAGCAAGGCCAACATCGACGACCAGATCACGCTGATCGACAACTACATCACCTCCGGCGTGGACGGCATCCTGTTCGCCGCCAACGACCCGGTCGCGATCGCCCCGGTGCTGAAGAAGGCGCTGGCCGCAGGCATCAATGTCGTCGGCTACGACGCCAACTCCGAGCCGGACGCGCGTCAGTGGTTCGTCAACCAGGCGCAGTTCAACGGCATCGCCAAGGCCATGGTCGACTCGATGGCTGCGGAAGTCGGCGAGGACGGTGCTTTCGCCATCGTGACCTCGACCTTCACCACGCCGAACCAGGCGCGGTGGATCGCCGAGATGCAGGCATACCAGTCCAAGTGCCATCCGAACATGAAGTGGCTGGAAACGGTGGAAGCGCAGGAAGACAACATCCTGTCCTTCAACCAGGCCAACACGCTCATCAACAAGTATGGCGACGAGCTGAAAGGCATCTTCGGCATGACCAGCGTGGCGACGCCGGCGGCCGCCGACGCGGTGACGCAGGCAAAGCAGTGCGGCAACATCGCCGTCGTGGGTCTGGCGACGCCAAACGCCATGAAGCCCTATGTCAATGACGGTTGTGTAAAGTCGGTGGTGCTGTGGAACCCGGTCGATCTCGGTTATGCGGCGGCCTATGTCCTGCGCGCCGTCGCCGACGGAACGTTGGAACCGGGAGCGACCTCGGTCAACGCCGGCAAACTCGGCGACCTGTCGGTGATCAACGGATCGGAAATCCTGCTTGGCGCTCCGACCGTCTTCACCAAGGACAACATCAACGACTTCGACTTCTGACGAAAACGGGGAGACGCGCGGAGAGGCGCGTCTCCTCACTTCCGCCTTTGGCGACCGGGCGAAACGCCCGGTTGCGGCGCACTCAACGGAGAGGTTCACCGCCATGACCGACAGAGCCAAATGGCAGAGCGAACTAGACGCGCTGCGCGCGATGTCGGCACGCGTCGGCGGCGATCCACTGCTGATCCAAGGCGCAGGCGGCAATACCTCGATCAAGATCGGCGACACACTTTGGATCAAGGCGTCGGGCAGATGGCTGGCGGAAGCGGAGCGGCGCGACATTATGGTGCCGGTCCGGATGCAGCCGCTGCTCGAGGCCGTGGCAACCGTCGATCCGGCGGCAGAACAGGCCCAGCAATTCGTCCTGGCCGATCGGAACCCTTCGGGCCTGAGGCCATCGATCGAAACCACCGTCCACGCGCTTATGCCGCAACGGGTGGTGGTTCATGTCCACTGCGTCGACACCATCGCGCTTGCAGTACGCACCGACTGCGCCTCCAAGGCAGCGGCACGCCTCGAAGGGCTGAATTGGTCCTACATACCCTATGCGCGGCCCGGCCTGCCGCTGGCGATTGCCATATCCGAACATCGCAAGCCCGACAGCGATGTGCTCATTCTCGGCAATCACGGCCTCGTCGTCGCGGCCGATACGGTCGCGGAAACCGAAATTCTGCTTGGGGAAGTCAAGGCGCGCCTCACTATCGAGCCCAGGGCGCCGCGAGCAGCGGATGTGGCCGGACTGAACGATCGTGTCGGCAAGAGCCCCTATCGTTTGCCGATATCCGAAGCGGCGCACGGCACGGCCCTCGATCCGATCAGTCTTTCATTTGCTCGCCTCGGCAGCCTCTATCCTGACCATGTAATCTTTCTCGGTTCGGGCAGCGTCATCGCCGGCGGCGGCGAAGACGTGGAAGCCGTCGTCGCGCGGATCGGCGAGACGCCGGTCTCAATCCTGTTTCCGGATCTGGGCGTCGTCATGCGCGAGAACGCGACACCCGGCGCAGACGCCATGGCGCGCTGCCTGAGCGACGTCTGCGCCCGCATTCCCGCAGGCGCGCCCGTTCGGCCGCTGACCGAAGAGGAACACGAGCAGTTGACCAATTGGGACGCCGAGAAATACCGCCAGGCACTCGCCCGGACCGCGGACCGAAGAACCGCCTGACACCATGACCGCAGCGCTCGTCATCGGCATCGATCTCGGAACGTCCGGCGCCCGCGCGGTGGCGATGAGTTCCGATTTCGAGATCGCAGCGCGGGCGGCCGCATCGTTCGCGGATCCGGCAACCGGGCTCCGCCGGCCCGAAGTGTGGTGGGAAGCGGTGACGACCGTCCTCGAAAATGTAGTGCGGCAGATCCCGGCGTCCGGCGTTCGGGCTATCGCCGTCGATGCGACCTCGGGCACGCTGTTGCCAGTTGACCGGGCGGGCACACCGCTAGCGCCGCCGCTGATGTATAGCGATCGCGTTCGGGACGGCGCCATCCTTCAACGCATCCTGCCGCATATCCCGGCCGAAAGCGGCGCCCATGGCGAAAGCTCGGGGCTCGCCAAGGCGCTAGTGTTTCAGGAGATCGAGGGCGTTCATGCAGTTCTTCACCAGGCCGACTGGATCGCCGGGCGGTTGACAGGACGCTTCTCCGCAACCGACGAGAACAATGCGTTGAAGACAGGCTACGATCCGGTCGAACGGCGCTGGCCGAACTGGCTTTCGAGAACCGGCCTTAACGTGGAGCTGCTGCCAGAAGTCCTCGAGCCCGGCGCCTGGCTTGGCGGTCTTAGCGACGCCGCGGCGGCGCGGTTCGGCCTTGAGCCGGGCACGCGGGTTTTGGCCGGGACCACCGACGGTTGCGCCTCCTTCCTGGCGACTGGCGCGAGCGAGGCCGGCGACGGCGTCTCAGCGCTCGGCTCGACATTGACGATCAAGCTCCTGTCCGATCGACCGGTGTTTTCGCCTGAAAGCGGGGTCTATAGCCACCGGATCAACGATCTGTGGCTGGCGGGTGGAGCCTCGAACAGCGGCGGCCGGGTGCTTTCGCACTATTTCACCGCCGACGAGATCGATGGGCTTTCCGGCCGGATCGATCCGGCGTCGGAGACGGGGCTCGATTATTATCCGCTGCTTGCCGCCGGCGAGCGTTTTCCGGCGATGGACCCCGATCTCCAGCCCCGGCTTTCGCCGCGCCCTAGGGACGACGCCGAATTCCTGAAGGGCATGCTCGAAGGGATCGCGACCATCGAGCAGCACGGCTATGCGCGGCTGGCGGAGGCCGGCGCGCCGCGGCTCAGGACGCTGCGCACGGTCGGCGGGGGCGCCGGCAATGCGGCCTGGACCGCAATCCGTCAGAAAAAACTTACAGTTCCATTTCTCCCTGCCCACTCGCAAGAGGCGGCGGCGGGAACGGCGCGGCTCGCACTTGCGGGCCTGCGCAAGACGGGGATGCCCGCATGACAGCGCTTTCCCGCTCCTTGGATGTCGGAGGTATCCGCGATCTCGCTGAACGCTTCGATTATTTCATTCTCGACCAGTTTGGTGTGCTGCACGACGGGACAGCCCCCTACCCCGGCGCTGTCGACGCCGTGGAACGGCTGAAGGCAGAAGGCGTCACGACACTTGTGCTCTCCAATTCGGGCAAGCGGGTCGGGCCGAACGAAGCTCGCTTGACCGCGCTTGGTTTCGCACCGGGAATCTGGACACATTTCCTCACGTCGGGAGAAGTCGCCTGGGGCATGCTGAACGAGATGCTGGCCGATCCCAGCGATTTGCGCTGCCTACTGATCTCGCGCGATGGCGACCGATCGGCAGTCGACGGCCTGCCGCTTCGGTTAACCCACGATGCGGCGACAGCCGATATCGTGCTCATCTCGGGAAGCGAGAGTGAACTCCACGATCTCGCACATTACCGGAAACTGCTGGAGCCCGCCGCACGACGGAACGTACCCGCGATCTGCACCAATCCCGACAAGATCATGCTCACAGCCTCCGGCCCTTGCTTCGGCGCCGGGCGCATTGCGGATCTCTATCGCGAACTGGGCGGCTCGGTTCGCATGATCGGCAAGCCCTTTGCGGAAATCTACGATGCCGCGCACAGGCTTCTCGGCATGCCGGATCGGTCGCGAATCGTATGTGTCGGGGACAGCGTCGAGCATGACATCGCCGGCGGCAAGGCTGCCGGGTTTTCGACGGCGCTGGTCGAGACAGGGATACTGGAAACCATGACGCAGACAGAGAAGTCCGGACTGTTCGCCCAGCACGACGCGACGCCGGATTATCTGCTGGCGCGGTTTGCCTGGTAAGGCGCGTTGGAAGGAGGATGAGATGAAAAGGGTTATTGGCGAAGACCACATCGCGGCGAGCAACGAGGAGAGACGGGCCGCGCTCGAAACCGACTATGCCGCACTCGGCGAACAGCTTGCGCGACGCGGCGTCGACATCGACTCGGTGCGATCGAAAATCGAGGCCTTCGGCGTCGCAATACCCTCCTGGGGCGTCGGCACGGGCGGAACCCGCTTCGCGCGTTTTCCGGGCCCCGGGGAGCCGCGCGACATTTTCGACAAGCTCCAGGATTGCGCCGTGATCAACCAGTTGACCTGCTCCACGCCGAGCGTTTCGCTTCACATCCCCTGGGACAAGGCCGATCCGAAACGCCTCAGGGACGAAGCGGGACGCCTCGGCCTCGGTTTCGACGCGATGAATTCCAACACATTCTCGGATGCGCTGGGTCAGGCGCATTCCTACAAGTTCGGCTCGCTTTCGCACGCCGATCCGGCCGTCAGGGCGCAGGCCGTCGAACACAACATCGAATGTATCGAGATCGGCAATGCCATCGGTTCAAAAGCGCTGACGGTATGGATCGGCGACGGATCGAACTTTCCCGGCCAGGTGAATTTCGCACGCGCCTTTGAGCGATACCTCGACGCCATGAAAGGCGTGTACGCAGCCCTGCCCGCCAACTGGCGGGTGTTCACCGAGCACAAGATGTTCGAACCGGCCTTCTATTCGACCGTGGTGCAGGACTGGGGCACGAACTACCTGATCGCGACGGAGCTGGGCGAAAAGGCCTTCTGCCTCGTCGATCTCGGCCACCACGCGCCGAACGTGAACATCGAGATGATCGTTTCGCGCCTCATCCAGTTCGGAAAGCTCGGCGGGTTTCATTTCAACGACAGCAAATATGGCGATGACGATCTCGACGCGGGCTCGATCGATCCCTACCGGCTGTTCCTCGTGTTCAACGAACTGGTCGACGCGGAATTGAACGGCGCTCCGGATTTCTCGCCCGCCCACATGCTCGACCAGAGCCACAATGTCACCGATCCGATCGAGAGCCTGATGATGTCGGCAATTGAGGTCCAGCGGGCCTATGCGGCGGCGCTGCTGATAGACCGCAGCGCGCTACTCGGTTTCCAGGAGGACAACGACGCGCTGATGGCGACGCAGACGCTGAAGACCGCCTACAGGACAGATGTCGAGCCGATTCTGGCGATGGCGCGGCTCAACGCCGGCGGTGCGATCGACGTTCTGGATGCCTACCGCAGGAGCGGTTACCGCATGCAGGTTGCCCAAGATCGCCCGGCCGTCGCAAGCGGCGGCGGCGGCATCGTCTGAACAGAAAACGCCGGAGGACGCCATGGGGGCACGAATCGCATTCCGGATGGTTCTCAATCCCGGCCAGGCCGCAGAATACAAGAGGCGGCATGACGCGATCTGGCCGGAACTTACTACAGCCTTACGGAAAGCCGGGGTCTCGGACTACACGATCTGGCTCGACCCGGAGACCAACCACCTTTTCGCGACGCTTCTTCTTGCGGAAGACAATTCCCTCGCCGACGTCCCGAAGACTGAAATCAACCGGCGCTGGTGGGATTTCATGGCCGACATCATGGCCTATGACGACAACAACCAACCGGTGCAGGCGCCGCTCGAAAAAATGTTCGAGATGCCCTGACGGACGGAACCGGACGGATATCGGCAGCGCTCGCAGGAGCACAGAATGAAGGTAGCAAAATGAAGTATCCGCAATTGCGCGAACAACTGGTTTCCACCTGCAAGGCAATGAATGCCAGCGGCATCAACCAGGGGACGTCGGGCAATCTGTCACTGCGTACCGAGGACGGTTTCCTGATCACGCCATCGGGTCGACCCTATGATACGATGATGCCGGAAGACATCGTCGAGATGGGTTTCGACGGCACCTATGATGGGCTTCGGCCCTCTTCCGAATGGCGTTTTCACCGCGACATCCTGAAGGCGCGCGATGACATCAACGTCGTGCTCCACTGCCACTCAATCTATGCGACGACGCTTGCCTGCCACCACAAGTCGATACCCAGCTTCCACTACATGACCGGCGTTGCCGGCGGCACGGACATACGCTGCGCGGACTATGCGACCTTCGGAACCCAGGCGCTGTCGGACAACGCCCTGATCGCATTGAAGGACCGGCTCGCCTGCTTGCTCGGCCAGCACGGGCAGATCTCGCTCGGAAAGGATCTCGCCTCAGCGCTCTGGCTGGCGATCGAGGTAGAAACGCTGTCGCGCATCTATGTACAGGCACTGACGCTCGGCGAGCCGCCGATCCTTTCCGACGAGGAGATGCAGCGAGTGATCGCGCAGATGCAGCGCATGAGCTACGGCCTCGCGCCGGACCCCGAAGGCACCAACGATGCCGCCAAACCTCGCTAACGACGACAGGCCGATCCTCCGTGTCGCGGAACGCCTGCAGGAAGGCGTTGTCAGGGTGATCGGCCGTGAGACCAGCGACCGGTTGCGCGGTGCCCGACGATGGCAAACGCCGACCCTTTCCGCTGTCACTTCGCACTGCTAAAGACGTTCCGCATCGGTGCGGTTTGGGAGTCCGTTCGGTTCACGGCCGCGAACAAGACTGGCTCTACGTCAATCATGAAATAGCGACCGGCATGGCATCGATCGACGTAGCAGTTCGGCCGGAGGTCGGATCGCAGCCCGACGCGCTTCAGGACATCGAGGACCTCTCCGGCCCGCTCGTGCCCCGTCCCGAGTTGAGCGAGGAATACGGATCCTGAAACACCATATGCATGTCCTGCCGAACCTTCTCCAGCCCGGTCTGTTTCACTGCAAAGATATCGGCGCCTTCTTAAAGAGCCTGCCGCCGCGTTATAGGTCCGCTGTGGGCCAAGTTTCAGCCATCTGTTCGAGACGCGTATCAAACATTTCGTACAGCAGGCTCTGCAACGTCTCTTGCGGCACCCTGTCCAATCCCTGCATATGCCGAAAGTTCGAGACATCGATCAGCATCTTAAGTTGCACGCTTCCCAACGGAGGCCGTTTTCGGGAGGAGCGCCGTTATGCTCCTAGGCAAGGCGCTTCGAACGCGGGCTTTCGTCCATCTGGTTTATCAGCGCGTGCGTCAGCGAAAGGATCAAATCCGTTCTGACACCGGCATGCGCCGGTGAATCCCAGAGGTTTTCGAGGTGCTGCGGATCGGATCTGCGGTCATAGAGTTCGCCCCAGGCGAGATCCTTGTAGACCGACAGATGCCAATCGGGCGTCGTGAGCGAGCGCACCCGCGCCGGCTGCTCGAAACCCATCCGCTTGCCGCCGTCATTGTACTCGATGAACACGCTCTCGCGGCTTCCCTGCTCGCCTGCCAGCACGGGGCAAAAGCTCTTGCCCTGCATCCCGAAATAGGGACGCAGGCCGGCCCTTTCGATGATCGTTGGCGCAAGGTCGACGGTGGAGGCGAGTGCCGCCGTGACGGCTGCTTCGCGGCGCGCCGGGTCGGACCAGATCATCGGGACGCGGGTGATGGAATCCTTCGGCCAGGCGCCTTTCAGCATCAGGTTGAAGTCGCCGAGGTAGTCGCCGTGGTCAGAGTTGAAGACGATCACGGTATTCTCGAAGCGCCCGCTTGCCTTCAGCGACTCGACGATTGCGCCGACCGCGTCGTCGATCATCGTGATCATGCCTGCCGACAGCGCCATCGCCTCGCGTACATGCTGATCGGAGGCCATGAAGCTCATCTGCCGAACTTGCGGCAAGCGTCCAGCCTCGAATTCTCTTCGCGCATGAAGAAGCGGCGGAGGCGGATTTTTGTGATCCTCGAAGCGGACGTCCAGATCGAACTCGTCGGGGCTGTACATGTCCCAGTAACGGCCCGGCGGATTGAACGGATGGTGCGGATCGGGAAACGACACGAAAGTGTAGAGGGGCGCGGCGCTTGCGGCATTTGCGTTCAGATAGTCGACCGCACGGTCGCGGATATAGGCTGTCGGGTAGGCTTCCTCGGGGATCGGCGTGCGGAACGCCTGTGGACAGGTGTAGTTGTGCGGCAACTCATTGGCTGGGTCCGTGAGTTCGCGCCAATTGGGATAGGTTTCGCGGAACCACTGGCGATAATGGCCACCGGCCTGGTCGCCATGGCCGGTCACCATGTCGACATGGTCGAAGCCGTAATAGGGCGTGGGAACCCGGTATCGCCCCTCAGCATCGTAGCTGCCGGGCTCTTCGGACGTGTAATCGCCCGTCTCCGCCTTCCAGGCTTCTTCGATCGGTCCCGCCTCGAATGGGTCACGCGCGAAGGGCTCGTTATCGGTGAAGGGCTGCAGGTGCGACTTGCCAATGGAGGCCGTGCGATAGCCGCCGGCGCGTAACACGTCGACGAAGGTATTCGCCCGCTGCGACAGCAGGCAGCCATTATATCGCAGGCCATGCACCGTCGGATAGCGACCGGTCATGAAGCTCGCCCGGTTCGGCATGCAAACGGGCGTCGCCACGAAGAACTCATCGAACCGGGTTCCCCCCGCCGCCAGCGCATCGATGTGCGGCGTCCGCACGACCGGATGGCCATAGCAGCCCAGCCAGTCGGCGCGGTGCTGGTCGGTCATGATGAAGAGGAAATCGGGGCGCTCGGTCATGCTGCCTGCTTCAAGTTCGTTTGCCGGTATTGGTGAATAAGGACAAGGGTCAGCGCGGCGACTGCGGCTGGAAGATGGATCTCGTAGCCTGGAGCGACCAGCAGCGCGGCCAGACCAAGTCGCACCATGATTTCCCAGCCGGCGAGCTTTGTCCGGTCAAACCGGCTGGTCGCGCTGGCGAAGAGGTAGATCATCCCGGCGGTGCGGATCAGCACGGAAACAAGACCAAGGAGGGAAAAGCCGTCTCCCTCGTTGAAGGCGTCGGGGACAATCAGCATGTCGGGATTGAGCGCGAACATGAACGGCACGGCGAAGATGACGATGCCGATCCTGACCGCGGTCATGCCGGTCGCCAGGGGTTTCGCGTTGGCGACGGCGGCGGCCGCGAACGCAGCGACCGCGACGGGCGGTGTGATCGCCGAAGCGACGCCGTAATAGAAGACGAACATGTGCGCGGTCATCACCGACAGGCCGAGCGAGTGCAGAGCCGGGCCGAGGATGATGATCACGGTCAGATAGGCGGGCAGCGTCGGCATGCCCATCCCGAGCAACAGCGAGACGATCGCGCTGATCGCCAGCGTGAGGATCAGCGCGACGGATGCCAGATCGCTGATCTCGCGGCCCAGTTTCGATGGCAGGTCCGTCGTCGACATGACGCCGACGATGATGCCGACCACGCCGACCACCATCAGCAGCCTTCCGAAGGTGATGCCGCCATTTGCGATCGCCTCCAGCAGCACGCTCGGCCGCTGCCGGACGACCGGGCTGACGGCCGAAAGAAGGATGAGCGCGAGGATCGCGGTCACCGCAGAACCGGCAGGCGAGGCCCCCTGGATCAGACGCCATATGACGATCAACAACGGGACGAGCACCAGCAGAGTGACGTTGATGTAGTCCTGCCGCGTTATCTGCTGCAGGTCTTCCAACCGCTGCGGGGCGATGCCGAGTCGCCGCGATTCGAAGACAATCGTGACAAACAGGGACAGGTAGTAGGCAAGCGCCGGGACGAGCGCCGCAATCATGATGTGCAGATAGGCGGTTCCGGTCAGGTCCGCCATGACAAGAGCGGCAGCTCCCATGATCGGTGGCATGATTTGGCCACCGGTCGATGCCGTCGCCTCGACGCCGCCGGCGAATTCCGCCGAATAGCCGCGTTTCTTGATCATCGGGATTGTGATGACGCCGGTGCCGACGACGTTGGAGACGGCGGATCCCGACACTGATCCGAACATGCCCGATGCGAGAACGGCGGCATGGGCCGGCCCACCCTTGGTGTTGCGCATGAGCATGAACGAAATGGTGATCAGCGACTTCGCCGCCCCCGTCGCGGCCAGCAGCGCGCCGAAGATGATGAATGGAAGGACATTGTTCAAAAGAATGCCGAGCTTGCTGCCGAGCACCGCCTTGTTGTTGTTGAACCAGAGGTTTTCGGCGACCGAGGCATAGCCGCCATATTGGGCGTTGAAGATTCCCGGCAGGATGCCGGAGACGAAGAAATAGGTAAAGGCGACGAGCCCGCAGACGGCCAAAGCGATGCCGTAGACGCGGTAACACAGATAAAGGATCGCGACGCAGCCAATCACCGCGGTATGCGCGTCGAGGGTAGAGAAGGACATTTTCTCGATGCCGACGAAGACATACTGGAAAACGGACCAGCCGATCGCCGCGAAGGCAAGCCAGTCGAGCCAGGTCGTGTGCTGGCCGGAGACACCCTCGTCGCCATCGGCACCGAGCGTAAGGACGGTGATGAAAGAGGCGAGAAGGAACATCACCGCGTAATAGACATGCGTCGGGCTCGCCGGTCCGATCTGGAAGTTGCCGCGAAACAGCCGGTTCTCCCCGGCAAACAGTTCGCGAACATTGAAGTCGCCGATGCCGACATACTCAAATGGCAGGCCGGGCAGGACGGCGAGCATGCCAATGACACCCATGGCGAGCCCGGCGGCGCGGCTCCACCGTTCGAACGCGTTTGCGTCCGGGTCGAGGCGCGAAAGCGCCAGCGCGAGAAAGGCGCAGATCAGCGCCATGCAAGGGATCACGCGGACGACGAAGCCACCAACCGCGACGGAGGAGGCCGCAATCGACGTAGCGGCGTCGCCAGTGAGGCCGGAAAAGTCGAACCCAAGGATGGCGTCGGTCGCGGCGGCGGCAAACGCAAGCAATACAAGCGCAAGAGCGCGACCCGCGGAGGGCTCTACGGCACGGAACCGCGCCAACGCGCGTGCGAACAGCGCGAACGAAGCCAATAGAAACGCGCGTGCCCAGTTGATATCGGCAAACCCGAGAGGAATTTCGGGATAGCGCTGCAGGTTGAATTTCAGTGCGATGACAATCTCTATGGAGGCCGCCGTCATCGCAAGCGCACCCCATCCGAAGCAGCGCGACGCCAGTCGTCCGCGCTGCTTGTGATGTTCCGTCTCAGCCATGCCGCTTCTTCCGAATGACAGGTGTCCCGAGCGCGAAAATCGCCACCGGGAAGCCCGCGCCCGTTACATGCGCTCCTTCGGGATATCGACCCCGATTTCCTGGTAATAGCGGACCGCACCCGGATGCAGCGGGATGTTCATTCCGATGAACGGCTGCTCGGCGTCGATGCCCGCCAGGACCTTGATGTCGGCCTTGGCTGCGTCGAGGTTATCCCAGAACTGCTTAGTCAACTGATAGGCCGTCTCGTCATCCATGTCGGCATGAACGGCGGCCTGCATGGAGTATTCGGCGACCGTGACGTCGTCTTCGTTGACCGCGTTGGCATAGGTTCCGGCAGGAATGGTGCCAGCAAAGCGGCTCTCCTGCGCGGTATAGTCCTTCCATGCCTGGGATTCCTGGGCTTCCTCAGATAGCGACAGGAGACGGATCGGGCCGAGCTGTTCGACGACCGAGACGCCGATAGGGGCGGGCCGCATGAAGACTTCGAACTGGCCGTCCTGAAAGGCCTGCAGTCCGGCGCCCCAGCCAAGATTAACCGCCTCGTAGTCCTCGCCCGCCTTCATGCCGGATGCGGCGAGAATGATCGCCTGGCTCTGCCCGTTCGCTGAACCAGCCGGCGGACCGGTGAAGATTCGTGTGCCGAAAGCGTCCTCCCAGTCCTCGATACCACTATCGGCCTTTACGATGGCGTGGAAGAAACCGGCAGAAAAGGCGAATAGCCCCCGCAGGTTCTGGTATGCGGCCTTTGCGTCATCGGCGACGTCTTTGTAGGGACCAACGCCCTTCGCCATGGCACCCATGGCGGGTGGCGGGCAGATGGAAACGTCGATCTCCCCCATCCCGGCCTTCAGGCAGGCGCGGGTCAACGTCTGACCGGAGTTGATCTGAAGGTCGAGGTCGCCATAGGTCGCTATGACCTGCATGGCGAGCGTGGTCAGGCCCGAAGGCGTGCCCGTCTCCACGGTCAGGGTTTCGGCAAGGCACGCGGGTGCCGCGGACAGCCCGGCGACGAGGGCCGCTGCGCGAATCAGTTTCATCGTTCTCCTCCCTGGATGACCTGATGCTACCCTGACTTTGCCTTTTCTCAGGTCTTGAGTAAAATTCTCATTTCCGCTCTTCTATACGAGAATGCATACCTGATGGACCCTCGACACCTCTACCAGTTCGCCATGATTGTCGACCTTGGTTCCATGAATCATGCGGCGCGTCGGCTGAATGTGACTCAACCGACCTTGAGCCGAATGGTTCGAATCCTCGAAGACCAGGTCGGCTCTTCGCTCCTGCGGCGGGATCGGTACGGCGTCACGCCAACGCGGATTGGCGAAGCCCTGGCGCAGGAGGGCCGCGCGATCGCCGGCAGCGCTTTGCGTGCCGACGACGCGATCGACCAGTGGCGACTTGGCCTGACCAAGGAGTTGCGAATTGGTGTAGGGCCGGTGCTTGCCGTTGCTCTGATGGGACGGTTCCTGGAGCAGGCTCTGGCGAGTGACTGGAAGAGCGCGCTTCGGATCGAGGTCGGGTCGGTCGCACGACTGATCAATCGCCTGGACCAGGGCGAACTGGATGTCGTATTCGCGCCATCGCGGATCAACCGCGGTCAGGCCCGGTTGACCCAGGAGGTCGTGCTCGAGGACCGGATAGCGGTCTATGCCGGCGCGAAGAATCCGCTGGCAGGCCGTTCCGGTATCGTGCCCAATGAGGAACTCGCCGGCCAGAGGTGGATCGCAATGGGCGCCGTTTCGGGTTTGCGCGGATCGACCAGGGAGGTACTTCAACTGCTGGGATTGAAGAACGATGGCGTCTTCATGAACTTTAGCGGCGACGCGACGATAGCGCTGCACCTGCTCAATTCCTCGGATGTGATGTGCGTACTGCCGCGGCGGCTGGTCAACCTCTTGCCAGGTTCCAGGAAATTCACCGAAGTCAGGGTGGGCGTGGAACTGCCCAGCCGCAATGTCGCTATTTGGACTTCGGGTACCAATCACGATCTTCCGGCGATCCGCCTGCTACGCGAACGTTTCATCGCCTTTGCGCATGAGCCGGCGGACAGATAGCATCTCATTTCAACGCTCTTCTGATGTTCGCTTCGGGCAAGAAACGGACATCTGGAGGTCGGCTATGGAAAGTCGGGGTCGGGGCGCAAAGCTGTCATATGCAAAGTCACTGAGTATACGGGTTTCGCTGGGTGCCGGTCCAAGTATCCCGTCAAAACGCCTTAAGCCGGGTTGCGATATAGAGCCGGCCCTCGGCTGTCCTGATGCAGGAAACATCGGCCACCCATTTCTGCTACGGCCCGTACGGACGCGATCGGCGGGCGCCATTTCCGACGTCTCTTTAACATCACACACCTGGCCAGGACGGCGCCATTTCGAACCTGTCGCGATTGTAAGGTTCGGGCAAAACCCATGACGGGCTGATCACCTATCTCGTTATCGACGATGCGTCGGTGAAGGAGAGCGAGATGCCGAAGACAGAGCGAACTGTGCTGATGCTGCAAGGCCGGAGCGCGCTCGATGATCCCCAGAGACCTGGCACTGGGTTTCTGCGATGCGGCGCCTCTGCAGATCACTCTCGGCGAGCAGGCAACTTTACCTTTCTCGATAGTGAGAAGATGAGCCTCGGCCACCGGCACATTACGGCCAACGACGCCCTGCCACCGGAAACAGTTTCAGAGAATAACGATATAGCAAGGATACTGGGATGAGCCGGATGATGGACTGTGCGCCGGGTGCGCCTGGGATTGACGGACGATGGACATCCAGCGCCAAGAACGGCCTCGGCACCGCACTTTCTCAGACCTCGCCGGTCTGGTTCACGCTGAGCCACGGGATTTTGAACGAGATATACTATCCGCGCGTCGATAGCGCCTGCACCCGCGATTTCGGGTTCATCGTCACCGGCGCGAACGGCTATTTCTCCGAGGAAAAGCGTGACTGCGTCTCGAACACGCAACCCTTCGACGGCGGCATCCCGGCGTTTTCTATCGTCAACACGGCCAGGGACGAGGCCTATCGGATCGAGAAACAGATCGTCACAGACCCGACTCGCGCCAGCGTCCTTCAACAAGTGACTTTCACCCCAATCAAGGGGACCGTAGGCGACTATCGCGTAACGGCCCTGCTCGCGCCGCATCTGGTCAATGCCGGCAAGCTCAACTCCGCATGGATCGGCGAGTTGGAAGGGCGGCAGGTGCTGTTTGCCAGCGGCCGTTCTCGCTATTTAGCGCTCGTCAGCGATACACCCTGGCAAGCGGTGAGTGCCGGCTTTGTCGGTTTTTCCGACGGCTGGCAACAGTTGCAGAAAAGCGGTCGCCTCATCGAGCAATACTCCCGCGCTGACGATGGCAATGTGGCACTTGCCGGTGAGATCGGTTTTACCGCAAAGCACCGAACAGTCACGCTTGCGCTCGGTTTCGGCCAGACGGAGCATGAAGCAGCGGCTTGCGCTACGCGCAGTCTGAAAGACGGCTTCGGCCGCGCCCATGAGCACTACGTTTCCAACTGGCGCGGTTGGCAGGACACTCTCCAACCACTCGACCGCGACACCCATGACGGCATCAATGCTTATCGCGTGTCGACTGCCGTGCTTGCCTCGCACCGTGCCGCCGATCGACATGGCGCCGTCGTCGCAAGCCTCTCGATTCCCTGGGGCTTTTCAAAGGGCGATGACGATCTCGGCGGCTATCATCTTGTCTGGCCGCGCGATCTGGTCGAGACGGCAGGCGGATTCCTGGCAGCAGGCGATGCCGGCGAGGCGCTGGCGATCCTGACCTATCTGCGCGACGTGCAGGAGCCTTCGGGCCGCTGGCCGCAAAATCTCTGGCTCGATGGCAAGCCCTACTGGCACGGCGTGCAGATGGATGAATGCGCCTTCCCGATCCTTCTCGCGGACATGCTGCAACGGCGCGGACATCTCGACAGGCGCGCACTGAAGAAGTTCGTGCTCATGATCCGCGGCGCCGCCGGTTATATTCTGGCCAACGGCCCGGCCACCGGGGAGGACCGCTGGGAGGAAGACCCCGGCTACAGTCCGTTCACGCTGGCGGTCGAGATAGCTGCCCTGCTGGCCGCCGGCGATCTGCTGGACTTGGACGGCGATGCAAGTGCCGCTCGCCATCTGCGCGAAACGGCGGATTGCTGGAACGAGCAGATCGAGAAATGGACCTTTTCGGGTGATACGTCTCTGTGCGCCTCGCTTGGCATTTCGGGATATTACGTGCGCATCGCTTCACCCGGCGCGACGGATAGTGCCGGACCGACCGGCGATACCACGATCCGGAACCAGCCGCCCGACCGTGCTATACTGCCGACGAACACCGTGATCAGCCCCGACGCGCTGGCGCTGGTGCGCTTCGGCCTGCGGGCTCCGGACGATCCGCATATTCTCGATACGATCAAGGCCATCGACCATTCGCTGCGCGTGGAGCTGCCGCAGGGGCCGCTCTGGTATCGCTATAATGACGATGGTTATGGCGAACATGAGGACGGTTCGCCATTCGACGGCGTCGGTATCGGCAGGCCATGGCCACTCCTTGCGGGCGAGCGGGCGCATTATGAACTGGCGGTCGGCCGCCGCACCGTGGCGGAAAGCCTGCTCACGACGCTGGAGCGCTCCGCAGGCGATGGCGGGCTGATCCCGGAACAGATCTGGGACGGGCCCGACCTTCCGGAACACGAGCTATTCCATGGACGCCCCTCCGGCAGCGCCATGCCCCTCGTCTGGGCGCATTCCGAGCATATCAAGCTCCTGCGCTCGCTTGCCGATGGCGCGGTGTTCGACAGGCCGCCGCAGGGGGTGGAACGTTACATCAGAGCCAAGACGCCCTCCAACCTGCGTATCTGGCGCTTCAACAACCGCCTGTCGGTCATCCCCTCCGGCAAGACGCTGCGGCTCGAACTGCCGTCCAGCGCGATAGTGCACTGGAGCTTCGACGAGTGGACAACCGTCAACGATACCCCGACCGTTGAAACCGGTTTCGAAAGCCATTTCGTCGATCTGCCCACACAAGATGCGGCCGAGGGCGGCACGGTCGTCTTCACATTCCTCTGGCAGGAGACTGGCCAATGGGAAAATCAGAATTTTGGCGTTCGCATCGGCGAATGAAGCGATCGGCTTCGACACTTGTGAAATGGAGTATGGAACATGCAGATTGGAATGGTCGGGCTCGGCCGCATGGGCGGGAACATGGTGCGCCGTCTTTTGAAAGACGGCCATGACTGCGTCGTATTCGACGTCAATCAAGAGAATGTCACAGCGCTTGTGAAGGAGGGGGCGACCGGCGCAACCTCCCCCGACGATCTCGTTTCCAAGCTCGCCAAGCCGCGCGCCATTTGGTTGATGCTGCCAGCCGCCATCACTCCGAAGATAGCGCGTGACTTTGCCGCGAAGCTCGAAAGGGGTGACGCCATCATCGACGGCGGCAATTCCTATTATCGCGACGCCATCGATTTAGCGGGCGAATTCGCCAAAAACGGTATCGACTACATCGACGCGGGCACCTCAGGCGGCGTGTGGGGGCTCGAACGCGGCTATTCGCTGATGATTGGCGGTGCAGAGGACGCCGTGACGCGGCTCGACCCGATCTTTGCCTCGCTGGCGCCGGGCGCCGGCCAGAACATCGCCAATGATCCGGTTACAGGCACAGCACCCAAAGGCTATCTTCGTTGCGGGCCTGCGGGCGCCGGCCACTTCGTCAAGATGGTGCACAACGGCATCGAATATGGCGTCATGGCCGCCTATGCCGAAGGCCTCAACATCCTCAAGTCCGCCGATGCCGGCATGCGCGAACGTGAGGTAGATGCCGAAACCGCGCCGCTCGCGACCCCGCAATATTATCAATTCGACATCGATCTCCCTGCCGTCACCGAGGTCTGGCGACATGGATCCGTCATCGGATCCTGGCTCCTGGACCTGACGGCGGAGGCCCTGAGGGGTGACCCGGATCTGGATGGCTACGATGGCCGGGTCTCTGATTCCGGCGAGGGACGCTGGACGCTTCAGGCGGCCGTCGAGACGGGCGTTCCCGCCCCAGTTCTCTCTTCCGCGCTGTTCGAACGCTTCTCGTCGCGCGGGGAAGCGGAGTTTTCCGGCAAGGTGCTTTCCGCCATGCGCCACGCCTTCGGCGGCCATCAGGAAAAGACGAAGTAAGGCTGAGGACGAGCATCATGGCCGTACAGAAATCCGACGTGCTTGTGGTGTTCGGCGCCACCGGCGACCTCGCGCACAAGATGATATTTCCGTCGCTCTATGCGATGGTGAAGAAAGGGACGATGACCACACGCATCATCGGCGTCGCCTTCGATGACTGGTCGCGCGATCGGTTGATCGACCGCGCCCGCGATGCCGTTCAGAGCCATGTCGACAAGATGGACGAGGCCGTTTTCAAGAAGCTGGCTTCGCAACTCTTCTATGTCTCCGGCGACTATCGTAGCAATACGACCTTCGAAAAGCTGCGTGAGGCGCTGGGTGAACACAAGCACCCGCTCTACTATCTCGCAATCCCGCCCTCGCTGTTCGAGACTGTCGCCGACGGGCTGGACAAGGCCGGCATTGCCGACGGCGCACGCCTGATGGTGGAAAAGCCGTTCGGCCGCGATCTCGAATCCGCGAAGGCACTCAACAAGGTTCTGCATGCGGTGTTCGAAGAGGACGCCATCTTCCGTATCGACCACTTTCTGGGCAAGGAGGCGATCCAGAACCTCCTCTATTTCCGCTTCGCCAACAGCTTCCTAGAGCCGATCTGGAATCGCGACCATGTCGAGAGCGTCCAGATCACAATGGCCGAGGATTTCGGCATCAAGGGGCGCGGCAGGTTTTATGACGAAGTTGGCTGCATTCGCGACGTGATCCAGAACCACCTCGTCAACGTCCTCTTGCTGCTTGCCATGGAGCCGCCCGCCACCGGCGCGTCCGACGATCTCGTGGACGAGAAGGTGCAGGTCCTCAAGGCCATGCCGCCGCTTGGCAGAAACGATGTGGTCCGCGGCCAGTTCGATGGCTATCTGAACGAGCCGGGGGTTGCGCCCAATTCGGTGACCGAAACCTTCGCGGCCGTGCGCTTCGAGATCAGGACGTGGCGCTGGAACGGCGTGCCCTTCTACATTCGCGCCGGCAAGAACTTGCAGACCCATGCCACGGAAGTCGTGGTGCGCTTCGAGCAGCCGCCCGTGGCGCTCTTCGATGACGGCGAGGCAACGAGCGGCAACTATGTCCGGTTCCGGTTGGGCCCGGACATCTCGATCGGCATCGGCGCGCGCCGAAAGGCCCCGGGCAGCTCGATGCAAGGTGAAGCCGTGGAACTTGCCGCCGTCGATGACGGTCATGGAGACATGGCCCCATACGAGAGGCTGATCGGCGACGCCATGGCGGGCGACCGCCAGCTCTTCACTCGTCAGGACGCAGCCGAGCTCGCATGGAAGATCGTCGAGCCGATCCTGGACGACGTCTCCACGCCACCGAAATACAAACCCGGCACTTGGGGACCTGCTGACATGAAGGATTTCGCGCCGCGCGGCGGCTGGGTCAACCCTACCTGAAGCCGAGGAGATAATGATGAGCAACCACAATTCCAAAGGTGCGGATCGCGCGGTTCTGGCCATCGATATCGGCGGCAGCCATGTGAAGATACGCTCCAGCGCCGGCGGCGAGGAAAGAAAGGCAGAAAGCGGCAATACGATGAGCGGCGCCGACATGGTCGCTGCCGTCAAGGCCATGGCGAAGGGCCTGGACTATGAGGTGATCGCGATGGGCTATCCGGGCCCGGTTGTCCACGACAGGCCGCTTCACGATCCCGCCAATCTCGGCGAGGGCTGGGTCGGACTTGACTATGCTTCCGCCTTCGGATGCCCGGTGCGGATCGTCAACGACGCGGTGATGCAGGCCGTCGGCTCCTATCAGGGCGGACGCATGCTGTTTCTCGGTCTCGGCACCGGGCTTGGCGCCGCGATGATCGTCGAGAACGTCGCCCAGCCAATGGAGATTGCCCATTTGCCCTACCGCGAGGGCAAGAGCTACGAGCACTATGTCGCCGAGGCGTATCGCGAAAAGAAGGGCAACAAGAAGTGGCGCAAGCGTGTGTTCGATGTCGTCGAACGCCTCTGCGCGGCACTGGAGCCGGACTACGTCGTCATCGGCGGCGGAAACGTCGAAAAGCTCGACGAGCTTCCACCGAAATGCCGGCGCGGCGACAACACACTCGCCTTCGACGGCGGCTTCCGTCTCTGGAAAGACGAAAACCTGATCGTGTAAGTTCGCCCCGCTCCTCTCCATCAAGCGGGCGCACCGTTATGTCGATGAAGACGGGCGACCGGGGACGGACGCGAAGCGACACAAGCCAGCTGAAATTGTCATGAAACTGCGGCAGGTTGAAACGCCTGTCTGATATTGGATGGCGAAACGTGGATCCGATCCGCGAGCTTCACTTAACCGATCACTGGATTGACCCCGACACATAGTCTGAAAGGCATCATCCGCGAATCTGTCGCGATTGTAAGCTTCGGGCAAAACCCATGTCGGACCAGCCTCTTATCTCTTTGTCGACGACGCGTCGATGAAGGAGACGGAAGATGACGAGGACCGACCGAAACGTGCTGGAGCGGCAAGACGGCGGTGCGCTCAGCGCCTGCCAGACGCTGAGCGAGAACAGTCTCGCACGCGAGTCGGTCGCAGGCGGCAATTCGCATTCGATGTATCTCAACGAAGAAACCCCTATCGCCCTCGGACGGCATATCTGGGGCTTTTGTTACATGAACTGAACCGTTTTCCGGCGTCGTGAGGCTGCGGACACGGAAGCTCACACACCCGCGTGCGACGCCTCGAACTCGACCGGAAACGAAATCCAAACTCAAGGAGATGGAAAATGTCTGAACTCATCGTTGTTGGGTATGACACGCCCAATCAGGCAGAAGACGCCCGCAAGGAACTCATGAAAATGGCGCGCGAATATCTCGTCGATGTTGCGGACGCCGTCGTCGCCACTGCCGACGCAGACGGCAACGTCAAGCTCAATCAGATGGTCAATATGTGGACCGCAGGAGCAGCGGGTGGCGCCTTCTGGGGCTTGCTGATCGGGATGATTTTCTTCAACCCCCTGCTCGGCGTCGCCGTCGGCGCTGGCGCAGGCGCTCTTTCGGGTGCGCTGACCGACTATGGCATCGACGACAAGTTCATGAAGGAGGTCTCCACGATACTTCAGCCGGGACAGGCGGCGCTCTTCATGATGGTCCGCACCAACGCGTCGGACAAGGTGATCGACAGGCTTGGTGAAATCGGCGGCCGCGTGCTGCGTACGAACCTCGATACGGATGCCGAAAGTCATCTGCGGCAGGAAATCGACAAGGCGCATGAAGCCCACATCCGAGCGGAGGCGTCGAGAAGCGAATGACCGAAGTTGTCTTTCTCCAGCCGCTAATGGCGTTGATCGCGGGCGGACTGATCCTCGTCTTTCCGCGCATCCTAAACTACGTGGTCGCCGGCTATCTCATTCTCTTCGGACTCGCCGGTCTCTATCCTCACGTTTTCTCCGGGATTTAACCTCCACTAGCCGCATGGATGAACCTGCGTTTCAGGGGTCATCCATGCGGGACATTCATCCGCCTGGGGCCGGAAAAATGAAACATTTCAGGACAATTTTCCTGCTGGCCGCTATCGTTGCGATCGCCGTCGGACTCTGGTTCTGGTGGCAGCACGAGAAGGTCTATCCCTCTACCGAAGACGCCTATCTGCAAGCCCATGTCCTGACCATTTCGCCACAGATCGGTGGCCGGGTTGCGAGCGTCGCCGTCACCGAGAACCAGCACGTCAACGCCGGAGATGTCCTGTTTCAGATAAACACCGACGATCTCAAGGCGGCGCTTGAGGCGGCTCAGGCCCAATACGAAATCGCGCGTGAGATTGCCGGAGCTTCTGTATCCAGTCTGTCCGGTGCCGAGGCCCAGCTCGATAGCGCGCGAGCCGCGTTGACCGAAGCTCAGGTCGAGTTCGACAGAACGAGCAAACTCCGCAAGCTTGGTGACGTCTCGCAATCCGCTATGGACAAGGTCTCCGCGGAGCGCGATCAGGCACAGGCAGCGGTCGAGGCGGCGCAATCAGCAGCCGATGCGGCCCGAGATCGCGCCGGAACGCGGGGAGACGGGAATGCTACGGTTCGAGCGGCTCTTGCCGACCTGAGAGTGGCCCGTCTCAATCTTGAACGGTCGCGCGTGACCGCTCCCGCTTCCGGCTGGGTCGCGAACATCGATCTGCGCCCCGGCTCCCTGGTTACACCGAACGCACCGCTTTTCTCGCTCGTGGAGGATGGCGATTGGTGGATCGACGCGAACTTCAAGGAAACCGATTTGAACCGCGTACGGCCAGGTCAACCCGTCAAGATTGCCATCGGGATGTATCCGGGTCTGTCGCTGTCCGGAAAGGTCGAGAGCATCGGCGCGGGCTCAGGTGCGGCGTTCTCCTTGCTTCCTGCACAGAACGCAACCGGCAACTGGGTTAAGGTCACCCAGCGGTTTCCCGTGCGCGTTCACCTTGAAAGTCGGCCCGAGGATCCGGCGATGCAACTACGGGTCGGGGCGAGCACGACCGTCACGGTCGACACATCCTCGATGGACGCGAAGTAATGTCCACATTGGACACCGGGGCAGAAGAGACGGGGGCTACCGTTAGTTGGACCATCGTCTCTGCCGTCATTCTCACGGCCGTGCTGGAGGTGCTGGACAGCACGATTGTCAACGTTGCCCTACCCCAGATCCAGGCGGCTTTCGGGATCACCAACGACCAGACCGTCTGGATTCTGACAAGCTACATAGTGGCTTCCGTGGTGGTGATGCCACTGACCGGCTTCTTTGTCCGCATGGTTGGCCGCCGTCGTCTGATCACCACGGCCATCCTGGGGTTTGCCGGGTTTTCTGCGCTCTGCGGCCTGTCCTGGAGCGTGGAGATCATGGTCGCCTGCCGCCTCGGCCAGGGTCTCTTCGGCGCCTTCCTGATACCGCTCTCCCAATCCATCCTGTTCGACAGTTTCAGCAAGGACAAACGCGGCCAGGCGATGGCGCTGTTCGGCCTCGGAGTCGTGGTCGCTCCTGTCTTGGGCCCTACCATCGGCGCGCTGTTGACCGAGTACTTTTCCTGGCGGGCGGTCTTTTACGTAAACCTGCCGATTGCCGCCTTCGCGCTGATCATGCTCACCGGCGAGATGGAACGCGAGGACACCAAGCGCATCAAGGTTGACTGGATCGGTCTTGTACTGATGGTTGGCGCCATCGGTTCGCTGCAATTGATTCTGGATCTTGGCGAAACATGGGACTGGTTTGCGTCCAAGGCGATTCAGGTCGCGGCGCTGTCGCTTCTCGTTTGCGGGACCACCTTTGTCGTCCGGGGTTATGGCAAACGTGACAACATCTTCGACTTTTCGGTCTTCAAGGATCGCAGTTTCGCCGGTGCCAATGTCGCCATCATGGGTTTCGGCGTTGCGATGTTCGGCTCAATCGCGATCCTGCCTCTCTTCGTGCAGGGGCTTCTGGGGTATCCGGTTCTGGATGCAGGCTTTCTTTTCATTCCGCGCGGCATCGCCGCCGGTGCGTCGATGGTTCTGACAGGCGCCGTCCTGGTAAACCGCTACGATCCGCGAATGCTGCTCGCATTGGGACTTGTCCTGACCGGTTCGGGCAATATCATGTTGGGACTTCTCGATCTCAGCGCAGGTTTCTGGGATCTCTCGTGGCCCGGTATCGTATCGGGTCTTGGCATGGGGTTGTTCTTCGTTCCGATGTCCACGCTTGCTTTTCAGAACATAGGACCGGACAAGCAGGACGAAGCGTCGGGCATCTACGGGGTAACACGGTCGCTCGGCTCTTCTGTCGGCATTGCCCTGGTCGGCTGGCAGATCGCGAGCCGGATGCAGTTCCATTACGAAACGCTCTCCACCGGTATCACTCCATTCAGTGCAGCGGCGCGCGAATACCTCGCCCCGCTCGGTCTCGAGCCCTCCTCGCCCGCGGGTGCGGCGAAACTGGCGGAGCAGGTTCAGATCCAGGCCAGCATGCTCGCCTTCCAGGATGCGTTCTGGCTGACCGGCCTGGCGGCCTTCCTGATGCTGCCGATCATCATGATCCTGCAACGGCCCGCCAAAGCCGTTGCCCCAGCCTTGGCGTCGTAAGATGACCTGGTTGTCCGCCCATATTCTCGTCGTTTGTATCAGCATCGCGATGGCGCTGAGTTCGCTGGTGATACTCGGACAGCGGAGAAGCCCTCAGGCAACGATCGCCTGGCTGCTGTTTCTGGTCATGCTGCCCTACTTCGCTTTGCCCGTGTTTCTGCTCCTCGGGTTCCGCAAGCGTCCGGACGCTCCTGCGCCCTCCCGGGATGCGACCCGTTTGAGTGAAACGGCGTTTTCCACTTCCCGTGTTCGCGCCTTGTGCGAGCACTACGGTTTTCTTGATAACGCCGAGGGAAATGCATTTCGCCTGCTGCCCGGGCCAATCGAAGCGTGGCAGACCCTTGATGACCTGGTGCGCAATGCCGGGACAACGCTGGACGTGACGTTGTACGTCCTGGGACCCGACGATGTCGGTAGGGCTTTCTGCGCAGCGCTCGAAGCGAGGGCGCGGGCCGGCGTTCAGGTTCGCGTCATACTCGACAGCATCGGCAGTTTCCACCGACCGTCGGAGTCGATTGCACGGCTGAAGAAGTCAGGCGCGAATGTGCGTTTCTATTCGCCGCTGGTGCAAAAGCCGACAGGCGGTCACCTCAACCTTAGAAACCACCGCAAGATGGTCATCGCGGACGGAGCCCGTGTCTGGACAGGGGGCCGCAACGTCGCCACGGAGTATCTGGGTCCTGTCGAGCTCGCGGACCGGTGGCGCGACCTTTCCTGCCTTGTAGAAGGGCCGGTTGCCAAGGGTTATTGCGAAACCTTCGAATCGGACTGGGCAAAGGTTGGCGGGCGACGACGGGACCTGAAAACCGCGCGTCCCCAAGCTGGCCGATCCAGCCTTGGCCTGATCCCCTCCGGACCGGACATGGCCGACGATGCGCTGCATGACGCCATTGTGCTCGCCTGTCACGAAACGCGTTCGAGGCTTTGGATCGTGACACCCTACTTCCTGCCGACGCCAACCTTGATGGAGGCGCTTACAATCGCCGCACGGCGGAGCGTGGACGTGCGCGTTCTTGTGCCCGAGCGATCGAACCAAAGGCTGGCCGATCTGGCGCGAGGGCCTTCGCTGCGCGATCTTCACACCATTGGCGTCCATATCCACCGGCATCCGCACATGGTTCACGCGAAAGCCGTCCTGGCGGATGATTCGGCTTTCGTGGGGTCCGCCAATTTCGACGCACGCAGCCTTTTGCTGAATCATGAGATTATGCTCCTGGTAATGACGAGCGAAGATATCGCGTCGATCACCGCCTGGGCTGAGAACCTCATGTCCGAAACTTCGCCCGGATTGCCGCACGTCAGCAGAATCCAACGTGCGATGGAAAGCGTCTTCAGATTGGTATCGCCGGTGCTTTGAGCGTCAACGAAGAGAGGGAAAACGCATCTCGACGCGCAGTCCGGGATCGTTGTCATGCAATGCGATCGTACCGCTATGGCGTTCCACGATCGCACGCACCAACGCCAGGCCGAGCCCGCTGCCCGGTTTGGTCCGGCTCGGATCGAGCCGATAAAACGGCTGGAACACCGCATCGCGCGCCGTTTCCGGAATACCCGGCCCGTGATCCGTTACCACGAGAGCGACATCGCCCGACTGCCTGGTCAGTTCCATGCAGATACGGTTGCCATTCGGCCCATAATTGACTGCGTTCTGCAGCAGGTTCACAACGAGCCGATGCAGCATTTGCGGATTGCCACTGATTTCATAGTCGTCCGCATCGTCCACATGGGTAACCAGGCTTTGCCCCGCATCTTCTGCGACCAGTGAATACGTCTCGGCCAAATCGCGGACTAACGCGCTCATCCCGACTCGCTCAAACCTGGCATTATCCGTTCCGGCCTCGATAAGCGACAATTGCAGATACGCGTCGAAGACGCCGCGCATTTGCTCCAACTCGTCCTGCGCATCGAACAGCGCATCGCTCGGATCCGCCCCGACGGTGAGCTGGTCCTGGGCACGACCGAGCGCAAGATAGGCGCGGCCCAGGGGCGATTTGAGGTCGTGCGCCACGGCGGCGGCAGTGTTGCGTGTCGTGGTCATCAGCCGGGACGAACGGTCTAGATGTCGGTTCATCTCGCGCGCCATCCTGTCGATCTGCGTGTCGCCGCCGTTTTCGGGAATACGCGCGCCAGTGTCGCCCTCGCTTGTCCGTTCCAGCGCCGCCTCGATCTCGCGCAGGCGCGAAAGGCTCCGTCGGCTCAGGAAGTATCCGAGCGCCAGCATCGACAGCACGACAATGAAACCCGTCAAAGCGAGCGTTCGTACGATCGCTTCACGGGCATGTTGCAGGATATCGAGCCGTTGACCGACGACCAGCCAGCGTCCGCCCAGAGCGCCGCCATAGTAGATGAATTCGTTCGAAGCCGCCGGCGACAGCGGTGCCTCGTGATCCAGAGGACCGCGTTGAAAGCCCTCACCCGGCGGCTGCGTGATCACGTTCCCGGCCAATCGGCGGCCTTCATCGAAGATTGCCAGCGCACGCACTCCCGAGACATAAAGCGGCCGCACATGGCGGATCGTTTCGACCACCGAATCCGCCCCTTCGGTTTGATGATCCGCGGCAAGGATGTCCCAGTGTTCCTTCACATCCTCGCGTATTTCCGTCTGGAGATTGTTCTGGACATATGTCAGCGCAGCCCAACCGACGGCGACCAGGATGAGCAGAAAAACAATCGCCGACCGCAGCACCGCCGTGAATGCAGCCCCCGAAAGGACGTCACCGCGGTCCATGCATAGAATACCCGGTATTACGGATCGTGTGGATAAGCGGCACGTCGAAAGGCTTGTCGATCTTGGCGCGCAGCCGACTCATGTGAGTTTCCACAACGGTGGTGTTCGGCTCGAAGTTGAAGTTCCAAACCCGTTCCAGCAGCATTGTCCTGGTGACGACACGGCCCGCATTACGCATCAGGATTTCCAGCATGTTGAATTCCTTGGTGTGCAACTCGACCAGCGTGCCCTGCCGATTTGCCGTGCGCGCCAGAAGATCGAGCGTCAGGTCATGCACCTTCAATGTCGGTTCAGCCCCCGCATTCTGTCTGCGCCGGGCGAGCGCCCCAACCCGTGCCAGTAACTCGGAGAAATGAAACGGCTTCGTCAGATAGTCGTCGCCGCCCGCAGCCAGCCCTTCAACCCTGTCATCCACTTGACCCAACGCGGTCAGGAACAGCACCGGTAGATCCTTCTTTGCCGCCCGCAGGGCCTTAAGCACCGACAACCCGTCCATGCCCGGCATCATTCGGTCGAGGATCGCCAGGTCGCAATCGTTGTAAAGGCAATAGCTCAACGCTTCGCGCCCATCGATGACGTGATCGACGCTGTGGCCGTTTTCCGTCAATCCGGTGACAATGTATTCGGCCATCTTGGCGTCGTCTTCGGCAAGCAGGATTTTCATAGGGCGCAGTCTCTTTTTCGCCGAAGCTACGCCAGCCTCCGCGTTCCCGCCAGCCAAAAGGCTTTTCTTTCATGAATGTAAGATTCGCGTGAATTTCAGGGATACCCGCACGCGTACTTTGGGCGGGCGTCCGGTCAGTCGAGCCGGATTGTCCGGAGTAACGACCATGAACACCAACACAGCTTCGTCGCCTGCCGGCGCCATCGTGCCGCAGAATCCCGGTCGCCTCACAATCGTCGGCGCGGTCTTCGCCGCCATCGGTCTGATCGCGATCCTTCTGCCCAACCTCGCGACCCTCGCGGCCGAACTTCTCGTAGCCTGGATGTTCATACTCTGGGGCGGCGCGGGTCTCTGGTTCGCGTGGGAAATGCGCACCGCTCCCGAATGGCGATACGGCGCCGTCGCTTTCGGCCTGATGCTGCTTGCCGGCCTGATCTTCGCGGTGTTTCCTGTCGCCGGCATCGAGACCCTGACCATCCTGATGATGATCTCCTTCTTGATGGAAGGGGTCGTGTCCATTCTTCTCGGCCTGCGCAGTTCCGCGGACATGACCAACTGGGGCTGGCTGATTTTCAGCGGAGCATGTTCGCTCATCGTCGGAATCGTCATTTTGATCGGTTGGCCCGGCACGGCAACGTGGACACTCGGATTGCTGATGGGAATCAATTTCCTCTCCACCGGCCTCTCGCTCGTGATGCTCGGCCGCTCGATCAAACCCGCAAATTTCGAAATGCGATAATCACGTCCGCGATTCAGCCGCCCGGCACCGCACTTTTGGGCGGCTGTGCGGGACCGCACGGGTGCCCTGATCGATAATCTGAAGCGCTTTCGCCCGACGCTTTATGATCGCCTGTCGGTGCTCCCCGAGTTCGATCTCGACGAATTCCAACGTTGGGTCGCTAAAGTTGATGTCTTTGTGCTCTACATCGCTCTCCCGATCGGAGGAGTTGCCGGCTACCATCCGGGACGCCGCGGGTGCGCCGTCCGGACCGATCAACGTGAGAACGCCACAGATAGTCGGCACCGCCATATAATTGAAATCGCTCTTCGACCGTACGACGAGGTAGCCGAGACCCGCATTCGCGCTGACGAATTTTCCAACCAACGCTCCGATAACGGCGACCGCAATGCCAATGCGGAATCCGTTGAACATGAGCGGGACCGCGTGCGGCGGTTAAATAGAAACTGTACGCTGCCATTTGGACGCCCACACGTTGCGCCCTAGTTCGATCACGCCGGTCGCGATCGAAACCATGATTGGAAAGAAGCTCATCTGCGTGTCGACGACGATCGGCGCGATCGCGATCACCAATCCGCACACGTTTGACACCATTTGGACAGGCGCATTCGCCACGGATCGCGCCAGGACGTCGGGTTCTATCTCCACCGGACCAAGCTCGGAGATATCGCGTAGCAATCAGCATATAGGAAGGCTTCCTATCCGCTTCGGCATTCGGTCACCAAGCGCGACCTTGCCCGTCCTTGCCTACAGCTGTCCGAGCGGCTTGATCTCGATAACGTCCAGTTCGATGGGATCAGGCGCGGTGGCCGCGAAAAGCACTGCGCGCGCCACGTCGTCGGGATCCATGCCTTCATAAGCACGCCCGGTCGCATGATCCCGAACGGCCGGATGAGTCGACTGGCTGCCCAGCTTGGTGTGCCAGACCAGCCCGGGCCGGATTTCGGTGGATCGGACACCCTTGCCGAGCAGTTCGAGACGGATGCCCTGGTGCATCGCCGCCAAGGCGTGCTTCGTCGCGGCGTAGCAAAGCGTATTCGGGCTTACGGCATGTGCCAGCGCTGAACTGATCGTTATGATATGCCCCCTGCCCCGATCAACCATCCCTCGGGCCGCCGCAAGCGTAATCCGCATAGTCGCGCGCACATTGATCGCGAACATCCTGTCCCAGTCATCTGGATCGTTGTCGAGAAACGGAGCCGCAATGGCCATACCTGCCGAGTTCAGCAGTATGTCTGCGTTCCGGACGTCTCCGTTGATATCTTCCAGAAAGCGATCGTCGGTGAGGTCGCCCCCAAGACACCGAAACCTGTTTCCCGCAACGTCCCGTTTTTCCATCTCCGCCAGATCGTCTTCGGGCAACGCGGCGATCGTCACTTTAGCGCCCTGAGCCGCGAAGGCCAGCGCGCACGCGCGCCCGATTCCGGACGACCCGCCCGTGACGAAAACATTCTTGCCTGCAACGGGTACCTCGGACATCGAAACCTCCTCCATAACGACCCACATTTATTTAACATATTAATCGCCTGATCAACTCCAGCCGAAAAATCTCTCGTAGGCTCATTTCAAAAGGTAGCGGCACCCATCCGCTTGACGCACAGCGTCGACTTTAATTAACATATTAAGTTCATGCACTATGCCGACGCGCCAACCTGAGCGTTCGCGCGCGGTGAGGATCGGCAAAGGGAGAGACATGTCAGCTAAAGAACCGATTGCGGCGGGCGCATCGATCGCCTTTCTCGGACTGGGTACGATGGGGCTCGGCATGGCCGCCACGCTTGTGCGCAGTGGCTTTGACGTGAAGGGTTACGACCCGTCGGAGGCCGCGAGGGAGATTTTCCACGCCGAAACCGGCAAGGCGGCGGCATTGTCGGCCGAGCAGGCGATGCGAGACGCAGAAGCCGTTGTCTGCATGCTGCCGGACGGCAAGTTTGTACGAGAAGCGCTGCTCGGCGGCGCTACGCCTGCGGTCGCCGCACTCAATCCGGGCGGCGTCGTGGTCGACTGTTCGTCATGTGCGCCGACGGACACGCAAGCGCTCGCCCCCGACTTGGCGGCAAAGGGCTACGGGCTCGTGGATTGCCCAGTATCCGGGGGTGTCGCGGGAACAAAGGCAGGCACGCTCACGCTCATGGCCGGCGGTGAGGCTACGCATGTGGAGCGGGTCCGTCCGCTCCTGGAATCGATGGGCAGCGTTATCCATCACACGGGCCCGGTCGGTTCCGGCCACGCCATGAAGACCCTCGTGAATTTCATCGGCACCAGCCAGATGATGCTCGATTTCCAGGCAATGCTGATCGGCGAACGGTTCGGCCTGAAACCCGAGACGATGGTCGAAATTCTCGACAGGTCCTATGCGAAGAACCTTTCGACAGAGATCGTCCTGCGTCAGCAGATCCTTTCAGGTGCCTTCCATCATAACTTTTCGCTCGCGCTCGCGGCGAAAGATGCCCGCATCGCCGCCGAGACCGCGCGCGCCGTGGGCTTCGGGGCAGATACACCAGATCATTTCGCGAGCCTCCTCGAGGACGCCCTGAAGACGATGGGCAACGAGGACCTGACGTACAGCTACAAATATTTCGACACGCTCTGGGAGCGCGACAACGGAGAGGAAGCATGATCGACGCCAACACAATCGCGAAGGTGCGCGCAGGACTGCAAACACCACGTCGAATGCTTATCGGCGAACAATGGGTCGAGGCCGCGGATGGCAGCCGGCTGGAAACAAAAGATCCGGCTGATGAATCCGTTCTGACCACCTTTCCGAATGGGGGCGTGGAAGACATAGACCGGGCGGTGAAGACGGCCCGCGAAGCATTCGAGCGTGGCCCGTGGCGAGACATGACGCCCGCCGCGCGCGCCCGGCTCATATGGAAGCTGGGTGACCTGATCGACGCAAACGCCGATGAACTCGCGGTGCTCGAGACGTTCGACAACGGCAAACCGATCGGGGTCTCGCGGAATCTGGACGTACCCTTCGCGGCGGAGCGCATGCGCTACAATGCCGGATGGGCGACCAAGCTGACCGGCGAGACCGTGCCCCTCTCCCTGCCGTTCGAAGCCGTCGCCTACACGACCTACGAACCGGTTGGCGTGGTGGGGCACATCATCGCCTGGAATGCGCCCTTGGCCTCGGCGGTCGCCAAACTGGCTCCGAGCCTGGCTGCCGGATGCACAATGGTTCTCAAGCCGGCCGAAGATACACCGCTTACCGCGTTGCGCCTCGGCGAACTGATCGAACAGGCCGGCTTTCCCGCCGGCGTCGTCAACATCGTCACCGGCACCGGAGAGGTGGCCGGCGCCGCGCTTGCCGCGCACCCCGATGTCGACAAGATTTCCTTCACGGGATCGACGGAGGTCGGCAAGATGCTCGTGCGAGCCGCGGCCGGCAATCTCAAACGGCTGACGCTCGAACTTGGCGGCAAGTCCCCTGTCATCGTGCTTCCGGACGCCGATCTGGACAAGGCGATACCCGCGATCGCCAACGGCATCTTCTTTTGCACCGGTCAGGTCTGCACGGCCGGCTCGCGGCTGTTTGCCCATGGCAAGGTGTTCGACGACGTCATCGCCGGTGTGGCGGATATCGCCCGGTCGATGAAGATCGGCCCCGGCATCGACCCCGAGACCACGCTCGGCCCGCTCGTCAATGGAAAGCAGCTCCAGCGCGTGACCGGCTACATACGGTCGGGGCAAGAGGATGGCGCGAAGGTCGCGGTGGGCGGCAATCCGGTCGACAGGTCCGGCCACTTCGTCGAACCAACCATTCTCACGAACACAAGGCCGGACATGGCGGTGCGGCGCGAGGAGATTTTCGGCCCGGTCCTGTGCGCACAATCCTTCAGCGACGAGGAACTGGACGAACTTGCCGCGCAGGCCAATGATACGACCTACGGCCTTGCCGCAAACATCTACACGTCCAACCTCTCGGCCGCACACAAGCTCGCACGCCGCATCCGCGCCGGTACGGTCAAGATCAACGGCGGCGGACTCGACCAGGGAGTGCCGGCCGGCGGTTTCAAGCAATCCGGCTGGGGCCGCGAATACGGTCGTGACGGGGTCGAAATCTACACCGAGAAGAAATCGGTGATCGCTACGCTATGACCGTCGGGCAAGGCGGAGAGGCGTTCGACTATGTCATCGTCGGAGCGGGATCCGCCGGCTGCGTCATCGCCAACCGTTTGAGCGAGGATGCGGGAACCCGCATCTGCCTCGTGGAAGCGGGACCGCAAACCCGACACCCTTTCGTGTCGATACCGCTGGGCATGGTCGGCCTGATCGACCATCCCCGACTCAATTGGCGCTACATGTCTGCACCGCAGCAGGCCGCAGGCGGGCGACGCTACCCGATTCCCCGCGGAAAGATGCTGGGCGGCACAAGCTCCCTCAACGGCATGGTCTACACCCGCGGGCAGGCCGCCGATTTCGACGGCTGGGCGGCGCTCGGCAATCCCGGCTGGAGCTACCGGGAGGTCCTGCCCTATTTCATGAAATCCGAGGACAATCTCGACTTCCACGATGCATGGCACGCACAGTCGGGTCCGATGACCGTGGCGACCGCGCGCGAACCCAATCCCCTCGCCCTGCGATTTCTCCAGGCCGCGCAGGAATTGCAATATCCTCTCAACCCGGATCCGAACGGCGCGCGCCAGGAAGGTTTCGGACTTCGGCAGGTCAATATCCGGGATGGACGCAGGGTCTCCTCGGAGAGCGCCTTTCTGCGCCCGGCGCGCTCCCGCAGGAACCTGCACGTCGTCACCGGGTCGGAAGCGCTCAAGATAGAAATTATAGACAAGCGAGCAAGCGCCGTCGTCCTTTCGGACGGGCGGCGGCTGGAGGCGCACAGGGAAGTCGTTTTGAGCGCAGGGGTGATCGGCTCGCCCGTGTTGTTGATGCGTTCCGGACTAGGCCCTGCTGAACATCTGCGCAGCCACGGCATTGAAGTTTTGGCCGACTTGCCGGAGGTCGGACAAAACCTGCACGATCATCCTTCGGTTCAGCTTATTTGGCGCGGCGCCACCGGCGAATCCTATGGCATCTCGGCGCGCGGGCTTCCCGGGCTCGCCCTGTCGACCATACGCTATTTCCTGACCGGGAAGGGGGTGCCGGGCAGCAATGTGTTCGAGGCGGCCGGATACATTCGCAGCCGGCCAGATCTTGCCGAACCGGACACGCAATTGGTGTTTTGCGCGGCATTCCGCAAACCCGGTGGAACGCTGGGGGTGGGGCATGGCTACGCGCTTGGCATTGTCGGTCTAAAGCCAAAAAGCAGGGGAAGCATCACCCTTTCCGGCTCCACGATTTCCGACCAGCCGATCATCGATCCCAACCTGCTCTCCGATGAAAGCGACCTCGAAGTCCTTATCGAGGGCGTAAACGCTGGTCGACGGGTTCTCTCGGCACCGGCATTCGAAGGCAAGGGGCACGCGGAAATCGCGCCGGGCACGCATGTCCAGGGTCGGCAGGCGCTGGCCGAGCATATCCGCAACTCGGTCAATACGGCCTTTCATCCGGTGGGTACCTGCGCGATGAAACCCGATGGTGTGGTCTCCGGCGAATTGAAAGTGCGCGGCGTCGACGGGCTGCGCGTCGCCGATGCGTCGATCATGCCGACGATAACAAGCGGCAACACACATGCCCCGACCGTCATGATCGGTGAGAAATGCGCCGATCTGATTCGCGGCCGCACGCTTGAGGCATGGCAACCGCCGGCCGATCTGGAAACAGTCTGAGAGGAGAACGGAATGGAAAGCGAAACAGAAAGGCGTATCGCTGCGCTGGAGCGACGGCTCGCCGACGCGGAAGACCGTCTACAGTGTCACGAGGACATCGAGGCTATCAAGAAGCTGCAGAGAGCTTACGGTTATTATCTGGACAAAAACCTCTACAGGGCTGTGGCGGACCTGTTCACGCAGGACGGGGAAATCGAGATAGCCGCCCGCGGCGTCTACAAGGGACGCGAGCGGATTTACGAGTTTCTCTGCAAACTTCTCGGCGGCGGCCATGACGGCCCGGTCCGCGGCCACATCGGCAATCACTTCCAGTTGCAGGCGATCGTAACGCTAGGCGCCGACGGCCGCACCGCGCAGGCGCGCTGGCGCGCCTGGGTCCAGTTCGGCGATCTCGGCGGGGTGGCCAACTGGCTCGAGGGCCCCTACGAAATCGACTACCTAAAGGAAGACGGCATCTGGAAGATTTCGAGTCTTGTCTGGTTCCCCTCCTTCACCGCGCCATACGCGGAAGGCTGGAACAACAGCCTGCTGCCGCCAAGCCAGCCGAGCACCGAGATGCCGCCGGATCGTCCGCAGTCCCATGACGGAAAGACCGCGCCGGACGCCTGGGTTATGCCGTTCCACTACGTGCATCCAGTGACCGGCAAAAAAGTCGAGTGGAAAATCGCAAAATAAACGAGGGACGGCCATTGGCCGTCCCTTTCTCAAATCATGCTCAGGGCATGGAATTCGGCAGGAACAGCGAGATCGCGGGGAACGCCGCGAGCAGGATCAGCCGCAGGATATCCGCGAACATGAACGGCAATACGCCGCGGAAAATCTTGAATAGCCCTATGTCTCGCGCCATCGAGTTGATCACGAACACATTCATGCCGACGGGCGGCGAGATCAGTCCTATGGTCACGGTCATGACCATGATCACGCCGAACCAAGTCGGGTCAAAACCCAGCGCCATCATCGCCGGAAAGACGATCGGGATGGTGAGGATAATGATAGCCAGCTCGTCCATGATCGCGCCGAGCAGGAGATAGATGATCAGCAAAAGCGTGAGCACCCCGTATGGCCCGATGGGCAGATCGACCAGAAACGCGGTCAGGTTCTGCGTCGTGCGCGTGATCGCCAGAAAGTAACTGAAGAGAAACGCCCCGACGGCCACGATGAAGATGGAGGCCGATGTTCGCAACGCGTCCACGAGGCATGCCTGGATAACCGGCCAGGACAGCCGTCTCCTCGCAAGACCGATGAGAAGCGCGCCCACCGCGCCGAGGCCGGCGGCCTCTGTCACCGTGACGAGCCCGCCATACATCGCGCCGATCACGAGAAGGAACAGGAGAAGGGTCGCCCAGACATCCTTCAACGCCCTGAACCGGACGCCATAGCCCTGCCGTTCGGTCGTCGGGAAAAGAGCCTTGTTGCGGCTGGCGAGGATCTGGATTGTACCGATGTAGAGAGCGATCGCCAGAATGCCCGGCAGGATGCCGGCTATGAACAGACGCGCCACATCCTGCTCGGTCAGAATTGCATAGATGAGCATGGCGACCGAGGGCGGGATAATGATGCCGAGTGTCCCGCCGGCGGCAATCGCTCCGGCGGCGGTGGCCGGTTCGTAGCCGGCCTTGCGCATTTCGGGCAGGGCAACCTTGGTCATGGTCGCCGCTGTCGCGATGGACGATCCATTGATCGCCGCAAAACCGCCACAGGCGAGGATCGAGGCGATCGCCAGCCCGCCCTGCCTGTGCCCGAACCACGCCCGCGTCACCCGGAACAACTCCCGGCTCATGCCCGACGCCGAGGCGAACACACCCATCAGGACGAACAGCGGCACGACGCTCAGCGAGTAGTCGGTCACCGTTCGCAGCGGCGAATTGATCAGCAGGTTGAGGCCCGGCCCCCATCCCTTCAGGGCCGCGAAGCCCCCCACCCCGACGACGCCCATCGCAATTCCGACCGGTACGCGCAGAAGCATCAGGCCAAACAGGCATACGAAGCCTATGACCGCCGCAAGTTCCCTATCCATCTATTTGCAGTTCCGTTTCTTCCGGCAGGCGCCCCTGAAAACGCCAGATGATGCGGATGACCGCGAGAATGACGCTGCACAGGATGCCCAGGGCGGCAACGGCTACGAAGGGCCAGAGCAACAGTTCCAGCGTGTTGGTCACATCGCCCGCGCGATAAAGGGAATTCACCTTCCAGTAGAGCATCACGGCCAGTGCGGCGAAAAAGCCGGTCGTGACCAAGTCGGCGAAGGTGTCGATCGCCAAGGATATCCGCGGCGGACACATTTCCCACAGGATATCGACAGTGATATGCCGGCCCGCGAACGTCGCGGTGGCGAAACCCCAGAAGATGGCCATGCCCTGCAACTGACTGGCGATCGTGTAGGCGTCGGGGATCTGGACTCTGAACAGATACCTGAGCATGGCTTCGCAAAAGACGAGCAGAGCGACGATCCCCAGCGAATAGCCGGCTACCCGCTCGATAGTGTTGACGACCTTGTCCACCGTACTTCCCGGGTTCCCTTCCTGCGATCGGCAATCGGGGTCGCGCTCTTAGGGGCACGACCCCAGGCGTTTGCCTTATTCGACAAGGGCGCCGTATTCCTTCAGCTTCGCCTTGAGCTTCTCGCCGGCCTCCGCGCCGTCGATGCCCCATTTGTCGGTGACGTCCTGATAGGCTTTCTCGGCCACGGGACCGGCAGTCGCCATCCACAAGGCGCGCTCTTCCGGCGTGAGCTCGTAGACCTCCTGGTCAGGATCGTCGATCAACTGCTGGCGGTAAACGCGCTGTTCGTCATACCACTTGGTCGAGAACTGTTCCGACACATCCGGCCCGCAATGCTTGTCGATCACGTCGCGTTCGCTGTCCGTGAGACCTTCATAGAAGTCTTTGTTGATCAGATAGGCCTGCGCGCCGACATAAAAGGGCTCGTCGATATGATACGGCATCGCCTCGTGGATCCCGAACAGAACCATGTCCCAGGGAAGCATGACGCCGTCGATGACGCCACGATCGGCCAGTTCCTTGACTTCCGGAAGTGCTGCCGAGACGGTGTTCGCGCCGAGCGAGGTCATCCATTCGGCCATGGTCGGGCCGCCGGGGCGCATGCGCAGCCCCTTCATGTCAGCCGGCACCTTCACGCCGGACTTGCTGAAATTGAGCGCGCCCGGATGGTGAATCGTTACGAAGCAAACATGTACGTCCGGCATCTCGGTTGGAATGTACTCTGCGTACCACTCGTGAAAGGCGCGCGCGCCTGAGGTGGTATTTGCGAACTGGAACGGGATTTCGTTCACGGCCCAGAGCGGGAAACGACCGGGACTATAGGACGGTCCGACCATGGTCATTTCGGCAATTCCGTCGCGTGCCATGTCGTAATGATCGGGCGCTGCGCCGAGCTGCGACGAAGGATAAATATTGACTTCGATCGAGCCATTCGTCTGCGCCTCGATCTCGTCGCCCCAGACCTCGAGCTGCTTGTTGATAGAATGCGACGGCGGCACCCAGGTCGAAATCTGCATTTCCTTTGCTTGTCCCGCGACCTGCGCTGCCATCACTGCAACGCCTGCCAGCAGTATGCTGGTGAGTTTTTTCATTTTCTTCCTCCCATTTCAGGCCGGCCGTTATCTCGCCGGTGCGGCCGATTGTTTGTTCAGTTGCGCCGGTTAATCCTCGAACGGCTCCGGCGGTCCCGGTTCGAACCGGTTAACGCGATATGGATTGTACGGCATGTGATAGGTCGTCGGCTGATCGGGCTTCATACCGGCATAGGTCGAGCTCGATGCCACCGGCTCCTTCACCCAGCCCTTGTGATATGGTGACTGGAACTGGAGCCTGGCGGTTATGGAAAGGAACTTCCACTCGCCATCCTCCTTCACATACTGCATGTCGTATTTCGCCCAGTTCCAGTAGGCCGTGAGCTTGTCCTTGCGAAAACGGGAGACGATGCCCGGCGAGTGCCAAAGGCCCCTCGCCCGCTGTCGGTCCTTCGAAATCTCGATCATCGGATTGACTGCGAGGTGCTGCTGCAGCCAGCCCGGTCGCGTGGTGTTCTGGGTCATCGCGCGATAGACGGTCTTCACCTGCTCGAGGCCGATGAAGACGCCGCTGTCGAAAATCTCGATGAACACATCATCCCGCTTCTGCGCGAAGAGATCGGGGCACTCATCGTTGCGAAGCATGTAGTAGAGATGCGTGTAACGGGATGTCAGCCGCCAGATTTCATTGTGATCGCGCAGATAAGATAGATCTTCGACCTGCTCGCGCAGGGCGCGAATCTCCTTTCGCAGCTCCGCGATTTCGTCGGACGCCATCCCGTCTCCTCCCACGCATGGCCCCTGCGCGAAATAGTAATTTCGCACAATTCAATTATCATGTTAAGTTTATGCTTCGGCCCGCCGGGTGTCAACAGAACGTTTGGGCTGGAGGCGATCGCCTGCGGAAAAATGCGACGTGGACAACAGGCCCTCATTTACTTAACATCTTAATCATTAGCCGCAGAGCGAGGCAAGGCGATGCGGGATTTTGGAACCAGGAGGAGAGACGAATGCCGCAGAACAATTCGGTGGACGACTATGTCGCCGTACAGGCCGCGTTCGCCCGATATGTATGGGCGCTGGACACCGCGGACCTCGAAACGCTGGAATCCATTTTTACCGAGGACGCCGTCTTCGAGGATACTGCCGGCAATGTGTATGACAGCCGCGAAAAGTTCCTCGACTATGCAAGGGGCCTCACCAAGCGCCCGGAATTCCGCGGACGCCAGCATCACATAGACAAGCTTCTGATCGAGCCGACCGAAGACGGTCTCTTTTGCAAGAGCTACTGGACCGTCACAAAATGGCATAGGGCGGAAAACAAAAAGATCATTGAGGTCGTCGGCTGGTCGGAAGACCATTTCCGTCGGACAGACGAAGGGCTTCGTTTTAGCGAGCGGCGCGTCCATTACTGGACAGACACGGACTGCCCCTGGGTCGACGCGGGATAACCGGCTTCCAGCAATCGGGACGTTTCTCGAGGCGAGCGTCCCTGACGGGCAACCGCCGGAGCATTTCGCAAGCTCAGGCAGAAGAGCTTTGTTTCACGATATCGGCGGCCTTTTCCGCGATCATCAAGGTCGGCCCGTTGGTTGCACCGCTGACGATGTTGGGCATGATCGAAGCATCGACCACACGCAGCCCCTCGGTGCCCCGGACGCGCAATTGCGCATCGACCACGCCCATTTCGTCGCCTTCCACCCCCATCCTGCAACTGCCCACCGGGTGGTGAACGGTCGTCGCGTTCGCGCGGATATGATCGTCGAGAGCTTCGTCGCTATCGGCCGCCGGGCCGGGCAGAACTTCCCGATCGATATGAGACGCCACCTCGGGATCCGCGCTTAGCGCGCGGAACAGTTTGAGCCCCTCCCGCACGATGGCAAGGTCCCGCTCGGAAGCCAGGAAGTTCTGGTAGATATGCGGCGCGACCCCTGTGTCCGCAGAAACGACCCTTATCCAGCCGCGGCTCTCCGGCTGCATGAGTGCCACGCGATAGCCGATCCCATCCTGTCCGGGATCCTGGAAAGGCAGATATTGCTGCGGCGCAGGCGCGCTGGCCCGAAACAACAGGGCAAGGTCGGCGGACTGCCCCGCCATGCTCGATCTCAGGAACCCGACGATCCCCATGGGCAATCCCGCGGTGCCTCCGGTTCCAAAAAAAAGACCCTGCGCGACCATTGCGAAGAACCGGTCGTATCGGAGATGCTTCTGGAACGTGCCTCGATCCTTGCGAAGATACTCCATCGGCACCGACATGTGATCGTGCATGTTCTTCCCGACACCGGGAACATCGGCGACAGGCTCGACACCGATCTCCCTCAATTCGTCACGCGCCCCGACGCCTGACGCAATCAGCAATTGGGGAGAGTTGATGGCGCCTGCCGAGCAGATCACTTCTCGCCTTGCGCGGATCACCTCGCGTCCCGAGCGACCGTTGACCTCGACGCCCACCGCGCGTTTTCCCTCGAACAGAATTCGCTTGGTCATCGTCTCGGAAAGAAGATGGACATTGGCGCGTTTTAGCGCAGGACGAAGATACGCCACCGCCGAGCTGCAGCGCCGCCCGTTTCGAATTGTCCACTGCGGAACCGCGAACCCTTCCTGCTCCGCTCCACAGTTGTCTTCCAGGATCGGGTATCCCAACCGTTCGCCGGCATGAAACCACGCATCGACCAGCGGATCGTCAAGGCCGGCGCGCACTACGTTCACGGGGCCGGAAGCGCCACGATACTGGTCCGGGCCGCCTTCCCAGCTCTCCATCTTCCGGAAATACGGCAGGCACTCCGAGAACGACCAGCCCTCCAGCCCGGCGTCGGCCCACTTGTCGTAGTCCGACGGGTGGCCGCGCGCATAGGCCATCGCGTTGATCGAGGAAGACCCGCCGATCACCTTGCCCCGCGCGCAGTCGAGCACGCGACCGTTCAAGGCAGGTTCCGGCTGTGTATCGTATCCCCAGTCGTGGGCGCGACGGGCGAAGAGCCTCCCCCAGGCGAGCGGTATCCTGATATAGGGATCCCGGTCGGAGCCGCCCGCTTCGATAACGAGGACGGTTACGTCGCGGTTCTCGGACAGACGGTTCGCCAGCACGCAGCCGGCGGACCCCGCCCCCACGATGACATAATCATATTCCCGCTGCAGCGCCATGCTCTCCTCCCGGATCAAGTCGCCTGTCTCTCGGGACAAACAGGCGTCACCCCATCTAGAAGAATAACATGTTAATTATCAAGCCCGGTGATCGAATGGACTTCGGATTGCAGCATCACCCGGCTTTTCGCACTTTCAGCTCGTGTCTGGGTGGCTCATGCGTCAACAGTTTCGGGATAAGATCGCTACGGAAGATTTGACGACACTACGGCCATGTGCGATACTTAACTTGTAAAATATCTCGTCTTCGTCGCCGTTTCTGGGAGGGGATGTCCGGAGAAGACGGGGGAAACGGGAGGAACAAACATGACAATTTTCAGCCATACCAGGCGGGCTCTGGCGATTGGCGCCTGCCTGCTGGCCACAGCTTCGCCGGGCAGCGCGCAAGAGATGCCTAAGAGCGGCGGAGAGCTCAAGCTCGCGGTACGCGGAGAGCCCACCAGCTTCGACTGCCAAACGGCGACATCGTTCAACACGCTGCAATATCTGGCGCCCCACTATTCGACGCTGCTGCGTTTCGATCAGGAAAACTATCCGGAGATCGTGGCAGACACCGCGGAAAGCTGGGATATCAGCGACGACCTGAAGACCTATACGGTCACTCTGAAGGAAGGCATCGAGTTCCACGACGGCTCGACGCTCGACGCTGAGGACGTCAAGGCGACCTTCGAACGCATCGCCCATCCGCCCGAAGGGGTTGTGTCGGCGCGCCAGACCGCCTTGTCGGACCTGGAAAGCATCGAGGTGACCGATCCCCGTACCGTGAAGTTCACACTCAAGTCTCCCTCGTCGAGCTTCTTGGCGGCTCTCGCCAATCCATGGTTTTGCCTCTACTCGGCGGATCTCATGAAAGAAAATCCGGACTATCCGGATAAGCTGGTTATGGGAACAGGGCCATTCACCTTCACCGAGTATGTCTCGGGCGATCACTGGAGCGGCAAGCGCTTTGACGGCTACTTCAAGGAGGGCAAGCCATATCTCGACTCGTTCCGCAATCAGCTTGTGAGCGGGCCTGCCGCGACCAACGCGATCGCCGCAGGGGAGCTGCATGGCAATATCCGCTTCATCTCGGTACCTGCCAAGGACCAGATGCAAAGTGCCAGGGGCGACGAGTTGACCTTCCAGGTCACGCCATCTACCAGCACATCGCTGATCGACGTCAACACGCGCAAGCCACCGTTCGACGACCTCCGCGTACGCCGCGCGCTCAGCCTTGCAATCGACCGCAACATCGGCGTCCAGGCGCTCGGCGACCAGGCCGGCCAGCGTTGGGCCCATCTCATCTTCCGGCATGGCCACGATCTGGCGCCAACCGACGAGGAACTGAAATCCTATCCGGGCTTCGGCGAGGATATCGAGGCAGCTCGAGAAGAAGCCAGAAACCTCCTGAAGGAAGCCGGCCAAAGCGATCTCAGCTTCACACTGATCAATCGCAACCTTCCTGTGCCATACGAGCCTCTCGCGGTCTTCTTCATAGACCAGTGGCGCCAGATCGGGGTCAACGTGAAGCATGAGCCGTTGGACACAGCAGCCTGGGCCGGACGCCTGTCGAGCGGCGACTACGAGGTCGGCATCGATCTCAACGCACCGTCAAGTGATGATCCGACTGACGTACTGCTCAAATACGTGCCCGGCTCGTCTGCCGACCGAACCGGCATCGAGGACGCCAAACTCGTCGAACTCTTCGAGCAGCAGAACCGTACGCTGGACGAAGCGGTACGGGCCAAGCTCGCCAAGGAATTCGTCGTCCGCGCCGTGGAGCTCCTCTACGTCATTCCGACATTCAACGCCGAGCGGCTCATCGTGCTCGACAGCAAGGTGAAGGGCTGGAAAGTCCCGCCGAGCTTCTATGTCGGTCTCGACCTCGCCGACGTGTGGATCGACGGGTAGCACCAATGAAAATGCCACGCGGACACCGTCCGCGTGGCAAAAACATCGAGGCTGGCTGTTTATGTCAGCCGGTCACGGCAAGGGTGGACTGGGCCGTGGCGATCAGCCGGTCCCCCTGACGCAACTCTCCCGACGCGAACAGCATCTTCCGGCCGGCCTTGTCGACCCGCCCGATAGCCGTCAGGGAGCCTGCCGCGGCCGCACCGCAAAACTGTGTATTGAGCGCGACTGTCACACCGGAATGGCCATCGCCGAGCACGGTAAAGGCGGCAAAAGCCATCGCGAAGTCGAGCATAGCACCGACCGCGCCGCCCTGGACATTGCCGGCCCCTTGGCGGAACAAGTCGGACGGCACGAACTCGAGCGTGAGGGTTCGGGCTTCCGGCTCGTGAGCTACAAATCGCGCACCGAGCGCCTCCAGTAACGGAGAACTTCCGATTGCCGTCGGCTCACCGGATGCCACGAAGGCGCGCAGCTCGACGATATCAGGATTGATGCTGCTCATCCGACAGGCAACACCACCTTGCCGGTATGCTTGCCGTCGTTCAGGTAGACGAGGGCGTCCTTCAGCGTGTCGAGCGTGAAGTCGCTGTCGTCGATCACCGGCTTGATGCCATGATGGGCGACTGCATCAACCATGCGCTGCGCGGAGGCGCGGCTTCCCGCCGAAACGCCCTCGATTTTCGTGCCGGACATGGCGACGATAGGGATGTTGAGTTCGGTGCGCGGTCCCGTGACGACGCCGATCATGTAGATCGAGGCGCCGAGACCGGACGACAGCATGGATTGCTTGAAGGTCGCCGCGCCGCCGATTTCGACGATATGATCGACACCCTTCCCTTCGGTGATTTTCTTCACCGTTTTGCCCCACTCCTCGTCTTCGCGATAGTTCACGGTATGGGTCGCGCCCAGCTTGCGGGCGAGCTCCGCCTTTTCTTCAGAGGATACCGTGGCGATAACCTCCGCGCCGGCGGCCACTGCGAACTGAAGTGCAAACAACGAGACGCCGCCGGAGCCCTGCACCAGCACGGTCTGGCCCGGACCGGCCTTGCCGGTTTCGATGACAGCGTTCCACGCGGTCGCTCCGGCGCAGGTCAGCGTTGCCGCATCGCGCAGATCCATCTGCGGCGGAATTTTCACCAGCGCATCATGCTTGAAGATACGGTACTCCACGGCAACGCCATCATTCATGCCGCCAAGATCAGCTGTGACGCATTCCAGCCGCAACGGCCCGGCCTGCCAGTTCGGAAAGAAGCACGCCATTGCCTTGTCGCCAAGCTTCCAGCCACGGACGCCTTCGCCGATCGCAACGACCTCGCCAGCCCCGTCGGAAAGCGGAATGAGCTTCTCCTGCTTTTGCATCCGGCCATAGCCGCCGTTGGCGGCGAGGAAATCGCGATAGTTAAGCGAGGCATACTTGATCGCGACCAGCACCTCACCGGGACCGGGATCAGGCTGCTCCATATCGACGATCTTCAGATTGTCGATACCGATCGGGTCTATAAGCGCCGCCTTCATGCCGCTTTCTCCTGCTGGGATGTCTCATAGTAGCCTTCGCCGCTCTGCGCCTTGCTGCGCAGGCTCTCAGGCACGTCGAACCGTTCGCCGCAACGCTTCGCCAGTTCGTCGCACTCCGCGACGATGGCAGCAGGGCCGTGAACGTCTATATAGCCGAGCGGCCCGCCAAGATGAGCGGGATACCCCCACCCCAGAACGGACGCTATGTCGGCGCCGAGCGGCGTGTCGAACACGCCTTCGTCGATGCAGCGGACCGCTTCGAGCGACTGGGTGTTCATGAGGCGCGTTCGCACCTCGTCGGGCCCCGGCGTCTTTTCGGTTGGCGGGAACAGCTCGGCCATGCCCGGCCAGGCCTTCTGGCCTTCCGGAGTATAATCGTAGACCCCGCGCGTGGCGTCGCGTCCCTCACGCCCGGCTGCAAGGAGCTTGTCGAGCACTTCGGTCGTCTTCGTCCCCTCCATCGATCTTGGCATTCCCGGACCGGTCATGGATTCCATGATGTCGCGCAGGAGCGGAATCTTGGTCAGGTCCACCAACATCGCCGAGCCAACCGCGAAGCCCATGTCGATCATCGTGTTGTCGATGACCGCGGGCGAAACGCCTTCCGAAAGCAGCGTCAGCGTCTCGGCCGTCAAGGAGGAGACGAGGCGGCTTGTGTAGAAGCCCTTGCCATCCTTCACCGTGATCTGCGTCTTGCGCAGCGCTGCGGCTACGACATGGGCTTCCGCGAGTGCCCGCTCGGAGGTTTCCGGTGTCCGGATGATTTCGAGCAACTTCATGACCTCGACCGGGGCGAAGAAGTGCATTCCGATCATCCGGGACGGGTCCTTGAAACCCTTAGCAAGTTCGGAGATCAGGATGGACGAGGTATTGGAGGCGACAGTGACGTCCGGTCCCAGCACAGCCTCCAGCTTTCCATACACGTCGTGCTTCACGTCGAGGCGTTCAAAAACCGCTTCGATGACGAAGTCCGCATCGGAAAGCGAAGCGTAGTCATGGGTGGTCGACAGCCGGCCCAGGATGTCCTGTAGCCCATCCTCGGAGAGCCGGCCTCTCTTCACCTGCCGCTCGCCGATCGCCTTGATCCGGTCCTGAGCTTCCATTGCCTTCTGCGCCGATACGTCGATCAGCGTGACCCGCAAGCCCGCGCGCGCGGCGGAAAAGGCGATACCATTGCCCATCGTGCCACCGCCGACGACGCCAAGATGCTTGAGCTTCGCCGCAATCGTATCGTCCTTCTTCGGTTGCCCGGCCTTCGGCCCGTAAAACAGCGTCCGGACTTTCGCGCGGGCGAAAGGACTTGCGGCCAGCTTGGAGAACTCCCTCGTCTCGATCGCCATGCCAGCATCGAAGGATCGCTCAAGCCCGTGGTGGAGGGCCGAGAGTATGTGCGTCACGGCCTTGTCGTCACGGCCCGAACGCGAGCGCTGGCGCGCCCAGGCGCCGAGCACCCATGCCCGGTTCGCCACCGTGTTGGGATCGGCCTCGGCCAGATAGAAGCGCTTCACGTCCCAAGGCTGTTGCGCCCCGGGATTTCCCAGCGCCCACGCAGCCGCTTCCTCGATAAGCGCCTCGCCGGGAACAATCGCATCCACCAGACCGGCAGCCAGTGCTTCCTTCGGATCGAGCACCTTGCCTGCAAGGATCATTTCGCCCGCAGGCTGCAGGCCGATCATGCGCGGGAGGCGCTGCGTCCCGCCTGCCCCGGGCATCAGTCCGAGACCCGCTTCGGGAAGGCCGAAACGGGCGTCCCGGCGATCGGCCGCGATACGGCGGTGCGCCGCCAGCGCCAATTCATAGCCGCCTCCGAGAGCTGAACCGTTGAGCGCGGCTACGACCGGCTTGCCCATCGTTTCGAGCGCGCGCGTCGCAGCGGTGAACGGGGCGATGATTGCGGCAGCTTCTGCCGGTGCGCGCACGGACAGCAACTGGTCGAGATCGCCGCCCGCCGCGAAAGTGTCCTTCGCCGAGGCGAGGACGACGCCCTTGACGTCTTCGTCGGCAGCCAGTTCCTTCACGACCGCAAGAAGCCGCTCGTTGAATGCCTTGTCGAGCGTGTTGTGCGGTCCGTCACCGGACTTGATCGTGGCGACGGCGATACCGTCCTGCCTTGTCTCGACGAAAATCATGCGAAGCCCTCCACGCGCTCGATGCAGGTTGCGACAGCCATACCTTCGCCGACGCAGAGCGTCGCGACACCGACCTGTTTGTCGGTCCGTTCAAGTTCGTCGAGCAGGGTATTGATCAGCATCACGCCTGTAGCGCCGATTGGATGGCCCATCGATATGCCGCCGCCATTGGGATTGACCCTGGCATGATCGACACCGCTCTTCTCCATGAAGTGCAGCACCACGGTCGCGAATGCCTCGTTGACCTCGTAGAGATCGACATCGGAGAATTCCATTCCAAGCCGATTCAGCGCTCGCGCCGTTGCGTCGGACGGCGCCGCCAGCATCAGGGTCGGGTCCATGCCGACAGATGCAAAGGAACGAATGCGCGCCCGGGGTTTCAGACCCAGCCTTTCGCCGCCTTCACGCGAGCCGATCAGCATCGCGGCCGCACCGTCGACAATTCCCGAGGAATTGCCGGCCGTGTGGACGTGGTTGATGGCAGCCACCTCCGGATAGCGCCGCCGCGCAATAGCATCGAATCCGCCCTTCTCCCCCATTCCCTGAAAAGCAGGGCGAAGCTGGGCCAGCGTCTCCCGTGTCGTACTCGGGCGCATATATTCGTCCCGGTCGAGCAGCAATTCCCCTTCGTCATCGCGGATCTCGACGATCGACCCTGCGAAACGTCCCTCACTCCACGCCGCCGCCGCCCGCTTCTGCGATTCCGCCGCATAGGCATCCACGTCCTCGCGCGAATGGCCATAAAGCGTCGCCATGAGATCGGCGGAAATTCCCTGCGGCACGAAGGCGACCGTATCGTTGAATTTCGCGTCCGACCCGTTCGGACCGCCGGTGCCCGCGATCGGGATCAGCGACATCATCTCGACACCCCCGGCGACGATCAGGTCGCCCTGTCCCGCGATGACGCGCGCGGCAGCGGTATTGATCGCGTCAAGACCCGAAGAACAGAATCGCGATACGGTTTCTCCCGGAATCTCGACAGGAAAACCGGCATGCAGCATCGCCGAGCGGGCAAGATTGGAGCCCTGATCGAACACGCCGTCTCCAACGCCGAAAACGACATCCTCCGGATCAGCCTTGGAGAAGCCGGTCCGCTCGTCGAGGGCTTTCAGCATGCGCGCGCCCATATCGATCGGCGACAGCGTGTGCAAAGCACCGTCCGGGCGCCCCTTGCCGCGCGGACTGCGCACGGCGTCGTAGATATATGCCTCGTTCATCTCTTCCTCTCAGCGCGCATTCAGTAATCGGCTCGCGCGATTTATAAATATGTTAACAATATGAAGCGCTCCGGATGCAAGTAGTTCCCGCTCCGGTCAGGCCGCTTGGCTCCGTTCCGGCTGCTCCACAGGGTCGAAGGGTTCGGGAGGCGCGACACCCAGGATCATGTCCGACGCCTTTTCGCCGATCATGATTGCCGGAGCATTCGTGTTCCCGCCGATCAAAGTCGGCATGACCGAAGCATCCGCAACCCGCAGACCCTGAACACCCTTAACCTTCAGATCCGATCCGACGACGGTTTCCGGCCCGTCGCCCATCCGACATGTTCCAACCGGGTGAAATACCGTATTGGAATTCCGGCGTATGAAATCCTCGATCCCGGCCTGGTCCCTCACCTGCGAACCCGGAAGGAGTTCCTTCCCGCGGTACGGCGCGAAATGATCGCTCTCCAGCAGCTGCCGGGCAATCCGCACCCCCTTGGCAAGGGTGGTGAGGTCAGCGGGTTTATCGAAAAACTTGAAGTCGATAACCGGCGCGTCTTTCGGGTCGGCGGACGACAGGGTGATCTCGCCGTGACTTTCGGGACGCAGAACGATCGCGATCAGCGCATAACCGTGGCCAAAACCGACGCGTCCCTTGGAGTCGCGGTGCGCCGGCATCAGGATCAGTTGGACATCCGGACGCGGCAGCGCGGGGTCGGTTTTGATGAAACCGCCGGCATGCAGCAACGGATTGTTGAAAATGCCCTTGCGCGTGGTGGCGTATTTGAGGAGCTGCCATCCATACCATGGGACCGTCCGCCATGAGAGGCCGTAGGGCACCGTTGTCGGGCTGGAATATTGCACGGCGACCGAGATGTGCTCGCGCAGATTGCGTCCGACGCCGGGCAGGTCTCGCAGACACTCTATGCCGTGCCGCGCAAGCTCCTCCTTCGGTCCGATCCCGGAAAGCATCAGGATTTGCGGACTGTTGATGGCGCCAGCGCAGAGTATCACCTCCCGCGACGCGGTGATTTCCCGCCTTTTACCGCCATGCTCGACCTCGACGCCGGTCGCGCGGTCCCCTTCCAGTATAATGCGGCGCGTCAACGTATCGGTCAGCACGGTGAGATTGGGGCGCTTGCGTGCGGGCTTCAGAAAAGCCTTTGCCGTGGATTGTCGCACACCGTTCTTGATCGTGAACTGGCGCCGCGAAAAGCCCTCATGGCTCGGTCCGCAGAAATCGTCGATCCGGCGGTACTGGTGATCCTCTGCCGCCTTGAAAAGGACGTCGCAAAGCGGGCTGTACATGTCGAGATACTGGACATGCAGTTCCCCGCCCTGCCCGTGATAGGGCGATCCCTTGTAGTCGGGATTGTTCTCCGACCGCTTGAAATAGGGAAGGACATCGCGGAAAGACCAGCCCTTCGCTCCCATCTCGGCCCAGTCGTCATAATCGGTCGGATCGCCGCGGGTATAGATCATCCCGTTGATCGAGGACGAGCCGCCCAGCGTCTTGCCCCTCGGCACATAGATTTTGCGATCGGCGGCGCCGGCCTGTGGTTTCGACCAGAACTGCCAGTTGTACTTCGGATCGAAGAACAGCCGCGCCACCCCGACCGGGATATGAATGAAGGGACTTCTGTCCGGAGGGCCAGCCTCGATGACGCAGACCCGATTCGCAGGGTCGGCAGACAGGCGGTTGGCCAGAACGGCGCCGGCAGAGCCCGCTCCGACGATCACATAGTCATAGCTTTCCGACATCAGACGACCTTGTAGTATCTCAGTCGATTGCCCTTCTCCAAGCGTTCCCCGACGCCGACGAACACATGCCGGGCAAGCCAGTCATGCTTTCCGGGCGCCGTCTCGAAGCGGGTCATGGAGCGGAAATAATAAGCATCCGGCGGAACGACATCGCCGGGCCGCAACGCCCAGAGACGCTCCTGCACTTCCGGCGACGCGTGCCTGTAGCCCGAGTTCTGTATGAGGATTATCGTGCCGTCGTCTTCTTGCAGGTGATATCGCGCGTCGAAGCAGAACACGTCGTCCGTCCGGATATGCGGCCATTCGCCCCCGCCCGGCAGTATCTTGCCTTTGAGGAGCGGGCCTTCGAATTCGCCCTGCTCGATCTGTACCGACAGGCGGTTTCCGCCCCTTGGAAGGCCGTTGAGTTCGAGGCGCGGCTTCTTCAGCGTCAGCCGTATCTCGAGCGCGAATTCGAGGTCGGGTTTCAGTGAATCTCGCATGGACTACTCCGGCTGCATGCGGAAAACGTCGATTTCCGCGGATCGGGAGCCGAGCGTGCCGCGTGCGATGAAGGAGCGGCAAGTCATCCAGTCCCGCTCGCCCTGCGGCGCGTCGAAATAGGGCGCGGCCTCCATCGAAGCCGGCGCGAGATCCTCACCGGCGAAGAACGCGGCAGCCCGGTCCGCACCGGCATTCACGAAGCCAAGCGCGCGCCAGTAGATCATCGTGCCATCGGCGGCACGCAGCATCATGCGGCTGTCGAGCTCGAGAACGCCATCAGGACGGATAATCAGCAACTCGCCGCCGTCATCGGCGACTTCCGCCGTCAGGAGCGGCCCGTCCGCGCTTCCCTCGGCAATTTGCAAAGATGCCCTGTTGCCGGTCGTGGACGGATATCGATGGGGAGTTTCATATCGAAGCTTGAGCGTGAACGCATGCTGAAGCTTCGGGGGCGCCATGTCCATCGAGCCCTCCCTGCTCGCCAAAAATTACTTAACTTGTTTTATATTTTTCAACTGACCCTGTCCAGCCGCATCGTCATCTCCGCGCGAATATAATGTCTCTTGGCGGAGGATCATCGAATAAGCGGTCGACGAACGCCTTGCGCGCCCGCAATACGCCGCGCTGGCTCACCGCGCCCTTGTCAGTCATCTCGCCGGCAGCGGGATCAGGAGGTGTATCCATCAGCAACGCGCGGGCGATGAAAGTCGACGAACCGGTCGCCTGTGTTGAAATCTCGTTAAGCGCGGCTTCGATCTCAGCATGCAATCTCGTCTGGTCGCCGGAACGGGACATGTCGGGAAACAGCAAGGCGCCAATCTCGTCCCGCCCTTCTCCGGCAAGGACGACATCGGCAAGCGCGCCTTTTGCCGCCGTCAACAAGCGGTCCCGCAAACCGGCCACATTGACCCATGTGCCGGTCGCCAGCTTGAAATTCTCGCCGATCCGGCCGTCGAACAGCAGGCCGAGAGAGGGATCGTCACCGGCGGGAGCTAAGGCATCGCCGAAACGGTAATAACCTTCCTCATCGAACGCCTTCGACGTGGCGTCTGGATTGCGCCAGTATCCAGGCGTTACGGTCGGCCCCTTGATTCGCGCTTCCGTCATGCCGTCGACCGGAGAAAGCTTCAATTCGACGCCCGGCATCGGCAGGCCGACCATACCGCCGGTGGCGCCCTGCCAGTTGACTGCAGTCGCAAAGGGCGCAGATTCGGTCGATCCGTAGCAGGAATAGAATGGAACGGCGCGTCCGGTCTCGCCGATCGAGATCTCGTCCATCTCTCTAGCGAGCGGCGCCGGCATAGCCGATCCCGAATAAAAGAAAAAAGACAGGCGAGAATAGAACCTGCGCCGCAACTCGGCATCGTTCCTCAATGCGCGGCCGAGCAACCGAAAACCCGAAGGTGCGGAAAAATATGCCGTCGGCGCGATCTCGCGCAGATTGCGAAGCGTCTCCTGCATGGCAGGCCCTTCGACCGGTTTTCCATCATCGATCCAAAGCGTGCCGTGATTGTAGACCACCGAGCCGAGAATGGAGTTGGCGCCGGAGGTGTGATGCCACGGGAGCCAGGATAGCAATTCCGGCGGCGTGCGGACGAATTCCGGAAAAGTCTGGACGAACATCTGTTGGTTCGCGCAGGTCATCCGGTGCGTGGTGATCACGCCCTTCGGCGCCCCCGTCGTTCCGGATGTGAAGAGGATCGAGCGGGGATCATCGGGGGAAATCGCCTGATGACGCTCGTCGACGCGCGGCGTCGCCGCCGTATTCGTCAGCTCATCGAACGCGGTCACACCAGTCGCCAGACCAGTATTCGCAACGACCTCGAAATCCGAGAACGCGCTTGCCTGCAGGGCGGCGGAGAATGCCTCGTGATCCTCGACATAGACGAGCCCCGGTTTCAGCAGGCCAAGCACGTGATCGAGTTTCGAACCGTCCCGCGCGAGAAGCGAGTAAGCCGGCGACACCGGGCAATAGGGAATGCCGACATGAGTTGCGCCCAGGGCCAGCAAGGCATGAGCGATTGAGCCGCCCGAAAGGATCGCGACCGGGCGCTCGCCCGACAGGCCTCTGTCCAACAAGGCCTGAGCGATCGACCGCAACGCCGCGAACCCCTCTGCGTAGGTGATGCTGCGCCATTCGCCCGAAGCGCGTTCTCCGAGGAACACGCGGTCCGGGCACTCCGACGCACCCGACGCCAGTCGCTCGGTCATGACCCGCGGATACGGCTCAAGCACCTCGGCGTTGCTCAGCAACACCGAGCCATCCGAACGGCGTTCGACATTCACTTGCGGCAGGCTCATTGCTTCAGTCTCGGATCAAGGTAATCGCGCAGCGCATCGCCGAAGAGGTTGAAAGCGATGACCGCCAGCGAGATCGCGATGCCGGGAAAGATAACAAGCCAAGGCGCTGTCAGAAAGAAATCCTGGGCATTGCCCGACAACATGAGACCCCATGCCGGCGTCGGCTCGGCCACCCCGAGCCCAAGAAACGAAAGCGTCGCCTCGAGCAGGATTGCCTGGGCGATATATGCGGTCAGCATGATCAGGTAGGGGGTCACGAGATTGGGTGCCATGTGCCGGAGAATGATCCGCGAATTCGAGTAGCCGGCGGTGCGGGCGGCATCGATATAGGGCATGGCCTGGACCGTCAGAGCGGCCGCGCGGATGACACGGCTGACCTGCGGCACGATCGGAATGGCGATCGCGAAAATCAGCGAGATGTCGATGCCGAAGACCGGATTGCGTCCAAGGATGGCAACCACCACCAGCGCCAGAACGACTAGCGGGAAGGCTAGCAGAATATCGACAAAGCGCTGGATCGCAGCATCCACGCGGCCGCCGAAGAAAGCGGATGCGGCGCCGAGGATCGCACCGCCGGTGCAGCCGAGAAAGGCTGACGAGAGGCCGATGATCATCGCGGTGCGAGCGCCATGGATGATGCGCGAGAAGACATCGCGTCCGAATGCATCGGTTCCGGCAAGATGATCGAGGCTCGGCGGCGAAAGCAGCGCGCCATAATCGACAGCGAGTGCATCGTAAGGCGATACCCAAGGGGCGAGGATGCCGGCGAGTAACATCACGACAATCACAACAAAGGAGGCGGCGCCGACCGGCTGTTGATAGGCGAACCGGCCCAAGGCCCCGAAAGTCGGTCGGTTGAGGCGCCGCGGCTGCAAATTGGCGGTATCTGTCATGGGTTATCTGTACCGGATGCGCGGATCGATGGCGGCGTAGATCAGATCCACGATCAGATTGGCCAGAACGTAGATGACGGCGAACATCATCACGAGACCCTGGATCATGGTGAAGTCGTGATGTTCGACCGCCTGGATGAAAAGCTTCCCGACGCCATTGAGGTTGAAAACCTGCTCCGTGACGACGAGCCCGCCGATCAGGAACGCGAATTCGAGCCCGACCACGGTAACGGCCGGAAGAAGCGCGTTCTTGAGCGCATGCAGCCAGATGACCGTGCGCGCCGGAACCCCCTTGGCGCGCGCCGTGCGGATATAATCCTCGTTCAGCACGTCGAGGAGCGACGAGCGGATCAGGCGCGCAAGAACAGCCGAAAACCGGTAGCCGACGACCATGGACGGCCAGATCATCTGGGTGAAATTGCCCCAGGGATCCTCGGTCGGCGAAATATAGCTGATCGGCGGTAGCCAGTGGGCGTAGCGCAGCAGGCACAAGAGAACGAGCATGCCAATCCAGAAGGACGGCAGCGCCAGCCCGCCGATCGTGATCACGCGGACGACATAATCGAGAACCGTCCCCCGGTAGAGGGCGGACACGGTACCAAGCGGAACCGCGATGAACACCGCGATGATGGTCGCCATCAACGCGGCCTGGAATGTCACCAGAAAGCGTGACGCAATTTCCGCCGCAACGGGCCGGCCGGTCCACATCGAATTGCCGAAATCGAGCGTGAAGATGCCGCGCATCCAGTCAAGGAACTGCACCGTCAGCGAATGGTCGAGGCCAAGGCGCACGCGCTCGGCCTCGATGGCTTCCGGCGAGACCATTCCGCCATCGGCCATCAGCTTGACCTGCACGACATCTCCCGGAACCACCCGCAGCATGAAGAAGGTCAAAATGGCGACGCCGAGCAAGGTCGGGATCATCATCAGGAGGCGGCGCGCAATGTAGCCCGTCATGGCTGCGCCTCCACCTTGATGCAGGCCGCGAAGTGACCCGGACGAATCTCCCGAGGCTCGGGGATGATCCCGCGGCACTCTTCCGTAGCGATAGGGCAACGGGTGTGGAACACGCAGCCCGGCGGCGGCGAAAGCGGACTCGGAAGATCGCCGTTCACGATGCGCGGCGCGCGCGTCTTCTCGATCTCGGGATCAGGCACCGGCGCTGCGTCGAGAAGAACCTTCGTGTAGGGGTGCAGCGGCTCGGCATAAATCGCGTCGCGATCCGCGATCTCCATCACGCGACCGAGATACATCACCGCGACCCGTGTCGATATGTGCCGCACGACTGCAAGGTCGTGGGCGATGAACAGGAAGGTCAGCCCGAGTTCCGCCTGAAGTCTTTCCAGCAGGTTTATGATCTGCCCCTGGATCGAGACGTCGAGCGCCGAGACAGCCTCGTCGCATACGATGAAGCGCGGCTCCATCGCCAGCGCCCTGGCAATGCCGACACGCTGTCGCTGGCCGCCCGAGAGCTGGTGAGGATAGCGTTCGGCCATATCCGCGCGCAGGCCGACCTGGTCCAGCAATTCCCGCACCCGCTCGCCTCTGGCTCTCGCGCCCTTGCGTAAACCGTAGACCTTCAACGGCTCCTCGACGATGCTGCCCACCGTCATCCGAGGATTGAGCGAAGAGAACGGGTCCTGAAAGATGACCTGAATATCGCGGCGCAGCCTGCGGCGCTCCGCGGGCGGCGCGGCGGTAATGTCCTTGCCCTCAAAGGCGATGGTGCCCGAAGTCGGCTCCTCCAGCCCGAGAATCAGACGGCCGAGCGTCGATTTTCCACAACCGCTCTCGCCGACAAGACCGAGCGTCTCGCCCTCGCCAACGGACAGGCTTACCTGTTCGACCGCGCGCACGATGCCGGGTTTGCGCCCGATTCCCCGCCCGACCTCGAAAGTCTTGGACAGCTTCTCGAGGCGCATGATCTCTTTCGGGCCGTCGGCGGCGAGAAGCCGCGCCGGCGCCGGCTCGGCGGGAACCTCGCGAATGGTACCGGCGGCGATTTCTTCCCAGCGATGGCAGGCGGAAAGGCCACCGGTATCGGTTTCGCTCAAATGCGGCGGCTCCGCGCATGAGGCGATGGCAAAGGGGCAGCGCGGCGCGAAACGGCAGCCAGATGGCGCGTTCGCAAGATCCGGCGGCAAACCCTCGATGGTCGCCAGGCGCGTCTGGCGCGCCCGGTCGAGCCGCGGAACGGAGCGCAGCAGACCCATTGTGTAGGGATGGCGCGGTCTGGCGAAAACCGCTTCGGCGGTTCCGCTCTCCACGATTCGCGCCGCATACATGACCGCAACGCGGTCCGCATAGCGGGCAACGATCCCGAGATTGTGGGTGATCAGGATGAGGGCAATGTCGAGACGCCGCGACAAGTCCTTCATGAGTTCGAGGATCTGGGCCTGAATCGTCACGTCGAGCGCAGTGGTCGGCTCGTCGGCGATAATCAGCTTGGGATCGCACGCGAGGCCAATGGCGATCATCACGCGCTGGCGCATGCCTCCGGAAAACTGGTGCGGATACTGATCGAGGCGCCGCTCGGCATCGGAGATTCCGACGAGCCCGAGCAGTTCGACCGCACGCGCTCGCGCTTGTGCGCCCGTCAGCCCCAGATGGATGCGCAGCGGCTCCATGATCTGGAACCCGATCGTCAGGATCGGATTGAGCGAGGTCATCGGCTCCTGGAAAATCATCGCGATGTCCTGACCGCGCAGCTTTTCCATCTCGCCGGGCGACAGATCGAGGAGGTCCTTCCCGTCGAAAGAGACGCGCCCGGATGCGTAACGCCCAACCCCCTCGGGCAGAAGCCGCATCAGGGAGAGCGCGGTCACCGACTTTCCGGACCCCGATTCGCCAACGACCGCGAGCGTCTCCCCGGCCTTCACGGTGAAACCGACTCCGTCTACGGCACGCAGTCGACCTCCGAACTCCACGGACAGATCCTCGACGCGCAAAAGCTCTGGCGCTGGGCCGTTCACTGCATTCCTCCCTGACAGGCAATATACATAACAAGTTAAGTTATTTGGATCAAGCAGGCTTGGCCCGTATTATCCCTCACTGTCACGGTTTTTGCGGCGCCCCGTCAGCCGCCCCCCCGGGCCCGCCGGCGCGAGGACAGGCGGGGGAAGCAAGCCTGGATTGTGAGGAACGCAGTTTGGGCTTTTGATTCCGAATGTAAACATGTTAACATAATTTCGCCGCGCGCCTGCGCGACGGAGGAAAAACGGGAGGAACACCATGAGATTTCGCGATCTGCTCGCGGTCGGCGCCGCAGCAACATTTCTCGCCACACCGGCATTGGCCCAGGACGAGCCGAAGCACGGCGGCATTCTCACCCATGTGGTCGAGGCCGAGACCAATACTTACGACTGCCACGCCAGCGGCACGTCATTCACGATCCAGGCGGTTGCGCCGAATTACTCGACGCTTTTGCGGTTCAATCCGAAGAACTATGACGAAGTGATCGGCGATCTGGCCGATAGCTGGGAAGTCTCCGACGACGGCCTCGTCTGGACATTCAAACTCCACGACGGCGTTACCTTCCACGACGGCTCGACCTTCGACGCCGAGGACATGAAGGCAACGTGGGAGAAGATCGTCAATCCGCCGGAAGGCATCGTTTCGGTACGCCAGGCGCGCTATTCCAATATCGAGAAAATCGAGGTCGTCGATCCGCTGACCATCCGTTTCACCCTGTCGGAGTACAACTCCGCCATGGAGACGCTGTTCGCGAGCCCCTGGAACTGCGTCTATTCCGCCGAGGACCTTGCCAAGGATCCAAACTTCTACGCGACACACATCAACGGCACCGGACCGTTCAAATTTGTCGAACACGTGCCGGGCTCGCACTGGAAAGCCGAGCGGTTCGACGACTATTTCCGCGAGGGTCTGCCCTATCTTGACGGCATCGACGTGTCGTTTCTCAAGGGACCGGGAGTCATCACGGCGCTTGCCGGCGGCCAGGTCATGGGGACCTTCTTCCTGATCGCTCCGCAGGATGCGGCCCGCGTCAAGGATGCACGCGGCGACGATGTGGTCGTGCAGGATGCCGACAACTACATCATCAACCTGCTGGACGTGAACACCAAGAAGCCGCCTTTCGACGATCCGCGGGTGCGCAAGGCGCTCAATCTGGCAATAGACCGTCACGAGGGCTCGCAGGTCCTGCCCAAGATCACCATCCTTCGCGGTTACGGCACAATGCTGCCGCCGGGCTCCGAATACGCCCTGCCGGAATCGGAATTCGAGAAGCTGCCCGGTCTCTATCCCTCGATCGAGGAGAGCCGCGCCGAGGCCCGCCGCCTGCTTGAGGAAGCGGGCGTGCCGAACCTCAAATTCACGCTGCTCAACCGCACGGTGCGCCATCCGTGGGAGCCGCTCGGCATCTTCCTTGCCGACCAGTTCCGCAAGACGGGTATCGAGGTCGATATACAGTCTGTCGATACCGGCACCTACTTCTCCATGCTCAATGCGGGCAATTACGACGTCGCGCTCGACTTCAACAACACCACCACGTCGCTGCCCGCGGAGGTTCTGTCCAAATATCTTCCCGGCAACCCCTCGGACTACACCTTCCAGGGGGAGGATCCGGAGATGACGGAACTCTACAACAAGATCGTGCGCTCGCGCGACGACGCGGAAATCAAGGAACTGTCGGCCGAGTTCCAGCGGCGCGTTTTCGAAGAGAACGCCATCATCCCGATGTTCTGGAGCTTCCGCCCGGTCGTCCTCGACGCACGCGTCAAGGGCTGGAAAGTTGCACCCTCCACAGTGATCAATCTCGACATGGCGGAAGTCTGGCTCGACGACTGATCGGAAAATCCGGGGCCGGCATGGCCGGCCCCGGTTTACCCGTGATGGGCCGGTCGCGAGGACCGCGCGCCCGAAAAACCAGGTACATCGACCGCGTGATTTCCCCAGGCTGATGCGACGGCATGTCCATGCGGCCGCAAAACCGGCATGCGATCGATTGACACGGATTTAATTAACACGTTAATTTAAATTCCACACACAGAGGAGCGGGTCATGGAACACTTCCAGATGATCATAGACGGCCAGTCGGTCGACGGCAGTGGCGGTGAAGTCATCGAAAGCACCAATCCGTATAGCGAGCAGGTCTGGGCAACAGTGGCTCGCGGTACGGAAGAGGATGTCAATCGTGCCGTCGAAGCGGCCGATCGGGCGCGCCGGAAAGGCCCCTGGGGCCAGATGACCGCGACCGCGCGCGGCGCATTGATGCGGCGCTTTGCCGAGATCATGGCCGAGCACGCCCAGCGCCTCGCGGAGATCGAGGTCCGCGACAATGGAAAGCTGCTCGCCGAGATGGGGTTGCAGCTGCGTTATATTCCGCAAATCATCCACTATTTCGCCGGGCTTGCCGACAAGGTGGAAGGAACCGTGCCTCCGATCGACCGTGCCGGTCACTTCACCTATACGAGGCGGGAACCGGTCGGCGTCGTCGCCGCGATCACGCCCTGGAACTCGCCGCTGATGCTGGCGACGTCGAAGATCATGCCCGCGCTTGCCGCCGGCTGCACCGTGGTTCTGAAACCCTCGGAATTCACGAGCGCTTCGACAATCGAGTTTGCGAAGCTGTTCAAGGAGGCAGGCTTCCCCGACGGGGTCGTCAACGTGGTAACGGGTTTCGGCAAGGATGTCGGCTCCGCGCTCACCACCCATCCAAAGGTCGCCAAGGTTTCCTTCACGGGGTCGGACTATGGCGGGCGCGCGGTTTACGAGGCCGCCGCCAAGACCTTCAAAACGGTAACGCTGGAACTGGGCGGCAAGAGCCCAAATATCGTCTTCGACGATTGCGTCATGGAAGATGCCGTCAAGGGCGCGGTGTCCGGCATATTTGCCGCCTCGGGCCAGACCTGTATCGCCGGTTCGCGCCTGCTCGTACAGCGCTCCATCCACGACCAGTTCGTCGAACGACTGTTGGATCTCGCCCGCACCGCCAAGCTCGGCGACCCGATGCTTGAAACCACCCAGGTGGGACCGATCACCACGCCGCCGCAATACGAGAAGGTCCTGAGCTATCTCGAGGTCGCGAAGGGAGAAGGTGCGGAACCCGTCCTTGGCGGAAACACCTCAGACGTCGGCAAGTGGTTCGTAGAGCCAACCATTCTGACGGGCGTGAACAACAATATGCGCATCGCCCGGGAGGAGGTCTTTGGCCCGGTCCTCGGTATCATCCCGTTCGAAGACGAGGAGGAAGCGATCGAGATCGCCAATGACACGATCTACGGTTTGGCTTCGGGTGTGTGGACGCAGAGCATGAAGCGCGCGTTCACAATGGCCAACGCGCTCGAAGCAGGCACGGTCTGGGTCAATACCTACCGCGCCGCCAGCTTCACCACGCCATTCGGCGGTTACAAGAATTCCGGCGTCGGCTCGGAAAACGGCATCTCGGCGGTCGAGAGCTTCCTGAAGCGCAAATCCGTCTGGATCAACTACGGGGCGGATGTCCCCAACCCGTTCGTGATGCGGATCGGGTAACAGGAGAGAAGACAATGACTGATACGACTGATCCCTACACTCCGCCGGTGCGAGAATGGGAGCCGATGGACATCAATCCGCCAAAACTCGGCCTTGAATTCGCGTTCCGCATCAGGATGCAGCTCGGCACACGCCAGAAGCTGGGACGCTTGCCGCAAGGCGGAATTCGCGGCTTCGTGTCCGCCGCCGGCGGCGTTATCGAGGGTCCGCGCCTGAACGGGCGCGTGATCCCCGGAAGCGGCGGAGACTGGGCGCTCTACCGCGACGACAACACCGTCCAGTTCAGCGCCCACTACTTGCTCGAGGCCGATGACGGCACCCAGATCTACATCAAGAACGCCGGCTACCGGCACGCTCCGCCGGAAGTCGCGGAAAAGCAGGAGCGGCTCGAAGAGGTCAGATTCGATGAATATTACATGCGCATCTGCCCGACTTTCGAATGCCAGGTCGGACCACACGACTGGCTGACGCGCCACGTCATCGTCGGCTGTGGCGAACGCCATGCCGACTACTCGATTTTCCACTACTACATTGTAACCTGATGAACAGGCTTCGGCCTGTTCCCTAACCCTCGGAGCGGCGCGGGCGACCGCGCTGCCTCATGCCGACGATCTCCTGTATCTCGCTTGGAAGAACCTCGTCGCGATAGTCGTCGGCGGGCAGCGCATTCGTGCTCTCGGTAAGTTCGCGCAGCAACCGCTGAAGCTGACCGAGTTTCTCTTCGCCGAACGCCTTTGTGATCTCGCCGTAGATGTGCTCCGAATAGGGAGCAACCGCGTCGATCATGTTCAGGCCGCGCGGCGAAATCGCGATCAGCGACTTTCGCATGTCATCCTCGGCCAGCTGGCGCTCGATAAGCCCGCGCGCCTCGAGATCCTTGAGAATTCGCGTGAGCGACGGCGCCAGAAGGTAGGTCGCGTTCGCAAGCGCCGTGACCTCGATCTTCTCGATGCTGTTGAGCGCGCGAAGCACACGCCATTGCTGCTCGGTGAGATTGAACAGATGCAGCGCGGACCGGAAGCGGTTCATCACGGCTTCGCGGGCCAGGAGCAAGGACATGGGCAGCGAGTTGGAAAAGCTTCTCAGCTTCACCGAAACGCCACGACTTCTTTCAACCTGCGCGGACATCTGGATTCACCTCGTATAACGACCGGAAAAACCGGGACAATAATCTTCCGCAAAACGCTAATGACCGCGCCTATGGCGGGCAATCGCGAATATCACGTCAAGGCTCCGCGCCGGCGATTGCCCACAAGAACCATGCATTTCTAACGCAACCACACTGTCGACTGGGGCACCAGGCACAGGAACACGATGACGATTACCTCGCAAAGAATGAACCATGAGACCCCCCTGAAGAGCTTCGAAAGAGGGACATCGGGGGCGAGCGTCCGCACCGCGTAGACATTGAGCCCGAGCGGCGGCGTCAGCAGGCCGACCTCGACGAATTTCACAACCAGTATTCCGAACCAGATCAGGTCGAACCCGGCGGTCTTGAACATCGGGATCAGGACAGGCAGCGTCAGCAGGATCATTCCGATCGGGTCGATCACGCAGCCCAGAACGAGATAAATCAGCGAGGTTATGAGCAACAGGCTCCAGGGACTGACCGCGTAGAGCTCGAGCTGATCGGACAGGAAATAGGGAAGACCCGACAGCGCCATCAGCCGCGTCATCAGCACCGCGCCCATCGCGATGAAGAACAGGGCCCCGGAGTTCATCACCGATTCATAGAGCGAGCGGCGCAACGCCTCGAAGCTGAGCCGGCGCTGGATCAGCGCGATCAGCATAGCCATCGCAGCCCCGACGGCGCCCGCCTCCGTCGCCGTCGCGAGACCCGCGTAAAGCGATCCCAGCACGGCGAGCACGAGCAGCGGCAGCGGCCAGACGTCGAGCAGCACCCTGAATTTTTCCGCCATGGTTGGCCGCTCCTCGGGGAGCGGCGCCAGCGCCGGATTGAGCTTTGCCCGAATGATGATCATGGCGCCGTAGACGAATGCGGTTATCAGGCCGGGAACGACCGCAGCGGTAAACAGCTTGGTGATCGAGACTTCGGCGAAAATGCCGTAGAGAACCAGCAGAATGGACGGCGGGATGAGCGAGCCCAACGTGCCCGCCGCCGCCACCACGCCGCCCGACAGCCCCGGATCGTAGCCGTATTTGCGCATTTCGGGGATGGCGATCTTGCCCATCGCGATCGTTGTCGCGAGGCTCGAACCGGACGCCGAAGCAAAGCCCGCGCACGCAAAGTTGGTTGCCACCGCAAGGCCGCCGGGCAGCCGTCCGAGCCACAGCCGGGCCGCCTTGAACAGCGAATCGGTCATACCCGTGTAGAATGCGATGTTGCCCATCAGCACGAACATCGGAATCGCCGACAGTTCCCAGCTCGCCGAAAACTCGTAGGGCGTGCTCATGACGATCCCAAGCGTACCCCTGGACCCAACGATCGCCATCATACCGCCAATCGCCGAGAGACCGAGCGCCAGGCCGATGTGGAGCCGGAATCCGATCAGGACAATTGAAACGCCGAGAGCGATCGCTCCGATCTCGATATTCGACATCAGACCGCTTCCCTTCCCGCGTTGTCAGTGTCCCGCTCGGCAATGTCCGTCACTTCCTCGTCGCGCCCTCGAAGCGCGCGGACCAGCAGCACCAGCGCTGCAAGACAGGCGACGGCCAGCCCGAACGGTACGATCCAGCGGGCCGGCCAGGTCGGAAAACTGCCGATGATGGTGATTTTGGCATCCCCCGCCTGGGTGCGGCCGATCGCATTCAGCGTCGACCGCCAGGTCAGAAGCGCCAGGTAGCCCAGCATGGCGAGCCGGATCAGGATGCCGAGCCCGTACTGTACGGCGTTCGGAAGCAGCGCCGCAAGAAACTCGGCCCTGATGTGACGCTGCGCCAGGTCGATCATCGCCAACGGGATGAAGGTCAAGGCGACCATGTAGTAGTCGGCGGTGATCTCCAGCGTCAGCGGAATATCGCGATTGGTTGCGAGGCGCAGGGCGACCGAACCGGCCACATGCAGCGTCATCACGAACATAATGACCATCGCGACATAGGTCAGCCCGCGGGAGACGGAAGTAACGAGACTGGTCATTGCTGCCCCTCAAGCATTCTGATTATCCTTTTCGCTGGACGGTTTCGACACTTCATGAGCGGACCGGAGAAAGCTCGCTGCAATCTATTGATCCCATTTCAGTTTCTGCTTCGAGATCGGCATGCGCCATATCACGTTCTGCAGCGCCTCGGTGAGATAGAGGTAGCCGTCATGGATCGCGACATTCGTGGTGAACGACTGCGCGCCCTCGGGTAGCGGCAACGCGCCGTACGGGAATCCCAGCCTGTCAAACACGACGACCTCGCCAGCCTGAAAATGGGCGGCATAGAGATTACCCTCCGAGTCCACGGTCATCCCGTCCGGTCCGATGCCTCCGACCAGGCGGGCGAACACGAAAGGTGTTTCGTGGATGTTTGTTTCCAGTTTGGACGGCACCGAAATCACGCGGTTCTGTCCATACTCTGCGATGTAAACGCGCAGTCCGTTCGCCGAAATTGCAAGGCCGTTGGGGAACGCAAGCCCCTCCGCGAAGACCTCAGGAACCGCCCCTTCATCCGGACCGAGATAATAGACTTTCCCAACTTTGTTCAGCACGTTCGAGCCGTAAGGCTCGGAGAAATACATGCCCCCCTGGCTGTCGATCACGAGGTCGTTGAGACCGCGGAACTGGGCGGTGCCGACCATCGTGTGCAGGACTTCGCGTTCGCCTGTTTCCAGATCGACCTTCTGCAGGCCCCCGGTACGGTCAGTCACAATCAGGTTCCCGTCGGCGTCGAGTTTTGCGCCATTCGGCGAACCTGACGCCTCGCCAATCTGGGAGCAGCCCTCCCCTTCGACCTTGAGGATCTGCCCGGTCATATAACCCAATACGTAGATCCCGCCTTCATCGTCGACATTGATGCCTTCGATGAAGCCTTCACAGGTCGCGACTTTTTCCCATTTGCAATCGCCGGTGCAAATTTCACCGATCGTGTGCCGGCCCTCCGCGGCCGCCGGCAGGGCGATCGCCAACCCGGCGAGAATCCCGAGAACGCCCAAAGAACCCGATTTATTCATATCTTCATCCTCCCATGCGGACCACGCGCCCGCTCTGCTTTCCGTCCTGCCTACAGAAGCGCGATCAACTCGCTCCCGATGTCCGTGACGGCTTTCAGCGCCGCCGTCCTCTCGATGAACAGTTCCACGGCCGTGTCGTCGGTCGGACATACCGCCTGCGCTACGCACAGGCGGAACTTCTCGCGAAGGCGATCATCGTCGATCGGCCGTCTGGGGTGGCCAAGCGGCTCCTCATATTCCGCGTGGAACTGCCGCCCGTCTTTCGTTTCCAGTGTCAGCCCGCCCCGCGTCGACTGGTTTTGCGGAGCGTCATTGCTACGGTGGCGCACGCGCCCTGCCAGCGCGAGAATGGCTTCCTCGCTTCGCTTCTCCGCGTCGAATGAGGTCAGGTCGACACGCCCATCGATCAGCGCGACGGCGAGCGCGAACGGGATGGAGAATTTCGCCTCCGTGGCCGTCTTGGGTTTTTTCCTGATGCTTTCCGGTTCGCACAACGATGTGAAAAAGGGGCTGACATCGACCACAATCGAATCGATATCCGAGGCTTGCAACGAATGGCGCTGACGCAGGTCCAGCGCCGCCTCGATGAAGACATGCGTACCGCGGCACGCAGGCCAGGGCTTGTAGGAGACGTTCGCGACTTCAAACCGATCGCCAAGTCCTTCGAACGCGGTCGGATCGAACCGCCCGCCCTGGAACATCGCGTAATAGCCGTGCTCGGCCTCCAGCGGGCTGCCGAAACTGCGCACACCCCGCGATGCGAGTTGTGCCGCGAGCACCCCTGCTTTCGCGTTGAACCCGTCGCGGATCTCGCGAAACGAAGAACCCGGTTCGGTAAGGACAGCGGCGCTGCCGACGACCTGGCTCATCGCGAGGCCGAAGGCGTGCTCCATCTGCTCCGCATCAAGACCCAACATCCGCCCGGCCGCAGCCGCCGCGCCAAAGGCGTTCACCAGAGGCAAAAGGAAGAAATGGCCATCTTGCGGGCTGCCAACGAAACTGGCTCCGATCCGGCATGCGACCTCGCTACCGGCGCAAACCGCCGCGATGAGCTCGCTTCCCCCGGCGGACAGCCGCTCGCCAACGGCGAGCGCGGCGGGAACCGACGACGCCGAGGGATGAATCAGGGTTGCGTCATGCGTATCCTCGAAATCGAGCGCATGTGCCATCGCACCGTTTGCCAGCGCCGCCATCGCCGGCGAGGTCTCCGCACGGCAGCCGATCAGCGTCGCGCCGCTTCCGCCCGCCTCCCTGGCGGTTTCGACGAAAGCCTTGCAATCCACTCCGAGCCCGCTGGCAGCGGCGATTACGCCGACCTGGTCGAGTATCGAGCGCTTGACCGCCCGTACCACGTCGTCGGGCAGATCCTCGGAGCGAATTCCGGCCGCGAACACCGCGAGGTGTTGCGAAACGCGAACGCTTTTCTCCTCCCTGGCCGTCACGACATCCTCCATCGGAACGGTTCATTTAACCCGTTCCGCGCTTCTCCATGGTGACATAGATTAACTTGTTAATTATATACTATGCAAGGGCGATGTGAAGGAGTTCGAAAGAGTGTCATCAGCAACAGGCAAAGCCGAATTTCTTGTCATCGGCGGCGGGTCGGCGGGATGCATCATGGCCGCCCGTTTGGCGGAAGCTGGACACCATACCGTCCTGGTCGAGGCCGGGCCGCCGGACCGCCATCCGCTGATTCACGTTCCCGCGGGTGTCCGCTATCTGCATGGCAATCCGGCGCTGACCTGGGCCGATACGGCCAACACCGGGCCGGCGGCGGGAAACCGCACGATCCCGTGGCCGCACGGGCGCGTCATGGGAGGGTCAGGCTCGATCAACGGCATGATATTCGCACGCGGCGCCGCAGCCGACTACGATCGCTGGGCCCAGATGGGTTGCACCGGCTGGGACTATGACAGCGTCGCCAGCAGCTTTGCGAGAATGGAGCACTATCGCGGAGCGCCGAACAGGTCCGGGCGCGGCTATGACGGCCCGCTGTCGGTGGAGGATCCACGCCTGCGCCTGCCGGTCACCGAGCTTTTCCTGCGTTCCGCCGAAGCGGCAGGACACCGCCGGCTTGAGGATCTCAACAGCGGAGATCCGCATGGCGCCGGCCTGACGCAGATGAACCGGTTCGGCCGGTTCCGGGGTTCCTCTGCGCGCGCTTTTCTCAAGCGAGGCACGCGGACCGGCAAGCTGACGGTGCTCAGCCGCACGCTGGTCCGCAAGCTCCTATTCGAGGGCACGCGATGCGTCGGCGCGATCTGCGCCCAAAAGGGCAAGCCGATGGAACTGAAGGCAACGCGCGAGGTGATCCTCTGCGCGGGAGCGATGAACTCGCCCGCCCTTCTCATGCGCTCCGGCATCGGCGACGCGCAGGCGCTCGAGACGCTGGGGGTCGAATCCGTTGCCGACCGCCCTGAAGTCGGAAACAACCTTCAGGACCACTTCGCGGTGCGGCTTTCCTACCGCCTGCGAGGCGTCACCACCATAAACGATCTCGCGCGGCCGCCCCGGCTTTGGGGCGAAGTGCTCCGGTGGCTGACCAACGGACGCGGCGTGCTCACCACGGGCGTTACCGCCGCTCAGGTCTACATAAAAAGCAATCCGGATCTCGTCTCGCCAGACCTGTGCCTTCTGTTTTCGCCCTCCTCCTTCGACCGGGATCGTTTCGGAGCGCTGGAGCGGGAACCGGGATGTCTGATCACGGTCTCGATATGCAGCCCCGAGAGCCGCGGCCGCCTGACGCTGCGAGACGCCGATCCGCAGACACCGCCATCGATCGACGCGGGCTATTTCTCCGCGCCGTCGGATCTCCCCGTCATGCTGAGCGGCATTCAGGCAGCCCGGCATATCATGGAGCATTCGCCGATCCGCGAAGCGATCGTTGAGGAAACGCTTCCCGGCCCGGATCCGCTGGAAGACTATATCCGCAACAACTGCCACACCATGTATCACGCATCCGGCACCTGCCGCATGGGCGCCGATCCCGAAGCTGTCGTCGATCCGCGGTTACGCGTGAACGGAATCGACGGCCTGAGGGTGGCGGATGCATCGGTCATGCCCCGCATCAGTTCCGGCAACACCAACGCACCGACGATGATGATAGCCGAGCATGGCTCGCGGCTGATCCTAGACGAATATGGCGGACGAACGCTGCAAGCCTAACGACGCTGCAGGGCCTGTCGCGGCGGGAACGCATGCAGGGATGCGAGCGGCTCGGCGGATTTGCCGGCAAGCCCGGCGAAGTCCGGAGTTTCGTCCGCTTCGAACGCGCGAAGCCCTTCCTCCACTTCCGGAGAATCGGAGTGCGCGATCGCGGCCTGCAACGCTGCGGCGAGCGCTTCCTTTTCCGTCATCTCTGCCGCATCGTCGAGCGAACCCTTGATCCCGGCCATGGCCGCCATCGGGCCTGCGGCAAGCCTGTCGGCAAGGTCCCTGGCTTCGCGATAGACCCGCGCGCCCGGCACGGTACGGTTGACCAACCCCCAGACACAGGCGGTCTCGCCATCGATCTCGTCGCCGGTCAACAGCAGTGCGCGCGCGCGGCCCTCTCCGATACGGCGCTGGAGACGCACCGTCCCCCCGAGCGCCGGGAAGACGCCTATATGGACTTCGGGCAGGGCGATCCGCGCGTCGGTGGCGGCGACGATGAGGTCGCAACAAAGGGCAAGTTCCAGCCCGCCACCGACGGCGGGGCCCTCTATCGCAGCTACAGTCGGCTTCTTCAGCGCCGCGACGGCGTCAAAGGCTTTCATCTCGGCTTCCAGCAAAGGCCCGGGGCCCTCGCCGGCGTTGCGCAACTCGACAAGCTCCTTCACGTTGGAGCCGGCGCAAAACGCCCCGCCATAACCGCCGGTCAACAGTACCGCGCCCACTTCCGGGCGCGACGCGGCGGCAACCGCGATCTGCTCAAGCGACAAGGCCATTTCGCGCGTGAACGCATTGGCTCCGCTGCCTGCAATCCTGACAACCAGCACCCGCCCATGCAGGACCTCGTCTACCTGACCCATTTCTTCACTCCATACACCTTGCCCTCAAGAATAGCGTCAGCCGTGGCTTGAGACAACTTAATATGTTAATTAAAAGACAGACTCATCGGCTGCAATTGGCCGTGCATAGCCGCAAAGACAGGATTTCGCCGCGAGGAGGCGCCCATGAACAAGCATACTACCGAGGAAACACACGGTCCTGTCCGGCTTTTGCGCATCGATCGCGCCGAAGCGATGAACGCGCTGACCCGGGAGATGCTGGAAGGCCTTCGCGAAGGAATAACCCGTGCAGGCAAGGACGAGACCATCCGCGCGATACTGCTCGTGTCGACGGGACGCGCATTTTCCGTCGGAGCCGACCTCAACGACCCCATGATGGGCTTCGATCTGCCTCTGGAGAAACGCGCGGATGCGTGCCGCGAAACGCTTGGCGGGCTCATGAACGGGCTCATCCGCGATATTGCGAGCTGTCCCGTCCCGGTGATTACGGCGGTCAACGGCATCTGTGCCGGCGGCGGGGTCGGGCTGGCGCTGGCCGCAGACCTGGTCGTTGCCGCACGTTCCGCGAAATTCCTGATCGGCTTCGTGCCCGTGCTTGGTCTCACGCCCGACCTCGGCACGACGTGGCAATTGACCCGCAAGCTCGGCCGATCCCGCGCTCTCGGTCTGGCCATGACCGGTCGCGACATTCCGGCGGAAGACGCGGAACGTTGGGGGCTGATCTGGCAGACGGTCGCAGACGATGCACTCGAAGACGAAGCAATGACGCTTGCCCAGCAGCTCGCCTCCGGGCCGAACGAAGCCCAGATCGCGTTGCGCGAACTCATTGACGCCGCGGGCGAGAATACCCTGTCGGAGCAGCTCGACTACGAATGCGAGCTCCAGGCGCGACGGACAGCGTCGCCGGAAGTGGCGGAGGCAGTCTCCGCGTTTCTCGGCAAGCGCAAGCCGGACTTCATATCGCTCGGACGCAAGCCCGGGTGATGCGGATCAGGCTGACGGCGCGTATTCCTCACGCAAGGTCTTCTTCGACAGTTTCCCGGCCGAGGTGAGCGGCAGTGGCGCTGTCCGGACGAAGACCTTCTTGGGCACCTTGTAGGCGGCGATCCGCGATCTGACGAACTGTTCCAGCGCGTCAAGATCGAGTTCCACGCCATCTTCGGGAAGCACGGCGGCGCAGACCATCTCGCCCCACTTCTCGTGCGGCAATCCGAACACCGCCGCCTCGCGCACGCCCGGGAACAGGCCCACCACGCTCTCCACTTCGGTCGAGTAGACATTCTCGCCGCCCGAAATGATCATGTCCTTCAGCCGGTCGGCGATGTAGAGCAGCCCCTCTTCGTCCTGCCAGGCGGCATCGCCCGTGTGCATCCATCCGCCGCGCAAGGTCTCCGCGGTGATGTCCGGCTGGTTCCAGTAACCCAGCATCACCATCGGTCCGCGGACGATGAGTTCCCCGACCTGACCGCGAGGCACATCCTCGTCATTTTCGTCGACGATGCGTATTTCCTCGTTCGGCGCCGGTATGCCGACGGAACGCAGCCTTGCGCCCGCGACCTTCGGATCACGCAGATGATGCGGCAGCATCGTGCCGATGGGCGAAATCTCGGTCATGCCCCAACCATGCAGAAAGAGCGTGTCCGGCCAGACGCGCAGCGCACGTTCCAGCGTTGCATCCGGCATCGGCGACGAGCCGAACTGGAACTGGCGCATCGACGAGACGTCGTAGCTGCCCCTCTCCGCCTCGCGCGCCAGCATTTCGATCATCGTCGGGACAAGCGTCAGATTGGTGATCTGGTGCGCCTGGACCTGTTCCAGGACTTTCACGGCGTCGAAACGCGGCACGAAGGCGTGGATGCCGCCGGCCATCGTGACAGAATAGGTCGCCATCCCGTCCGTGAGGTGGAACATCGGCGCCGCGTGCAGATAGCGGCTGGTTTCGTCATATCCGACCCCGATCAGCGTATTGACCGCGTTCTGCAGCAGATTGTCGTGGCTGAGCATCACGCCCTTCGGACGCCCGGTCGAACCGCCGGTGTAGAAAAGCCCGGCCAGCGAGTCACCGCCCGGCGCCCGGTCCGGCGCGACGACCGCCCCCTCGATCATGCTCTCATACTCGTTCGCGCCGCTCGCCGGGTCGAGGACCACCACGTCGATGGTGTCGCGGATGTCGCCCATGCTGTCCAGCGACGGCAGCATTTCGGTGTCGACAAAGAGCAGTCTCGGTTGGGAATCCCGGAGCTGGAACTCGTTCTCGGCCGGCGCAAGCCGGGTGTTCAGCGGAACCATGACGGCGCCTGCCCAGGGAAGCGCGAAATGCAGTTCGAAATAGCGGAAGGAGTTGTATGCGAGAATGGCGACGCGGTCGCCCTCACGGATACCGCGGTCGTGCAAGGCTCCTGCCATGCGCGCCACCCTCTCCTGCAACTGCGCCCATGAATACCGCGTATCGCCATCGATCACCGCGAGGCGATCTCCGAAAAGGCTCGCCGCCCGCTTCAAGGGTTGCGTCAGATAACCGCCCAATTGCTCCTCCCCGGTGCGGATGGAAAATGAGCCGCCGCCCGGCGGCGGCGGCTCGGTGTCATGCGATGAAGGAACGCCTAGAGATTGAGCTGGGAATAGATCTCGTCCCAGAGCTTTTCAGCAAACTTGTCCGGATCATTGTCGATAGCGGCCGAAAGCTCTTTCCACTTGGCATAGTTCTTCTCATAGGCGGCAAGAAGCGCTTCCGGATCCTCGACGCCGCGCTCACGGGCTTCGCTAACGATGCGTTCGCGCTCGACGGCTTCGAGATCGGCGCGCAATTTGGCAAAGTCCTCGCCGAGATCGACCTCCTTCATGCCTGCCTCGACCGCGGCGTCGCGGGCGGCCTGATCGGTTTCACGATAGGCGAGCGTCACGTCAGCCACGTAATGCGGCATCTGCTCCATGAAGGCCTTGTGAACCCCGTCGCTCCAGCTGTCCCACGCATTTCGCGAGAAGGTGACGAACATCGGAGCGGGCACGATGCCAAGCGTTGGCTCAGGCACGGCTGTCTTGACGATCTCGGTAATCCCGAAAAGGCTGATCCAACTCAAATTGCCCAGCATGCAATCCATTGCGCCGCGCTCGAACGCCTGGCTGATCTCGCCAAAGGCAACATTGACGCCATTCGCTCCCATCAGCCGGATTGCGCTGTTCATAAGGCCTGTCGTGCCGCGCACGCGCATGCCCTTCAGGTCCTCGGCCGACGAAATGTCTTTCGAGCAGATCAGCACATACGGCGCCAGAGCATGGCCGCCCACTGAGACAACGCCCGATTTCTTCTCGTCTTCCATGCAGCCCGGGCAATCCTGGAAATAGGTTTCCAGCGCCGCCCCGATCGCGGCCACGCGGTCTTCGTTCATGGCCACAGTGTCTTCGATGAAAGCGGCATGCGGCAGTTCCTTGCCGTAAAACCCGCTGAAAACAGTTCCGCCGGCGACCGCACCATTCTCAATGCCCGGCAGCGTGTCGAACGGGCCGAACATCTGCCCTGCCGTGAGGATCTGGGCGGTCAGCTCACCGCCGGTCGCTTCGGAGACTGCCTTGAAGAGCGGCTCGAAACCGACCGCCACAGCGCGTTCGCTCGCCGGAATATAGGTCGAAAAGTTAATCTGCTCGGCCGCTGTCGGCGCGGCCTGAAATCCGATCGCTGTCAGGCTGAGCGCGACGGCGCTTAGGGTCTTCCTCATGTGCTCCTCCTCTGCCCATTACGATTACACCGCGAAGGGCATGTTCCCTGCGGCAGGCTGCACCTGCCGGTTACGATCCCAATGCAGGATCGCCGATCATATTAAACATGTTAAGCTTTTAATCAACAGATTTTAGCCGACAAGGCGTTCACGCAGCGTCCGACCCGCCACCGGTCTCCAGCCAGTGCCCGTAACCGCTGCGCCGTGTGTCGATGCCCGCTATTGCCGCCGCCCCCCAGGCGCCCGCCACCGCGCTTGAGATGACGGTCTTGCCGGTTTCCCTTTCGAGCGCCTCGGTGATTTCAAGCGTGTGCAGCGCACCGCATGAGATGAGGATCGCGTCCGCGTCGGGATTCGTCTCAAAGGCCCTCAGCCCAGTCTCGAGCACTTCGCGGCTCGTTACCTGCTCCACCTTGCGCACATCGCGAATATCCATGGCGGACAGGCCGCTTGTCGTGATCCCGAATTCCGACAGGAAGGCGATCAGTGCCTGATTGACCTCGTCCACATAGGCCGTGCCGAGAACGACATTGCTGGCGTCGATCGACTGCAAGGCGGCTATGATCGAGGAACTCAGAGATGTCGCCGGAAGGCCCGAGGCCTTGGCCGCCATTGTCTCGATGGTGCGCATGTGATCGCAGCCGCGATAGAAAGTCATCGACGTCCCGAACAGGACGATTGCCCTTGCGCCCCAGTCGCGCAATTCTTCGGCAAGGCCGGCGATACGCGTCTCCGCATCGGTATAGCCCTCGATATCGAGGCTCTTGAGCGACGCGCCGCGCGCCGCGAACTCGATGGCGTCGCCGTAGAGCGTCTCGCACTCCGGCGGGATATGGTTGCTGGATGGCGGGGTTATGAGCCCGATTTTCGGACGCGTGCTGCTTTCGGTCATAGTCAATCCTCCTCCACGCCGGCCGGTTGGCCAGTCGCGCGACCACAATTCCACAGACGAAAAGCCGGATTCCGCGCTGCAATCAAAGACGACTCTGGATGCGCAATCCGCTCAACCTTGTCCTTGTCAGCCGCAAGACCGAAACGGTCAAGAGCACAAGCTTGAGGGAGAGGCGCAGAATTCGGACCACGCCGTCAATGTCCTGCCCTGAGTTCTCACGGAACGCGTCGACGAAAAACTGTTAGAGAGTTTCCCGGCCGACTGCGTCGGATATTCGCCGTGATGGCAGTTGGCGACCACAACGAGCCGGATCAATTGCGGTTTGGCAGAGCTCCGATAGGTGCCGAACCCGGATTTCCGGCACCACCCGCAAGATAATTTGCGCGGCAGAATGTACAGGATTATCGACAGGAATCCGTGGCAGCCACATTCTGTTAATGCAGCCGCCTTGTTACCGCTTCGGCATGCCCTTGGGACGCATGTGGCGCTTCTGGGCGGCGGTGCGGAACTGGGCGTTGGCGGCGCCATATCCGCCGTAGCCGCCGCGCCGCTCGACGATCTCAAAAAAGAAACCTTCGCCATAGAGCGGACTGTAGAGCTGGAAGTACTCCGCGTCGCCATCGCGGTCGTAGAGAATGCTCACGCTCTGAAGCCGGTCGAGGAAATCCTCGTCAAGGCCGAAGCGGGCGTCGAGGTCGTCATAGTAATTCGGAGAGATGACGAGCGGTGTGAAGCCGTTTGCGATCAGCGCTTCGGCGGTTGCGAAGATGTCGTCGGTCTCGAAGGCAAGGTGCTGAACGGTCGATCCGAAGCTCTCCGCGAGAAAATGGCCGGCGAGCGTGCGGCGGTTCTCCACCCCGTTGAGCGTGACGCGCAGCGCGCCGTCGGGCGCCTCGATGGCCCGGCTCTGAACCAGTCCGGAAGGATCGATCACGTCGACCATCGGCGTTTTCGCCATGTCGAAGATCGCCGTGTAGAACAGCTGCCAGGTTAGCATTTCCTTACCATCCATGGTCTGGGCCATATGGTCGATGCGTTTGAGACCGGCATCGCACGACTGCGTGTCGTCGGCTACCGGCACGAACTCGATGTCCCAGACCCGGGCAAGATCGCTTTTGGCGTCGATGAAATGCACCAGGCCGCCACCGACCCCGCGGATCGCCGGAATATGCAGTTCGCCAGGACCAACGTGCTGCTCGAAAAGTTCCGCCCCGAGGGCCCGGGCGCGTTCAACCGTCGCGTGGGCATCATCGACCCTCAACCCGATATTGCAGACCGAAGTGCCGTGCATCACATAAGCGGAATGGGCAAATCCCTGCCGTTCGGTGTTGATGACGATGTTGATGCCTCCCTGCCGCCAGAGTTCGACCTGCTTGGCGACATGGCGGCCCACCCGGGTAAATCCGAGCGTGCGGAGCATCGCCGACAGTTCGGCTGCTTCCGTATCATTGGCGGCGAACTCGACGAATTCGACGCCGTGCGCCGCGATACGATCCGGCATGGCGGGCACATCGATGCGGATATCCGGCTCAGCTCTCTTCAACTGATCCATCAGGTAAACGAGGGACCGGTGTCCGTCGATCGAAATTGCCTTCGCGGAGCCGCCGCGAAACTGGTCGTTGAATATCTCGAGCGAGATAACGCCGTCATAGCCGGTTGCAGCGACCGCGCGCATGAAACCCGCCACGTCGAGGTCGCCTTCGCCGGGCATGTTGCGAAAGTGCCGGCTCCAGTAGAGCAGGTCCATGTCGATCTTCGGGGCGTCAGCGAGCTGCACGAAGAATATCCGGTCGCCGGGAATCGAGCGGATGGTGTCGGGGTCGATCTTTCTCGCAAGCGTATGGAAAGAATCGAGGATCAATCCGACATTGGCCCGGTCGGCGCGACGCACGATCTCCCAGGCGTCCCGGTGATCTGAGACGTGGCGTCCCCAGGCGAGTGCCTCGTAGCCGATGCGTAATCCCCGCTTCGCCGCCCTTTCACCCAGCTCCGAGAAGTCGGCGGCGGCCCGGTCTATCCCGCCAAGCGAAATCGCAGAGACGTTCGAACATACGACGACGAGGTCGACATCCAGTTCATTCATCAGGTCGAACTTGCGCTCCGCCCGGTCGAAGGCGCGGGTCCGCTGCGGCTCGGGCATGCCCTCGAAATCGCGGAACGGCTGGAAGAGAGAGATCTCAAGGCCATGGTCACGGACCATCTTCCCAACCTCGCGCGGGCTTGCATCGAAGGCGAGGAAGTCGTTCTCGAATATCTCGACACCGTCGAAACCGGCGGCGGCGATCGCGGCGAGCTTCTCGCCCAGATCTCCGGCTATCGATACGGTGGCGATAGCGGTTTTCATTGGACCTGCTCCGAAGCGGGCGCGCTCGCAGCGGAGAGATCGAGATGCTGCATCTGGAAAGGCAGTTGCGCGCGGGCCATGTCCGCGCCTGTCTGAATGCCCATTCCGGCATCGCGTGCCGCCAGCAGAAAGGGCGTTTCCGCCGGCCGGGTCACGACATCCGCCGCAGTTCCGCCCGGCCTCAACCAATGCACATCGGCAGGCAGCGGATCATCGCCGCGCATGCCGAGCGGCGTCGCGTTGACCACCAGATCATAGCCCGAGTTCCCGAGCTCATCGGAAAGACGCAACATCGGACAGGCCTGCCGAAGCGCTCGCGCTATCGCCTCCCGGCGGCCATTGTCATTCTCGAATAACGTCAATTCGGCAGGCTGCTCTCCTGCGATCGCCATGGCGATTGCCGCGCCGGCTCCTCCACCGGCGCCCACGAGCAGCACTCGGCTACCCGCAAGCTGCACCGCGTTTGCGCGCAGCGCCGCGACGAAAGCCAAACCGTCCGTCATGTCGCCCAGGAGGCGCCCGTCGGAAGTGCGCCGCACGATATTGACCGCCTGCACCTGGCCTGCCCGTTCGGTGACTTCATCCATGGCGAGGAACGCTGTGCGCTTGTGCGGCACCGTCACCGAACAGCCGCCAGCATTCTCCCAGAACCTGAGTTCCTGGAAGAAGCCGGCCGCCCTGTCCGGGAGGACATCCAGTGGAACCATCACGGCGTCGATGCCATGATTGGCGAACCAGTCGTTCACCACGGGCGGTGTGAAAACCTGCGCGACGGGATGCCCGATGAGGGGGACGAAAATGGTTCGACCGGAAATCACCTAGATCTCCGGGACGCCGCCGGCGGAGCTGCCTCGGACAATGTTCACGAGCGATTGCAGCGCCATCGGGACGAAGCAGAAGACCGGCGCGATCTTGAAGGCCGTATCGGGAATCTTGAAAACGGGTGTCGTGAGACCGAGAAAATCCCAGACATTGAAGAGTTGAAGCAGGACGTAACCGGAGAGCACCACGACGCTGACATTGATCACGATGTCGAAGACGTGGCGGACCTTCGGCGGCATCACGTCCACGAGAGCGGTCACGACGATATGGCGACGGCGGCGGTAAAGCACCGCCGCCATCAGGAATACAACCCAGGTGATCGCAAGACGCATGATCTCGCCCGATCCCAGGATCCCGCGGCTCAGGAAGTACCGCATGACCACTTCCGACAGCACGCCGAGAACCATCAGACCGAGCAGGAGCTGGCTGATCCGCAAATAGAGGCGGCAGAGTAGATCGAGTGTCTTGTCGAGAGTGTCCATTTTGGTCGTTCCCCGAGCCGTGGATGGCAATCAGTCGATCGCCTGGATCTTGTCGTATAGGCCTTCACTCCAGAGGCCCTCCACCTCCTGTTTGTGAGCGGCGTCCTTCAGCTTCGCGGCGAAGGCCGAACGATCGACATCGATGACTGTTGCGCCATCGGCTTCAAGCTGGCTGCGGATCGTGCTTGACGCTTCCGAGGCGAGTTCGGCGGAATAATCGGCGGCCTGCTGCGCCGCATCCGTCATGATGCGCTGCTGCTCCTCGCTCAGGGCGTCCCACTGCTTGCCGTTCATGGCGATCGAAATCGACGCAAAGACATGGTTGGTGAGAGACACATTGGGCGCGGCAACGTGGAACTTCTGACTCAGCACCGAGTCGAGCGGGGCCTCCATCGCATCCACGACGCCGGTCTTCAGCGCCTGGAAGGAGTCGCTCCAGGGCACCTGCGTCGGGTTCGTCCCGAGGGTCTTCCAGGTCGCAATATAGGAAGGGATGCCGGGCACGCGGAACTTCAGACCCTCCAGGTCTTCCGGCGTCTTTACCGGCGTGGTCGAAACGACGACGCGCGGCAGCTTGCGCCAGTTCGCCGCGATGATCTTGATCCCCTGATCGTCCTTGAGCTGCTCTTCCATCCCGGCCTCAAGATCGGAGACAAGGAAATCCTGGAAATGCTGTTCATCGCGGAAGGTGAATCCCCAAGAGACGACATTGTAGTCCGTGAGGAAGTTGCCGTAATTGCTGATGTCCTCGACCACAAGGTCGATCACACCTGCGCGCATCTGCTGGATGGCGCTCTCGCCGCTTCCGATCTGGCCGCCCGGGAAGACCTGAATCTCAATATCCTCTGCGTTCTTGCCCACGAGCTCCGCGAAACGGCTCGCGGTCTTGCATGTGGTGCTTGTCTCGGCCGAGGGGCACGCCAGACGGAAAGTCTTGGCCTGGGCGCTACCGGCAGCGAAGAGTGCCGCACTGGTGGCGATGGCCACGAGGGTGAGTTTATTGTTCATTAGTTCCTCCTTCAAAAAGTGGACCGGTTACTGCCCGGACAGCAGGATCTCCCCAGGCAGCGTCACGAGCTGGGGCAGATAGGTGATGAGTAGGAGCACCGCGAGAATCGGGATCAGGAAAGGCACGATGGCCCGAGCGGCGTCGATGAAGCGGATCTCGGCGATTTCGGTAACGATATAGAGGCACCAGCCGAGCGGCGGCGTGATCAGGCCGACGGTCAGGTTGAGAACCACGACCACGCCGAGGTGAACCGGATCGATGCCGAGCGCGGTGGCCATGCCGACCAAAGTTGGCGTGAAGATCACCAGTATCGATGTCAGGCTCATGATCGCGCCGAGCAGCAGGAGCAGTATGTTCACCGCGGCGAGGAAGACGATGTCGCCGTAGCCGCTCTGCTTGAAAACGGCGGCCATGGCTTGCGGGATTTGTTCGGTCGTGACCAGCCAGCCGAAGAGCGAGGAAAGCCCCAGGATGAACATGATCTGGGTCGTAGTGATCAAAGCCTCTTCGAGCATGGCCCCGATGTTCGACCAGTTCATGTCGCCATAAAGCATCGAGACCACAGCGGCGTAGGCCACTGCGACCACGCCGGCCTCGGTGGGCGTGACCACACCAAAGACGAGCCCGGCAAGGATCACGAAGGGCGTCGCGAGCGGCGGCGCGTTCTTGACGAAGCTTCGCGCAATCTCGCCAAAGCGGGCACGTGGCGCCGGTTCCACACCCTCGCGGCCTGCGGCGAAATACACATAGACCATCATGAAGAGGCCAAGCATCAGCCCCGGCACCAGACCTCCCAGGAAAAGCGCCGGAATGGAGATATCCGACATCGAACCGTAAAGGACCATCAGAATCGAGGGCGGGATGATCGGACCGATGCAACTCGAAGCAGCGGTGACGGCCGCACTGAAGGCGCGGGAGTAGCCGGCTTCCGTCATGGCCTTGATCTCGATCCGTCCGAGGCCCGCGGTATCCGCGACGGCGGAGCCCGAGATTCCGGCGAAGAACAGGCTGGAAAGAACGTTCACATGGGCAAGGCCGCCGCGGATATGGCCGACGAGGAGGGAAGCGAAGCCGAAGATGCGCGCCGTGACGCCGCCGGCGTTCATGATCTCGCCCGCCAGCACGAAGAACGGAATGGCCAGCAGCGTTACGCCGCCGAGGCTCTCGACCATCGAGAAGATGAAGATCGAGGGCGAGACATCACCGAGCAGGATATAGACCATCGAGGCAATGCCCATCGCAATGGCGACCGGAGCGCCGATGGCCATGAAAAACGCGAAGGTAATGAGCAGCGCGGTAAAGGCCATGTCAGTCTCCCAGATATGCGTTCTGTTCGCGGAGCAGACCTCGCACGCGTTCGGGTTCGATCGCGCGAACCTCTCCCTGCGCTTCGGCGGCAAAAGCGGCGGCGATACCGGCGGCGTGCCCCATCGCCATGGCCGTTGGCATGACTCTCAGCGCGGCGAAAGCCTCATGGGTCGCCGATATCCCGCGCCCGGCCGTCAGTACATTGCGCAGGCCTGCCGGAATAAGCGACCGGAGCGGGATATCGTAATGATGATCCTCCGCGAACTCCTCGAAACTGAGTTCACGGGAATCCGGCTTGTGCACGTCGATCGGGTAGGCACCGACAGCAACCGTGTCGGGAAACCGCCTGCCGTCGCTGATGTCGTCTCGGGTCACGATGTAGTCGCCGCGAACCCGCCGCGTGTCGCGGATCCCGAGCTGCGGCGCGAGCGAGGACAACCTTGCCCCTGCGCACCCGGGCACCCGGGCCGTCAGAAAGCGCGAGATCTCCAGCGCCTGGCGCCGCCCCTCTATCTCGCCGCGGCTGACCGAGAAGGGATCCTCCGGGTCCACGGAGACCCGGGAAATATTGAACCAGGCCGCCTGGCTGTCAGGAGCCCGGGAGTAATGCAGGGCGGCACGCGGCAGGACGCCGCTGTCGACGCCCTCAAACACCAGACTGTCGCGCTGCGCGCGGCTCATACCGTCCAGTGCGTCGAAGCTGACCGGGGCCATCGCGAACATCATGGTTCCCGGCTGCAATGCGTCCCCGTCGCCAAGGTCGAGGAATTCCGCACCGGACTGAACGAGGAGGCTCATATCGCCCGAGCAGTCGATGAAGGTCGAAGCGCCGACCAGCAGCCTGGTGCCCGAAGCCCAGAGTTCCACCTCGCTCACTCTCTCGTCGCGCACCCGCGAACCGATCATCGTCGCCTTGAAAAGGATATCGACGCCGGCTTCGGCAAGCATCCGGTCGAGGACGATCTTCAGAAGTTCCGCATCGTACTCGATCCGGTTCATCACATTGCCGGTGGACATGACGAAGGTATCGATCTCTCCGCAGCCGCCTTCGGCGCGGAGTCTCGTCGTAATTTCCTCGGCCACGCCGCGTATCACAAGCCGGCCGCTTCGGGTCTGCCATCCGACGAACTGCCCGACCATGCCCGCCGTTGCGGCACCGCCAAGGAAAGCGTTTTGCTCGATGAGGAGGGTCCTGGATCCGGCACGCGCCGCGCTCAACGCGGCCGCGCAGCCAGCCATGCCGCCGCCGACAACGACCACGTCGTATCGTGCTGTGGTCCGGATTTCGATAGCTTCTGCCTGGTCGCGCAAGAACACTCCTCCCATGAGCCGGTCCTACTGGCGCGCGGGCCCGAAGTCGATTAACATGTTAGTCGTTACCTTTGAGGTTTTGTTAAAGCCCATGATCAGCATTCGCCAGATCGAAGTCATGCGCGCGGTCCTTATGGCGGGTTCGGTCTCGGGTGCATCGCGCCTCCTGAGCGTATCGCCCGCTGCCGTGAGCCGGATGCTGAGGCACACCGAGTCCCAGATCGGCTACGCCCTCTTTGAGCGGACATCGGAAGGATTCGTTCCACGCCCCGAGGTCCGCGACCTTCTGGAGGATCTGGAAGCGGTTCACGGGCATATCGAACGAATACAGCGACGGTTGAGCTACTCCGAGCGTCCCTCGGAGATCCTGAAGATAGGCAGCTCTCCGGGCCTTGGCCTCAATCTCGTGCCGCGCTCCCTGGCCGAAATGGTGCGACGAAATCCCGACTTTGAATTCGAACTCGGCGTCTTGCACGTCGACGAGGTGCTGCCCTATCTCGAATATGGTCGATACGACTTCGCCCTGACCATCTACGACCTCGACGATCCGCGCCTGCGTATCCGCACCCTTGCCCAGGCGGGGCTCGTTTGCGTCATGGCGGAAGATCACCCGCTCGCCGGCCGCAAGTCCGTCACACTCGAGGAAATTTCACGGCACGACCTCGTGGGATACGATCCCCAGTCGTTCCAGCAGCAATTGATCGATCGGCTGTTTTCCGAACGAGGCCTCGTCCCGCGCTACCGGGCGCGTTGCCGATTGATGAGCACCGCCCATACGCTTTCGCGAGAGCATATCGGCCTGACCCTGCTCGACCGGTTCACGGTCTTCGGTCAAAAGGATCCCGGCGTGCATGTCGCCACTCTGGATCTCGACCATTGGTTTCCGCTCAATGTTGTCAGCCTTTCGAAATCCCCTCTTTCGCAGTCCGCCGAGGCCTATATAGACGTCCTGGAAAAGATGATCGATTGATGCGCTCCTCCGACGGAGCGCGGGCCATTCACCATGTGCGGCGCGATCCGGCGGCGGAGGAATGACTGCGCTTCAGCGCGTATTCCAACTGCCTCAATCGGCTATAGTCACCGATTGACGTTCAACGAGTTCACATTCGACCTTGATCTGGTTCGGCCCCCCGTCAAGCCCGCCCGCCAGATCGACGAGCATCTCGACAGCGATCTCGCCCATCTCGTAATGCGGCAGCACAAGAGTGGTGAGCGGCGGATGCGTGAACTGCGCGATCGGCCGGTCGTCGAACCCGATGACGGCAATGTCGTCGGGCACCTTGTATCCTCTTTCGTTGAGGGCTTCGATGCAGCCAAGCGCCATCATGTCGTTGGCGCAGAAAATCGCGTCCGGCGGATTGTCCAGTTCCATGAGCTCAAGGGTGCAGTCATAGCCGGTGGACGGCTCCCAGTTGCCCCAGCGAACCAGCGAAGCATCGAAGGGGATGTCATTGCTTGCCAAGGCCTGCTTATAGCCCTTGAGCCGATCGCGTGACGCGTCGATGCCCTGCTGGCCGTTTATCAGCCCGATGCGTTTGCGATCCGCCGCCAGGAGCCGTTCGGTGGCGACCCGGCCGCCGAGCAGATCTCCGGGCAGGACCGAAGGAAGGCTCCGCTTGGAATCATAGCAGTTCAACAGCACGGCGCGGCTTCTCTCGACCGCCGGCGGCGGCTCCACGAGGCGCGTGAGGATCGTGCCGTAAATGATGCCCATCGCGGGGATCTGGCTCATCTGGTTGATGATCGCCGTTTCGGCATCGACATCGCCATGGCTGACAGTCAGGTAGACGTTGATCCCGTATTCGAGCGCCTTGTCGCGCGCGCCCTCGAATGCCAGCGTCATCCAGGGGTCCGTCGAAACCTCGTCCGCGATGAAAAGGATCGTGGAATGACCGCCAGGTGGGGCAACCGTGCCTCGGCGGACGAATTTGTAGCCGAGCTTCTGGGCTGCATCGCGAACGCGGCGTCGCGTGGCTTCCGTCAGTTTCGCGCCAGGGCTACCGTTAAGGACGAGCGATACAGTCGCCTGCGACACACCGGCCATGGCGGCGACATCCATCATCGTGGGCCGGCCCGACGCCCCGTGACGATTGTTTTCAGTTTTCAATTTGAAGTGCCCCTGCAGCGGCGACAATGAAATCCATTGCGCTGGTCGCTAGCAACCGGCTTGAAAAAAAGCAAATTCGAAGCACTTCCGGACCTCCATCTGTTTCTTTTTTTGGCGCGTGAGCCACACGCGCTTGACCGATCCCGCTTCAGGAAACGCCAGTCCTGGGGCGGATGGCGCCGTGCCGGTTTGCGCTCGCCCCGGCCTGGGCATTCATACTTGACTAAATATTATTAGTAAATATTATTGATTGCCTTGGGAGGATCATTAATGAGGCTGCTGATCACCGGCGCCACCGGCAAGGTAGGGCGAAATTTCCTTGATCGCGTTCTTTCGGACGAGGTGCTCGCCGGCTGGGACCTCCGGGTGATTTGCCACAACCGGTCGATCGAGCCTTCGGAACGCATCGAGATCGTCCAGGGCTCGTTTGCGGACCCCGATACGGTCAGTCGATCCATGCAGGGCGTGACTCATGTGCTACACATGGCCGCCGTAAAGGAATCCCCCGATCTGGCCATCGACGTCGCGATCAAGGGCATGTTCCTGCTGCTGGAAAGCGCCCGCACCTCCGCGACACTGCAGCAATTCATCCTGATCAGCGGCGACTGCGCTGTCGGGCACATCTTTCATGAATACGATGCGCCGATAACCGAGATCTCTCCGCGTAGAGCCTACGAGGGCTGCTATGCCCTGACCAAGGTCCTCGAAGAGGTGATGGTCGAACAGTACCAGGTGCAATACGGCCTTAACGGATGCGTGCTGCGCGCGCCCTGGATCATGGAAAAGGATGATTTCCGTTTCGCGCTGTCGCTTGGCGAAGACCAGTTCGGCGGACCGCCATGGGCGGAGTTGATCGGTGAAGCGCGCGCGGCGGACGGCGCCCGCAAGTCGGCTGTACCGCTGATGCTGTCTGCATCGGGCGCGCCGCTGAAACGCAACTTCATACATGTGGACGACCTGGTCTCCGCGATCACAGCCGCGATCGGCAATACGTCCGCCCGGCAGTCGCTGTTCAACATCGCGATGAATGAGCCCGTCGATTACGGCGCGGTCGCCGCCTACCTCGCGAAAACGCGGGCCGTGGAAGCGGTGCGCATTCCGACGCCGTTTCACAGCAACTGGCTGGACAATTCCAAGGCGCGCCATCTGCTCGGATGGCGCCCGAAAGTGGATTTCGAGGCGCTCATCGAGCGCGCGTGGAGCTATCGGCGCGCGCCCGACGATCCTCGGAAGATCTGGTACCCGGGGTAAGGTGCGCCGGACCAGCAGATTGTGGGAGGAAGACCATGAAACACAAACTTCTCTATGCACTGGCCTCGGCCATGATACTGGTCACGGGCGCGTCCCATGCCCAGGACAAGAAGACCCTCGCGATCGTCGTCAAGGGGCTCGACAATCCCTTCTTCGAGCAGATCAATCTCGGCTGCCAGGAATGGATGAAGAACAATCCTGATTCCGAGTATGAGTGCCTCTACACTGGCCCCGCATCTAGCGCCGACGAAGCCGGCGAAGTGCAGATCGTCGACGACCTTCTGACCCGCGGCGTCGCGGCGATTGCAATCTCGCCGTCCAATGCGCCGGCGATGGCCAATCGCATTCGCCAGATTGCGCCGGATGTGCCCGTCATGACCATCGACGCGGATTTCCTCGAGCAGGACCGCGACTTGCGCAAGACCTATCTCGGCACCGACAACTACCTCATGGGCGTGAAGATGGCCGAGCAAGCGGCCATGCTCAAACCCGATGGCGGCACAGTCTGCCTTCAGCTCGGCAACGTGGCGGCCGACAACATCAACGCCCGCGCCCAGGGCTTCCGCGACACCGCGTCGGGCGAAAAGGGCGTCGACCGCCTGACCGGCCAGGGCGGCTGGACGGAGATCGACGGCTGCCCGGTCTTCACCAATGACCAGGCCGACCTCGCCAACCAGCAGATGGCCGACACATTCACCGCCAACCCCGATCTCGACGCATTCATCCTGATCGGCGGCTGGGCGCAGTTCGCGCCGCAGGCCTATGCCCAGGTGACGGACCAGGTCATGGACAAGCTGAAGTCGAAGGACCTGATCATCATCGCCGGCGACACGCTGCCGCCACAGACGCAGGCGTTCCGCGACGGACGCAGCCATTCGCAGGTCGGCCAACGTCCTTTCGAGATGGGTCTGCGCGCGCCCGACGTCATGATCCAGCTGATCAATGGCGAGCAGGTCGACGATCCGCTCTACACGGGCCTCGACGTCTGCAACCAGGAAGACGCCGGCTTCTGCGCTGACAACTGACCGCTAACCGCGACACCATTGCCGGGCCCGGAAACGGGCCCGGTATTTTCCTGCTCGCAGAGGAACGCACACGAAGATGACCGCGCGAAAGATCAATTGGGGCATATTGTCGACGGCCAGCATCGGCACCGAAAAGGTTATTCCCGCCATGCGGAAATCGGCGTCGTCCAACGTGCTGGGGATCGCCTCGCGCAGCGCCGAACGCGCCGCCCAGGAGGCGCGAAGACTGAGCATTCCGAGAAGCTATGGCTCCTATGAAGACATGCTGGCGGATCCGGACATCGACGCGATCTACAATCCGCTTCCAAATGATCTGCATGTCGAATGGACGCTGAAGGCCGCCCGCGCAGGCAAGCACGTGCTTTGCGAGAAGCCGGTCGGCCTGACTGCCGACGATGCGCTCAGGCTTCGCGACGCGCCGGACAGCGTGTTGATCGCGGAGGCGTTCATGATCCGCCATCACCCGCAATGGCTGCGCCTGCGCGAGATGGCGCGGTCCGGAGAACTCGGAGAAGTGCGCGCCGTGCAGGCGGCTTTCAGCTACTTCAACACCGATCCCGGCGATATACGCAACACGCCGGAAAACGGCGGCGGCGCCATGTTGGATATCGGATGCTATCCTGTCACCGGCGCCCGTTTTGTATTCGACGCGGAGCCGCGTCGCGTCGTTGCGCTGATCGATCGCGATCCGGAGTTCCGCACGGATCGCCTGGCCGGCGCGATCTGCGATTTCGGGGACGGACGGCTACTGACGTTCCAGGCCTCCACGCAGATGGTCCCCTTTCAGACATTCCAGGTCTTCGGCACGAAGGCGCGCGCGGAAATCCTTATTCCATTCAATGCGCCGCAAGACGAGGAGACGACGATCGTCATCGATGACGGACGCAGCCTCGACGCAAGTTCGGCCCGCCGCGAAACCCTGCCCGCGTGCGACCAGTACGCCGAACAGGCGGAAGCCTTTGCCCGGTCGATCTTGACCCGCACCCCCGCCCCCTACGGGGTCGAAGACGCCATCGCATCGATGCGGATACTCGACGCCATGTTCGAAAGCGAGCGAACCGCAAGTTGGATCAACCTGTAACCGTCGTCGCGGCCGGGGGCAGCCATGCTTGACGCAAACGACAGGATGGCTTGATTAATATCATTATTTATATTATCAATTATAAACTGTGAGGCCGCTCCGATCGAGCGGCTCCACAAAAAGGGAGGAAGATATGAATTTCACGAAAACACTGATCGCAGCGAGCGTAGGCGCGCTGCTCGCGAGCGGCGCAGCCGCGCAGGAAAAGAAGCAGCTCGCATTTGTCGTCAATGCCGCATCGGATTTCTGGAAACTGGCCGAGGCCGGCGTCAACGCGGCACAGGCGGAACTGCCGGATTACGAGCTGCAATTCCGCTATCCGGCCCAAGGCACGGCCGCGTTGCAGAACGCGCTGATGGACGACCTCGTGGCAGCGGGCACCGACGCGATCATGATCTCGTCCGCCGATCCGAAGAACTCGATCGACGCGTTCAACCGCATCGCCGCGCAGGTTCCGCTGTTCACCACCGACAGCGACGCCCCGCAGAGCGACCGCATCGCCTATCTGGGCTCGTCGAACACGGCTGCCGGCATCCAGGCGGGCGAAATAGCCGTCAAGGCGATGCCTGATGGTGGCAAATGCATGGGCTTCGTCGGATTCCTCGGCGCGGACAACGCGATCGAACGCATCGCCGGGTTCCGGCAGGCCGTCGAGGGCAAGGGCATCGAACTCGTCGACGTGCGCGGTGACGATGTCGATTTCGCCCGCGCCCGCGCCAATGTGGACGACGTGCTGGCGGCAAATCCGGACATCGACTGCATGGTCGGATTCTATTCCTACAACCCGCCCAAAATCTACGAGTCGCTTCAGGCAAACGGCAAGCTTGGTGAGGTCACGGTCATCGCCTTTGACGAGGATCCGATCACGCTGGGCGCCGTCCGCGAGGGCAGCTTTGCGGGTACCGTCGTTCAGGATCCCTACCAGTGGGGCTACCAGGGCATGCATCTGATGGCTGACTACCTGGAAGGCGACAAGTCCGGTGTTCCGGCAGATGGCCTGATCATCGTTCCGACGAAGATCATCGACCAGAGCAATGTCGACGCCTTCGAAGCCGAGCTGAAAGAGCGCATCAACGGCTAAGCCCTCCCGGGCTCGCGAGTGGGTGATCCCTGATTGCCCGCTCGCATTTTTCCGACGGTACTGGGAATATTCTGAACATGAGCGGGCCTCAGGAACTCGGCCTTCGCTTCCAAGGCATAACGAAGGTCTATCCCGGTGTTGTGGCGCTGAAAGATGTTTCACTGAACATTTCGGCGGGGGAAGTTGTCGGCCTCATCGGCGAAAACGGCGCCGGGAAATCGACTTTGATGAAGATCCTCGGCGGCGTCATTACGCCCACCAACGGGTCTATTTCGATCGATGGCAAGGTCTGCCGGGGTCTCACGGTAGCGGAATCCCAGGCCGCGGGCATCGCTTTCGTTCACCAGGAACTGAACACTCTGGACAACCTCGACGTGGCCGCCAACGTGTTTCTTGGCCGCGAGAAGACGCACGGTCGGTGGCGCCTGATCGACCGCAAGGCAATGCGCGACGCCGTGCAGCCGCTTCTTGATCGCGTCGGTGCACAATTCGGCCCCGATACGCCGGTCGCGGCGCTGTCGCTCGCCGAGCAGCAACTGCTCGAGATCGCCAAGGCGCTTTCCATGGATGCGCGGCTTGTCATCATGGACGAGCCGACATCGAGCCTGACATTTTCCGAGACCAACAATCTCCTCAATGTGATCGCCGACCTCAAGGCGCAGGGCATCGCCGTTGTGTTCATCTCGCACCGTCTCGGCGAGGTCGAGGAATGCGTGGACCGGATCGTCGTGCTGCGGGACGGACGGGTCGCCGGTCATCTCGCTCGCGGCGAGATCAGCCATGACGCGATGATAAGATTGATGATCGGCCGCGATCTCAAGTCACTCTATACGCCGCCCAAGGCTCCGCCGGGCGGTCCGCTCTTGTCGGTGCGCAACGTCAGAACGCAGGCCAAGCCCGCAAACGCCGCGAATTTCGAGCTGCGCCGCGGCGAGATCCTCGGCGTCGCGGGATTGATCGGCGCCGGCCGCACGGAGCTTGCCGAAGCGATTTTCGGCGCCGGCGGAAAGCTGTCGGGGCAGGTTCGCGTAAATGGCGCCCCGCTCGACGCCGGAAGCCCGGCTGAAGCGATCGCGGCCGGCCTGTATCTCGTTCCCGAAGACCGCAAGCGCACCGGGCTGATCCTGGAGTTTCCGATCTGTGAAAATGTCACGATGGCCAACCTGCGCTCCTGTCTGCGCAATGGCATTGTGTCCCGATCGAGACAGATCGAAATTTCCGAGCAGCAGCGTAGAAACCTGTCGATCAAGACGCCCGACGTGCGGAATGCCGCCCAGGCGATGTCAGGCGGCAACCAGCAGAAAGTCGTTCTCGCGAAATGGCTTTCGATGGACCCCAAAGTGATCATTTTCGACGAGCCTACACGCGGGATCGATGTCGGATCCAAGTCGGAGATCTACAAATTGATGCGGGAGCTTTCCGACCGGGGTGTCGGCGTCGTGATGATTTCGAGCGACATGGAGGAGGTGATCGGCGTGTCCGACCGGATCGTGGTGATGCGCGACGGCGGGATCAGCGGCGAATTGCAGCGCTCCGACTTTTCCGAGCACAACATCCTGACGCTCGCCGTAGGCAAGGCGTTGGAGGAGGCCTAAAACATGCAAAAAAAGGATCTCGGCCTGGCAATCCTGATCATTGTCGTCGGCGCGGTGGTCTATCTTCGCAATCCGCTCTTCCTGTCGCCGATCAATCTGGGAAACACCGCCAACCTCGTCGGATTGTTCGGCATATTCGCGATCGGCCAGGGATTCGTCATCATGACGGGCGGCATCGACCTCTCGGTCGGGTCGGTCATCGCGCTTCTGGGCGTCCTCTTCGTGGAGATGGTCGGAAGATACGGGGTGCCCTGGCCGGCCGCGGTCGCGATCACGATTGCGCTCGGGGCCATGATCGGGCTGGCGCACGGCATCCTGATAACCCGGTTCAAGATGCAACCCTTCGTCGTCACTTTGTGCGGGTTGCTGATTTATCGCGGCGTCGCGCGCGGCTACACCGCCGAAGCCACGGCGGGATTCCCCTTCGGCGCGTCTTATCCGCAGCTCGAATGGCTCACCATCGGGCGCAGCTACGGGATACCGCATTCCTTCGTGGCGATGATCATCATCGCTGCCGTGATGTGGTTCGTGTTGCATCAGTCCGTCTTCGGCCGGCACCTCTATGCGGTCGGCAAGAATGACGAGGCGGCACGGTTTTCCGGCATTCGCTCGGGCTTCGTGATCACCTCGGCCTATGTGATCTGCTCGGTCCTCGCGGCGGTCGCGGCTATCTATTTCGCGATGTTCACCAAGTCGGTCCAGCCGTCGTCGCACGGCAATTTCTACGAACTCTATGCGATTGCGGCCGCCGTGCTCGGTGGGTTTTCGCTGCGTGGGGGCGAAGGCTCGATTGTCGGCGTGGTTTTGGGCGCGGTGCTGCTTCAGGAACTGCAGAACCTCGTCAACCTGCTCGGCATTCCATCGTCACTGAACTTCGCCGTGATGGGAACGGTCATTCTCCTCGGCGTGCTCGCCGACCAGCAACTTGCCGCCTACCGCGCCAAAAAGCGGGCGGCGCAGGCTTTCGAACGGCTGCAGCCAGAGGGGGCGGAAAACTGATGGCGCCAGAAAAAACCGCACAGTCAATCAGCGACGCCAAAGCCGGGAATTGCGGTTGGAACGCCGCGGACATTTGGAGGAACCGCTTATGAGCGCGCTCGAACTCAGGAACATTTCCAAACATTTCGGCGCGATCCGGGCGCTCAACAATGTTTCCCTGACGATAGAGCCCGGCGAGGTCGTTGGGCTCATGGGAGACAACGGCGCCGGCAAGTCGACGATGGTCAAGGTGATCGCGGGCAACTTCGCTCCGTCATCGGGAGACATCTTCATCAACGGATCGAAAGTGCACTTTCACAAACCGCTCGATGCCCAGAAGGCCGGGATCGAGGTCGTCTATCAGGACCTGGCGATCTGCAACAACCTGTCGGCGGCCTCCAACGTCTTCCTCGGCCGCGAGCCGGTGCGCCGCTTGGGGCCGATCCAGATCGTCGATTACGGCGCTATGCGGACCCGCGCGGGCGAATTGTTCGCCCGCCTGAAATCGGAGACGCGGCCGCGCGACGTGGTGCGAAGGATGTCCGGCGGACAGCGTCAGGCCGTAGCGATCGCCCGTTCGCTGCTAACCGACGCCCGCATCATCCTGATGGACGAACCGACTGCCGCCATCTCGGTGCGGCAGGTGGCCGAAGTCCTGAACCTGATCCGCCAGCTCAGCGAGCACGGCATCGCGGTCGTGCTGATCAGCCACCGCATGCCCGACGTTTTCGAGGTTGCCGACAAGGTGGCCGTGCTGCGCCGCGGCGAACTCGTCGCCAGCAAGCCGGCATCCAAATCCTCGCCCGAAGAGATCACCGGCCTGATCACCGGCGCGATCGAAGCCGCGTGACGCGCAAGGAGCAATGACATGAGCAACGTGACCATTTCCGATGTCATCAACCGCTCCGAGCATCGCGGAGCGCTGTCGCGCATCACCGGCCAGCAGACCTTTTGGGTGTTCGTCGCGGCAGTGCTCGCCTGCCTCGCACTGACGGTGATGACCGATACATTCGCCACCGAGCGCAACCTCTTCAACGTGACCCGCAACTTTGCCTTTGTCGGCATCATAGCGCTGGGCATGACGGCTGTGATTGCGTCGGGAGGCATAGACCTTTCGGTCGGCTCGACCGTGGTCATATCGGCCATGACGGTCGGCGTGGTGATGTCGGCCGGTTGGCCGTTCTGGATCGGCGCGCTGTCGGCGGTCGGCGTGTCGCTGCTTGTCGGCGCTGTCAACGGCGTCCTCATCGCCTATGCGAAAATGCCGCCATTCGTGGTGACGCTGGGGATGCTCTCGGTCGCCCGCAGCCTCGCCATGGTCCTGTCCAACAACAAGATGATCTACCAGTTCGGACCAGACCACGACCTCCTGCTCTGGCTCGGCGGCGGCTCCACGTTCGGCCTGCCACACCCGCTGATCATTCTTCTGATCCTCGCGGCGATCACCGCTTTCGCCTTCCGGTGGCTGCGTTGGGGCCAGCACCTCTTCGCCATCGGCGGCAACGAACAGGCGGCGGTCCTGACCGGGATCCCAGTCAACCGGCTCAAGGTCAGCGTTTACATGTTCTCCGCCCTGATGGCCGGCATTACCGGCATACTGGAAGTCGGCTGGCTTGGCGGGGTGACCACCAATCTGGGCCAGGCGATGGAACTGACGGTGATCGCAGCAGCCGTCATCGGCGGCGCCAACCTGGCCGGCGGCACCGGCACGGCCTTCGGTGCGGTGATCGGTGCGCTGCTGATCGAGGTGATCCGCAACAGCCTGATCCTGCTCGGCATCAGCACATTCTGGCAGGGGACTTTCGTCGGATCCTTTATCGTGATCGCTGTCGCCTTCGATCGCATCCGCCAGGCGCGCAGTTCCGAGTAGTTGGCATTCCGTTGCCAAAAGACGCTCAGGATTTTGTGCCCAGCAACCCCCGGTCGGCGAGGTTGCGCATGAGGGCCCGGGTTCCGAATTTCCATTCGGGGCATTCGGTCGACAAGCGAACCGTGTTGACCAGTTGTCCAAGACCCGGTGACCTGATCGTGACCACGTCCCCAAGCTTGTGGGTGAAACCTTCGCCCGGCGCATCTCGATCCTGTACCGGCGCGAACAACGTACCCAGGAACAGCATCAGTCCGTCAGGATACTGGTGGTGGCGGCCGATGGTCTGGCGGACGAGATCCTCGGGATCGCGGCTGATCTCGCGCATCGAAGAATGGCCCGTCATCTCGAAACCATCTTCGCCCGAGACCGTCATGTCGAGTTCCGCAGCACGCACGTCGTCAAGCGTAAAGCCGTCGTCGAACAGCCGGATCATCGGCCCGATTGCGCAGCTCGCATTGTTGTCCTTTGCCTTGGAAAGGAGCAGCGCCGAGCGCCCCTCGACGTCGCGCAAATTGACGTCGTTGCCGAGCGTCGCCCCCACGATACGCCCTTGCGACGAGACAGCGAGAACGATCTCCGGTTCGGGATTGTTCCATTTCGACACCGGATGGAGACCGACATCGGCTCCGGGCCCGACGGAAGACAGAACCTGCGCCTTGGAAAACACTTCCGCGTCCGGTCCGATGCCGACTTCGAGATACTGGCTCCACAGCCCCTCCGCCTTCAAAGCTGCCTTGACTGCCGCAGCCTCCGGCGAGCCGGCTTTCACGTTTCGCAGGCTTCCGCCGATCGCGGCGCCGACGCGCGAGCGGATCTCCTGCGCCTTCGAGGGATCGCCGGCCGCCTTCTCCTCGATCACTCTCTCGACCATGGAGGAGGCAAAGGTTACGCCGCACGCCTTGACGGCTTGCAGGTCGCACGGCGCGAGAAAATGGGCGCGCGACATATCGCCCGGCCTGTTTGCGGCGATCTCCTCGAGCGATCCGATCCGGCGGCCTGCCGCGCCCGCGACGATACCGGCGGGGTCATCCATATCGAGGACGTCGCAGACCAGCGGTGTCTCGCCGGAGGTGATGTCAACGATCTCCCCGTCGCGGATGGTGACGAGGACAGGCCCGCCCGCCTCCGGCGACCAGACCCTGCCCAGGAAGAGACCGTCCCTGTCTCGCTCGTCGGGAAAAAAATTCATGACCACTCCCTCTCTGTCCGCCGCGCGAATGGCGGGCTCGAAAACCGCATGGCGACACTCTGGTTGGACAAATAGGCGGCAATATCATTCTCCGTCAACTACTGGACGCACGGAATGGCGACGTTCCGACGCCCGGAAAACGTCGAAATACGTTTATATTCTTGCACAATCCGAGGTTTTTGGACGTCGCGACGCCGCCAGCTTTGTTGACTCCACGGCCAGATCGACTTACGAGTCTTGGTCCAACAAATACAGAGAATTCCAGACAGAATTCACGAGACGGGTGCGGATGACTGACAAACGGAACGATGTCGACTTGGAGCTGAACGCCTTGCCCGCGACCGGTTCGGCCGTCGATGTTGTTGTCAGGCAATTGCGCAAACTGATCTCGGAAGAAGGTCTGAAAGTCGGCGACAGCCTGCCGACCGAACGCGAGCTCTGCGTTCGCTTCGACGCCAGCCGCAATACCGTGCGCGAGGCGATGCGCATCCTGAAGGCTTATGGCCTCGTGGAGGTGCGCCCGAAGATCGGCGCAACGATTACCGACAACAGGATGGCGCGCGCCTTCGAGCTTTTTTCGTTCAATACGATGGAGGTGTCGCGAAAGTCCTTCACCGACGTCCAGGCTTTCCGCGATCTCATCGAGGTTCGCTCCGCCGACCGCATTTTCGAGGAACTGCAGGACAAGGATCTCGCGGAATTACGCGAGATAAATGCGAATTTGGCGGATATCCGCGATATCCAGGAAGCCTCGGAAGTGGACTATGCCTTCCATGTCCGGCTGATTTCCATTCTCGGAAACAACGCGATCCTCGACGTCTATTCGGTGATGAAGCCGATCATCCTTCGCATCATGCAGAAGGGAAAGACGCGCCGCACCTTCATGACGGAAACCTATGACGAGCATGAAGGCGTCATCGACGCGATGGCCGCCCGGGACCGTCTCGCATTCGAATACAGGCTGAGAAACCACCTGATGGTCGGCTTCAAGAATTTCAGCGACGAGATGGAGGGAAAGGCCTGACGGCCTGGATGGGCCAAGCACCTGTGGAGACGGGCCGCGCCAACCCGTCACGAAGATCCGGTATCGGCGCGATCAATGGGAGGAAGTACCATGAGACATCTACTGAAATGCACGACAGCGCTCGCAGCGTTCGCCATCTCGGCACAGCTCGCAGTGGCTGGACCGGAGACGGTTTCGGGCCCCGGCGTCAATCCGGAATGCTTCGCACCGTGGAGCGCGGATACGAAATTCTTCCAGTGGGAGGCCAAGGAAGGCCCATACCGGGTCGCCATCGTGAACGGTTTTGTCGGCAACACCTGGCGTATCCAGATGATCAAGACCGCCAAGGCCTATGCCGAGGACCCGGCGATCAAGGACAAGATCTCCGAACTGAAGGTCGTGTCGACCGGCACCGATGCACCGGCTCAGCTCGGCGCCATCGAGGATTTCATCAACCAGGGCTTCGACGCAATCGTCACCATCGCGGTTTCGCCTGACGGCTTCGACCGAGTAATCCGCCTGGCGGACCGCAACAACGTGGTCCTCGTTCCCTTCGACAATGTGCTCGACACGGACAAGGTGATGCAGGTCAACGAGGACCAGCTCACGATGGGCCGCATGTGGGCGGAATTCGCGCTGGAAGAACTGAAGGCCAAAGGGGTCACCTCCGGCAAGATCCTGGAAGTGCGCGGCCTGCCGGGCAACTCGGTCGACCGTGACCGCTCCATCGGCATCAACGAGGTCTTCGAGGCCGATGGCGGCGACTGGGAAATGGTTTCGGTCGTCGGCAACTGGGATGACGGCACCACGCAGAAAGTCGTGGCGGACGCCATCGCGGTCCACGGCCAGTTCGACGCAGTGGTCGGCCAGGGCGGCTCGAACGGCGTCATACAGGCGCTCAAGGATGCTGGTCACCCCTGGGTTCCGGTTGCCGGCGAATCCGAGAACGGATACCGCAAGGCAATCGCGCAGTATTCGGACGAGGGACTGAAGGGCATATCGATAGGCCAGTCCCCGGGCCTCGTGGCGATCGCCATGAAGGCGGCAGTCTCGGCGCTAGAAGGCAATGTCATGCCGCAGCTCATTTCTGTGCCGCTGCCGGTGGCGACCTACAAGGACCTCGAGGACGGCAAGAACTTCTGGTCCGACCTGCCGGACAACTTCTTCACGGTCAACGAGTTCCCGCCCTGCGGCGTCAACATCTCCGGCCCCGCCATCATGGCGCAGGACGAGAGCGACGTGAACTAGGCGCATTGCGCCCATCAGCGGCCCCGGCGCATAGCCGGGGCCTTTCCAACAGAACGAAATGGGCCCGGATACCGATCCGGTTGATCAAGCACGCATGACCGACGCCATTGTCGAATATCGCGGCATTTCGAAATACTTCGCCGGCATCCGTGCGTTGGAGAATGTCGACTTTGCCTGCAAATCGGGGACCGTACACGCCATTCTCGGCGAGAACGGCGCCGGGAAATCCACGCTCATCAAGATCATGTCCGGCGTTTTCCAACCCGATTCCGGCGAGATGCTGCTCGGAGGCAAACCCGTATCCTTCGCGACGCCGCAAGCCGCCAACGAGGCCGGCATCGTCTGCATGTTCCAGGAATTGTCGCTCGTCCCGGACCTTTCCGTGGCCGACAACATTTCGATTTCCAGCCCGCCACGACGCTTTGGGCTGATCGATCGCCGCGCGCAGGTACGGCGTGCCGAGGAGTTGCTGGCGCGGGTTCGCTGCGAGGATGTCGACCCCAACGCCATGGTGCGCGAGCTTTCGCTTTCGCGGCGCCAGATGGTCGAGATCGCCAAGGCCCTCGGCAAAGCACCGAAAGTCCTGATCCTCGACGAGGCGACCTCGGCTTTGACGGCGCGCGACGTCCGCACGGTCTACGATTTGCTCGCCGAGCTGAAGGACAGCGGCGTCGCCAGCCTGTTCATCTCGCACCGCATGCACGAGGTGGAGGCGCTGTGCGACACGCTTTCTGTTTTCCGAAACGGCCAGCACATCGAGACCTTTGCGAAAGGCGCCAAAAGCGAGCGCGAGATTGTCCAGTTGATGATCGGCCGCGATGTCGAGGCGCAGTTTCCGCCCAAGCCAAAACCGGTCGCTCCCGAGGAACTCGGCGATCCCCTCCTCAAAGTCCGGGGATTATCCTGGCAGAACAGGCTCAACGGCATCGAGCTGACCGTACATCGGGGTGAAATCGTCGGCCTCGGCGGGCTGGACGGCCAGGGCCAGAAGGAACTCCTGCTGGCGCTCTTCGGTGTGTTGCGCGATGTCGAGGGCGAGGTCGTCATCGGCGGGCGGAAGGGCATCCCCTCCTCGCCGGCCGCCGCCAAGACCGCCGCCACGAAAGTGGCGCTGGTGCCGGAGGACCGCAAGACCGAGGGGTTGATGCTCGGCATGCCGATCGCCGACAACCTGCTCGCCTCGTCGTTCCAGCGCATATCGCGCGGGCCGTTCATTGATCCGGCGCTATCCCGACAAGCCATTGAGGACGGAATATCGCGGCTTCAGATCAAGGCCGGATCCGCGTCGGACCCGGTTATGACGCTGTCGGGCGGCAATCAACAAAAGGTCGTCATCGCCAAATGGCTGATGATCGATCCGGACATCATCCTGCTTAACGATCCCACCCGCGGCATCGATGTCGGGACCAAACAGGAGATCTACCGGTTGATGAGAGACCTGGCGAACCAGGGCAAGGCGATCCTGTTCTATTCGTCCGACTATGCCGAACTGATCGGCTGCTGCGATCGCGTGTCGGTCCTCTATTCCGGCCGCATCGTCGCCGAAAAGCAGGGAGATGACATCACCGAAGAGAGCCTTGTTGCGGCATCGCTCAATATAGACGTCGAGGCGGCGTGATGCGTCAGGGCCGATTGACGAGATGGTTTTTCCAGAATGTGGGCCTTGCGAGCGCCCTGCTCCTGTTCGCGGTCCTGTTCTTTTCCTACAACATGATGCATCCGCGCGGCTTTTCCGCCGCCGTCGCCGTGCAAAATGCCAATGAGACGGCGGCGATCGCCTTCCTTGCCATGGCGCAGACACTCCCCGTGCTGCTCGGCGGGCTCGACCTGTCCGTCGGCGCGGTGATGACGCTGACAAACTGCATAGCATCGGAACTCGTGAACGGTTCGCCTGCGCAGATCCTGCTCGGCGTCGTCGCGACGTTGCTGTCGGGCGCCGCGTTCGGCCTGATGAACGGGCTGATCGTCGTCTATGGCCGGATCCAGCCGATCATCGCCACGCTCGCCACGGGCGCCATTGCCATCGGCCTCGCTTTGCTTGTCCGGCCGAAGCCCGGCGGCGACGTGGACGGCGATCTCGGCTGGGCGTTGACGAACTCGGTATGGGACTTCGCCGACACATACGGGATCGCGGGAGGCGGAGACGCATGGTGGATCCGCCCATTCGCCGACATCCCCGTTCCCGTCATCATAGTTCTCCTCGTCACCATTCTGGTCTGGGTGCCGTTCCGGCGCTCGGTGACGGGGAGGACCGTGTATGCGATCGGCTCGGCGGAGGGCGCCGCCTTCATGTCGGGTCTCCCGATCGACCGTGCGAAGATCGCAGCCTTCACGCTCGGTGGCTTCTTCGCCGCCTGCGGCGGCCTCTATCTCGCCATTCAGACTTCGTCGGGAAACGCGGACATACAGCAGGCCGGCGCTTACACGCTGAACTCGATCGCGGCCGTTGTGCTCGGCGGAACGTCGCTGCTCGGCGGCGTCGGAAGCGCCGTCGGCAGTCTCATCGGCGCGGGGATACTGCGCGTCATCTCATTCTACTTCCGGATTCTCGACATCGACCCGCTTCTACAGCCGCTCATCGAAGGCGTCGTGCTGCTGGTCGCCGTGTCCTTCGGCGCGATCAGGACGCTGCGGGTCAAGAACAAGCTGGACCTTTTCAGGTAGACCGTCATGCGCATTTCCGTTTCCAACGAAAACAAGCCCATTCTGATCGCCTCGTTTTTCATTGTGGTGATTCTCCTGGCGGGTACGGTCTACACCCTTTCAACCGCCGGGACCGCGCCGCTGCTGTCACCGAAATACCTGCTTCAGCAATTGCAGACCGGATCGTTCCTGGGCATCTGCGCCGCCGGCATGATGATGGTGATCCTGCTCGGCCATATCGACCTGTCGATCCCCTGGACGCTCACCGCCGCGGCGATGACGGCGACGGCCGTCGGCGGAGAAATGGCGCTCCCCACGGCGCTGGCCGTCGGCATCGCCGTCGGCATGCTGAACGGCTTCGGTGTCGCCTTCCTGCGCATCCCTTCGATGATCTTCACGCTGGGCGTCGACACGGTGCTGCGCGGGTTGATGGTCGCGCAGACCGGCGGGTTCGCACCGCAGGATACCGCCACGCCGCTGATGTTGTTCCTTGCCAAGGACCGGATCCTCGGCATTCCCGTAGCGCTTTTCGTCTGGGCCGCGGTCTCGGTCTTTGTAATCGTTATACTGACGCGAACCGGATTCGGACGGTCGATCTACGCAACCGGATCGCGCGAGGGAGCGGCCTATCTTTCCGGCATCCGCACGCGCTTCGTCACGATGGGCGCCTTCGTCATGTCGGGTCTTTGCGCCTCCGTCGCAGGCGTGCTGCTCGCCGGCTATTCGGCCAAGGCCTATCAGGGCATGGGCAACGCCTTCCTGCTGCCGGCGATCGCCGCGGTTGTCCTCGGGGGTACGCATATCCTCGGAGGCCGGGGCCGCTATATCGGCACGCTGATCGGCGTCATCCTGATCGTGCTACTGAACTCCGTGCTGTCGATCATGCAGATGCCGGAAGCCGGCCGGCAGATTATCTATGGCACGGTGATCATCGCCATGCTGCTGGTCTACGGGCGCAACCAGCGCATCACATCCTGAGGAGCGACAATGCCGGCCGAACTCTACGACATCCGCGACGACCGTTTCAAAAAGCTCATCCACGGAAATGCCGGGATGGATACGCTGTCGACCGGTGGCCGCTGGACGGAAGGACCGGCCTATTTTCCCGCCGGCCGCTACCTGATCTGGTCGGACATACCCAACGACCGCATCATGCGCTGGGACGAGATGAACGGCGCGGTTTCGGTCTTCGAGCAGCCCTGTCGCAATCATAACGGCCATACGGTGGACGCCTTGGGGCGGATGATCGCCTGCGAACATCGCGGCCGCTGCATCAGCCGCTACGAATTCGACGGAAGCCGCACGGTTCTTGCCAACTCCTACGACGGCAAGAAGCTCAATTCGCCCAACGACGTGACCGTCAAGTCCGACGGCTCGATCTGGTTCTCAGACCCTTCATACGGGATCGACAGCGATTACGAGGGGGACGCCGCGCCGATGGAACAGGACGGCCGGCATGTCTATCGCATCGATCCGGACGGCACGATCACGCGTGTTATCGACGACATGAGGCAACCGAACGGCCTCGCCTTCTCGCCCGACGAAAGCGCCCTGTTCGTCGCCGATACCGGGCGCACGCATTTCCCGGACTGCGACCCCGTAATACGCCGCTATCCGCTTGCCGCCGATGGACGATCGGTCGGCCAAGGCGAGAATTTCGTCACCTGCGACACCGGCCTGTTCGACGGCTTCCGTTTCGATACGAAGGGAAACATCTGGTCCTCCGCCGGCGACGGCGTCCACTGTTTCGCGCCCGACGGCACGCTGCTCGGCAAGATCCTGATCGATGAGGTTGTCGCGAACCTCTGCTTCGGCGGAGCAAAGCGCAACCGGCTGTTCATCTGCTCGACCACCTCGCTGCGCGCGATCTATGTCAATGCCCGGGGCGCCGGCTGAAAGGCCTTTATCGGAACATGCGATCGCGGCCGCTCACATCACCGCGCCGATCTGCCAGGGCACGAACTCGACCGCGCCGAAGCCCTGGGCCTCGCTCTTCGTCTGCTCGCCGGAGGCGACCCGCAGCATCAGGTCGAAGATCTCGCGGCCCTTGTCCTCAAGGCTGACGCCATCGAGGATATCGCCGCAATTGACGTCCATGTCCGGCTCCATGCGACGCCAGAGATCGGAGTTCGACGCAATCTTGATACAGGGAACGGGCTGGTAGCCCGAAACGCTGCCCCGGCCAGTGGTAAACGCGATCAGGTTCGCACCGGACGCAGTCTGACCCGTCACCGAACAGGGATCGTAACCGGGACTGTCCATGAAGACGAAGCCGGGCGCGTCGATGGGTTCGGCATATTTGTAGACGCCGGCAAGCGGCGCGGTGCCGCCCTTGGCGACCGCGCCGAGGCTCTTTTCCAGGATCGTCGTAAGGCCACCGCGCTTGTTGCCGGGAGAAGGATTGTTGTCCATCTGACCGTAATTGCGCGCGGTGTAGTCTTCCCACCACTCGATGAGATCGATCAGCTTCCTGCCGGTCGGCTCGTTGATGGCGCGCCGGGTCAGCAGATGCTCGGCACCGTAGATTTCCGACGTCTCGGACAGAATCGAGGTGCCGCCGTGCCGCACCAGCAGATCCGACGCGACGCCCAACGCCGGATTGGCGGTGATCCCGGAATAGCCGTCCGACCCGCCGCATTGCATTCCCAGAACGAGATGCGACGCCTCGGCAACCTCCCGCACCGCCTTGTCGGCCTCGGCGGCAAGATCGCGCAGGACCGATAGCCCCTTGTTGATCGTCGCCCGTGTGCCGCCCGTCTGCTGGATGGTCATGTAGCGGAAGCGCGCACTGTCCCTGAGGACCTTCCGGTCGATAAGGTCCGGGATCTGCATGACCTCGCAGCCGAGCCCGACCATGAGGATCGCGCCGAAATTGGGATTGTGACCATAGCCGGCAAGCGTGCGAAACAGGGTTTCATATCCCTCGTCCTTTCCCGACATGCCGCAGCCGGTGCCGTGGACGACGGGGACGATCCCGTCGACATTGGGAAAGGCGTCGAGCAGCCCGGCGCGCTCGGCCTCCTGCGCGATGAACCGGGCGACGGAACCGGAACAGTTCACGGAGGTCAGAATACCAAGGTAATTGCGCGTGCCGACCCGGCCCGACGGACGATGAAAACCGCGAAAGGTCGCCGTGTTCCCGAACGGGGAAAGCGTCCGGGCGGCGGTGCCGAAAGCGTAGTCCTGCCTGTGCGCACCCATCCCGAGATTGTGGACATGGACATGGTCGCCGGGAGCGATATCGCGCGTCGCCACGCCGATGATCTGGCCATATTTGAGAACCGTTTCGCCTTGCGCGATGCGACGCCGCGCGACCTTGTGGCCGGAAGGTATTTTCTCGGCTGCGCGCACGCCGCCTGCCACCTCGGTTTCCGCGGGGATATCTGCAAGAGCGACGAGAATGTTGTCGTCCTCATGCAGCCCGAGAACGGGAGCGCCTGCGGTTATAGCGGGTTTCATGGGGTCACGAGCACCTTTACCAGATGTTCCCGGTTCTCCACCAAACCGGAAAAACGTTGCGGCAACTCGGCCAGGCCGATCGTCTCGGAAGCTATCGCGTCGGTCGGAACATCGCCAGAGCGCATCGCTTCCATGACGCGTTCGAAATCCGATTTCAGCGCATTTCGGGAGCCGACGATGCGGGCCTCGCGCTTGTGGAACTCGGAATCGGTGAAGGTGATGTCGTCCTTGACCACACTGACAAGTATGGTGCTGCCGCCATGGGCGAGCAGAGGAAATCCGGCCTCTATCGCCCTGGCGCTTCCGGTCGCGTCGAAGACCGCATCGAAGCCGTCGGCCAGTTCGCCGCGGAGGAGATCGTCGTCCGGCCTGTGCAGCCTGTCGAAGCCGAAAAGATCGCGCGCGAGGTCGAGGCGCCCCCCGCTCAGGTCCATAAGATGCACCGCCGCGCCGGCGAGACGGGCGAAGATCGCCGCGCCAATGCCGATCGGGCCCGCGCCGGTGACGAGAACGAGATCGCCCGCGCAGACGCCGGAGCGCGAGACGGCATGAGCGCCGATGGCGAGGAACTCCACCATCGCGGCCTGCCTCGCGGTCAGGCCCTCGGCGGAATAAAGGTTCTGCGCGGGGACTGCGATCCGCGAACACATACCGCCATCGCGGTGGACGCCGAGAACTTCGATGCGGCTGCAACAATTCGGTTTGCCCCGTCGGCAAGCCCGGCACGTGCCACAGGAGACATAGGGATTGACGACCACCAACCGGCCCGCATCCGGACCCTCGACGATATGGCCGGACAGTTCGTGGCCGATCACGCGCGGATATTCGAGGAACGGATGCTTGCCCTCGAAGATATGATAGTCGGTGCCGCAGATGCCAATCGCGGCGATATCCACCAGCACCCAGCCCTCCGGCGCGGTGACCGGCAGCGGCCGGCTTTCCACCGTAATTCGTCCCGGTTCGAGGCAGACAATACTGTCCATGGTCCCTGCCCGCATGTCGGTCATCGCATCGCTCCCAGATTCCGGACAGACCGGTCGGCTGGAAACTCGCCCTCGGCGATCCGTCCAAGCTCCGGCATCGCACCTACCTCAGTATGACTTTTATTATAAAAAACACATATTGGCACCCTTGCTTACCGTCAAATGTTTTTCATATTTTCAAACATTGCATGTGAGTCCGGTGACTTCATTGCGACGGATCTCCTGAGGAAGGTCAGTAACTTGGCGCGAAGCGACACGAGGTTCCGGGAAGCCTACAACCGCCTCCTCGACTACTGCGAAACCCTGCAACCGGGCGACGCTTTGCCGGCGGAGAACGAGTTGAGCGCGCTGGCCAATGTCAGCCGGACCGTCGTGCGCAGATGCCTCGCTCGCCTGGAGGACTGCGAAGTCATATTGTGGCAAGGGCGCGAGAAGAGGATCCTTCGAAAGCCGGCCAGCGCGGACCGCCTCGAATTGCCCACCACGCGTGCACCGGCGGACGATCTGGAGCAGCGCTTTCTGGACTGGATACTGAAATTCGACGTGCCGGCCGAGACACCGCTATCGGTCGCCGAATTGTCGCGGATGTTCGATGTGCCGCAGCATGAACTCAAGGAGTTCCTGGCCGGCCTCAGCCGTTTCGGCCTTGTCGCCCGCCGTCCGCGGGGCGGATGGATACTTCGGGGCTTCACCAGGGATTTCGCAATCGAATTGTCCGAGTTCCGCTCGGTCCTGGAAATCGATGCGATCCGCAAGGTCGCGGACCTGCCAGTCGATCATCCGATCTGGCCGACGCTCGAGGATTTGCGGATGCAACATCTCGATCTGAAGGCGCGGATCGACAGCGATTACCACGAGTTCTCGAAGATCGACGAGACCTTCCACCAGGCGATCAACTCCGTCGTCAGGAACCGGTTCGTGGAAGAGTTCCAGAAGGTGATCTCACTGATTTTTCACTATCACTATCTATGGAACAAGGCCGACGAAAAGGACCGCAACGCCGCGGCGATCGAGGAGCACCTGGCCATCGTGGAAGCGCTCGAGGCACGCGACGCCGATGCCGCCTGCCGGGCCGCGGTCAAGCACCTCAAGACATCAAAAACTACGCTTCTTTCGTCGCTTCGACATCACGATTTAGGATAGCAAATCGGCTGCATCTTCGGGCAGCTCCCGCGAAATCGCGTCCAGATTTCGGACGAGCGTGGCAGGCCTGGCCGTCCCGAGAAGAACCGCGCCCGTCGCCGGATGGTGCTTTGCGAAGAGCAGCGCGGCGGTCGCAAGCGGGATGCCGGCTCTTTCCGCGCCGCCCTGCAGCGCGCGAACACGATCCAGCACCTCCTGCGGCGCAGGGCCGTAGTCATAAGTCGCGCCCTCGATCGGACCTGTCGCGAGGATGCCGGAATTGAAAACGCCGCCCAGAACAAGACTGGTTCCCGCCTCGCGGCACCGCGGCACGAGCTCGGCCTCGGCGGACCGATCCAGCAATGTCAGCCGCCCGGCAAGAAGTATCGCGTCGAGCGGCCCATAATCCATGACGTCGAGGCAGACTTGGCATTCGTTTACACCCAGGCCGAAGGCGCCGATGCGGCCTGCCTCCTTGAGGCTAACAAGCCTTTCGTAACCTGACGAGAAGAAGGCCTCCATATGCTCGGCATTTCGCGGCCCATGAGTGTATTCGCCGATGTCATGCACATAGACGATGTCGGCACGGGTTACGCCGAGACGCCCGAGGCTTTGTTCAAGGCTCTCCTCGAGGCCGTCGCCGGAATAGTCGTAGCGCACGTCATTTTGTGCCGGCTTCACATAACTGTCCGCCTCGGCAATCGGGGTGTTGGCCGGCGACAGAACGCGGCCGACCTTGGTAGAAAGCGTGAAGCCGGACCGGCCGGCCAGGAACCGGCCCAGCCGCATTTCGGACAACCCGCGCCCGTAATGCGGGGCCGTATCGAAGTAACGAATACCGGCATCCCACGCTGTTTGCAGAACTGCCTGCGCCTGATCCTCGCCGATCTCGCGATAGAGGTTGCCGATGCTCGCACAGCCCATGGCGATCTCTGTCACCTCGACATCCGTGCGCCCGATTTTCCTGGTCTTCATGTCGTCGCTCCTGCACGTGCAGCTTCGGAAACGAACAGATCCACATGCGTCTGCGGGATAAGTACCCTGCCGAATTGAACGGTTGAGAGGACCGGCATTCCGTCCCTTTGACCACGGTTGTATATTATTATATTCAACCAATTTCCTTTGCAAGGAAAGACCATGGTCATCGACGCTCATCAGCACTTCTGGCAGATAGACCGCGGCGACTATTCTTGGATGGACGACAGCGTAGCCGCGATCCGCAAAGACTACCTGCCCCGCGATATGGTCCATCACGCGCATGCCTGCGGCGTCACAGGAACTGTGGTCGTGCAGGCCGCGCCAACGGTGGATGAAACCCTGTTCCTGCTGCAACTGGCGGATCGGCACGAGATCATCAAGGCTGTCGTCGGCTGGATCGACCTGGCCGGAGACGTCGTTGAACAACTAAGCCATATCTCCCATCCGGCGTTGCGCGGTGTCCGGCCCATGCTGCAGGATATCGAGGAAACGGACTGGATTCTTCGCGATGAGGTCGTTGAGGGGTTGGGCAGGATCGCGAACGCGGGGCTCCGACTCGACGCGCTGATCACGTCGCGACACCTCGACACGATCGATGAACTGGCGCGAAGGCTCCCGAATCTGCCAATCGCGATCGACCATTGCGCAAAGCCCGTCTTCGACGGAAGCGATCCGGGCCGTTCCTGGCGGGAGGGAATGACGCAGCTTGCTGTCCGTCCCAATGTCTTCTGTAAGCTCTCCGGACTTGCCAACGAATATGGCCAAGGCTGGTCGGCGGAGACACTGCGACCGGCTTTCGAGCATGTGGTGAAGGCATTCGGCCCCGACCGGTTGATGTGGGGGAGTGACTGGCCGGTCCTCGAACTGGCCGGGGACTATCGCAACTGGTTCGAAACGGCCGGCAAACTGGCCGACACGCTTTCGCAATCCGGGCGCTCCAGCCTGTTCCACGGCACGGCCGTCCGGTTCTACGGCATCGAAATGTGAGCCGGCTGGCGGCGGGGACCTCCTACCGCTCTGCGGCCGGCAGCAGGAACCCTGCGAATAATGCGGACAAGTCCTCGAAGCCGTCCAGCGGAAGCACGTGAGCGATATACTGGTCGGGACGCACCACGATCATGCAGCCTTTCTCGCGGTCGATTCCGCGCATCTCGAAGATGTCGCCGACGCCCTTGTGATCGACGCAGAAGGCCTTCTCATGGTCTTGCAGTCCAAGCCTGCCCTTCAACGGCTTGAGCAGTGACGGCATATCCTCATAGGCGAGCTGGTCGAAGGTTTGCTGGAACACCGCCCGGAAGTCGATCACCGTATCGATATCCTCGCCCTTGGCGGTGTGTTTCACCACCGGGGACGCGGGGTCGTTTTCCAGCCAGTCGGCCAGCTTGTGGATCGCCGAGCCCGGCGCGGAACTATCGTTCCTGCCGGCAAACGCGTAGATCCGCCAGCGGCCGTCCGCTTCCGCCACATGGCCGAGTTGCATCTGCATCGCGTCGGCGATCCGCACAACCGGGGCGGAGTGAAAGCGGCGGCCAATTTCCTCGCCCGTGGCGAGCCCCTGATGGGTCGTCGGTCCGATCAGCGCGGATGCGTCATACTTGACCGCGAGGCCACCCGTAAATTCGAGATTGGCCTTGAAGTTGCGCACGAAACGAGGCTCCTCGGCGCCGGACCGCTCCGCTTCCGTCATTGGCTCTGACATGATGCGGGCCCATTTATGGTCGGTCTCGACGAGACGCTTCGCCTCGACAAGGCGTTCCGACTTGTAGCTGTGCAGCAGGCTAGGATCGGACCAGCCCTTGAACACATGCGCCAGTTTCCAGCCCAGATTGAAGCCGTCCTGCATGGAGACATTCATGCCCTGGCCGGCCTTCGGGCTGTGCGTGTGGCATGCATCGCCCGCCGTGAACACGCGTGGATTGCGCGTTCCCGCCTCTCCGTCCGGCACGTCGTCGAATGCATCGCTGATGCGATGACCGATCTCGTAGATTGACCACCACGAGACCTCTTTCACGTCGATCGTGTACGGCGCCATGATCCGGTTCGCGGCGGCGATCATGTGCTCATGCGTCAGGTTGCGGTTGGCGACACGCTCGTCGGGGTTCAGCTTGTCCAGCTCTACATACATGCGGAACATGTAGCCGCCCTCGCGCGGCAGGATCAGCAGATTGCCCTCGCTCGCAGATGCGATAAGACATTTCTGCCGCACGTCCGGGAAATCCGTATTGGCGAGAATGTCCATCACGCCCCATGCCTGATGCGCCGCGTCGCCATGTAACTCACCGCCGATCGACTTGCGAACGTTGGACCGCGCGCCGTCGCAGCCGACGACATAATTGGCGCGCACCTTGACCGTCTGTCCCCAGTTGACGCCGGTATCCTCGAGCGTGACCGTTACCGGGTGATCGTCCGTCGTCGGGTCGACCTCGACATGCTTGACCGCCCAGCTGTAGTCCGGCTCGAGGCGCGACGGCGAATTCTTCATCACGTCGAGGAACAGCTGATGCAGGCGCGCCTGGTTGATCAGGATATGCGGCATTTCCGAGGAATCGTCGGCGACGTCCTGAACCCGGTCCGCGCGCCGGATGCGCGCCGGGTTCTGCGGATCGGGCGTCCAGAAGGTCGTCTGGTTGACCCAATAACTCTCGCGCTTGACCTTTTCAGCGAAACCGAAGGCCTGGAACATCTCCATCGTGCGAGTGTTGATGCCGTCGGCCTTGCCCTTGGCGATGTTACGCGGGTCGCGCTCGACAATCATCGTCTCGATCTCGGGGAACTGCGACAGCTGCGCCGCAAGGCACAGCCCTGCCGGGCCTGTGCCGGCGATCAGCACGTCGACCTTTTCGGGCAGCGGCGCATGCGCGCTGTATTCTCGGCGGCAAGGCGCCGCATTCTTGAGGTCCGGGTCACCCCCTCGAAAACCGTCCACATAGAATTGCATCGTCGCTCCTCCCTTTCGTCCGGCCAGCGGGCCGCGGGTTGTGTGCGCCATTAATAACTATACTTATCATTTCGCGTCAACAAAAAATAAGTGTACAAATCAATATCGCGAACCTATTGTTATTGCGATGTTTTGAAGATGCCTGAGCTGCGGGAGAGACCGAGAATGGAAACGCACCGGATGGTCGGTCACTTGATCCGCCGGCTTCATCAGATCTCCACCCACGTGTTCGCGCGGCGCGTGCAGGAGGCAGGGTTCGATCTTACGCCGGTCCAATATGCAGCCCTGGATGCAATCATATCCGATCCCGGCATCGACCAAGCGGGCGTGGCCGCCCAGATCGCCTATGACCGCGCGACGATCGGCGGGGTCATCGATCGTCTTGAGCAGAAGGGATATGTCGAACGTACCGTCTGCCTAAGTGACCGCCGCGCCCGCGAAGTGCGGCCGACCGATAGCGGCAGACAAGCCTTCAACGAGATATCGCCGATCGTGGCCGCCCTGCAGAAAGACATACTCGGAGACCTGGACGAAGCCGAACGCGCCGAATTTCACGCGCTTGCAGCAAAGGCGATCGCAACAGCCGACATTCGTTGACGTCCCCTCCGGCCCGTCAGAGCCTCAGATATCGTCTTCCGCCTTACGGCGGCCTGACGCGGCATAGCGCACAATACCGTCGGGTCCGGCGGTTCTCGTTAGTTCGCCCCGGCGCAGCATCCGGTTCACATGGGCAAGCGTTTCGCTAAAGGCAAAGCCAAACTGGTGAAGATCCAGTTCGCGAGGAAAGACTACGGGAACCAGATCGTTGACTGTCATCGGCCCGGCTCGCACGGCCTCGCCAATCAAATCGCAGCGCCGGTCATGATGTTCGACCAGTTCGCTGCAGCGCGCATGCAGTCCTGTGAATGGCAGTTGGTGCCCGGGCAGGACGAGGACATCGTCCGGCAGATTGTCGCGAATGCGCCGGGCCGTCCGCACGAAATGGCCGAGCGGGTCTCCGTCCGGCTCGTTCGGCCAGACGCTGACATTTGGAGATATCTTCGCGATCACCTGATCGGCGGGAAAGAATAGCTGATCCTCGTCGCAATAAAGCATCACTTGCTCTGGCGCATGTCCGTCACCCGTCAGGATGCGAAAACGCCGGGCGCCGATCGTTATCATGTCGCGCGACAGCAGGCGCAGGAAGGTGTTGGGCAGCGGTGAAACCATGCGCAGATAGTCCAGGCCATGAGTGCCCATTTGGTCCGCGACTTCGCGCGTGGTTCCGTGATTGATGTAGAAATCATGGAACTGGCGATCCTGCGGCGAACCGGGCGCGAGCGACAGATTGGCGCATGCGAGATAGGCGGTCTGGCTGGTGAGCAGGGGGATCTCCGCCCTGCGGCACAGCCAGCCCGCAAGGCCGATGTGATCGGGATGATGATGCGTGACAATGAGGCGCGTCAGGCGCGAGCCGGCAAGCGGCCCGGCCAGAACCGCCTCCCAGAGGTCGATCGTGCGTTGATCCCAGATACCGGCATCGAGAACGCACCAGCCGTCGCCATCCTCGATCAGGTAGATATTGACATGGTCGAGCCGGAAGGGCAGCGGCAACCGCATCCACATGATGCCCGGTGCGATGTCGAGCAATTTGCCGAATGCCGGCGGCTCGGGATAGGGAAACTGAATGTTGGTCATGCGTTTGAAAGCGTTCCTGATGGCACCGGTACATTGTCGATGAGACGCGTCTCGCCGAGCCAGGCGGCGGCGAGCAGACGCGCAGGTCTCGCCGCATCGCTGACGGGGGAGAGATCGTCAGAAGATCTCAGCTCCAGATATTCGACCTCGCGATAGCCGGCTGCGAGAAGCTGTGCGCGACCGTCGGCAAGAACCGGCGCAGCCGGCGCTCCGGACGCGATCCGGTCGGCCAACGAGAAAAGCACCCGCGCCAGCGCCGGCGCGACGACGCGCTGCTCCGGCGACAGCCGCACATTGCGCGATGACAGCGCCAGCCCGTCCGGCTCGCGAATTGTCGGGCATCCGGTCACTTCGATCGGCATGTCGATATCGGCGGCAAGCCGTTTGACGACATGCAATTGTTGGTAGTCCTTCTCGCCGAAAAAGGCGAGATCGGCGCCCGTCTGCAAGAACAGTTTTGCCACGACCGTGGAAACCCCATCGAAATGGCCGGGCCGGAACGCGCCGCACAGGCCCTCCGATACGCCGGCGACCGAGACAGTTGTCGAAAATCCCGACGGATACATCTCGCCGCCATCCGGGCAATAAAGAAGATGCGCGCCGACGGGCGTCAGCTTCGCCGCGTCCTCGACCTCTGTGCGCGGATAGGCGGCCAGATCGGCCGCGCTGTTGAACTGTTTGGGATTGACGAACAGCGTGACAATCACCCGGTCCGCTTCCGCCAGCGCCGCCCGCACCAGGCTCAAATGGCCCTCATGCAGAGCACCCATGGTCGGCACCACCGCCACGCGGTTCCCGTCGGCGCGCCAATCCGCGACCGTGCGGCGCAGTTCGGCCACCGTCCTGACGATCGGAACGCTCATGCGGTCTCCGAGCCTCCGCTGCCTTGGACATCCATAAAGACATGGTTCTCATCCGGGAACGCCCGGTCGCGCACGTCCTTCGCATAGGCCGAAATCGCTTCATCGGCCGCGCGTCCGAGATCGGCATAGCGCTTGACGAATTTCGGCTTGAAGTCCGTGAACATGCCAAGCATATCGTCGATGACAAGGATCTGCCCGTCGCAGGCCGGCGAGGCCCCTATGCCGATTGTCGGGACCGCGAGTTCCGAAGTGATCTTTCGGGCAAGGCTTTCGGTGAGTTTTTCGAGGACGACCGAGAAGGCGCCTGCTTCCGCCACGGCCAGAGCATCGCGCCGGATCCGCTCCGCCGCCTCGCCGCGCCCCTGCACGCGGTAGCCGCCAAAGGCATTGACCGCCTGCGGCGTGAGCCCGACATGGCCCATCACCGGAATGCCCCGCGTCGTCAGGAAAGAAATCGTCTCACGCATGGTCTCGCCGCCTTCCAGCTTGACCGCCGCGCATCCAGTCTCCGACATCAGCCGCGCGGCGTTGCGGAAAGCCTGTGCCGGGCCTTCTTCGTAGGAGCCGAAAGGCATGTCGACGACCATCAGCGCCTTCTTCAGACCGCGCCGCACGGCCTTGCCGTGGAGAACCATCATCTCCATCGTGACCTCCAGCGTGGAAGGCAATCCGTGCAGCACCATGCCCACGCTGTCGCCGACGAGAGCGATGTCGCAATGCGCGTCCGACAGCGCCGCGACCGGCGTCGTATAAGCGGTCAGGCAAACCAGCGGTACGGTGCCCTTGCGCGCCATGATATCGGGGACGGTAATCGCCTTGACGGGACCCGTTGCACTCATCTTTTCGGTCTACCTCCTATTGGGTCAGGACCCCGCTGCCAAACTGCAATGGTCCTCACCGGTTCTTGAAACCGGGTGTCCTTTTGTTGACGAAGGCGTCCATGCCTTCTTTCTGATCCTCGGTCGCGAACATCGAGTAGAAGACGCGCCTTTCGAACATCAGACCCTCCGAAAGCGTGGTTTCGAAGGCGCGGTTGACTGCTTCCTTGGCCATCAGAACCGAAGGCCGACCGAAGGATGCGACCGCTTTCGCGGCGGTTAGCGCCTCGCCCATGAGCTTGTCATGCGGCACGACCCGCGCCACCAGACCGGCGCTTTCGGCTTCCGCCGCATCCATCATCCGACCGGTGAGAATCAGGTCCATCGCCTTGGCTTTTCCGACCGCCTTGACCAGCCGCTGCGTGCCGCCCCAGCCCGGCATCACGCCAAGTTTGATTTCCGGCTGGCCGAATTTCGCCTTGTCCGAGGCGATGACGATGTCGCACATCATCGCGATCTCGCATCCGCCGCCGAGGGCAAAGCCGTTGACGGCCGCAACCATCGGCTTGCGTGTCGCGGCGAAGCGCTCCCAGCCCGCCTGGATGTCGGCCATGAACATATCCATGTAGGATTTGTCCGCCATCTCCTTGATATCGGCGCCCGCCACGAAAGCCTTGTCGCCCGCGCCGGTGATCAGGATGCAGCCAATCTTGTCATCCGCGTCGAACTTCGCCGCCGCCGCGATCAGGTCGCGCATCACCTCGTGATTGATCGCGTTGAGCGCGCTCGGCCGGTTGATCGTGATAATGCCGACACCTTCGTCGACCGATGTTACGACTTCGCTCATCTCTTTTCTCCGACTGGCTTCCGATAGGACTGCGATTGCGGTTACGGCTTTGGTCCGACCGTTAGCGCCTTTCTAGTCGAACCGCGCCGCCGGGCAAGCAAAAGCGCACCGCGAATCGGCCGAGGCGAGCACACGCCAAAAAAAAACGTCTAGCGGCTGATCCGATTGACGAACAACCGCGTAATCTGGCTAACGTTATCAGGAACGGTGAAACCAATGGCGCCAAGCGCTGTGCAGGTGAGAACATTGGAAAGATACGACGGTGATCCTGATTTCACCGCCCTGATGAGTCGCATAAGCGAACGCGACAGAGACGCGTTCGAGACGCTGTTCGTTCATTTCGGCCCGCGCGTGAAAGCGTTGATGCTGAAGAGCGGCGCCGAGCACTCGGTCGCCGAGGACATCGTCCAGGACGTGTTCATGTCGGTTTGGCGAAAAGCCGACTATTACGCGCCCGAGCGCGGTGCGGTGAGCACATGGATATACTCCATTGCAAGAAACGCCCGTATTGACCGGCTCAGGCGTCAGTCGTCGAAGCCATATGATGACATTTCGGAGATGGAGATCGAAGCTTCAGATCCGGACGCGGAAGAAGAACTCGCCTTGGTGCAGCGTGCTGACAAGGTTGCGGAAGCCATGGTCGAACTGCCAGACGAACAGCGGCAGATCATCGAACTGGCTTACATGCACGACTTGCCGCAAAGCGAGATCGCCACGCGCCTGTCGCTGCCGCTCGGAACAGTGAAATCACGTATGCGCCTCGCTTATGCGAAGTTGAAACAGAAACTGGAAGAAATACGATGACGATCGCCCATCATCTCGATGATGCGACATTGATGCGCTACGCAAGCGGCGACTTAGACGAGGCCTTTCTCGTGGTCGTCGCCACGCATTTGGCAATGTGCGAGCAATGCCGCAAGGCCGTGCGCTATGCAGAGGAACTGGGAGGCGAAATGCTGTTCGCTTGTGAACCTGCGGATATGAATCCCGCCGCCCTCAATACCCTCTTGAACAGGATCGACGCCGACGAACCCGCTTTGGCGAGACAGGAAGCTGTTCGAGGTGATCTGCCAGCGCCGCTCGCACGGAAGGTCGGTCAGAGCCTCGAAAACATTGCCTGGCGGAGGGTCGCGCCCGGCGTGAAAAGGCACGTGATCGAAATGGACAATTCAACGTCCTCTTCGCTCTACATGCTCTGGATTGCACCAGGGGTCGCCGTTCCCGAACATGGCCATGGCGGCTCCGAAATGACGCTGATCCTGTCGGGTGCCTATCGCGATGATCTCGGCCGGTTCGGGCCCGGCGACGTCGCCGATCTCGACGAACATGTCGAGCACCAGCCGCGCGTCGAGGATGGAGCGCCCTGTATTTGCCTCATCGCTACTGAAACACGCGCCCGGTTCTCGGGACTGATCGGACGGTTGATGCAGCCCTTCGTCGGCATTTGACCGTCATGTCATTCCCGGATTCATCCTGGAAGGTGGCCTGGATTACCGGAGCCAGTTCGGGCATTGGCCGCGAGTTGGCCTCGTTGCTCGACACGAAGGCCGGCAAGGTCGTGGTGTCGGCACGTTCGTCCGAGAAGCTCGACAAACTGGCCGCCGGCAGCCAGGCGATAAAGCCCTATCCTCTCGACGTGACCGACGAGACAGCTGTTTCTGCTTGTGTCGACAGTATCGAGAGCGACCTCGGGCCGATCGATCTTGCCGTCTTCTGTGCCGGAACATGGGCGATCATGGATCAGGGCGAGATCGATATCGATGCAATCCGCAGCGGTGTCGAGGTCAACTATATGGGCGTGGTCAATGCGCTGGCGGCCTTGGTGCCGCGCATGCGCGAGCGCGGCCAGGGCCATATAGCGATCGTTGCTTCGGTCGCCGGCTATCGCGGCTTGCCGCGCGCCACGGCATACGGCCCGACCAAGGCCGCTCTCATCAATCTGGCGGAAACACTGAAAAGCGAGCTGGAACCGTTCGGAATCACGGTTTCGGTGGTCAATCCGGGTTTTGTCGACACGCCAATGACCAGCGACAACCCCTTTCCGATGCCCGGAATCATGCCGGCCGACAAAGCAGCGCAAGCGCTGCTCGCCGGATTGGAGAAACGGCGCTTCGAAATTATCTTTCCGCGTGGATTTGTCTATGCGGTCAAGCTTCTTCGCATCCTGCCCTACCGCCTGTTCTTCTGGTACGTGTCGCGTACGATGATCGACAAGAAGGGCTGACGCGCCGGTTCAGCGCTCGGAGACTGCAATATCGTCACGCGTGTCCGGGAAGTCGATTGAACGCTCCGGCGCCGCCGAACGAGGCTTCAGCCGCAATCCCTTCAACCACAATTTCATCGCCTCGTAATGGATTCCGGCCGTCACTTTCACGGTCATCCAGCCGGTCTTTACCACCGCGCGTATAAGGGCTGCGTCGGTCAGATCTTTCCGCTCGCCATGGAAATGCGCCCGCAGAACCGGACCGTCGTCATCGCGTAACGCTACACCGACAGTGAGTTCCTCCAGCGGCGGTGTCAGGTGGAAACTGTAGGTTCCCTTCGGCCCGTTGAAGGGTGAAACATAAAACCGCTTCGAGCATGACTGCGCGATCGGACCGTCGCTCTCCGCCGCCACGGGCAACACATATGTCTGACGCTCGCCGAAAGTGTTGTTCACCTCATAGACCATCAGGCGAACGCGCCCCTCGCCATCGACGCCGTAATAGACCGTGAGCGGGTTGAAGGCATATCCGAGAATGCGCGGATAGCACAGCATCAGAAACCGCTCGACGGTCCCCGCATAGCCTGCCTTCAACGCAATCTCCTCAAGATAGTCTGGGAGAGCCGAAAAACCATCGCCATGGTCGCGGTCGTAAAGGCTGAACAGGTTGAACCGGTTGCGCGAAAAGAACCGCAACCGCCGGCCAAGTGCATCAAGCGTGCTGCAATCGAACATGACAGAGAACACGCTGTAGCGCAGCTTGTGCCGCACCGGACGGACGCGGCTGTGAACCACGTCGCCAAAATAGATCCCTTCGGCCGGTTGGCTCATTCCGCCGCTTCCAGTTTGGCCGCAATGGGCAGCGCCAGACGCCCGGACTCGTTGTCCACCTCCCATGGCCGGCGAATGCCGCCCAGCTGTTCCGCCACTGCGAGGCCGCTCTGGATACCATCCTCGTGGAAACCAAAGCCGAAATAGCTGCCGCAGAACCAGGTTCGGCGAGCCCCCTGAATCGACCAGAGATCGCGCTGCGCTTCCATCGCGCCGGCATCGAAAACGGGATGGCGGTAGTCGATCTCCGCATCCACAAACTTGGAGTGGATTGGCGCGGTAGGATTCAGCGTCACGAAAAGATTGGACTGCGTTGGAAGCGACTGCAGCCGGTTCATCCAGTAAGTCACGCACAGCCGCTCGTCAGGACCATGCCGGAGGTAGTTCCAGCTCGACCACAGATGCTTGCGGCGCGGCATCCAGCGCGTGTCGCGATGCAGTACGGCTTTGTTGTACTGGTAACCGAAGCGCGACAGCAGGTTTGCCTCGGCGTCATCCGGCTCATCGAGCATTGCGAGCGCCTGGTCGGCCTGACAGGCCACAACCACATGATCGAACGGGCGCGACACACCGCTGTTGTCGGTGACATGCACATAATTCGAGTGACGCACCAACCGCTCGATCGGTGTGCCCTTGATAACCTCGATGTCTCCGTCAGCGACGATCTTCTCGACATATTTCCTGCTCCCGCCGGTCACCGTGCGCCACAAGGGACGGTCATTGAACTGGAGCATGCCGTGATTGTCGTAGAAGTCGATGAAGCTGCGAGCCGGAAAGCGCAACATCTGATCGGCGTCGGTCGACCAGATGGCCGCACCCATCGGAACAATATGATCGATAATGAAGCTTTCGCCATAACCTTCGGCTTCCAGGAATTCACCGAGCGACATATCGTGCCGGCCAGAGACGATCCGATCTTTCGCCGTCGCGAAAAACCGCGACAGGTCGCGCAACAGCCGCCAATGACGCGGCGAGAGAGAGTTGCGCCATTGGCCGAAAAATCCGGAAAACCCGGAACCGGAATATTCATAGGCCCCGCCGCCCGTCGACAAGGCAAAGCTCATTTCCGTTTCATCAGTCGCCACGCCGAGATGATGGAACAGTGCCGACAGGTTAGGATAGTTGCGTCGGTTGTAGACTATGAAGCCCGTATCCACTGGCGTCCGGCCATCCGGCGTATCGACGTCAAGCGTGTTGGCGTGACCGCCGAGACGGTCGGCGGCTTCGTAAAGCGTCACCTGGTGTTTTCTGGAAAGAAGCCACGCCGCCGAAAGCCCGGCTATGCCCGATCCTATGACGGCAATTTTCTGTCTGGTCATTAATGGCCCGCTACTTGGTTGCCGCTCGATTACGCAGGGATCCGTGAGGCGGATCACCGATAAAGCATCTGGTGATCTGATCGACGCCTCCCCTCGTAACAACGCTAAAGACAGGATTGCGACCATGCTCCACTACGCCATCGCCTATTGCGTGACACTTGTCGCGTTCCTCTTCGTGGATTTCTTCTGGCTGACGCGTGTGGCGCGCGACTTCTACGCCGGACAAATTGGAACGCTGCTTCTCGACCAACCTCGCCTCGGGGTCGCGGCAGGTTTTTATTGCCTTTACGTCGTGGGGATCGTCGCTTTCGCTGTCATGCCCGCACTAAAGGCGAACGCGCCGGGCACAGCACTTGTTCTCGGTGCCCTTTTAGGCCTCATCGCCTATGGAACATATGATCTGACAAACTACGCAACACTGAAGGATTGGCCCCTTCTCGTTGTCGTGGTCGATATGGCTTGGGGCGCGGTGCTAACCTCAGTGTCCGCAATCGCTGGCTTCTACGGCTCAAGGTTCCTGATCCAGTCCGTCTCATAATTGTTGAGAACACGTGTGAAGGGACTGGCTTTGCGGTTCTGGAGTATCTTAACGGCGCGTGATAACGCCGTTATGGTTCGACTCGGCTTCGGCCCATGCACTTTTCGGGCTAGCGCCTTCCGGAACCCACTCGATGAAGCGTTTTCTTCCTGCCACAGTCTTTCTGATCGTCGCCGTTCTCGGCGCGGGGATTACGTGGATCGTCTACCAGGCGATCCTTGACACTGCGCAAGCCGAGTTTCAATCGCGGGCGGGAGAAGCGGTCGGGCGTGTGACCTCCCGGGTGGATCAGCATGTGTCGCTGCTCGCGGCTACCAACGCATTCTTCGTCGCCAATGGTGGCGGCATTCGCACCGACGCCTTCAAGAAATTCGTGACCGGCATTGATCTGGAGGGACGCTATGATGGCGTTCAGGGTATCGGTTATGCGAAACTCATCCCGACCGGAAACGAAGAGATCATCCAGACAAGGTTGGACGCGGAATACGACCTGCAACGGGAGGTCTGGCCTGCAGCAACCGATCAGGACCTTCGCGCGCCCATTGTCCTTCTGGAGCCGCATAATCCGCGCAACGACAAGGCGCTTGGATACGACATGTTCTCAGAGGAAAAGCGGCGTGCCGCGATGCGACTGGCCATCGAGAACAACGCCGCAACCGCGTCTGCGCCCGTCGAGCTCGTGCAGGAGATCACCAGCGTCAAACAGCAGGGCTTCCTCGTCTATCTACCATTCTACCCCGACGGAAAGAATGACGCGCGAGAAAACAAACCCAGAGGCTTCGTCTACGCGCCCTTCCGCGCCGGGGATCTGCATGTGGCGGCACTCGAAAAACCGCCGATCCTGCCGGTCGTCCTGCGGACATATGATGTGTCCGACGCTCCACCGCTTCTTCTCTACGAATCTCCGAATTTCAATGAGCTACGCCCGAAGGACGGTATGACCACCTTCTTCGAAGCCGATATCGCCGGTCGTAAATGGCGTTTCGAGGTCAGTTCGATCGGTGGCGCCTCCGAATATGCAGATTTTTTGCCCGTCTACGCCCTCGGCGTCGTTATCATCGTTCTCGCCGCCTCGCTTGCAGCGGGAGCACGCTGGCAGCACAAGGCGGTGGAATCGGCGATCGCACTGCACGAAACGAGCCGCCGCAGCCTCGAGGAAAAGGAGCTCCTGCTTCAGGAGATGCGCCATCGCATCAAGAATTCGATCTCGCGCATCATGGCGATTGCCAGGCAGACCGCGTCGACATCGGAAAACTTGCAGGAATTCAACACATCTTTCTCCTCCCGCTTGAACGCGATGGCAAACGCGCAGGATCTGCTTGCCCGATCGCACTGGGGGCGCGCCAATCTTGGCGATCTCCTCAAGACCGAACTCGGACAGGTTTTCGGCGACAGCGGCGAGACGTCAAATGTCGAAGGTCCGCGCGTCAATCTCAATGAACGCGCCACGCAGGCGCTCGGTCTCGTCTTCCACGAACTGGCGACAAATGCGCTCAAGTATAGCGGCGTCGCCGATGGCGATTCGGAGTTGTCGGTCCGTTGGCGTTACGAAGGCAAGGGCGACAAGAGAACGCTGACCATCGTCTGGCTGGAAAAAGGCAATGTCGTCACCGAGGAACCCAAGAGCAAGGGCTTCGGCTCGCGTCTGGTGGAGGCCAGCGTGCGCGGCGAACTGCAGGGCGACATCGACCGGCGTTTCGATGCGGAAGGCATGACCTTCACATTCCGCATTCCCGGACGCCAAGTCGACTAACCCTGCGATCTACGAGCGCGACTTTCCCAGAATCATCGATGTCAGGGCGAATGTCATAATAGCCGCCGCGGGCAGCATGGCCGGGACGTTTTCCCGGGTCCGCTGCAATCCTTCATCAGCCAATTGCGATAACGCTGCCGAGCGCGCCGCCGCGGCGCGATGTGCGCGGCGTTCATGCCGCAGCCGTGACATTGTATTCAGAAGCAGCGCTATGACGCCAACCAGCGCAAGAACCAGTGCCGCAAACGCCAGACCTTCCACGAGCCCGAAACGATCTACAAGCGCAATAGTCCCGGCCGCGCCTCCCAAGCCGATGGCGCCCGCGAACAGCAACCCCGCAACCGCATAACAGGCGACTGCAGTGACAGTTCGCGCGCGCAGACGCGCAAAATCGGCCTGGAACATGTTCGCCAGGAAATTCAGTCCGGCAGGCATGGACATTAGCGGCGCGTCAACAGGGCGGCAAGGAAGCCGACGCCGGCGGCAATGCCGAGGGCTTGCAGAGGATGCCGCCGAATCTGGTAGGCGGCTTGATTCTCCAGCTCGCTGGCGCGCGCCGAAAAGTCCGAATAGACCGCCTCGCCTTTTTCACGCGCGGCCGCAGCCTTTTCTTTTGTGTAGTCGCGCGCCGTGCGAGCACCTGCATCGGACAAGCTCGTAAAACGCTCGGCGAGCGCCTCGAAATCCTTTCGCAGCCCGTCGAGTTCGGCCGCAAGATCGGCCTCGCTGCGATTGCTCCGTGCGGTCTTGGTTGCAGTGTTCATTGAAAACTCCTTTTTTCTCCGGGATTAACGCGTGCGAGCCGGATCGGTTCCAGCTTCGCGCCCGGTTGCCTGCGCGGCGTCAGAATGCGCCTGAGATCGGAGAGCGGTTCCGCCTTGTCGGCGACGGCTTTCAACACGACCAGCGCCGGGACGGCGAGCACCAGACCTGCAAAGCCCCACAGCCAGCCCCAGAACAAAAGAGACAGGATAATTGTCAGCGGCGCGATTTGCAGACGACGGCCCAGAAAATGCGGCGTTACAAAATTAGCCTCGACGAAATTAATCGCGAGATAGGCAGCCGCCGGCGCAAACATCTGGAACGGCGTGTCGAAGGTGATGACTGAGGCGGCGAACAGAGCCGCCGTACCGATCGCCGGACCGACAAAAAGGATATAGTTCAATAGCGCGACGACGATGCCCCATACATATGGCATCGGCACGCCAAGCAGCCAGAGAGCAAGGCCAACTACGATGCCAAGGCCGATATTGATCAGGCTGGCTACCAGAAAGTAATGACTTGTCTCCCGCTCCGCGTTTTTCCAGATGCGTGCTGCCCTCAGTTTGGTCGACATCCGGTCGAACGGCATGGTCGCAAGGGTAAGGAACGGCCGACGCATGACAAGGAGGAAAGCGGAAATAGTCAGCGTGACGACAATACCGGTGACGACATCGGCGACGGATGTCGCCGCGCGCGCGAGGAAGTTCGGTTCGTGCATGACGACTTCCTGCACTTCCGGATCCTTGACGATGTTCTTGACGTCGTCCGCGATCTTGGAGACGGCGTCACCGGCCTGTTCGGCGGCGGAAAACGCCGATCGCAAATGGTAGATCTTGCTCCTGAGTTCCGCTGCGATCTGCGGCCAGTTGTCGAAAACGTTGCTGAGCGGCCCCACGATTAGAACGAAGATCAGAGTCAGCATCGCGGCAACGGCGGTGATCAGCACAGCCACCGCAAAAATCTTCGGCATGCCTATGCGATGTAGCGCCGTGATGGGCAAATGTAAGAGGAGCGCGACCAGCAGCCCCAAGGTGATCGGCAGGAAAACCGCCCGCGCCAAATATAAAGCCGCCACGATTGCGATCAAAAGAGCGATCGTGGCGAGCGAACGGAAGGTTAGGCTGTTGAACGTCAGCACGGGCTGCCAACTCCAGAAAATGGCACCGCGCCCCAAAGGGCGCGGTGCGCTACTGAATTATTTCGCTGGTGCAACCAGGATCACCGAGTCAGCATCGGACTCGTAGAGGTCCTTCGTGTAGGCCTCCTGCGATTCAAGCGTTTCCTTGGTCAGACCAGTCCTGATTTCAGTCCAGTCCTTCGAGCCTTCGGCGCGTGCGAACTGAAGATCCTTCATCGATACGGCCACCGGCTTTTCGTTCATGCCGAGGAAACCGCCTACATCGATGATGAATGCGTCGATCTTGCCGCCGTCATTCACGAGGACGTCGCCAACTTCGCCGATCGTTTCGTTATCGGCGCCGACAACTTCCATGCCGAGCAGCTGGCTGGCTTCGAATTGGGCTTCGGCGGCAGGCGTCGTTTCCATGTTCGGATTGGTGGACGCGGTGACCGTCGAGTCGTCAGGCTTGTTTTCCGCCATCTGCTGATCCTTCGGAGCCTGCTCCGCTTCGGCGGTCTTGTCGCCCTGCATGGTCTTGTCAGCGGGCAACTCAGCTGCCTGGCGGTTCACCATCAGCGCCTCACGATCGAAGGCAGGCGCGTTTTCGAGATTTTCCTTGGAAAATTCGCCAACGAGAACCTGATCGCCGTTGGCGTCGGTCTTCCATGCCAGTTGATCGATGGACACGGCGACTTCCTTTTCGCCGATACCGAGGAAACCGCCGACACCGGCGATCACGGCCACGGCGCGACCGTCAGGCGTCATGATGATATCGTTGACGTCGCCAACAGTCTCGGCATTGTCGCCGGTCCCATTATAGATGTAGGCGCCGATAAACCGGGTCGCGAGAATCTGGTCCGAATTGGCGGAATAGAAACCACCAGCAGGCGCTTCACCCGCGTAGGGCTCCTGAGAAAAGATCCGATTGTTGTCCATCGCGCCGGTGTTGTTGCCGTCCTGCGCAAAGGCGACCGGAGCGGCGAGGATCGAAACAGCGGCGGTGGTAGCCAAAAGATACTTTTTCATAATAATATTCCTCTCGTGAGTGTTCTAGCTCGCGCACCCGGTGGCCGTGACTTTCCACGGACCGGTCACCGGGTGTCCGTTCTTCAACGCCTCCCCCGCCCAGTGGTTCCAGCGAAATCGTCCGGGCGGAAGAAAAGGTTGCCGTCCGGGAAACTTATTGGGTGTTTCCGCTAAACGGGGAACGCAAACCTTACTCCGCCGTTAACTCCGCAAAGGAGACGACGATGGAAAATCTTGTCTTTGCCATCTTGATGCTTGGCTGCGATCACGCTCTGGACGAATGTGCTTATGTGCCTACGCCAGTGGAATTCTATATGTCGCGCGACGAATGCGAGGAGATCCTTCCCCTCGCTTTTCATGAGGCGGAATCCTATCCGGTTGCACTGGGCGATTGCATCGCAGTCCCGGGCGAATGGACAGAAAAGGACCTCGCGTTCGAATGGTCGATCGACAGTGACCAGCGCCTGAAAATTGGCGTCGTGGGGCCCGAAAACGCCGTTTTCGGAGATGTCATCGATACCGAGCTTGCAGGCAAGTCAGGCCGCGTTCCAGCCGGCTGATGACGGAAGCCGCAACCGACGCGCAATCCAGGCGTTGGTGATTTTCACAGTTCGTAAACAAACCTAGGAGGAAGCGTTGAATAAGCTTTCGACAGAAGAAGCGCGCCAGGGTCGCCGCGGCAAACCAGTCCTCATGGTGCTGATCGGAGGCCTCGTTCTCGCCGGCGTTCTTGCGCTCATTCTGCACCCGTTCGAGCAGGGCGCAGGCACAATCGACAACGCGGCCGCAATCTCCGAAACCGCCGCTGCAGACTAAACGAATTTCACAACAACACTGAATGGAGGCGCTTTATGTCACAAGCAGTCCTTAAACCGAAACTGTCCACGGAAAAGCCGGATACCGGTCTGACCGCCGACGCTAGAAAGCAGATTGCCGAACAGCTTTCCGCAATTCTCACCGACACCTATTTTCTCGTGATCAAATCGCATGTCTATCACTGGAACGTGGTGGGCCCGCTGTTCCGTTCGGTCCATCTTCTGACCGAAGAACACTACAAGGATTTGTTCGCCGCCGCCGATGACATTGCCGAACGAATTCGCGCTCTGGGCTTTCACGCGCCGATCGTGGATGCCGCGGGACCGGACAAGGCAGTGGTATCATTGAACACGACAGCCCGGACCACGCATGACATGATCGCCGATCTCATCGACGATCACGAAGCCGCGATCCGCAAGATGCGTGATGCGGCGGAAACAGCGGAGGGTCACGACGACTTCGTCTCGCATGACCTGCTGGTCGCGCGCTTGGCGTTCCATGAGAAAGCCGTATGGATGCTGCGCGCCCTGATAACGGAGTAATACGCATCCAACGCCGACTTTGGAGCGAAACCGAAATTGGTGCCCGCGAGACTTCATTCTCGCGGGCTTGGTTTGCCAAGGTCGGAATCTGTCGAGTGGCGAGGGCCTCAGATGAACGGGCGGGCGAACTCTGGCAGGCCGGTCCAGTTGGCGATCTCGCGCAACTTCTCATTGTCCCTGATCTCGAAGCCTGAATCGAGCCACGAGATCGCGCCGCGATCACCAAGTTTCTTCAAGGTCTTGTTGGTATGCACCAGTGACAGACCGAGCGTGTCCGCAACATGCTGCTGGGTTAGAGGTGCGATCCGCGCCTTGCGATTGAACAACTCGACAGCCGCGCCGCGCTCATACAGGAAAGACAGAAGGTAGGCCGCGCGCTCCATTGCGGATCGCCGACCGATCGACAGCAGATGCTCGTCCAGCATCTGTTCTTCACGGGCGGCCAGCCAGGTGATGTCATAGGCGAGATGCGGATGGGTTTCGAAAAGATCGAACAGCCGATTGCGTTCGAACACACACAGGATCATGTCGGACAAAGCGTCGACCGAATGATGCATTTCCGAAAGCACAGAACCCTGCAGACCCAGAAAATCCCCGGGTAGAACATAGTTGAGTATCTGCCGCCGGCCGTCCTCGAGCATCTTGTAGCGGAATCCCCAACCCGAAATCACCGTGTAGAGATGGACGCTATGGGTGCCCTCGAGCAGGATTGTCGATCCTGCATCGCTGACGAGTTCTCCGCGTTTGAAGCCGGAGATGAATTCGAGCTCTGGCGGTTCGAACGACCGAAAATGACCGCTACACAAAAGAGGACATTCCTCGCAGGGGATATTACGCGTCTTTTTCGGAGGAGACGTGTCCATGGGCGTTCAAACCGTTTTTCCGATGTAGGGATGACGTTGAGTCAGTGTGTCTTATTTTAATGACTCCCAGTCAAACGCAGACCATACACTTTCGTTCCATCACTCGCCAGGAGACACCCTTTTTGCTGTCCGGAAAAACCGTCCTGATCCTCGAGGACAACGCACTGATTGCGCTGGATATAGAAACTGTCCTCGATGAACTCGGCGCCACAAATGTCGTTATGGAAGGCGGCGGGAGCGGTTCGCTCACGGAACAGCAGTTTGATCTTGCGATTGTCGATTTCCGCGCCGCGGCATTGCTGGGCGAAGCGTTTTTTATCGCGATCGAACGCCATCGCGTACCGGTCGTGTTCATGATGACAGATCCCGAAATGGACACCCCCATCGGACTTCCCGGCCAGTTCGAGGTAGTCCAGAAGCCCTTCGCCTATGAAGATCTCCACGCGGCAGTCGCCCGATTGATGGGCTGATCAGGCCGCGTTACCCACCAAAGGGCGGTTCATCACATGCGTCGAGACTCCGTCGGGGCCATAGTCGCTGCTGTCGGTGATTTCCAGAAGCTCGCTGAGCCGTGCCCTCGCCCTTGAGACGCGGCTCTTCACCGTACCGACCGCGCAACCGCAAATTTCCGATGCTTCCTCGTAGGAAAGGCCCGTGGCGCCGATCAGGATGATCGCTTCGCGCTGATCGTCCGGCAACTTTGCAAGCGCGACCTGAAAATCCTGCATATCGAGCTTGCCCGCCTGCTCGGGATGGGTGGCCATCGCCACGGTCAACGCGCCATCGGCATCAGAGACTTCTCGACCGCGCTTGCGCATCTGGCTGTAGAATTCGTTGCGCAGGATTGTGAACAGCCATGCACGCAAATTGGTGCCGGGCTGGAAAGACGCCTGCTTGTCCCATGCGCGCACCAAAGTCTCCTGCACAAGGTCGTCGGCTTTGTCGGCCGTACCGCAAAGTGATATCGCGAAGGCGCGCAGGTTCGGGATGGCGGCCAGCAGACCTTCTTTGAAGGGAACCGCTTCAGTCATGATCGCGATCCTTCGCCGGTTTGCTTTCCGCGGATTCGAGCCGATTCAGCAGATCGCGGAAGCGATCCGGAACGGGTTCGTTGAGAACTTCATCAAACTGGGCACGAAGCCTCTTGCCGATCTGTGATGCAGTCAGATCATCCAGTTTCGGCGGTTTCTTGTCGCTGTCCGGCACGGAATAGCTTGCCTGATTTTGTGTTGATGTCATGAACCTCTAACCTCACAATTTAACCCAGAACGCGTCAGGTTGAAATTGGTTGCAAAAAAAATGGAACTTTTCCTGCCGGTGAGCGTTCCCATGTAAGCCAAGTGATAGCCAGGAGGGTATTTATGTCACTCGCAGTCGAATTATCGGGGCAAATTCCATATCTGCGCCGCTACGCTCGGTCGGTCATGGGATCGCAGACCAGTGCGGACAATTATGTCGCAGCGCTTCTTGAAGCGCTCATCTCCGATCCGTCGTCTCTGCCGAACAATCACGGAATACGCACGGGACTCTACAAAATGTTCGTATCCCTGTGGTCGTCGATCGATCTCAACTTGCGCGACTCGCAGTCCGCCGGCGTCGAGCAGAGTGCAACACGCACATTGCAAGCGATTTCACCGCTTCCGCGTCAGGCTTTCCTTCTGGTTTTCGTCGAGGGCTTCTCGCGCGAAGAGGCAGCATATGTTCTCGGTGTCGACGACGACGAACTCGCGACGCTGATCAATCAGGCGCATAGCGACATTGCCGCGCAGGTGGCGACCAAAGTCCTGATCATCGAAGACGAGCCGCTGATCGCCATGGACATTCAGGCCATGGTCGAGGATCTCGGCCACACGGTGACCGGCATCGCGCGCACGCACACGGAAGCTATGCAGATGGTGGGAGCGGACCGTCCAGGCATCATTCTCGCCGACATTCAGCTCGCGGACGGAAGTTCCGGTCTTGATGCCGTGAATGAGATACTTCACGAAATGACGCTTCCGGTGATATTCATCACGGCTTTCCCGGAACGGCTGCTGACCGGCGAACGCCCGGAACCCGCATTTCTGGTAACCAAGCCGTTCGAACCGGCTGCGGTTTCGGCGCTGATAAGCCAGGCACTGTTCTTCCGGGAGGATGTGAGAGACGCGGCGTAAAAAAACGCGTCTCAAGGAACCGGAGGGGCTCATGGACGTTGTCGAATTGTGTAGTAACAAGGAGATACGTCATGCTTGGATGGGCACTTACTTTTCTCGTTGTCGCGCTTATAGCGGCTTTTCTCGGATTTGGTGGCGTCGCCGGGGCATCTGCCGGTATCGCTCAGATTCTGTTCTTCATCTTCCTGATCCTGTTCGTAGTCAGTCTCGCCGCACGGATCTTCAGGAGAGTGTAAATTACAGCGCGGGCGGATCCGGAAGGATACGCCCGCCCAGATTTGTGGCGTAGGATACATGCCCAACCGGGACATGGTTTTAAAGTCACTGGCGGGAACACCGGTGACGATTTTTTTTCAGGATTTGGACGGCAATTTTCGCTGGTTCGTCAATCCGCAGTCCGTTTGGGCGGCGGCTGACAGGACCGGAACGCATCAGAGCGCGCTATTTGAGGAAAGCGCCCTCGACGACCTCGCGGCGGCGAAACGAGAAGCCGAAGAATCGCGAAAGCCGCAAAGCGTGGACGTCACCGCCGTGTCGGTCGACGAGGCCGGTCGACCGGAACACTGGAATCTCCATCTCACCATCAACCGTACGCGCGATCAGGAAAACGGCGTCGAGGGCTTTATCTGTTCCTGCATCGATGTGACGGAGCAGAAGCAGCGCGAGCGAACCCTTAAGAATTTGCTGCGAGAGGTGTCTCACCGCTCCAAGAACATGTTGGCCATGGTACTGAGCCTGTCGGCACAGACCGCACGCGTTGCTCCGACAAAGAACGAATATATCCGCCGTTTCACCGGGCGGCTGCAATCGCTCGCCAGATCCCAGGACGTCATCACGGACAGCAATTGGCGCGGTTCCAGCCTGTTTGATCTGGTACAGCGGCAGGTTCGCGATGTTGTACCTACGGCCGAAGCGCAAATCCTGTTCGAAGGCGACAATCTCGAACTTGGCCCAAACGGGACTTTGCACGTCGGACTGGCCCTGCACGAACTTGTGACGAACGCCCTTGTGCATGGCGCCCTGACGCTGGCGAACGGCAAGATCGTCATATCCTGTCGACGAGCATCAGCCCTTGAAGGCGGCGCCACTCTGACATGGACCGAAACACCACGCGTTCATTCCCCGGTCAGCCGCCCGAAAAGTTTTGGCAGGACCATGCTCGAACGGATCGTGCCCGCCGCCGTCAACGGCCGGGGCGCATTGGAAATTACCGATGACGCCGTGATCTACTCGCTGTCGATCGCAAAATCCGAAATCATCTGAAATAATCGCCCCATAAAACAAGAGAGAACCGGTGGGGGAAACCGGTTCTCTCCAACGAACGGCGCGTGCGGGGGTAGGAGGGAAGTGCGCCGTTTTTCAAGCTCGTTTGCCGAGTTGCGAAGGTAAAACGCTTGCCGGGATGATCGGTTCCCGTGCGCCGAAAAAAATTTATTGGTTTCGCAACGCCGAAATCAGCTCGCCCTTATCCATCTTGGAGCGCCCTTCGATACCGATATCGGCCGCCCGTTCATAGAGCTCGTCCTTCGTCCACTCCTCGTAAGGTGCAGCCTTCCCGCCTTTGGCGGACGGCTTGTCGCCACGCGCCTTGGCATTGGCGATACGGGCGGCTTTTTCCTTCGACGCGCCATCTTCGCGCAACGCTTCATAAACATCGTCATTCTTGACGCTCGGCCGTTTCTCGTTCGGCATTTGATGCTCCTTTCCTGGCAACGCCGACACCATCGACGCAGCAATCGTCCAGTCTCAGTTCTCGGGAAGTGAACGCGGAAACAGCGGTCTGGTTCAAAATGCGGGAACGCGATGAACGCTGGCGCGTTAGATTTATACCGATCACGTGAGCATTTATTTTTTTGAAGCCGATTTTTTACCGCCAGTTGCTGTTCTTGCGCGGATTGATAACGGTCCCGGGCGGGATTGCTCTGACGATCTGGTTGTCTGCTTTTCCGCTGTTGTGGATTGATCACGCGTTCAAGGCGTCGATGGTCTCGTGGTTTGGCATCGCCGCCGAGATGACGCCCGATACCGCGCGAACCCTACTGTCGACTATTGCCGCCGCCGCGATCACGACGCTGAGCCTTGTTTATTCGCTGGTCCTGATTGTATTTACGCTTGCCGCCGGCAATATCGCGCCGCGACTTCTCAAGCGGTTCACCAGCGACCGGGTCAACCAGGTTACCGCAGGGCTGCTCGGCGGAACTTTTCTCTTTGCTTTGTCCGTGCTTTACCGCACCGGACCTGATCTCGTTCCGCCGCTGTCCATCGCCGGCGCCGCATTTCTCGCCGTCATCTCCGTTCTGCAACTGATCTATTTCGTCCACGCCGTATCGCGCAGCGTAACGATCGACGAAGAAATTGCCGCGATCTCAGACCGCCTGGAAAAGCGCATCGCCATGATGGTGCGCGACGAAGAAGAACAGGCGTCCGAACGGTCCTCTGCCAACGACTTTCCCTATTCCGTGGAAGCATCGAGTTCGGGCTATCTGAACGCGGTCGATGAAAAGGCGCTTCTGGCGCTCGCCGTCGAGCAGGATTTCGCTATTCGCCTGCGCTTCAAGCCGGGCGACTTCATCATCGAGACGCAGACCCTTGCATATTTGTCGCGGTATCCGGAGGCGGAGCAGTCCGACCTTATTGCAGAACGTTTGCGAGATAGCCTGCTCATTCTGCCGCTTCGCGATGCGGTCGACGATATTGAGTATTCGATCAATCTGCTGATCGAGATCGCATTGCGAGCCCTGTCGCCGGGCGTAAACGACACCTTCACCGCGATCGCCTCGCTCGACAGGCTAACGGCGGCGCTGTCAGCGGCGGTGCGAATGGGTCTTCGCGGCCGCGATCTCACCGACCGGGAAGGCACATTGCGTGTCGAGATGCCGGGGCTCAGCCTCGAGGCCATTTTCGACACCGCGTTCCATCCACTCCGCCAGGCCGGCGCCGGGAACATGCTGATGATGAAGCATCTGGCGCACGCGCTGGTGCGCCTGCGCGAAATCGGGAACTCCGAGGCGCGCGAACTCATTTCATCCCATGCAAGACTGCTGCTCGACAGCGCCAAAGCCAAAGAGCCGCTCGATGCCGACTACACGGATTTGAAGCGGCTGCTGCCGTTCCTCGAAAAGGGAGAATGACCATGCCAGATCAAAGCAAAGCCGATATCGACCTGCAGAACCGCAAAATCGAACAGGAAGCGCGCGACGACAGTGACTTGGAAACTGTCGTACCGCCAACATCGCCGTTCGGCGGGATGACGACATGGTGGCGTGCCGGCGCCGCGCTTGTCGGTATCATTGTTATCGTCTTAATCATCGCACAAGCGCTCTGAGACAAGGACGAAAAAAGGCCGCCCCCGAGGAGCGGCCTTTTTTTTATTGCTGTTCAGGACCCCTTACAGGGAATCCAGCCATTCATTGACTGCCTCGCGGGCCTCTTCCTTGGTCTTGCCGTAGCGATACTGGATCTTGCCGGCCAGTTCTTCGCGGTCGCCATTGACTTCGGCGAGATCATCATCGGTGAGCTTACCCCAGGATGACTGGGCCTTGCCTTTGTATTCAGTCCATTTGCCTTCGATCTGGTCCCAATTCATATCAGGTCTCCTTCAATTTCTTTGCGGGGGTGAAATCCGGCGGGTTCATGCCGCCGGAATGGAATTCACTGCGCCGCCGAGCGCAGTTCGAGTTCGCTGACTGCAAGAGCGAAGTTCACGCCTGTCTGGCTGGTGACGCTCACGGGCTGCAGCGAAACGGTTTCGTCGGATCCGCCGACCAGTGCGTTGGCGCCAACACCGGTACCGGCAGTCGCCTCCGCGGAAACGCCGTAATAATCGCCGGCCAAGGCGCCCGGCATAATGTCATCGACGGTCGGCGCCAGGACGGCCCATCTCATGAAGCTGACCTCAGTTTCGCCAATATCGATCCCGTACTTCGTAATCGCGCCGAAATAGGTCTCGACAGGCCCTTCGACAGGCGTGAAGGTGCAGCTGACATCCTTGGTCGACCCGAAAATGAAGCCCCGACCGCCCTCGACGATGCAGTCGAGAACGCCGGCCTCGACTTTGCCGGCTGTCTGAGGTTGGGCTTCGGTATTGTCTTGGGCAAATGCCGTACCGCAGGTCAGAGCGGCCGCGAACGCCACTGTTGCTGCTTTTGCGGTCCTTGCGAATCTCATCGTGGTCTCCTTGGCGTTGCGCCTTGTTGGCCAAAGCGCGGCCGGACATGTTCGTTTTCCGAAGCTTTTGCTTTGGAACCGTCATGCAGCAGGGTCGCGCTCGGCTTGTTGTTTCGATCACGCCGTACAGCGCGCTCCCGACATCAACGCGGAGAGATGCTTTCGGTTCCTGTCGACTGTCGGCGGTGCAGGATGCCAGGTCCTAAGCTTCAGCCAGCGAGAGGCGTTGGACAGAAGATTGTCATGGCCAGTCATCGCACCGTTCGAGCACCGAGGCGTACCGGGCACTCAGAAGGGCGCAGCGACTTTGACGCTTACGAGGCCTCGGATCGCGCGGAGTTCTTCAGATACTCGATGATGCCGGAAAAATCCTTTCCCGCGCCACCTTCGGCGAGGAAAGTCTCGTAAAGGCGCATGGCGTGCGCGCCCATCGGCGTCGCCTGCCCGGCATCCTCGGCCGCCTGTTGCGACAGACCCAGATCCTTGAACATCAGCTCTGCCGCGAAGCCGGGTTTGTAACCGTTGTCCGCAGGGCTTTCCGGCCCGATGCCCGGCACCGGACAATATTTGTTCACCGACCAGCAGAAGCCAGAGGAGGTCGAGATCACGTCGAAGGCGGCTTCGGCGGACAGCCCGATCTTCTCGGCCAGCGCGAAGGCTTCGCAGGCCCCGATCATCGAGATCGCCAGCAGCATGTTGTTGCAGATCTTCGCCGACTGGCCGGACCCGCCCTCGCCGCAATGAACAAGCCGACCGCCCATGATGTCCAGAACTGGCGTGGCTTTCCGGAAAGCCTCGTTCGACCCGCCGATCATGAATGTCAGCGTACCGGCGACCGCGCCCGCCGTGCCGCCCGATACGGGGGCGTCGAGCGGCAGGAGACCCGCGGCCTCCGCCATTGCATGCGCCTGCTTCGCGCTCGCCACATCAATGGTCGAGCAATCGATGATGACCGCGCCTTTCGCGGCTACCGGAACGATTTCCTCGAACACCTTCAGGACGATCGGCCCGTTCGGCAGCATGGTGACGATGATCTCGGCATCATCGACGGCCTCGACCGCGCTTGCAGCCGGGTTCATCCCTTCCGCCTTCGCCGTCTCCATCGCGGCCGCGACCGTGTCGAAAGCCTTGACCTCGTGGCCGGCCTTCTTCAGGTTGATGGCCATCGGCATGCCCATATTGCCAAGTCCGATAAATGCGATTCTGCTCATTCGGTCTCCTCCCGCCCAAGCTTCAATTCGTCTGCCCCGAGCGACGCCAGCATCGCCTCGATCTGCGCCGGATCGAGTTCCTCCAGCCGCGCCACTTTCCAGCGCGGATTACGGTCCTTGTCGATGATCTGTGCCCGTATGCCCTCGACGAAATCTCCATCCGACATCGACCGCCACGTGAAACGGTATTCGAGCGCCAGAGCGTCCTCGATTCTGCCAAGCTGCCTCACCCGCCGAATGAGATCGAAGGAACAGCCAACAGACAGCGGACACGCCTTTCGGATCATCCCGGCCGCCTTCTGGGCGAAATCGGAGCCGTCTTCTTCGAGGGTGCGAAGGCAATCCAGCGCCGTCGCGCCCGAAAAATGCCGGTCGATCGCCGCCAGATGCGGCGTGAGCGTCCCCTCGCCCGCCGCGCGCGCAAAATCGGAAATCGCATCCGGATCGGCCGTCTCTTCGAGCCGCCCTTTCAGCGCGTCGAGATCATCCGACGTGACCGCCACATCGGCAAAGCCTGCATGTATGGAGTCAGCGGCGTTCATTCTCCATCCTGTCATTGCCAGGAATTCGCCAAGATGGCCCGGCGCCTTCGCCAGATGCAGCGAACATCCGACATCGGGGATCAACCCGATGCCGCATTCCGGCATGGCTATCATCGAACGCTCGGTGACGATCCGGTGCGAACCATGCACCGATATGCCCGCGCCCCCGCCCATGACGATCCCGTCCATCACCGCAACGTAGGGAATTGCGCAATCGGCGATCGCCGCATTCAGCCGGTATTCGTCGGCCCAGAATTTGCGGCCATAGGTGTAATCTCCGCGGGTGCCGGTCGCATACATCTGGGCAATATCGCCGCCGGCGCAGAAAGCCTTTTCGCCCTCGGCGTCGATCAGGATCAGATCGATTTCCCCACTGGCCTGCCAGTCTTCGACCACGACCTCGATGGCCATGGCCATATCATAGGTCAAAGCGTTAAGCGCCTTCGGCCGCGCCAGTGTGATCCGGCCGGTTCGGCCGGTCTCGCGGATATGGATATCGCCCGTCTCCGCCAACCTATCGCTCCGCCAGCATGTGGCGCGCGACGATCACGCGCATGATCTCGTTGGTGCCTTCAAGGATCTGGTGCACACGCAGATCGCGCACGATCTTCTCCAGCCCGAAATCGACGAGATAGCCATAGCCGCCATGGATCTGCAGCGCCTCGTTGGCAGCCTTGAAAGCCACGTCGGTGACGAAGCGCTTGGCCATGGCGCAGAACTTCGTCGCGTCCTTCGCGCCGGCATCCAGCTTCGATGCCGCATGGTATAGGAACACACGCGCCGCCTGAAGTTCGGTCTCCATGTCAGCCAGCTTGAACTGCAGCGATTGCAGGTCTGCGATTGGCTTGCCGAAGGCCTTGCGTTCCCGGGCATATTCCAGCGCCTTGTCGAGCGCTGCCTGCGCCGCGCCGAGCGCGCTTGCCGCGATATTGAGGCGGCCGCCGTCGAGTCCCGCCATCGCATAACGGAAGCCCTTGCCTTCCTCGCCGAGGAGGTGATCTGCCGGAACCTTGCAGTCGTCGAACTGGACTTGCGCCGTCGGATGCGCCCTCCAACCCATCTTGCGCTCCTTCGTCCCGAAGGAGAGACCCGGCGTTCCGTTTTCGACGAGGATCGCCGAGATGCCGCCGGCTCCCTCGCCGCCGGTGCGGACCATGGAGAGATAAAGATCGGAAAAGCCGCCGCCGGAAATGAAGGACTTCGTGCCATTCAGCTTCCAGCCATTGCCGTCGCGCTCGGCGCGTGTCCGAAGCGACGCGGCGTCGGAGCCGGCATCCGGCTCGGTCAGGCAGTAGGCCGCGATCAGTTCCATCGAACAGAGCTTGGGCAACCAGGTCTGGCGTTGTTCATCGGTGCCGAACCGGTCGATCATCCAGGCCGCCATATTGTGGATCGAGATAAACGAACCGATCGACGGACAGCCATGCGCCAAGGCTTCGAAAACGATGACTGCGTCGAGCCGGCCGAGTCCGGAGCCCCCCACATCCTCGCGCACATAGATGCCACCGAGACCGAGCTCCCCAACCGAGCGAACGACATCGGCGGGAAACTGCGCGGTCTCATCCCATTCGACCGCCTTCGGCGCCAGCTTGTCGTCGGCGAAGCTGCGCGCCATCTCCTGAATCGAGCGTTGTTCCTCAGTCAGACCGAAATCCATTGTCTGCTCTCCGTTGCGTCAATTCATCGTCGGAATGACGAACTCCGCACCGTCCTTGATGCCCGATGGCCAGCGCGAGGTGATCGTCTTCGTCCGGGTATAAAAGCGGAAGGCGTCGGGTCCGTGCTGGTTGAGATCTCCGAAGCCGGAGCGTTTCCAGCCGCCGAAGGTGTAATAGGCGAGCGGCACCGGGACCGGCACATTGATGCCGACCATGCCGATATTTATGCGCGCGGCAAAGTCACGCGCGGCGTCGCCATCGCGGGTGAAGATCGCAACGCCATTGCCGTATTCATGGCTCATGGCGAGGTCGAGCCCTTCTTCGTAGGTCTTGGCGCGCACCACCGACAGGACCGGCCCGAAGATTTCTTCCCTGTAGATCGACATGTCCTTCGTGACATTATCGAACAGGCAACCGCCGATGAAGAAGCCGTTCTCGTAGCCCTGCATCGAGAAATCGCGGCCATCGACGACGAGGTCCGCGCCTTCCTCGATACCCTTGTCGACATAGCCTTTGACCCGGTCATAAGCGGCCTTGGTGACGAGCGGCCCGAAATCGGCGTCGTTGCCGGCAGTGTACGGCGCGATCTTTAAATTCTCGACACGCGGCGTGAGCTTTTTCATCAGCCGGTCCGCCGTGCCCTCGCCAATAGGCACGGCGACAGAGACCGCCATGCAACGCTCGCCCGCCGCGCCGTAGCCCGCGCCCACCAGTGCATCGACCGCCTGGTCCATATCGGCGTCCGGCATGATCAGCATGTGGTTCTTGGCGCCGCCGAAGCACTGCACGCGCTTTCCCGCCGCGCAGCCCCGCGCATAGACATATTCGGCGATCGCCGTGGAACCGACGAAGCCGACCGCCATGATATCCCGATGATCGAGAATGCCGTCGACGGCTTCCTTGTCGCCATTGACGACATTGAGGATGCCTTCCGGCAGACCGGCTTCGAGCATCAGTTCGGCAAGCATGATCGGCACCGACGGATCGCGCTCGGACGGCTTCAGGATGAAAGCGTTACCGCAGGCGATCGCCGGGCAGAACTTCCACATCGGAATCATCGCCGGGAAATTGAACGGCGTGATGCCGGCGACCACGCCGAGCGGCTGGCGCACGGAATGGATGTCGATGCCGGGCCCGGCACCCTCGGTGAATTCGCCCTTCAGGAGATGCGGCGCGCCGATGCAGAACTCGGCGACCTCGAGGCCGCGGATCACGTCACCTTTCGCGTCGGGCAACGTCTTGCCGTGCTCGCGGGAGAGCGCTTCGGCGAGCTTGTCCATGTCGCGATTGAGCAGGTCGACGAATTTCATCATCACGCGGGCGCGGCGCTGCGGATTGGTCGCCGCCCAGGCCGGCTGCGCGGCCTTGGCGTTCTCGATCGCCGCGTTCAGTTCATCGGCGCTGGCGAGCGCCACTTTCGCCTCGACCTCGCCTGTCGCCGGATTGAAGACGTCACTGGTGCGTCCGCTGGTTCCAACGACATGCTTGCCGCCGATGAAATGTCCGATCTCGCGCATGAAATCCTCCCGATGAGCCATTTGCCACAAAATATCGCGATTGAATGCGCAAATCCACGCGCTTGATCGCTCATCCATTGTGCGGATATGCTCACACTCTATGGCATTTGATTGGGACGACCTGCGCTATTTTCTATCGGTGGCCCGCACCGGCCGGCTGACAGCCGCCGCGCGCCGCATGGGCACCGATCATGCGACGGTGAGCCGGCGAATTACCGCGCTGGAAGGAAAGCTCGGCACCGAACTGTTTCAGCGTTCACCCAAGGGTTACTCGCTCACCGATGCCGGCGAACGCCTGCTGATCAAGGCGGAGACGATAGAGAGTTCGGCCGCCAATATCGAAAACGAGATCGCCGGAGAAAAATTCTCGCTCGGAGGCGTTGTCCGCATCGGCGCGCCTGACGGTTTCGGGTCTCTCTTCCTTGCGCCGCGCATCGGTGAACTCACCCATCGCAATCCGCAGCTGGAACTGCAGATCGTTGCCATGCCGCGCGTCTTCAGCCTGACCAAGCGCGAGGCGGATATCGCCATCGGACTGGAACGGCCTGACAAGGGCCGGCTGTATTCGCGCAAGCTCACCGACTACACGCTGCATGTCTATGGATCGCGCCGCTATCTGGAGGAAAACGGCCCGGTCACGAGCCGGCAGGATTTCGCCCGCCACCCTCTGATCGGCTACATCCCGGAACTGATCTTTACCCCCGAACTCGACTATCTTGGCCAGATCGGCGACGGGCTGGCGCCACGGCTTTCCAGCACAAACCTCTTCGCGCAATTCCACGCCACCAGGGCCGGGGCCGGGCTTTGCATCCTGCCGGATTTCATGGCTGCCGGCGATACGAACCTCGTTCCGGTCCTGCCCGGCGAGGTCGCACTTGTCCGAACCTTCTGGATCATCGCCCATCTGGATGCGCGCGATTCAGCACGCATCCAGGCAGTGATGAGTTTCATCGCCGACGAAGTGGCGGCGGCGAAATCGATCTTTATGCGATCAGCCGATCAGGTTGACCAGTTGGCTGACTGAGTCCTTGGCGTCACCGAAGAACATGCGCGTGTTGTCCTTGTAGAACAGCGGGTTCTCGATGCCCGAGTAACCCGTGCCCTGACCGCGCTTGGAGACGAAGACCTGCTTCGCCTTCCAGACTTCCAGCACCGGCATGCCGGCGATCGGCGAGTTCGGATCTTCTTCCGCCGCCGGATTGACGATGTCATTGGAGCCGATCACGATAACGACGTCGGTATCCGGGAAGTCCTCGTTGATCTCGTCCATTTCCATGACGATGTCGTAAGGCACCTTCGCTTCGGCCAGCAGCACGTTCATGTGGCCCGGCAGCCGGCCCGCGACCGGATGGATCGCGAAACGCACTTCCTTGCCCTGTGCACGCAGCTTGCGGGTCAGTTCCGAAACGGCCTGCTGCGCCTGCGCGACAGCCATGCCGTAGCCCGGAACGATGATGACGGAATCGGCATCCTTCAGCGCCGTCGCGACACCTTCGGCGTCGATTGCGACCTGCTCGCCCTCGACCGCCATCGCCGGCCCTGTCGTATTGCCGAAACCGCCGAGAATGACCGAGACGAAAGACCGGTTCATCGCCTTGCACATGATGTAGGACAGGATCGCACCCGACGAGCCGACCAGCGCGCCGACCACGATCAGGAGATCGTTGCCGAGCGAGAAGCCGATCGCCGCGGCCGCCCAGCCCGAATAGGAGTTGAGCATAGACACGACGACAGGCATGTCGGCGCCGCCGATCCCCATGATCAGGTGATAGCCGATGAAGAAGGCCAGCAGCGTCATCAGGATCAGCGCCCAGGCGCCCGCCCCGTTGAGGAACATGAGCATCAGGATCACGGAGATACCCATGGCGCCGGCATTCAGCATGTGCCCGCCGGGCAGCTTCGTCGCCTTGGCGGTGACCTTGCCCGCAAGCTTGCCGAAAGCGATCACCGAGCCGGTGAAGGTCACCGCGCCGATGAACACGCCGAGGAACAGTTCGACGCGCAGGATCGACAGTTCAACCGGCGTCTTATGCGCCAGGATCGCCGCAAAGCCCGTCAGCGCATGGCGCGCCTCCTCGCTCATGACGGCGACCCGCGCCGCCTCGATATAGGCATTGTAGCCGACGAAGACCGCCGCGAGACCGACCAGCGAGTGCATCGCGGCGACAAGCTGCGGCATCTCGGTCATCTGCACCCGCATGGCCACGTACCAGCCGATCAATCCGCCGCCGGCGATCAGCACCAGCGACAACAGCCACAGGCCGGAGCCGGGCCCGATCAGCGTCGCGACGATGGCCAGCGCCATGCCGGCGATGCCGTACCAGACGGCGCGTTTCGCGCTTTCCTGCCCCGACAGGCCGCCGAGACTCAGGATGAAGAGAACAGCTGCGACGACATAGGCCGCAATGGAGAATCCGTATTCCATGCCCCTTCCCCCTTACGACTTCTGGAACATGGCAAGCATCCGGCGCGTCACGAGGAAGCCGCCGAAGATGTTGATGCCGGCCATGAAGACCGACAGCGCAGCCAGAAGCACCACCAGCCAGGAGCCGGATCCGATCTGCATCAATGCACCGAGAATGATGATCGACGAAATCGCGTTGGTTACCGCCATCAGCGGCGTGTGCAGCGCGTGGCTGACGTTCCAGATCACCTGGAAGCCGATGAACACCGAGAGCACGAAGACGATGAAGTGCTGCATGAAGCTCGCCGGCGCGACAAGCCCGACGGCGAGAAGCAGCACGGTGCCGACGGCCAGCAGCGTAACCTGCTGCTTCGTCTGCGCCTTGAAGGCGGCGACTTCCTTCGCGCGCTTTTCCTCCGGCGTCAGTTCCTTCGCCTTCTCCTTGGGCTTCTGCGCGGCGATCGCCTGCACCTTGGGCGGCGGCGGCGGGAAGGTGATTTCGCCTTCATGGGCCACCGTCGCGCCACGGATGACGTCGTCCTCCATGTTGTGAACGATGACACCGTCCTTGGCCGGCGTCAGGTCGGTCATCATGTGGCGGATATTGGTCGAATAGAGCGTCGAGGACTGCGCGGCCATGCGGCTCGGGAAGTCCGTATAGCCGACGATGGTGACGCCATTGTCGGAAACGATCTTCTCGTCGGGAACTGTCAGGTCGCAATTGCCGCCGCGTTCGGCCGCTAGGTCAACCACGACCGAACCGGGCTTCATGGCTTCCACCATGTCCTTCAGCCAAAGTTTGGGAGCGTCACGGCCCGGGATCAGCGCCGTGGTGATGACGATGTCCATATCGGGTGCCAGCTCGCGGAATTTCTCAAGCTGCTTCTCGCGGAATTCCGGGCTCGACGGAGCCGCATAGCCGCCGGTCGCGGCGCCATCCTGCGCCTGTTCCTCGAAGTCGAGATAGACGAATTCAGCGCCCATGGATTCGATCTGCTCGGCGACTTCCGGACGCACGTCGAAAGCGTAAGTAATCGCCCCGAGCGAAGTCGCCGTGCCGATGGCCGCGAGACCGGCGACGCCTGCCCCGACGATCAGCACCTTGGCCGGCGGCACCTTGCCCGCCGCCGTCACCTGGCCGGTGAAGAAGCGTCCGAAATTGTTGCCCGCCTCGATGACGGCGCGATAGCCCGCGATATTCGCCATGGACGACAGGGCGTCCATCTTCTGGGCGCGCGAAATGCGCGGCACCATGTCCATGGCGATGACATTGGCGCCCTTGCCCTTGCACAGCTCCAGAAGCTTGTCGTTCTGCGCCGGGTAGAAAAACGAGATCAGCGTCTTGCCGGCCGTTAGGCGCTTCGCCTCGGCGTCCGTCGGCGGACGAACCTTGGCGATGACATCGGCCGCCTTCCACAGCGCGGCGGCCGTCTTCACGACTTCGACGCCGGCTTCCTTGTAGGCCGCGTCAGAAAAGCCTGCTGCCACACCGGCGCCGGTCTCGATCACGCATGAATGGCCGAGCTTTTGCAGTTGCAATGCGCTCTCCGGCGTCATCGCAACGCGGTTCTCGTCTTTGAACACCTCTTTGGGCGTACCGATCTTCAAGTCTGATCCTCCCGATCTCTCGCGGTCACCGACATAAAGCCACTACGGAAAGGAATGACAAGCCCGCCTCCGAGGAAAGCGCCCGAAAATGAAAAAAGGTCGCGGCAACCGTACCTTGCGGTTGTCCCGAGGGTCAGGAACGCTGGTGCAGGCGATTGTGTACAAGAGACGAACGCAGGGACAGCAAGATCAGCACGACACCGACCAGTCCCGTGACCACTTCGGGAATATGCATGAAGGACTGTGCATACATTATCAGCGCCAGCAGCAGGATCGAGTAGAACGCGCCATGTTCGAGATAACGGAATTTCGAAAGCGTGCCCATCTCCACCAGCATGATCGTCACCGAGCGCACATACATGGCGCCGATGCCCAGCCCGATGGCGATCAGGAACAGGTTCCGCGTCAGCGCGAAGGCGCCGATCACCCCGTCGAAGGAAAACGAGGCGTCCAGCATTTCCAGATAGAGAAAGGCGCCGAGGCCGCCCTGCCGGACCATCCGCCTTGCGTCCCTCGAAGAGTCGAGGACATGTCCAAGGATTTCCACGCCGAGAAAAGTCAGCAGCCCGGCCGCTCCGGCAAACAGGAAGGTCGCGGCTTCATGGCGCGGCAGGAAACTCGAAAACGCGATGATGATGGCGAGCACGATCGCGATCTCGATGCCGCGGATCGAGGCGCATTGGCGCAATCTGCACTCGAGCGTAGCAAACCAGTCGACGTCCTTGCGATCGTCGATGAAGTAGGTCAGCGCCACCATCATCAGGAACGTGCCGCCGAAGGCGGCAATGGAGACATGCGCCTCCTCCATGATGTGGCCATAGCGTTCAGGATCCGCAGCAGCCATCGTGACAGCCGATATCGGTCCGATTTTCGCGGCGAAGACGACCACGAGGAGCGGAAACAGGATCCGCATGCCGAAGACGGCAATCAGGATGCCCCAGGTCAGGAAACGTCTCTGCCAGACCGGACTCATGTCCTTGAGCTTGTTGGCGTTGACGATGGCATTGTCGAAGGAAAGCGCGATTTCGAGCGCCGCCAGCACCGTAGCCGTAAAAAGGAAGGACGCGGTGCCGTAAAAAGACCCGGTCGTCTGCCAGCCCAACCATCCGGCCAGCGCGAGACCTACAGCCGTAACGGCGAAGGCAAGGCGCATATAGGCTAAGACAGGCTTCATTCCCTTGATTTCCCACAAATGCAGATGGCGCACGGGCCATTCGCATTCAGGTAATCATCGGCTCCCTGACTTACCAGCGCCTGCCTTTTCGGCCGCAAGTTTTTTCAGAGGAAAGCCACGTCCCCATCCGCCTGGCCTATCCCGTAGAAAGAGGCGACGGCATGGCGTGCCTCGGCGAAGAAAAGCCAGCGTTCGGCCAGCATGCCGGCGATGTGCGATACGAGCGCGAGCAGCAACAGCGCGGCTGTGGCAATCGGCAGGTAAACAGCCAGAATGACCAAAAACAGCGGCAACACCACCCCCGCCCCGATCGCGACCCGGCGCAAGGCACGCGCCCGCTTGCGCCCGACTTCGAAAGCCATCTCGCGCATGAGATAATTGGGCGAGGTATGCGGCGGCTCGAATGCCCGCACCCTGCCGATCCGCCCCAGTCCGGTCGCCTCGCCGATACCGGACCCCGCGGCGACAAGAGTCGTCTTCGCAGCGCGCTGCCACCACGCCGCCTTGACGACCCACGCGATCACCAGCGCGAGGAGTGCGAATTGCGCCACCGGACGCGCGCCCTCTTCGCCAAACACCGAGAGCAGCGTCGCCAGCAGCATCAACCCGCCCGCCGCACCGAACGCCAGGAAAACAGCCGGGGTCAGCCATGTCGCCCAATGCGGAACGGTGCGGAGCTGCGCATAGACCATCGAGGTAGAATAGACCGTCACGACGGCGAGCACCGCTGCGAGGATCCCGAGCGCGCCGATGTTTCTGTCCATGAAAAGATACGCCAGCGCCCACAGACCGAAGACACCCAGCGTGAGAATCGACAATACGCCCTCGCGCGACAGCCAGGATGACCGCCACTGCGAGAATGCATAAATCGCCCGTCCCGGGCTTTTCAGATGCGCGACCGATGACAGAAGACCGATCACGGCGAAGCCATAGGCCAACACCACCGCCGTCCAGCGAAAGGCGAGACCGTCGCCGCCGAGCCCTATGCCGAGCAGGCTCATCAATCCGAAACCGATCCCGGAAAGCGTCGTGAAGACGATGACGGAAAGCGCCGGATGCATGTCTGCCTCTCCTAATCCAGCGCCGCGAGCGCGCGATCGAGCCAGCCGAGCAGCCCGCCGGGCGTCGCGGGCGCGTGCGCGTCATGCTTGCCGCAGCCTTCGCCCGCCGGCATGGCGTCGACCTTCGGCCGCGGCTGGAGATATTTGTTGACCGGCCGTGTCCCCTGCTCCGGCATCAGGTCATAGCCACCGCGCTCGGCCACCATGCGCGAGACCGCGCTGTCCGGATCGGCGAAATCGCCGAAATGGCGGGCATTCGCCGGGCAGGTGCGCACGCAGGACGGAACCCGGTCCTCCTGCGGTATGTGGTCATTGTAGATGCGGTCGACGCATAGCGTGCACTTCTTCATCACGCCGGCATCCATGTCCATTTCGCGCGCGCCATAGGGACATGCCCAGGCGCACAGCCCGCAACCCATGCAGCGGTCCTCATTGACGAGCACGATACCGTCTTCCGAACGCTTGTAGCTCGCCCCCGTCGGGCAGACCGTGACGCAGGGCGCATCTTCGCAATGCAGGCAGGAGCGCGGAAAATGCACGATCTGCGCCGGCTTGTCCTCCGGCTTCACCTCGTAGGAATGGACGCGATTCAGCCACGTCCCGGACGGCTCCGCGCCATAGGCGTCCATGTCGGAGAGCGGCGCACCATAGGCGCCGGTGTTCCATTCCTTGCAGGCGACCGCGCAGGCATGGCACCCGACGCAGACATCGAGATCGATGACGAGGCCGAGCTTCCTGTTGGTGGTTTGCGGCAGCGTGGTCATGTCTTCCACGCCTTCCCGTAGGCGACGACCTTGGGCCCGGTGCCGACCGGCGATGTTTGCGAGCCGGTATCCGGCGCGAGTTCATGCTCCTCCGCCTCTGCCTTTTCGATCCTGACCCTGAGATCGAACCAGGCCGCCTGGCCCGTCACCGGATCGGAGTTCGACCAGCGCATCCCGTCGCCTTTCGGCGGCAGCAATTCATGGATCAGGTGGTTGAGCAGGAATCCGCGTTCGGTCTCCGGCGCGCCCTTCCCGAGCGCCCAGGCACCCTTGCGCTTGCCGATCGCGTTCCAGGTCCACATCGTCTTGCTGTTCGAAGCCGCGGTAATGTGCACAGGCACGCGGATGCGGCCGTGATGCGACGTCACCCAGGCCCAGTCGCCATCCTCCAGGCCAACCTTGCGCGCGATGTTTTCGGGCACATAGAGCGGGTTCGCCCCATGAATCTGCCGGAGCCAGGCATTCTGCGATCCCCAGGAGTGATACATCGCCGCCGGGCGCTGGGTCAGCGCATGATAGGGATACGCGTCCTTGTCGATCAGTTCGCCCTCGAAGGGCGGGTACCATGTCGGCAGCGGCGTGAAGGCTTGCCGAATACGCGCGCGCATCTTGTCCGGTGGCTGCCTCTTTCCATGGCCTTCCGCCGCAAGCTGGAACTTCCTGAGCGGCTCGGAATAGATGCTGAAGAGGTAAGGCGCCGGCTTGTCGAAGAGGCCGATCGCGACAGCCCAGTCCTGATAGGCCTTGTTCCACGGCTTGAAGAGCTGAGCTTCCTCCGGAATATGCGCGGTGAAGAACCCGCCATTCTCGATATATTTGTTGAGCTGGTTCGGGTTGGGCGCGCCCCGCCCATGGGCCTCGCCATCGCCGCGCCAGCCTGCCAGCGGGCCGACGCCGGGCCGCCTTTCATGCCGGACCATGTAATCGGCATAATCCCTGTAGCGCGGCGATCCGTCCTCCTCGACAAAACCGGGTAGACCCAACCGCGCGCCGAGATCGATCAGCGCCGACTGGAAACCGCGCACGTCGCGATCGAGTTCGACCACCGGCCAGCGAATGGCGTCCGCCGCCGCATCCGGCTCGGAGATCGGCCGGTCGAGCAGCGAGATGCAGTCATGCCGCTCCAGATAGGTGGTGTCGGGAAGGATCAGGTCGGCAAAAGCGACCATCTCGGAGGAATAGGCGTCCGAATAGATGATCTTCGGAATGACATAGTCGCCATTCTCGTCGGTGCGGGTCAGCATCTCCATCGTGCCGGCCGTGTTCATGGACGAGTTCCAGGCCATGTTGGCCATGTAGAGGAACAGGACGTCGATGCCGTAAGGATCCTTCTCCGCGGCATTGGCGATGACCATGTGCATCATCCCGTGCGCGGAGCACGGCGCTTCCCAAGAAAACGCCTTGTCGATGCGCCGCGGCGTACCGTCCTCGTCGATCTGAAGATCGTCCGGACCGAGCGGATAGCCGAGATGCGGCCCGTCGAGCGGTGTGTTCGGCTTGTGGCCCGTATGCGGTTTCGGATGGCCTTCGACCGGCTTCGGATAGGGCGGCTTGAAGCGGAAACCGCCGGGCGTCTCCACCGAACCGAGCAGGATCTGCAGAAGATGCAGGGCCCGCGCGGTCTGAAAGCCGTTGGAATGCGCCGAGATGCCGCGCATCGCATGGAAGCTGACCGGACGGCCGATCATCTTGTCATGCTTGCGGCCGCGCCAGTCCGTCCATGGCCGATCGAGGACGATCTCTTCCTCGAAGGCGGCGTACGCCATTTCGGCGGCCAGCCGCGCGATCGTACCGGCTTCTATACCGCAGCGTTCGGCGACAGCCGCAGGCGCATAATCATCGCCGAGATAGGTCTCGGCCATGATCTCGAAGACCGGCCGCGCCCGTCTGCCATCGGCGAGCGTGACCTCTCCCTTCAGGTCGGGCCGAACGTCATTGTCCTCCGACGACGCCGGCTCGCCGCTCCGCCGGTCGAGGACAAGCGGATGACCATCCTCGTTGCGAGCGAAGAGACCGTGATCAGGCGCACCGGGATCATCGATCACCAGCCAGGGCGCATTGGTGTAGCGGACAAGATAGGAGACATCGACGCTGCCATTGCGCAGCAATTCGTGGATCAGCGCGAGAATGAATAGACCGTCAGTGCCGGGCGTGATCCCGACCCATTCATCGGCGATCGCGTTGTAGCCTGTGCGCACGGGATTGACCCCGACAATCTTTGCGCCGCGCTGCTTCAGCTTGGACAGTCCGATCTTGATCGGATTGGAGTCATGATCCTCGGCGACGCCGAAGATCATGAAATATTTCGTCCGGTCCCAGTCGGCGGTGCCGAATTCCCAGAACGCCCCGCCCATCGTATAGATGCCGCCGGCCGCCATGTTGACCGAACAGAAACCGCCATGCGCGGCATAGTTCGGCGTCCCGAAAGCTTGCGCCCACCACGATGTGAAGGATTGCGACTGGTCGCGCCCCGTGAAGAAGGCAAGCTTCTTGGGATCAGTCTCGCGAATTGGCTTCAACCAATCCGTCGCGAGCGTCAGCGCCTCGTCCCAGGAAATTTCCTCGAATTCGCCGGACCCGCGCGGACCCTTCCGCCTGAGCGGCTTTCGCAGCCGCGCCGGCGAGTAATGCTGCATGATCCCCGCCGATCCCTTGGCGCACAACACGCCCTTGTTCGTCGGGTGATCCCGGTTGCCCTCGATATAGGAAACGATTTCGCGCCCGTCGGGGCCGGTCTTCAGATGGACATTGATGCCGCAGCGGCAGGCGCACATGTAGCAGGTTGTCTTGCGCACCGCGTCGGAAACAGGCGGCGAAAGGTCCAGATCGGGCTCCGCTGTCACGATTTCCTGCATCCCCGTTCTTCGTTCAAGCCCGAGGAGCGGCCGCGCATATAGTGCAATTCAGGCCTGTAGCGGCCCCTTTGCGCCATTGCCGCCCAGAGCTGGTTTAGCCATTTCCCCAGTCACCCGGAAGACGATGATTTACCGAGGGTTCTCGCCACGACCTCCATCCTTCGCCGAACAGGATCGCCCTATTCCATCAATCGCACAAACAAATAATTATAGTCATTTCAATCGAATTTGCTTATGCATTGAGTGTCATGACCCTCGACCAGCTCCGCGTCTTCATAGCCGTCGCCGAACGTTCGCATGTCACCCGTGCGGCCCAAGCGCTCGCCATGACACAATCCGCCACCTCGGCTGCGATCGCCTCGCTCGAGCGGCAATCCGGTGTAAGACTCTTCAATCGCGTGGGACGGGGCATCGAACTGACCGAAGCCGGACGACGCTTCCTGCCCGAGGCGAAGAATGTGATCGAACGCGCCGCGATCGCGCGCGCCATCCTCGAACAATCGTCGGGAACGGAAAGCGGCACGGTCTCGGTCGGGGCGAGCCAGACCATCGCCAACCACTGGCTGCCACGCCGGCTTGCGGCGTTCCGCGAAGCCTATCCGGCCATCCGTCTCGACATCAGCATCGGCAACACCCTGACCGTGGAGGATGCAGTGGTTTCCGGCGATCTCGACATCGGCATGGTCGAGGGCCCGACCACCCACCAGATTCTCATCCGGACGATCGTCGACAGCGATCGGCCGGTTCTGGTCACCTCACCCGGCAAGACTGTGCCGCTGCTGTCGACCGGACGAATCGATCTGGCGAGCTTGCCCTGGATCGTCCGCGAAGAGGGATCAGGTACCCGCAATGCCCTAAGGCAATTGTGCGAGCGAATGAGCGTACCCTTCGACATGCTGCGGATCATACTGGTCCTACCCAGCAACGAGGCGGTGCGCGAAGCGGTCGAGGCCGGCGCCGGCGCCGCCGTCATATCGGAACAGGTCGTCGCGGCTTCCGTCGAGACCGGACGCCTCAGCGTGGTCCCGGTCGACCTGCCGCAGCGCGATTTCGCGCTCCTCCGTCATTCCCAGCGGGTGATGACGCCTGCGCAACGCGCGCTTGTCTCCACGCTCGGTTACCGCTGACGAAAATCACACCGGCGGTTCGTCGATCTTGGTCGCGACATCCGCCAGGTTTTCATCGATGGAAGAACCGACCATCATCGCTCCTCCGATGATGGAGACCGCGATAATCGCAACCAACAGCCCGTATTCGACAATCATTGCCCCGGACTCGTCATTCATGAAGCGAGCGAACATCGTGTATCCTTCATTCTCGCATTACCCAGGCCGGTCGCCCTCATGGCGCCGGCGCGTAATTATTCCCGCCATACGGGATATGCCCTCCCGAGAAGGATGGGGCACACTGGATACACCCTTTGCATATACGCTTGCATGAACAGCTCGCCGAAAATCCCGGCGGAGCGATTCATAATTCAAAAACCAGAAATTCCAAAGATAACACAATATTTTATAGCCAGAAATCGCCGGCGGCATAGGATTCGGCCGACAATTCGATGATCTCCGTCGTGGTCGATTCCTGGCGTGCCTGATGGAACTTGCGCTGCAACTCCTGCGCGATTTCTTTGACATTGGCCCGCGCTCGCGTCATGGCGTTCATCCGCGCATCGTTTTCCGCAGCAAAGCCCAGCATCAGCGCCTCGCAGATCTCGGTGAAGACATATTCTTCCACCAACTGCGCGATAAGCTCCACCGCCGGGATCATGATCAAGGGTGCGACAGGACTGCGAGACCGCGCGATCCGAGAAAAATCGAAAGGCATGAGCTGGCGCACGGTGAGGTCGTTTTCCGGTGTCGCCGGATCGGCATAGACGATGCTGACATGCTGCACCGCGCCACTTTCGAGGCTATCGAACAGGGCATCGACAATACGGCTCGCGAGCCCGGGCACGTCAGCCGCATGCGCGGCCATGTTCGCGGACCAGACCGAATCCTGACCGCGCGCCGCGAATTCGGAAATGCAGCGTTGCCCGATCAGCAGATATTGGCGGGTTTCCGCCTCCCCCTCGAGCGCCAAGGCACCGGTCACGATCCGCTCATTGTGCAGTCCGCTGAAACCCTGTGCCGCGCCGACGACGATCCGCAAATGCGTCACCGAAGCCGTTCCCGATTCCGGCACAAGCACCGACGACGGCACCAGCGACATCGCCTCGGCCATGGAACGGGCAACCGTTTCCTCGTGCTCGCGGATCGCCTGCAGGTGTTTTCGGGCCTCCTGCGCATGCGCTGCCGCCATGGCCCGCATCGCGACGATGACGCCCTCGATCTGGTCGATATTGGCGATGCGGTTCTTGATGTCCTCGAGATGAGGCATTAGCCGCCTGCCTTCTCCACTGCCCGGCGCACGCAATCGCACAAGGCGGTCCTGATCGTGTCGCCGAGTTCGCCCGGCGCGGTACGAAACGCCGCGAGCGCGGGCTCGCTGTCGATGATCGCGGGCAGCAAATCCTTGACCGCCTCGATCTTGTCCAGCGGCACCGTGTCGAGGATGCCGTCGCCCAGCGCCGCCAGAAGGGCGATCTGGTCGACAGGTCGCAACGGCGAGAAACGACGTTGCGCCAGCAAAGCTCCGATGCGCTCCCCATGGGCGATGCGCTTCTTGAGCGTCTCGTCGCCAAAACCGCCGAACCGTGAAAAGACCCGCAGTTCCAGATATTGCGCATAGTCGAGCCGCACCCGTCCCGCGACGGCTTTCAGGGCATCGAGCTGCGCTTTGCCGCCGACGCGACTGACCGACATGCCGACATCGACCGCCGGGCGCTGATTGGCCGCGAACAGCTGGTTCGACAGGACGATCTGTCCATCCGAGATCGAGATCAGATTGGTCGGGATATAGGCGGAAAGATTGCCCGCCTCGATCTCCGCTATCGGCAAAGCCGTCAGCGACCCGCCTCCCTTCTCGGGCGAAAGCTTCGCCGCGCGTTCGAGCAGGCGTGCATGCAGATAGAAGATATCGCCCGGATAGGCCTCGCGGCCGGGCGGCTGACGCGCCAGAAGCGCCAGTTCGCGATGCGTCGCGGCATGCTTGGTCAGGTCGTCGAGCACGATGAGCGCATGCCCTCCTCGATCGCGGATATGTTCGGCGACGGTCATCCCGGCGAAAGGCGCCAGCCAGCGCAGCCCCGGCTCCGCGGTCGCGGGCGCGACGACGAAGATGCAGCGGTCTGCAGCCCCCTTCTCCCGGATCGCGTCGACCGCGCGGCGCACCGCCGAGGCCCGCTGTCCGATCGCCACATAGACACAGACGATGTCCGTGTCCTTCTGGTTGATGATCGTGTCGACGGCGATTGAGGTCTTGCCGGTCGCCCGTTCGCCGATAATGAGTTCGCGCTGGCCACGGCCGATGGCAAACAGCGAGTCGATGACCAGCAGGCCGGTCTGCACCGGCTCGGACACGAAATCCCGGTCGATGATCGCCGGCGCCGGTTTCTCGACCGGTTCGAGATGCGTCATGTCGACGGGATCGCCCTCGTCCAGCACCCGCCCGAGCGGATCGATGATGCGGCCGAGCAGGCTGTCGCCGACCGGCACGCTGACGAGCTTGTGCAATCTTCGCACCGCCATGCCCGCGTCGACGCCCTCGCCGCTGTCGAGCAGCACAGCCTGGATCAGTTCGGTTTCGAGATTGAGTACAAAGGCGCGCGATCCGTTTTCGAATTCGAGCATTTCGCCGAGACGGGCCGCGCCAAGACCGGACACCGCGGCGAGGCCGTCAGAGATTTGCGTGACCCGCCCGATAGCCTCCGATCGCGCTCCGAGTTCGACGCTGCCGATCGTGTCGAACAGTCCCTTCAGTTCCGGATCGCTGTCCGGCTTTTTCGGATCAACCTTGCTCATGATCCGTCAGGGCCTTTGCCATGCGTTCTAGGTCAGATCCCAGCGAATTGCGGATAACGCCGTGGCGGCTTCGCAGCTCCAGCCCGGCAAGCAGGGTCTCGTCGACCTCGACAGGCAACGAGCCGTCTTGACCGACCATCTTGCCGATTGCCTCATCGACTTTCCCACGCTCCTCGTCGCTGAGCGCGCGCGGCGCGACCAGATGCAATCCGCCGCCATCGCTTAGGATCGCCGCCCGTTCCTCCTGCCCCAGTTTCGACAGCGCCTCGGCCAGCCGCTCGGGATATCCTGATATGCGCGCATCGACTGGCAGGTCAGCCAGCAGCCGCCCGGCAACGGCGATCGCCAGATCGGTGGCGCGCTGCAATTGCTTCTCGTGCTCTTCTTTCGACACATGCGCGGCCGCCTCGCGCGCTTTCTGCATGACGGCTGCGGCCTCGACCTTGGCGTCTTCCAGCAGCGCCTGCCTCTGTGCGTCGGCATCCTCACGCGCCTTTTGCAGCAGATCGGCCCGATCCGCTGCGATCCGGTCCCTTTCGCCCGCCGCAGCCTTCTCGGCTTCCGCCGCATCGCGCTTGGCTTGCTCGGCCTCCTTCAGGACACGGTCGGTCTCGGCCTTTCGCTCGGCGATGATCCCCGCCACCGGCTTGAAAAGGAAGCGCGCAAGCAACCACGCCAACACCGCGATGTTGACGAGCTGAAAGGCGAAGGTCCACCAGTCGAACTGCATCGGAAGCGGCTGGTCCTAGACCGTGTAGGGATTGGCGAACAGCAGCAGCAGCGCGATGACGAGACAGTAGATCGCCATCGTCTCGATCATCGCGAGCCCGACGAAGAGTGTTCGCGACAGCGTGCCGGCGGCTTCCGGCTGACGGGCGATTGCGTCCATCGCGGCCGCCACCGCGCGGCCTTCGCCGAGCGCCGGTCCGATCGCTCCAAACGACACGCTCAGCGCCGCGCCCAGAATGCTGACCATCTTGATCATGTCCATCAGTGACTGTCCTTTCGGGGATTTTCGGCGCCCTCGCCGCTGACGGCGGCGCCGATGAAGACGGTCGCGAGGACCGCGAAGATGTAGGCCTGTACGGCCCCTGTCAGGAGATCGAGCGCCATCAAAGGGATCGGCACCAACAGTCCGGCAAGCGACAATACGATGCCGACGACGAAGACGCCGCTCATCACATTGCCGAACAGGCGCACCATCAGCGAGAAGGTCCGCGTGATCTGCTCGACGAGATTGAGCGGGATCATCACCCATGACGGTTCGGCAAAGGTCTTGAGATAGCCGAGGGGCCCGTTCGATTTGACGCCATGAAAGATCGTCGCCGCAAACACGATCGCCGCCAGCGCCGCATCCGTCTCGAGATGCGCGGTCGGCGGCTCGACATTCGGAATTGCAGATGCCCAGTTGGCAAACAGGATGAAGATGAACAACGTCCCGATCAGCGTGCGAAACGGCGCCGGATCGCTCTGCATCGTCGATTCGATCTGCGCGTCGATGGTTCCGACCAGAAGCTCCAGCACGGTTTGCGCCGATCCCGGTTCGACGCTCAGTTTGCGGGTCAGCAGGAAGCAGCCGACGGCGAGCACGACCATGACCGCCCATGTCGTCAGCACGACATGGGTGATCGGGACGGGTCCGATCGAAAAAGCGGTTTGCAGGATGAGCGGGGAGTCGTTCACGTCTCCGCCTCCGCCTTGGACTGCGCCAGCACCCGCCGCCGCGCCAAAAAAACGCCTGCCGCGCCCGCGAGCAGCGCCTGCGCGCCGAACAACGCCATCGTGAACAGGATTGCGCCCAGCAGAGCCAGCCGTCCGAGCTGCAGCGCAATTGCGCTCAGGTCGCCATTGGCGAGCCGCCGCGCGACGCTCTTCAGGGAACGAAAATGCAGCGCCCCTGCCGCGAAGCCGACGGCCAGCCCGATAACGATCGACGCGAACCAGGCCGGGCTCAGCCATTCCAGGTGATGCGGTGAAAACAGCGTCATTGTTCATGCATCCAGCGAAAGGCGAGCCACAGCCCCAGCGCCGCGCCGGCAAAGGTCAGGGCGGCTCCCAGCGTGATGCCCGTGCCGAGCAGCCGGTCGAGCCAACTGCCGACAAAAATGCCGACCAGCACCGGTATCACGATCATCCAGCCCAGAATGCCGATTTGCCCGAAACGGCGCGCCAGCGACGGCTCTGGGTCTTGCGCCAGCAACTCCTCGCGCTCGGCCTCCTTGCGCGCCGCCCGTCCCAGATGATTGCCCTCGCGCGGTGCGTCGCTCATTGGAAGATCTCGTCCAGTGCGGTTTCCACGGAAATATTCTGGTCGTGCGACAGATGCGTCATGATCTGCCGGATCGCGCGCGCGTGCAGCTTGGCCTCGCTGACGCGCGCCCTGCTTGCCTCCTGCGCTACGGCTTCGCGGTGCCGCCGCACCTCGGCCTCCAGTGTCGCGACATCTGTTCCGAGCACCCCCTCCCGGCAGGCGATCCGGATCGTGTCGCCATTTTCGACCGTCATAACGCCGCCATGCAGCGCGCAGTAGCTCCATTCGCCCTTGCCTGTTTTCCAGCGGGCCACACAATCGCGAAGCACAGAAAGAAGATCGGCATGGCCCGGCATAACGCCAAAGGAGCCGCTGTCGTCGCTGGCGCGAAACGACGTCACGCCGTCCACCTGCTTGATCACGGCAAGCGGCGTGGTGATCACCAGCGAAAGGGCGCGCGCGCTCATGCCACCGCCTTCCTGGCGTCGGACGCCTTGGAACGCAGCGTCTTTTCCTTCTCTCTGGCCTCGTCGAGATTGCCGATCATGTAGAGCGAGCTCTCGTCCCACTCGTCGCACACGCCGTCGAGGATGGCGCGACAACCGGAGAGCGTATCTTCAACGGTGACGCTGCGGCCTTGCGCGCCGGTGTAGGCCGACGCCGTGAAGAAGGGCTGCGTGAGGAATCGTTGCAATCGACGCGCCCGGCCGACGGCGCGGCGATCCTCGGCGCCCAGTTCCTCGACACCCAGCAGCGCGATCACGTCGCGCAGTTCGCGGTAATGCTCGATCACCTCGCGCACCTGTCCCGCGATATTCGCGTGCTCCTGCCCGACGATCAGCGGATCGAGCAGCACCGAGGTCGTCGCGATCGGGTCGATCGCCGGATAGATGCCTTCCGCGGCCAGTTGGCGCGACAGGACGACCATGGAATCGACATGGCTGGCGATAGCGCCGACCGCCGGATCGGTGAAATCGTCGGCCGGTACGTAGACCGCCTCGATCGCCGTCACGGAGGCGTTGCCGATCGAAGCAATCCGCTCCTGCAGATCGGCAACCTCCGTCTCCAGCGTCGGCTGATAGCCGACCCGCGACGGGCGGCGTCCGAGCAGGCCCGAAACCTCCGATCCCGCCTGGATGAAGCGGAAAACATTGTCCATCAGCAGCAGCACATTGCGCGATTTCTCGTCGCGGAAATATTCGGCGATCGTCATCGCCGTCAGCGGCACCCGCCAGCGCGCGCCGGGCGGCTCGTTCATCTGGCCGTAGACCAGCACGGTCTGGTCCAGAACGCCCGAACTCTTCATCTCGTTGAGCATCTCGTGGCCCTCGCGGCAGCGCTCGCCGACGCCCGCGAACACCGAAATGCCGTCATAGCCCGAGACCATGGCGTGAATGAGCTCCATCACCAGCACGGTCTTGCCGACGCCAGCGCCGCCGAACATCGCCGCCTTGCCGCCCTGCGCCAGCGGCGCCAGCAGGTCGATGACCTTGATACCGGTGGAGAAAATGTCGGTCGCGGCACTTTGACGCGAAATCGGCGGGGCCGCGCGATGGATCGGCCGCCGGGCCATCCCACTCCCGAAGGCCGCGCCATTGTCGGCCGGATTCCCGATCATGTTGACAAGCCGCCCGAGAACCGCGTCGCCCACCGGCGTGGTGATCGGCTGACCGGTCAGCTCCACCGGCGCACCGCGCCACAAGCCCTGCGTCGGCTGCATGGCGATGGCGCGCACGGTCTTTTCGTCCAGATGCGACTGGGTCTCCGCAATGATGCGGTCCTCGCCGGCCTGCACGACCACCGCTTCGTAGATGTCGGGAAGATCGCCCTCGATCGCAATGTCGAGAACCGGGCCGCGCACCGCGACCACCCGGCCGTTTCGGGCCTGCGCCTGTGTCGCACCCTCAAACAAGGGAGCGCTCCATTGTCGTCGCCGGATTCACGATCATGATCGCATGCTAATGCGCTTTGAATCGGGTCGCCACCTTGACGTTTGTCAATCGGGAAGACAGCTCCAGCCGGAGCGGAAGGTGAAAACGAATTCGGGCGCGGTCGGCACCGCGCCCGGTCGAAGCTTAGAACGCGGTCCCCGGCTTGACGCCAACCGCCTTGAAAATCATCGCGGCCGGGCAAAAGCCCGTGAAGGCCGACTGGATCTGGTTGAAGCCGATGAACACGGTGAACCAGAGGAAATAGGGCGACACATACCATGTCAGAACGACGGAAAGCAGCGTCATCAGACCTGCGAAAGCCAGCACCATACGGTCGAGGGACATGCGAACTTGGACTCCTTTGATGTCACGCCCGCCGACAGGTCGGCGGGCTCCTCGATTAGATATGTAAATTATGGTATATTTGTCAAGATTTATATTCGAGAAATCTTATATAAGATCAGGCGTCCTCGATCTCGAACTTGACTTCCTTGAGCTTCTGGATGCCCAGCGCCTGCATGGCGAGACGCTCATAGGCGGGCTCCGACTTGCCCGAGCGGATCTTGTGCAGGAAGTATTTCTCGAACCCGACCTTGGCCAGATGCACCCACTTGCCCGATGACGACCAGTTAACGTTGCGCGGCGGAAGCTGCGGCTGGGCAACGAAAGCGATGCCGGAATCGCCGAAATCGGCGAGACAGACCGCATTCCATGTGCCCTGGGCATCCGGCTTTTCGCCGCGCACCAGCTTGCCGATATTGTGCGCGGTGGCCGTGACCATGGATTCGATCATGAAGCCGGTTTTCGGTACGCCGACCGGCACCGGCGTCGGCCCCATCGGCGGAATGGCGACACACACGCCGACCGAGAAGATTTCCGGGTACTTCGGATTCTGCTGATGCTTGTCGGCGAGGATGAAGCCGCGCGGATTGGTCAGCCCCTCGACATCGCGCACTGCCGCGACGCCGCGGAAAGCCGGCAGCATCATGGAGAATTTGAAGGGAAGCTCATGCGCCTTCTTCACCGAGCCGTCCTCGGCGATCTCCGAGACATGCATCGTGCCGTCTGCAACCTTGTCGACCTTGGCATTGGTGACCCATTTGATGTGATGGTTGCGCATCTCGCTCTCGAGAAGGCCCTTGGTGTCGCCCACCCCGTCCAGACCGAGATGGCCGATATAGGGCTCCGACGTCACGAAGGTCATCGGCACCTGGTCGCGAATCTTCGCGTCGCGCAGCGCCTTGTCGAGAATGAAGGCGAACTCGTAGGCCGGGCCGAAACAGGACGCGCCCTGCACGGCGCCGACGATCACCGGGCCGGGATTGGCGACGAGCTTGTCGAACGCCGCCTTCGCCATCACCGCGTGATCGACATGACAGACCGACTGCGTATGCGCTTCCGGCCCTAGCCCCTCGATCTCGTCGAAGGCGAGCTCCGGGCCGGTTGCGATGACAAGATAATCGTATTCGACCGATGTCCCGTCATTCAGTTCGATGCGCTTGTCGGCGGCGTGCAGTTTCTTTGCGCCTTGCGGGTAAAGATCGATGTTCCGTTTCTTCATGACCGCGGTCAGATCGACCTCGATAGCGTCTTTCTCACGCCAGCCGACCGCCACCCACGGATTAGACGGCACGAAGGAATAGGTGCTTCCGTTGTTGATGACGGAAACCTTGTGTTCCTTCGACAACTCCTCACGAACCTCGTAAGCCATGATGGTGCCGCCGAGGCCGGCACCCAGTACGACGACATGCGCCATGATGATTTTCCTCCACATGAACGATGGGTTATCTTATGCGAAAAATGGCATATGTCCTGCACGCGCCGCATTGATCAGTGTCAACTGCGTGAGACGGCCATGACTTTGTCTTCGTTCCGTCCCTCAGGGTATTGGTTTTCCCGGCAAATCCGGCATAGTGTCGGCTGCGTGCAACGTCGTTAACGTTGGGTATTGCATTTCACGTCCGGGTTCCTTTGAATTCCGGTCTTTATTCCCAGGGAGTATCTCATGATTCACAAAAGCAGACTTCTGGGCGGCGTCGCCGTGGCGACGGCCCTGCTGTTCGGGTCGATCTCGTCGGCGGCGGCTTTTACCGCCTGCCAGGTGACCGACACCGGCGGCATCGATGACGCGGGCTTCAACCAGACGGCCTGGAAGGGCGTCCAGGACGCGATGGAAGCAAAGGGCATCGAAGGTCGCTTCCTCGAAAGCCAGGCCGAAACCGACTACGAGGCCAACCTGAACTCGCTTCTCGGTGGCGGCTGCGACGTGATCATCACCGTCGGCTTCCTCATGGGCGACGCAACGAAGGCTGCGGCTGAAGCCAATCCGGACCAGAAATTCTCCATCGTCGACTTCGCCTACGATCCGACAATCCCGAATGTCGTCGGCCAGGTCTTCGCAACCGACCAGGCAGCCTTTCTTGCCGGCTATCTCGCGGCGGGCATGACCGAAACTGGCGTCCTGGGCACGTTCGGCGGCATCAACATTCCGCCGGTGACCGTCTTCATGGACGGCTTTGCCCGCGGCGCCGCCTACTACAACGAGAAGAACGGCACGGACGTGAAGGTTCTGGGCTGGGATCCGGAAGCCAAGGACGGACTGTTCACCAACAACTTTGAGAGCCTGGACGACGGTCGCACCTTCGCCCAGAACCTCTATGACGAAGGTGCGGATATCGTCATGCCGGTCGCCGGCCCCGTCGGCCTGGGCTCCGCCGCTCTCGCCGATGAGCTCGGTACCGACAAGCTGAAGATCGTCGGCGTCGATGCCGACCAGTACATGACTGACACCGAGAAGCAGGACGTCTACCTTACGTCGGTTCTCAAGCGCATGGACGCCACTGTCCAGGCGGTCATTGAATCCGCAATGGACGGAACCTTCGAGGGCGGCCTCACGGTCGGCACGCTCGAAAATGACGGCGTCGGACTCGCTCCGTTCCACGCCTTCGAAGACGCGGTTCCGGCCGAACTGAAAGCCGAGATCGAAGAGATCAAGGCCGGCATCATCGACGGTTCGATTAAAATCGGCGGTTAATCCCGCACGACATCCCCCGCCGCCGCACATCCTGCGGCGGCGGGACTTTTTCTGCACCAGTGGGGAGTGCGACGCTGTGGATGTGGAACTGCGCGGCATAACGAAGCGCTTCGGGCCAGTTACGGCCAACGATAACGTCAACCTGACAATCCGCGCTGGCGAAGTACTGGGCTTGCTCGGCGAAAACGGCGCCGGCAAATCCACCATGATGAACATCCTCTCGGGACTTTATTCGCCCGACGAGGGCGAAATCCTCATCGACGGCAAGAGAGTCGACTTCGAGGGACCCGGCGACGGCATCGCGGCCGGCATCGGCATGGTCCACCAGCATTTCATGCTGGTCCCGGTTTTCACAGTCGCCGAAAATGTCATCCTGGGCGTCGAACCCACCGGAATGTTCGACTATCTCGACCTCGCGACCGCCCGCAAGCAGGTTCGCGACATCAATGAGAAATACGGCCTCCAGGTCAATCCGGACGCCTTGATCGAGGATCTGCCGGTCGGTATCCAGCAGCGCGTCGAGATCTTGAAAGTGCTGTTCCGTTCTGCAGAGGTTCTGATCCTCGACGAGCCCACCGCCGTCCTGACGCCCCAGGAGGTCGAGGACTTTTTCGGTATCGTCAAATCGCTGCGCGACGCCGGCAAGGCGATCGTCTTCATCACACATAAACTGCACGAAATTCTCGAGATCTCCGATCGCATCAATGTGCTGCGCGGCGGCAGGATCACCGGCGAGGGCGATCCGAAATCCATGACCGAGAACCAGTTGGCTGAAATGATGGTCGGCCGACCGGTCTCCTTCGACGTCGACAAGGGCCCATTCAAACCGGGTGAAACGCTTCTCGACGTGAAAAACCTGATGGTGCTGAACGAGAACGACGAAACCGCCGTCGAGAATGTCAGCTTCCACGTCAGGTCCGGCGAGGTGGTCGGCATTGCCGGCGTTCAGGGCAACGGCCAGTCGGAATTGATCGAGGCCCTCACCGGACTGGCGCATGCTGCCGGCGGCAAGATCGATTTTCTCGGTCGCGACATCACCAATGTCAGCGTGCGTGAAAGACATCGCATGGGCATGGCGCATGTCCCGGAGGACCGGCATAAATCCGGAATGATCTCCAATTTCACGATCTACGAGAACATGGTCCTCAACACCTATTACGAAGACCGGTTCTCTTCCGGCCCCGCCATCAAATGGCCCGATGTGCTGAAGACCGCCGCGCAATATGCGGTCGATTTCGACGTGCGTACACCTTCCGTCTATCTCAAGGCCGGCAACCTTTCCGGCGGCAACCAGCAGAAGATGGTGGTCGCCCGCGAACTGGAACGCGAGACCAAGCTCGTCATCGCATCGCAGCCGACACGCGGGCTCGATGTCGGCTCTATCGAATATATCCACAGCCGCCTCATGGGCGCCCGGGACGAGGGCGACGGCGTCATCATCGTTTCCTCGGAACTCGACGAGATCATGGCGCTCTCGGACCGCGTCCTCGTCATGTATGACGGAAAAATCGTCGCCGAATTCGACGCGACGGCCGGCCCATTGGATAAGAACGCCATCGGTCTCGCGATGGCCGGAGTGACCGCATGACCGATACGACCTCGCAATCCAATCTGGCCGACAAGCTTCTCCAGCGCGCCGCTCCCGGCCGCGCCGAGTTCGAGGATCTGGTCGTCGTTCCGATCTTCGCTGTCATCGTGGCGCTGATCGTCGGGGCTCTGATCATGCTGGCGACGGCGGTCGATATTGAAACGATCGGTCGCTCCTACCTTGCGCTTCTGCAAGGATCGGTCGGATCCATGAACGCGATTTCCGAGACGCTGACCTCGGCGATCCCCCTCGTCCTGGCCGGATTGGGGCTCGCACTCGGTTTCCGCGCCGGCCTGTTCAATATCGGCGCCGAGGGCCAGATTGTCGTCGGCGGCATCGCCGCCGTGATTGTCGGATTCTCCTTTCCGAACATGCCCTGGATTATCCACATGCCGCTCGCGCTTCTGGCCGGGGCTGTGGCGGGCGGCCTCTACGCCTCGATCGCCGGTTATCTGCGCGCGGCGACCGGAGCGCATGAAGTGATCACGACGATCATGCTCAATCTGAGCTCCTACCTGCTGCTCTCCTACATGCTCGGCCTTGAATGGATGCAGCGTCCCGGCCGCTCCGACCCGGTCTCCAAATCGGTCCTGCCGAGCGCGGAACTGCCGCGTTTGCTTACCGATATCGACCCCAATTTGCGTCTCCACGCCGGTATTTTCGTGATGATCGCCGCAGTGATCCTCGTCCACTGGCTCCTGTTCAAGACCAGAACCGGCTTTGAGTACCGCGCCTCCGGCGAAAACCCCGACGCCGCGCGCTATGCCGGCATGCACGCCTCGGCTATTATCGTTTTCGCGATGGCAACCGCCGGCGCGCTCGCCGGGCTTGCCGGCGCAAATCAGGTTCTCGGCGTTCTCGAACGGGCGACGCCGGGCTTTTCCTCCGGCATCGGCTTCGACGCCATTTCCGTGGCTTTGCTCGGTCGTTCGCACCCGGTCGGCGTGCTCTTTGCCGGCCTCCTCTTCGGTGCACTGGAGGCCGGCGGTCGCCAGATGCAGGTCGATGCGGGCGTCTCCATCGACCTGATCAGCATCATCCAGGCTCTCATCATCGTCTTCATCGCCGCGCCGCTTCTTGTCCGCGCGATCTTCCCCTGGGGCTTCAAGAAGCCCGCGGGACGCTAGGAGGTACCGGCCATGACCGCAGCATCGACTACCGACCTTGCGCCCGACGCCAAGATCGACACACACAAGGCACGCCAGGCACGCATCTACGGCATCGTGCTGATCGGGCTTGCCGTCCTCGTGGCGGCCGTGTTCGGCTATGGGTCCGAAGGCAATGCGACGTTCGGCTTGTCGCGGCCTCGCGATCCATGGGTGATCCCGAACCTCGTCGTCCCGGCCGCCTCGTTCAATTACATCGCCGCGGCCGTTCTCGCCTTTCTCGGCGTACGCCAGTTCATGCGCGGCGGCTCCCGCTGGTCGACTGTCTCGATCGCCGTCGGCTTTGCGCTCGCCACCGCTGCCTTTCTCGTCTGGGCGACGGCAGGCAAGTCCTTCTCGCTGACCGGCATGCTCTCGGCGACCGTGGTCGCTGCCGTGCCGATCGCGCTCGGCGGCCTTGCCGGTGTGCTCTCGGAGCGTGTTGCCGTGGTCAATATCGCCATCGAAGGCATGCTACTCGCCGGCGCGTTTACCGGCGCGCTGATGGGGTCTCTGCTTGGTGGCTGGGCCGGGGTGCTTTTTGCGGTTCTCGTCGGTGGCTTGTTCGGCTTCATCCTAGCCGCGCTCGTCGTCACCTACCGCATGGACCAGATCATCGCCGGCGTCGTGATCACCCTCTTCGTGACCGGTGTCACCTCATATGTCTCCAGCCAGGTTTTCTCCGAATACCGCTTCCTCAATAACGCGCCGGTCTTCCGCGCCTGGAAGATCCCCTTCCTTGGCGATATCCCGGTGATCGGGCCCGTGCTGTTCAACCAGAACCTGTTCGTGTACGGCGCGTTGATCCTGGTCAGCGTCGCGACTTACTATCTGTTCCACACGCGTTACGGGTTGCGTGCCCGGTCCGTCGGCGAGCACCCGCGCGCCGCCGATACGCTCGGCATTAACGTCTACCGCACCCGTTACATCAACGTGACGCTGGCCGGCATGGTCGCCGGTTTCGGCGGCGCCTGGTTCACGCTGGGCTCGGTCGGACGCTTCGACGAGAATATGACGGGCGGCCTCGGCTATATCGGCCTCGCAGCCATGATCTTTGGCCGCTGGCACCCGTTCGGCGCCCTGATGGCCGCGCTTATCTTCGGCTTCGCGGATTCCCTGCAGCAGAAACTGGCGATCGTGCGAACCCCGATCCCGTCGGAATTCCTGGCCATGGCGCCCTATCTCGCGACGATCGTGGTCGTCGCCGGCTTCGTCGGCCGGTCGCGCCCGCCGGCCGCCGACGGCAAACCATACGTCAAGGAATAAACGAAAAAGGCCGGGCAAACGCCCGGCCTTTTTGCTTCAGGCGCTGCCGCCTTTTCAGATCATTTGAAGCCGCGTTCGATCTTGTCCAGCGTCTCCATCGCAGGCAGAACCTGCGCGACGCTCGAATTCGGCTCGCGGCCTTCCTGGATCGCCGAGATGAACTCGCGGTCGATCAGTTCGATGCCATTGTCCGAGACGGCCACGCCCGACAGGTCGATCGGCTTGTCATAGCCGTCGAACAGATCGTCGTAGCGGGCGAGATAGGTGCCATTGTCGCAGATATAGCGGAAGAACGTTCCGAACGGTCCTTCATTGTTGAAGGAGAGCGAAAGCGTGCAAATCGCGCCCTTCGGCGTCTTCATGCCGATCGTCATGTCCATGGCGATGTCGAGATCCGGATGCATCGGGCCCTGCAGGCCAAAGGCTTCCGAGCAGGTCTCACCGGTCTGGTACTGGAACAGGTCGACCGTGTGGCAGGCGTGGTGCCACAACAGATGGTCCGTCCAGCTCCGCGGCTCGCCCTTCGCATTGGTGTTGGAGCGACGGAAGAAATAGGTCTGCACATCCATCTGCTGGATCTTCAGCTCTCCCGCCTTGATCTTGTTGTGGATCCACTGATGCGAGGGATTGAAGCGGCGCACCTGTCCGGACATCGCGACAAGGCCGGTTTCTTTCTGCTTGACGACAACGGCCTGGCTGTCGGCGAGACTGTCGGCCATCGGGATTTCGACCAGCACATGCTTGCCGGCCTCCATACACTGGATCGCCTGCGCCGCGTGCATCTGCGTCGGCGTGGCGAGGATCACCGCATCGACATCGTCACGCGCAATGCACTCAGCCAGATCCGTCGCCGCGTGTCCGATACCCTTTTCCGCGGCCAGGGCATCGATCTTCTCGCGTGTCGGTCCCATGACCGAGGTGACTTCGATACCGTCGATATTGGAGAGCGCATCCAGGTGCTTCAATCCGAAAGCGCCATAAGCGCCAGCAACGCAAAGTCTCATACTATTTCCTCCGGTCGTTTCCGTCCTGTTTCGGCCCAAACCGGTACGCCGTCAATGCCGCGTGCCGCCGGATGAAACACAAGCGGACACACGCGACACGGACGGCGGCCAGTCCGGACACTATGGCGCGGTGAATATCATCGCCGCGCTCCGATTGCCCATTCAATCGCATCGACCGCTATTGAATTTCCGCATAGGCGGGCGCAACCGAGCCGCCGCCCGAATTCATGCCGGCGCTCACTTCGCGCAGATAGGATAGAAACTGCTGCTGCGTCTTGGTTGGTCGCCAGTCGCGGCGGTAGGTCAGCCCGATCGCGCGCGCGCTGTCTGCCAGCTCGATGGGCAGTGGCACCAGAACACCCTGCTCGTATTCGTGTCGGATCTGGTTGAGCGAAATGATCGTGATGTAATCGCCCGTCATCAACAGCCCGCGCAGAAGGACCAGCGAGGACGACACGACGCGCACCGGGGTGATGGGCAAATCCTGGATGCGCAACGTGTCGTAGAGGTAACTGCCGGCCGGCGTGTTTTTCGGCGGCGCCACCCAGGGATAGGCGAGCACATCGTCGATCGTCACCTCGTCGCGCCCCGCCAGCGGGTGCTTGGTCCCGGCGACGATGGCGAGCGGATCGTCGAACAGGGGTTCCTGGACGATATCGTCGACCGGCGCCGGATCGCGCAGAGCCCCGATCAGGAAATCGATATCGCCGTGACGCACGCCATGCAGCAGTTCGGCATAGCGCCCGTCGACGGCGCGGATCTGGACGCGGCTGGAATTGCGCACCATCCGGTCGATCGCCGCAGGCAGGACGAAGGTCCGCACCAGCGGCAAGGCTCCGACGACGATATGGGTGGAATCGCGGCCGAGAAAGTCGTCGACCTCGTCGAAGCCCTGCTGCAATTCCGCGAGAGCCAGCTTTGTCCTCTGGGCAAGCAACTGCGCCGCCGGTGTCAGCGATATGCCCTCATGCGCGCTGGAAAAAAGCTTCAGCCCGGACAGACGTTCCAGATTGCGCGCGGCACGATGGATCGAGGGCTGCGATATGCCGATGCTCCGTGCGGCCATCGAGAAATTGTTTGCTTCCGAAACAGCGACCAGCGCGCGCAATTGTGCCGCCGTAAGCAGCCTGTCGAAATCCGAAAAGCCGCGCCCCTTCTGGCGCGATCCGCTTCGTGCAGCCTCACGTGCGCCCGCCTGCAGATGATCGAGCGCCCGCTCGACGCGCTCGAGAAACTGTGCACCGATTTCGGTGACGAACATCCCGTCGCGGCGTCGCTCGAACAGCGGTGCCGCAAGATCCTCCTCCAGTTTCGCGATCGCCTGGGTCACGGCGGGTTGCGAAAGATGCGCCCTTTCCGCGGCCATGCTGACGCTGTGGCAATGCGCCACTTCGCGGAAAACCCTCAGATGCCGGATATTGGGAAGCGCCTGTCTCATTGCTGCTCGATATCGCTCTTTCAAAGCGCCTATAGCAAATTTTTATGGGAAGCGAACGATTTGAAATGGGCAAACCACGGCAGTTGCATCAATTTCCCCGGCGACTCCGCAATCTGGGCATCAGCGCGTTTTGCGCTATATAAATGACCCGAATCCACAAAAGCGGCGGGAGGGAACCCATGGACCCGGACTATTTGCCTTTTCACCCGAATCCCTCGAAGCCGGCCTTCACGCCGCCTCCGGGAGCCGTCGACGCGCATTGCCACGTATTCGGGCCAGCCGACAACTTTCCCTATGCGCCGGAACGCAAATACACGCCATGCGACGCGCCGAAGGAAAAGCTCTTCGAACTGCGCGACTATCTGGGCTTCGAGCGCAATGTCATCGTGCAGGCAACCTGCCATGGCAAGGATAACCGGGCGCTGGTCGACGCGCTGAAAGCCGCCGGCGATAAGGCCCGTGGGATCGCCTCGGTCGGTCCCGATATCGGCATGGACGAACTCAAGGCGATGGATGAGGCAGGCGTACGCGGCGTACGCTTCAATTTCGTCAAGCGCCTCGTCGATTCGACCCCGAAAGAGGTCTTCCTCGGCATCGCAGACAAGATCGCCCAGCTCGGCTGGCACATCGTCGTCTATTTCGAGGCGCAGGACCTCGAGGAACTGGTCCCGTTCCTGAAGCAGCTTCCGACCACCATCGTCGTCGACCATATGGGCCGTCCCGACGTGACCAAGGGTGTCGACCATCCCGATTTCCAGCGCTTTGTCGATCTGATGGCCGATGTCGACACGATCTGGACCAAGGTTACCTGCCCCGAGCGGCTGACGGTTGCGGGCCCGCCCTATGACGATGTCGTGCCCTTCGGGCGCAAGCTGGTCGAGACATTCCCCGACCGCGTCATCTGGGGCACCGACTGGCCGCACCCGAACATGAAGTCGCATATGCCCGATGACGGCAAGCTGGTCGACTTCATCCCGCGTATCGCGGTGACGGAGGAGGCGCAGAAGAAACTGCTCGTAGACAATCCGATGCGGCTATACTGGAGCTAGGCATACAGGAACTCAACCGCAACCACCGGAAGTTCCTGTAAGATCTCTTAGAGCCCGGATGCCCGGCGCATCCGGGCTTTTTCATGCGTGACCGCTTGGTAAGAAGGCCGAAAAATGTCGGCGGGTTGCTATAAGTTTTGCGCAACAGGCATTCATTCTAATCCGCCCGCGGACGCCGCTTGATTTAGGTCAAACCCGCCGCTTGGCCCGGCCTTGTATACATGGGTCAATATCCAGGAGGAAATGACCATGGACCAACCGGGTTTTGACTATCACATCGACATTCCGGGCACGACCATCTTCGACGGCAAACAGGCCATGAAGGGCTATGCGCTCAACAAGATGTGCTACTCGTTCAACAGGGCCGAGAACCGCGAAGAGTTCAAGGCGGACGAGGAGGCCTATATGGAAAAATACGGCCTCAACGAAGAGCAGAAGGAAGCCATCCGCAAGCGCGACGTTCTCGGACTGATCGATGCGGGCGGCAACATCTACTACCTCGCCAAATTCGCCGGCATCTTCAAGCTGTCGGTTCAGGATGTCGGCGGCCTGCAGACGGGCCGCACAACCGAGGAATTCAAGGAATTCCTCGCCAGCCAGGCGTGAGGAGGACTTATCATGGCAACCATTCTCGGCGGTATCACCACCTCCCACATTCCCGCGGTGGGCAATGCGATCCAGAAGGAACTCTACGACGATCCTTACTGGAAGCCGTTTTTCGACGGCTATCCGAAAATCCATGCCTGGATCAAGGAACACAAGCCGGACTATGTGATCAACATCTACAACGACCACGGCCTCGGCTTCTTCCTTGACCGGATGCCGACCTTCGCGATCGGCGCCGCGCATGAATATCGCAACGAGGACGAAGGCTGGGGCCTGCCGTCGCTCGATCCGTTCCCCGGCGCGCCGGAACTCTCCTGGCACATCATCGAGTCGATGGTCGCCGACGAGTTCGACATCACCTCCTGCCAGGAGCTTCCTGTCGACCACGGCTTCGTCGTTCCGATGCAGCTCTTCTGGCCGGGCGCGCCGCACCATCCGGATATGCCGAAGGCCGTGCCGATCTCGGCCAACACGGTGCAGCATCCGATCCCCACGCTGAAACGCGCCCTCGCTTTCGGCCGGTCGCTTCGCAAGGCGCTGCTGTCGTTCCCCGAGGATGCGAAGATCGTCGTCCTCGGCACAGGCGGCCTGTCGCACCAACTCGACGGCGCGAGGGCGGGCTTCATCAACAAGGAGTTCGACCAGTATTGCCTGGAGAACATTGTCCACAATCCGGACGAGCTGACCAAGGTAACCCGCATGGAACTGGTCGAAAAGGCCGGCGCGCAGGGCACCGAGTTCCTGATGTGGATGATGATGCGCGGAGCCCTCGGCGACGACGTCAACGAGATCACCCGCAACTATCATATCCCGATCTCGAACACGGCCTCCGGCACCCTGCTGCTGGAATGCGCCGCCTGATCGGAACGCAACCGACGAAATGATCGACGCCCGGACTACCAAGTCCGGGCGTTTTTCCTTTGCGGAGCCGCCGCAACGGGAACCGGACATATGCCCCGCGAGTTCTATACGAAACACAATCGGGCAATGAGCGGCCATGGTCCTCGGTACGCAGGATATCCAGAATATTTCGAGACGGGGCGCACTGGTCAGTGGGCCGTTCCTGCCCGTTCCGGCTTCGCCTGCGACCGTTCCTGTAACGCAGATCGGGCCCGGCCACGGCGAACCCGATACCGTATTCCTGCACGGTCTGTTCTCCTCCAATTCCATGTGGCGCGCCATGTCGCGGTTGCAGGATCCTCTTCACGCCATCGCGCTGCCTTTGCCGGGACATTTTCCCTGGAACACCACGCCGGAGGAGACCGCGGCGCTGCTCGGCGATTTCGTGTTCCTCGAAACGTGGCGGGAAGCCATACGGACGCGGACCGATCGCAAGGTCACACTGGTTGCGCACTCCACCGGGGCCTTCGCCGCCATGAAGATGGCCGCGCTGTGGCCCGATCTCGTCGAGCGCATTGTCCTGTTCGGCGCGTTCTCCTGCGGCGTGACGGCCGCCGCAAGATCCGCCTCGGCGAGCATCGTCACCTTGCCTCTCGCCGGCGGTATGCTGTTCCGTATGCTGTATGAGCTCTGGCTTTATTCGCCGGCCCTCTACGACCGTGGCCTCGCGACCGCCAAGGCCGCGGGTCTCGGCAAAAGCGCTCGCCTGTCACCGGAACGCGCGATGCACGCCGACCTGCGCCGAAGCAATCCCGAGTCCATGCGCGCCGTTGTCCGCTGGCTGCGGGCGACGTCGATAGCCGACGATATTGCCGGCATATCCGTGCCCGCGACAGTCGTCATAGGCACGACGGATCCGGTCGTCGGCGCGCGCGAGCAGATCGAACTCGCCCGCGCCCTGCCGCGGGGCACCGCCATCATCTGCGATGTAGGGCACTTGCCCATGTTCGAAGCGCCGGAACTCGTCCGGCGCCTCGTCGTCCAGCCGAAATGGATCAGCCGCGCCGGATGATCATCTCTTCCGGTCCGTAGGGGAAATTGGTGATGTTCTCCGCTCCGTCCTCGGTAATGACGAAGATGTCGTGTTCGCGGTAGCCGCCCGCACCGGGCTTGCCTTCCGGGATCATGATCATCGGCTCCATCGAAACGACCATGCCGGGCTTCAGCACCGTGTCGACATCCTCTCGCAATTCCACCCCCGCCTCGCGGCCGTAATAATGCGACAGCACGCCGAAGGAGTGCCCGTAGCCAAAGGAGCGGTATTGCAGCAGGTCCCAGCCCCTATACATCTCGTTGAGGGCCAGCGCGATCTCCGAGCATGACTTGCCCGGGCCCATCATGTCGGACCCGGCCTTCATCACCGCGCAGTTCTTCTGCCAGAGGTCGAGATGCGCGTCGGAGGCTTCCTCGCAGAACAGCGTACGTTCGATCGCCGTGTAGTAGCCGAAGATCATCGGGAAGCAGTTCACGGAGCAGATATCGCCGCGCGCGACGCGCTTGTTGGTCACCGGATTATGCGCCCCGTCGGTCATGATGCCCGACTGGAACCATGTCCAGGTGTCCATCAGTTCGACGAACGGGAAGCTCCTGCCGATCTCGCGGATCATCGCGTTGGTCGAGGCAATCGCCACCTCATATTCCGGCGCGCCTTCGTGCAGGGCATCCATCACGGCGCGCGCGCCGACATTGCAGATCCGCGTGCCTTCTCGGATCAGGCTGATTTCCTCGCCGGACTTGAGCGTGCGCATCCACATCGAAGCCGCCGCCACATCGACGAATTCGACACCCGGAAAAGCGTCGCCAAGCAGCTTGCGGTAATCGATGGAAACATGATCGAACTCGATGCCCACGCGTTTCGCACCGGTCGGGATGAGCGACTTCAGCGCCGTGAAGAAGTTGTCGCGCCGCCAGTCGGAATAGATGACGTTGTCGCCATGGGTGCGGCGCCAGGGTTGGCCGCCATCGATGCCGGCCGACACCGTCGTCGCACTGTCGGCGGTGAGCACGAACCCGAACTTGCGGCCGAACTGACAGTAGAGGAAGCCGGAATAGTAGCAGATGCCGTGATAGGACGTGAAAACCGCCGCGTCGATATCATTGGCGGCGAGATGCGCCCGCATCTCGTTTTGACGACGATCCATCTCGGCGTCTGAGAAGGGCGACCATTCTTTGTCGCCATTCTTCCACTGGAAGACATGCAGCATGTCTTCGGTGCTGGTCCTTATGTTCATTTGGGAGATCGCTTCGTTGGGCCTGATGGCTCACTGCACTATTGCAGTCAACGTTGGCCGAGCCGGGAAGTGAAACCGGTCGGCATATTCTACAGCGGAGCCATCCAGGGCCGCAATCGAAAGCGACGCCGCATCGCCGGAAAGCGTCGTTCCACGATCCTGCAATGGCGTCATATCCGCCCAAATGCTACCCTGAGGCAACGGCCGTCATAGCGGAGACTGCCAATGCCAACGCCTCTCGATGTCCTGTTCGACACACCGGAAAACGCGCCGGCCGACGGCGACGTGCCAGAGGCCGCAATAGAAGAGATGCGCGAATATTCGGCCTATCTCGACGGTATCATTCCGCCGAAACGCGAAGTCGACCGCAACATCCTGATTGCCACCTGGAACATCGCCCATTTCCGCTCTCTGACGCGCAAATGGAAAGGCGGTTCGCATGACAGCCCGAAACGCGACTATCGCTGCCTTTGGGCTATCACGGAGATACTCTCGCGTTTCGACGTGGTCGCCGTCCAGGAAGTCGGCTCGGATTTCCGCGCGCTGCGCTCGGCGATAAAGGTGCTCGGCCCGAACTGGAGCTTCCTGATGACCGACCGGGCCGAAGGCCAGGGCGGCAATGACGAGCACATGGCCTATATATTCGACACGACCCGGGTGGCGCTTTCGGGGCTGGCCGGCGAACTGGTCGTGCCCGACGAGGCCGAGGAATTCGGCTTCGACAAGGGGAGCTTCAAGAAGCAGTTCGCGCGCAATCCCTATGCCGTCTCCTTCCGCACCCGGGACACGACATTTATCCTGATTACTGCGCATATCGACTATGGCGACGTCACCCAGGAGCGCCTGCCGGAACTGCGCGGCATCGCCAAATGGATGCAATCATGGGCGGCGCGCGAACACCGCTGGCACCACAATCTGATCGTACTCGGCGACTTCAACCTGGAGCGGACCGGAAACGAACTTTACGAGGCCTTCGTCAGCACCGGGCTGGAAGTGCCCTTCATCCTGCAAAGCCATCCGCGCACCATCTATGCGCGCGGCTCCGACCCCGAGGCCGAGAGCTACCATGACCAGATCGCCTGGTTCTCGAAAGGGGAATCGGCGCTTCTGGGCCTTGAAGTGGCGAATGGCGGCATCGTCGTGATCTGGGATCGATTGCTTCGCGACCGCCATCTCCCGAAAGGCAGCTTCGCCTTCCGGATTTCGGACCACAACCCGCTCTGGCTGGAATTCCGCCTCGCCTAGTGCAATTCAGGTTTGGATTGAAACACCTGCATCAAAATGCGCCTGCGAGCCAAAGGCGAGAGGCAGCGCATCTTGCTTCCATTGCAACCTGACTTTCACCAGAGCCTTTCAGGGTCAGATAGAAGCATTCTGTTTCACGCCCGGTGCGGCGATCCGCGCGGAGGCGCGCGTAGCGGGGCTACGGGCAAGCGCGCCGACAAAGCGGGCGCCCGCCGGACGGAAACCCGAAGGGCCGGGCATGT